>Ga0209347_1005658_pt1 | contig 11715 bp, 10 predicted proteins | sample AutmiccommuBRH23_FD_187382 | JGI IMG/M metagenome (GOLD analysis project Ga0209347, IMG submission 187382) | Deep subsurface microbial communities from Mt. Terri, Switzerland - Autotrophic microbial communities BRH/23 (SPAdes) (version 2) | ecosystem: Environmental > Aquatic > Deep subsurface >...
TGCGCGGCCGCCAACCCCACCAGCAGCTGCCCGGCGCCGTGTCCGCGCTCGCGCGCCTTGATCGGGCCGACCCGCCGGTTCAGCGTCGCGACCACATCCAGCCGATCGCACAGTTCGGTGATCGCGGTCATTCCCGCGTTGCCGGTCAGGCTCGGATCCGGCGCGCCGACACGCACCCGGCTGCGCGTACGTCCACGTCCGCGGTTCCGCTTGTGTATTCTGCTCACCAGATGGGTGCTCGCTTCCGGGGTCGACAATCAAGCTTTAGCAACTCGAATTGTCCTATCCCGCAACAGCATCCATCGACAACTTCAGCGCGTGTCCCCCGACTACCCGCGAAATCGGGTCTGAGGTGTCGGACGAGTCGTCGGTGTCGGACGCTTCGTCGGTGTCGGTGACGGCCTCGGCGTCGGAGCTGTCGGTGTCGGTGTCGGTCTCGTCGGCGTCGGGATCGGCGTCATCGCCCCGGGGTCCCGTCGTCTCGGGCTCGTCCTGACCGTTCGCGCCTTCGCCGGGGTCCGACGTCGCGGCGTCCTTGGCCTCGCTGCTGTTGGGCTTGTCGGCTTGGACGGTCGCGCTGGAGTTGGAGCCTGTGGAGTCCGCCCATGCCACGACCGGCGCCGGCGTGGCCACAATTCCCACCCACAGCGCCATCGCGGCGATGCCGAAGCGAAGCGGCCTGATCATTCGACGTGGTTCCTCACGCTCGACACCGTCCATCGCCGACGTCTCCTCCTGCACCCGACCGCCACCTGACTTTGACAACATACGATGTCTGTGAGAGAAGTCACAATCGGGCGGCCCAGATGCCGTTGACGGTCGACGCGTCCACGCTGCCATGGCGCATAACCAGGGCGTAGCCCTCCCGCGCCGCCGTACCCTGATGTGGTGGTCGTTCCCGCTCCCGAACTGCACCCCGGCGTCGCGGTGCTGGCGCCGCTACTCGGAATCTGGGCCGGAGAGGGTTCGGGGGAATACCCGACGATCGAACCGTTCGGCTACACCGAGGAGGTCGCGTTCGGCCACACCGGCAAGCCGTTCCTGGCCTACGTCCAGCGCACGCACGCCGCAGACGACGGGCGGACCCTGCACATGGAGACCGGCTACCTGCGCGTGCCCGCCCCGAACCGCATCGAGTGGATCCTCGCCCACCCGACCGGTATCACCGAGATCCAGGAGGGGCCGCTGACCGTCGACGGCGACACGCTGCAAATGGACCTCACCTCGACCGCGATCGGCCGCGCCGAGTCCGCGAAAGAGGTGACGGCCGTTGGCCGTTCGATCCGCCTGAGCGGCGACGTGCTGACCTACACCCTGGCGATGGCTGCGGTGCGACAGCCGCTGCAACACCATCTGTCGGCCGTGCTGCGCAGGGTTACTGCCTGATCATCGCCCTCTCCCGACCCTGCGTCACGACGCCAGCGAGTTGCCCTCTCGCGGCGCCGATGTCGACCCTGATCCTGCCCGGATCTGCGGTCGCAGGCCGTAGTCGTCCGCGCGAAGGGTGAGGTCGCCATAGCTCGTCAGGTCCTGTTCGGTCCCCAGCGTGAGCTCGACCGCCGTCTTCGCCTGGAGGAGGGCTATCACCGCCTGCTGATGATGCTCGGTACCGAACGAGGTGAGTGCCAGCGAAAGCTTCCTGTCGACGTACTGCGCCGACCGCTGCAGGTCCGCATCGGTCGGCTCGGCTGCGCGAGCATCCGTCCGTCGCGCCGATTCGGTGTCGAGCCCGCTGTACCAGCGGTGCCCGAGCGCGCCGAGGATGCCGGCGCAGACCGGCACGACCACGACTGTGCACATCAAACCCAGAGTGTTGTCGAACGCGATGGCACCCACGATGCCGAGGAGCATCAGCAGGACGGCGCCGGAGAACAGCTTCACGGCCGACGGCACCACTTCGAGCCGACGCCACAACTTTCTGGCGATCCGGGCTCCATACCGGGCAGCGCCTGCCACGGATCTGGCGACGGCCCCGACGGCCTCGAGCGCGATGCGGCCCGCCTCGTCGGCATGCTTGCGGGTCACCGGGGATTTCGGCATCGACCATTTGGGGCCGGTCGGGCGGTCTGCACTCACCGGTTCAGCTGCGGGATGCGCGACGGACGGCTCGTTCGACGCTTCGGCCGGCGGATCGATGTTGTTCACATTCGCATCAGCAGTCACATCCGTATCATCGCCCAGTTGCCTCGGATGCCGACGCTGGCGCGCCGACGTGTGGCCCTCTGCTCAGCCCTTCGACGGCACCGCGTCGTTGGTGGACAGCGGCCGGCGCACGGCCGGTGTGACCAGGTGGCGACGCAATCGGAAGTCCGACTGTCGGAAAAGACAACTCATGGCCGCGACCGTGCCGCGAAGATCGTCGCGGGCGGTGAGGTAGGTCCAGCGGTGCACGTCGGGCAAGACGAAGAACTGCTCGAAGAAGCCGGGAACCTCAGGCGGAGGCATCCGCAGGAGTGCTTCCAAGCCGATCCGCCGGACGCGGTGAACCACCTGCGCCGCCGGCGGCCAGACGGTTCGTTGGGCTGCAGCCAGCGCCGCACCGGGACCATCGGGCAGGTGCGCGGCGATCGCGTCGGCCACCTGAGGGGCGAGCCGCAGCGATGCGGCCACGCTGAACCCGGTCGCCGGGTGAATGAGCGGCGCGGCCGCACCGAAGCCGAGCACCCCGGGCCCGGCGTGTCGGGGATGGTCCACTGGGAAGGAGACCTTCTCGTCCGGTGCGTCTGACGGCGGCGCGATGCCGTGGCGGGCCAACCGGGCATGGAGCCGTCGGCGCAGCGTCGAGATCGGCAGCCCCGGCCGGCGTGCCAGCGAGGTTTCTTCCACCAGCACTCGGCCACCACCCAGCGGAATCGCATAAAGGAAAGTGGGCCATCCGCTTTCACCGTGATCAGTGCGCCAGTCCATGAACAACGCTTCGCCGACCGCCACCAGCGGCTTGGCGGTTTGTTCGTCGACGATCAGTCCGTACGCCGTCTGCTCAGCGGGCGACCCCCGCGACGGGGTGGGGTCCAGGGGACGCCATCGGCCTCCGGCGTCGACGACGACGGAGGCTCGTAGGTGTGACCCGTCGGCCAAGGCAACCACGCCGCGCTCCGGTGACCCGACCGCGCGCCCGGCGTGGATGTGCACCCCGGTGAGCTGGTCGGCGAGATGCGCTTGCAGCGTGGGCACGTCGAGGACGGCGTACTCCCAGCCCAAGTGGTGTTCGGTCAGCGCGATCGCCCGGCCGGCGGCTCGGGCGGCGACGACGGATCCCGGCAGACCGGTCGGCAGCTCCCGGCTCCACAGCCCGTAGGTCGCCCTCCACGGTCGCTCCGGGGCGGGGTCGAGCAACGTGGTCGTCAGTCCGGCCCGGCTACAGGCGCCTGCCAGCGCCGTACCCGCGGGTCCGCCGCCGACCACCAGAACGTCCATGTCAACCCATCGTGCCCCATCGTTTCGACGCACCGATCCGGACGGCGCATGCCGACTCGAGCCGTTCCGCGTCCGGCCTGTGACCGCCGTCATACCTCGATGGGAAACGCTTCTGGCGGGTCTTTGCTGCGAGGCGCCGGGCGTGGTCTAGGCCCACCCAGGCGTGTCACGGCCATCAGAACACCGGCAGGTCGACGTCCTGTCCGGCAAGCACCGCACCGACCGTGGTCATGGTGTCGGGTTTGACGAGGAAGTGCTGGGTGATGGCGTGGATGTCGCGCAGCCGGCGCTGCAGGGTGTTCCGCGCGTACAGCGAGCTTCCGCCGCCAGCGTGGTAGGCGAAGTCGACGATGCCTGTCGCGCGGGCGGTTGCCCACACCGCGGTCGCGCGGATCCGAGCGCGGTGTTCCATGGTGAACGGCGTCCGGTCGACGGCGGTCGCCCACGCCGAGCGGGCTTCGTCGTAGGTCAGCCCGCGGGCCGCCCGTAAATCGGTGTGGGCGATGGCCAGCTGGTATTGGAACAGCGGGTTGGCCGCCAGTGCGGCACTCGCGAACAGCGGTGTCTTGCCGCCCGCCATCGCGAGAATGTCATCGAGTGCGCCCTGCGCCACCCCGAGGGCCACGCTGGTGATCGCGAGCGCGAACAGGGGCGGGGGCGGGATGTGCACCAACGGCACGTCCACACACGGCGCGTCCTCCAGCGTTGCGCTGGTGCGCGCGGCCGGTACGTAAACCTCATCGGCGGTGAAGTGGTGGCTGCCCGTGCCACAGAGCCCGGATACCGTCCAGGTGTCCTCGATCGTGACCTCTGACGGTGAGAACAACACGGTGCGCATCCGGCGCTCGCCGTCGACATCCTCGAGGCAGTTGCCGAACAACCAGTCCGCGTGCCGGCAACCACTGGCGAAACCCCACCGTCCGCTCACCCGGTAACCGCCGTCGACGCGCTCGGCCACGCCAGATGGCGCAAACACCCCCGCAACGGTCACACCACTGCCGGAGAACACTGCGTCGAACGTGGCCCGGGGCAGTCCGGCGAGATCGCACCACGCGCCCGAGGAATTGCCCACTGTCCAGGCGACGGATGCGTCCGTCCGGCTCAGTGCCTCGAAAACCCGCATCGCCTCCGGGAGGGGCGCACCCAGCCCGCCATGGCTGGACGGCAGGAGCATGCGCAGACAGCCGGCATCCTTGAGCTCGGCCCACAGGTCGTCGGGCAGCCGCCGCGCCACTTCGAACTCCGCCGCCCTGGCGCTGATCGATGGCGCAAGCCGTGCCACAGCATCGAGGACATCGTCGGTGGTGCGGGCTGCTGCGGTCGTATCCACTGGTCCCATGGGTCAAGATTGACCGTGGACCAGCGGCGTTCGCATCGGCACGACCACCCAAATACGGTCGCTTGGGGATGGGTGTTTTCACCCATACGTCGGGCCTAAACGAGCCGGTGCGAATACGCGTAGGCGGTGGCCGCCGTGCGCGACGGCACCGCGAGTTTCGCCAGAATATTGCTGACGTGGCGGTCGACGGTCCGCTCGCTGAGCGTGAGTTGGGCAGCGATGGCTTTGTTTGACCTGCCTTCAGCGACCAGCCGCAGGACCTGGAGCTCGCGGCCGGTGAGACCACCGGCGCTGCGAGCGGCACCCGTGTCGATCAGTGCGGACAGCCGGGCCACGTCGGGTGCTGCGCCGATTTTCTGGAAAGTGTCACGGGCAGTGGTCAATTCCCACGATGCGGAGTCGTCGTCCCCGAGTTCGCGGCAGGCGAGGCCGACCAGTGTGCGGGCTCGGGCCACCTCGTAAGGCGCATCGACCGCCTGCCAAAGCTGGCACGCCTGGCGCAACGAAACCAGCGCGGGGCGTGCGTTGTGCACGGCGAGTTCGACCGTGCCGAGGGCGTAGCTACTCATCGCCGACACCGCATCGCAGCCGTAATCGGTTGCGATCGTGGACAATTCGCTGGCTCCCGACTGTGCCGCCGCCAGGTCGCCGGTGGCCAGCATGATCTCGACGTAAGCCGGGAGGATGCGGGCACGCCGCGCCCGGTCGGAGGTTTCGGCAAGCAGCCGACGGACCGCTCCCGCAGCGTCGGCAGCGCGGCCCTGCGCCAGCCGCAGCAAAGCCAGCCCGGGTTGCGGTTGCCAGCCCAACTCGCTGGCGTCGCGGTAGCCCTGTTCGGCCTCGGTGAATGCGCCGCGCAATCGCAGGATTTCGGCTTCGCGGTAACGGCCGGCACCGGCGGTCGCCTCGCCGGGACCGGACTGGGCGCAGGCCTGACGGGCCTCTTCCACTGCGGCCGGCCAGGCGCCGCGCAGTTCCAGCAGCGCGGCCCTGTGCACACGACAGATGCCGGAGAAGGTGACCATTTGTGCTTCCGAATCAGTCCAGCGCAGGAGCGCGGCGGTCCACTCTTCGGCGCGCCGGACGTCGAACACCTCCTCGCAGGCGTCGATCACCTGGCAGTAGATCAAGCCGGTGAACAGCGGTGACAGCAGATCACCGGCGACCACGGCGACCATCGCCTCGTCGAGCAGCGCGAGTCCCTCGTTGATGCGGCCCTGCCGGATTCGGACCCGGCCCTGCGCGTGCAGTGCGAATGACACCAGGTCGACGTCGTTGCACTGTGCGCCAGTGTGGGCGATGACAGCGGCGTCGGCGAACGCGGCGTCCAGGTCACCACCGGCGCCGAGGTTGACCAGCACCGCCGGCACCAGCAGATAGCCGCGCTCGGCGCAGGTGTCGTTGCGCCCGGGGAGCAGCCGCTGTCCTCGCGCCACCCAGCCGTGGGCCCGAGCCTGCTCGCCCCGGTTGAGCAGACCCAGACTCATCCAGAACGCACAGCGCGCGGCGTCGACCTCGCCGTCGCGGTCGAGGTAGCGCGCATAGGCACGTTCGAGGGCGTGGAAGGCGTCGTCATCACGGTTGATCAGATAGGCCGACATCCCGACTCGCTCGAGGTCGGCGGCCGACAGGCGGCGATCGAGATCCGCAGCCGTCAGCTCGTCGAAGGCCTGCCGCCAGGCCCGCCGCCGGTAGGCCGCCCGGCCCCGGACCAGGTGGCTGGTTGTCTCAGCGCGCTCTCCCGGCGGTTGGTGCGCCACAGGTCCATCCTGCTCCCGTTCGGCCGCGATGACAGGTAGGTGCGGGCGGAATCGTCACCGCTACGCCGCTCGGTGCCGCCTGGCAGCGCTGCCGCACGCACTACACGACCAACACACGACCGCCGCGTGCAAAATCGATAGTGGAGCCCGTTGCAACGAAGGAGTTGAACGGATGGTCAGAACACATACGGTTGTCGCGGGGGAAACGCTGTCGGCACTGGCATTGCGCTTCTACGGTGACGCGGACTTATATCGGCTGATCGCCACCGCCAGCGGGATCGCCAATCCCAACGTCGTCAGTGTCGGACAACGGCTCGTCTTCCCCGACTTCACCAGACACACGGTGGTCGCGGGGGACACGCTGTCGGTGTTGGCGGCGCGCTTCTACGGTGACGCGGAGCTTGATCGACTGATCGCCGGCGCCAGCGGGATCGCCGAGTCCTCAGCCCTCAATCCGGGCCAGCAGCTCGTCATCCCGGACCTCACGAGACACACGGTGGCTGCGGGAAACACGCTGTCGGGATTGGCCTCTCGCTTCTACGGTGACGCGTCGTTCTATCCGTTGATCGCCACCGTGAATGGCATCGCCGATCCCGCCGTCATCGACGTCGGGCAGGTGTTGGTCATATTCGTCGGGCGCACCGACGGGTTCGGGCTGAGGATCGTGGACCGCAACGAGAACGACCCTCGCCTGTGGTACTACCGATTCCAGACCTCCGCAATCGGCTGGAACCCCGGCGTCAACGTCCTGCTTCCCGCCGACTACCGCACCAGCGGACACACCTATCCTGTCGTCTACCTGTTCCACGGCGGCGCCGAGGACTTCCGCCAGTTCGACTTCTTGGGCATTCGCGACCTGACCGCCGGAAAGCCGATCATCGTCGTGATGCCCGACGGCGGGCACGCGGGCTGGTACTCCAACCCGGTCAGCTCGTTCGTCGGCCCACGAAACTGGGAGACCTTCCACATCGCCCAGCTGCTCCCCTGGATCGAGGCGAATTTCCGAACGTACGCCGGGTACGACGGCCGTGCCGTCTGCGGGTTTTCGATGGGTGGCTTCGGTGCGCTGAAGTACGCCGCCAAGTATTACGGTCACTTCGCCTCGGTGAGCGCCCACTCCGGCCCGGCGAGTCTGCGCCGAGACTTCGGACTGGTTGTGCACTGGGCGAACATCACCTCGGCGGTTCTGGATCTGGCCGGCGGCACCGTCTACGGCGCGCCGTTGTGGAATCAGGCCAGGGTCAGCGCCGACAACCCGGTCGAGCGGATCGAAAGTTACCGGAACAAGCGGGTGTTCCTGGTCGCCGGTACTAGTCCGGACCCGCTCAACTGGTTCGACAGCGTGAACGAGACCCAGGTGCTTGCCGGTCAGCGGGAGTTCCGCGACCGCCTCAGAAGCGCCGGCATCCCGCATGAGGCGCACGAGCGGCCGGGCGGCCACATTTTCCGGGCCGACATGTACGCCCTGGACCTGGACGGCATCATCGCTCGGCTGCGCCGTGCGTCACCCTCGACGCAGGTGTGACGGCCGGCAGCGTCGACTGCGCTGAATTGGTAGGGGCTGCACACTGTTGAGGCCCGGCGCGGTCACAAGGATTCAGTCCGTGTCATTGTCAGCCATCAGTTCAGCTCTGCGGGTGGCACCGCCCTCATGTTCAAGGCGGCAGCGGTGGCAGGGCCGACGATGCCGTCGACCTTCAAGCCCCGGGTACGTCGCTGGAATTCCCTGACCGCACCCTCGGTTCGCGGTCCGTAGACGCCGTCGATCACCAGATGCCCGGCGTACGCGGGATAGCCATACTTGAGCCGGCGCTGCAGCTGGGCGACCTGTGGCCCCTCGGAACCGCGGAAGAGCAGGATGTCGGCGTACTCGCCGACCGGCACCGGCGGTCTCGGCGTCGGCGCCGGGCGGGGAATGGTGCCGATGCGGGCTTGAATGTCGTTGCGCAAGATGTCCATGTTGATGGCGCCCGGATCCCATTTGCCTTGCGCGCGGCCCGCGTACTCCTTGTGTCCGATGGTGCGGCTGGAGTTCTGCGCCAGGCGGCGATTGATCGCGGCGCAGCTACGAACGAGCGCATCGAATTGTGCGTCGGGCCAGTTTGTACGGTGTGACGCTGTCGGGCTGGTTCCGCTGTTGGCGCACTCGATACCGATCATGTGCCAGTTACCCATATTGGTCGGTAGCCACGGATACATCCCGACGCCGGCGTGCCATGCGACGCCGCCCGCGACCACCGTCGTCGTGCCGTCCCGCGCGATGTGCAGCTGCGACAGCGGTCCGGGCAGGTCAGACCTGCCGCGGGCGATGGAAGCGGCGCTGGCATTGTCCGATCCGGTGTGGTGGACCATCACGCCGCGGATGTCCTTGAAGTTTCCGTGGCCGCGGTCGCGCCAACCGGGATATTCGACGACCCGGACACCGTCGGCGCGCAACACGTCCGGGAGCCAGACCGGGTCGCCGGTCCACGGTCCTGTCTGGGGCAAAGGGTCTCCTTCTGCCGACGAACACAGCCGTCGACGCCGACAACGGTCTCACCCGAGACCGCTGTCGCCTCCAGCGCGCAGTACGTCGCACGACCTTGGCGGCGCGGTCAACGCCTCGCGCTGCCCGACTACTCGGATGTGCGTCGTGACACGTCCCGGGCTACGGCTGATCTAGCAGCCGCTGCGGGTGCAGGCCGTCGACGGCGCCGACGAACGGCGGGTGGATGCTGTAACCGATCATTCGGCGGATGTCATCAGAGAGCGTTCGAGCGATGTCGCGAGGTACCGAGAGGGTGAAGGCCTCCATCGGTCGTAGCCACGGTTGGCAGTACTGGGCGGTGACCGCAAGCCGCCCGTGGGCGGTGGTGTTGGCGCCTCCGCCATGCCAGAGGGTGCCCACGAAGAAGACGCAGGAGCCGGCCGGCATGACGACAGGGAGCGCGGGATCATCTGGCCCTGGCCGACGCTTACCCCAGTGGTGGCTGCCGGGAATGATCACCGTGGCGCCGTTGTCGGTGGTGAAGTCATCGATCGCCCAGATCGTCGCGGCAGCCAAGGGCGCCCGCGGTCGCGGAATCGGGTAGAACCCGTCGTCATGGTGAGCCAGCTGAGCGGATTCTCCGGGTTGAATGTTGATGACCTGCAACGCCGAAAGAAGGTAGTTGGCCATCAGTAGCCGGTCGAGGACCGCCAGCACCCGCGGATGATCGACAAGCCGGTCGCATACACGCGTCCTGCTCAGCACGCTGTAGATGCGCTGGGTGCGCCGCCCTTCGAACGAGTTTCGTCCGGAATGCGCGAGCCAAGGTCCGACAGCATCGCGGATCTGCTGACACTCGTCGGTGCTGAGCAGGTTCTCCCAGATGACGTAGCCATCGTGGTCGAGGGCCGTCATGTCGGCGTCTACGATCTCGGAGTCAACCGAGGCGCCGCTGCTCGGTGTCCACTTGTACCGGCGCGCCAAATCTCCCCTGAGGTCGTCCAGCGTCGTGACGGACTCGTCGTCGATGCTCATCGGTACGTGTCCTTTCCAGCGCGAACGTCAGCCACGTCGGGACCATGTGGGCCTATACGAAACACTGGACCCAGCCTGGGCGCTGGTCAAGAGACGCCTTCGTAGCGGGTACCGCGGCTGCGCAGCGATCCGACCCATGCGCCGTGAGTTGATTGTGGTCGTAGTTGCGTTGCTAGGACACGCCAGCGGGGCGTTCAGAACGTCGTCTACTCGAATCCCCAGGACGACGCCCCCAAGTCAGCGGCGAGCAGCCTCTAATTCTCCGTGCCCCCACTGGGACTCGAACCCAGACTTGGCGGATTTTAAGTCCGCTGCCTCTGCCAATTGGGCTATGGGGGCCGTGCAGATCAGAGCGTAATTCAGGCCGTTTCAGCCTCGCCGCGATGCCCTGAATACCGCAGTGGTACCGCAGTGCCATGGATGGCCTTGCCCAGCGCATCGGCCACACCGCTCAAATCGTCGTTGAGCAAGTGCCCATAACGGTCAAGCGTCATCGCCGCAGTCGCGTGTCCAAGTAGCCGTTGCACGACCTTGACGTTAGCGCCTGCGCTGATCGCCAGTGACGCCGTGGTGTGCCTCAGGCCGTGAGGTACCAGCCCCTCGATCCCGACTTCGGCGCACGCGTTGTCGAACGCCCAGCGGTACTCGTCGAGCGGCAAGAACCCGCCCTTCCGACTGGGAAACACCAGCGCGTTCGGGTCGGCGGGCAGCTCAGCCTTGAGTTTCTTCCAGACAGGTTCAGGCACTGGCACGTGACGATCACGCTTCGTCTTGGTCGTCGACTCCACGATGCCCTTACCGGTGACAGCTGTTGCGGACGACCGCACCGTCAGCACCCGATCCCCCACATGCCGGCGCCGCAACGCAACGGCTTCACCGAACCTCAGCCCGCAGTACCCCAGGACCAGCGTCAGGGTCTCGAACCGATCAGCGGCCTTGGCCAGCATCAACAGCTCGGCATGACTCAGAGAGCGCCGCTCACGCTCGGCTTGCTCGGGAAGATCCTCGTCCCGCTTGATCTCGAACGCGACGTTCTTCGCGACCTTGCCGGTTCGTTGGGCGTACTTGAGGACAGCACCGACTAGCTGGTGCGCCTGGGTGATCCGGCTTGCCGACAGACCTGCCCCTCGTTGCCCACCATCGACAGACAGAGCGCCCAGCCAGGTCGAGTAGGACTCGTAGTCGAGCCGTTTCAGCGGGATGTGTTCCCACTTGGGCAACACCACCGTGTCGAGTAATGATCGATACCCTGCAACGGTTTTCGGCTTCCGATGCTGTTTGGTGGTGAACCACTGCTCGGCGACCGAGCCGAACGTTTCGGCACTCTTGCGGGGATCGACGTACTCGCCGCGCTGAACGTCCGCAGTGAGTCCGTTCAGGTAGGCCTGTGCATCCGGCTTGCGCTGGAAGCTCTTGGTGCGCTCGGCTCCGGTGGCGTCAACCCACCTGACGCGCCAGCGCGAAACCTTGCCGTACACCGCGGATCTCTCGGTGCGCATCGTCCCGTCCGGATCTTTGACGCGCTTGTGCCAGCGGTCGTCGATACCCGCTCGCTAGTTCCGAGTGGTCACCTCTCGAACATACCGCAGTAATCCGCGGCAATCATCCGCCGTGCGGATAGGGCATCAACGAAGCTGCCCGCCACTATCTGCGCCATCAGATATCTGCTACGCCCTGGGCAAGATTTAGCCGGCCGA
>Ga0209347_1005659_pt1 | contig 11715 bp, 5 predicted proteins | sample AutmiccommuBRH23_FD_187382 | JGI IMG/M metagenome (GOLD analysis project Ga0209347, IMG submission 187382) | Deep subsurface microbial communities from Mt. Terri, Switzerland - Autotrophic microbial communities BRH/23 (SPAdes) (version 2) | ecosystem: Environmental > Aquatic > Deep subsurface >...
GGCCATGTAGTCGTCGAGCAGCTCGATCTTGAACTCGGCGATCATCTCGTCCACGGAGACCTTCTCGTCCTCGCTGGAGATCAGGACGCTGCCGAGGAAACCGGGATCGCGGATGTGGACTTTCGGGCCGTACTTGTTCTTCAGTTCGCGAAGACGCGCCCAGTTGTAGTCCAGGTGCGCCAGGCGGCAGTCGAGATTGACCTCGGCGACCGCGTAATCGAAGTAGTTCGTGCTGGAGGCGACCACCTCGCCCAGCGGGTTGCGGATCTCGCAGGGCAGGCCGTGGATCGCGCCGACGAAATGGGCCCGGCATGAGTACGCCCAGTACGCCTGCATCAGGCCGCCGTGATACATCGAGGAGAACACGATCAGGTCGGGCTTGGCCCCGGCGTACTTGAGGCGCAACTCGTCGAAATTCAAGTCGAAGCAGATCGCCAGCGCCACCCGGCCGAAGTCGCACTCGAAGACCGGAGCCTCGTGTCCGCACAGGATGCCGGACTCGGTCGTCTCCTCGATGACTACGTGATTCTTGTTGTAAACGCCGACGATCTTGCCCTCCCGGTCGATGAGCACGCTGGAGTTGCGCCAGGTGCCGTCGTCCATCTCCCTTGCGGCCGAGTAGACGACGTAGCAGCGGTTGTCGGCGGCGACTTTCGCGAAGAAATCGCGGACCTGATTCTTGCGCACGCGGTAGTATTCGAGGCGTTTCTCCCGCGACAGCCCGGCGACGCGGTCACACGCCTCCGGCACCACGATCAGATCGGGCCGATCGGGCAGGACCTGCGAGAACTCCCGCGTCCAATGGGCGATGACCTGGCCGACGATCCTCTGCGGGTCGGCGTTCGCATCGACCGAAGGCGACCGCGGCCCAAGGGTCGCGATCCGCACCCGGCCCCGCTTCTTGAGGGGCGTCTGTTCCCCCGAGGTCCCCTGCGCCGCATCCGGACGGTTGGGCTCCAGCGAAGAGGCGGGTTCCGCCGCCCGCGCATACACCCCCGCACCCCATGCCAGACTGAAAAGCATCTCGGTCAGGAATGCAACCACTGTGAGATTCTGCAAACTGGGTTTCCTCATGGGGACGCTCCTTGCTTGTATGAACGCCTTGATCTTCCATGCCGCAGACAAGGCCGCACCCTGATCACTCCGGCGTCTCCATTATCCCCAATACATCACTCCTTGCCGACAGAAATTTCGACACGCTCCGTCTCTACCTCCCCCGGAGAGCCCCTCCACTGCACGCACCTGCGGCTTCATGGAGGATCATAGGCTTCATCCTTTCGGCAAGCTTGGCCGCGTCACCCAGCAATTGCGGGGTTGCAGGCTTACGCAGGATTTGGTATGGATTGGCCCGGTGTGGTCCGCCCGGGCAGCCTGGCGAGGAGCCGCACCGAATGATCTGGGAATCGCCATGACCGACAAGATCGAAAGGAGATCCTTGTGAGCATCGAACTGAAAAAAGATTGCCGATACGCCCTGCTCGTGCCGACCAGCATGGGCATTCGTTTGACGCCCGACAACGGCCAGCCGTTTCATTGCAGCCGGCGGCTGACCATGCAGGCTACCAGCGCCGAAACCAACGTGGCCAGCGTGTCATCCTATCTCGGCCTGCCGGTCAAGGTGCTGACGACGTTCGTCAAGGGCAGCCCCGTCGCCCGGTTCATCAAGGATGAGCTCGCCGGCCGGCACATGGACGTCGAGGGCAAGGAACTCCCCCAGGGCGGGCCCTGGGGCTACCGGCACCAGTTCAACCTGGCCGACAGCGGCTTCGGCTCGCGCGGACCGAAAGTGTCCAACGACCGGGCCGGCGAGGTCGGCCGGACGCTGAATGTCAAGGACTTCGACCTCGACCGCATCTTCGGCAAGGAAGGCGTGCAGATCGTACACCTGTCCGGGCTGATCGGGGCCCTGTCGCCCGAGACCGGGACATTCTGCCTGGAAATCGCCCGGGCGGCCAGGAAGTACGGAACCCGCATCGCGTTCGATCTGAACTACCGGGCCTCGTTCTGGAAGAACCGCGAGAAGGAGCTTGCAGCGATCTTCCACGAAATCGCGGGCGTCGCGGATATACTCGTTGGAAACGAAGAGGATTTTCAGCTCTCGCTGGGCCTCGAGGGCCCTGAGGCCGGCGGCAAGGGCCTGGCGGCCAAGATCGAGAGCTTCAAGGTCATGATCGACCGCGCGCAGAAGGCTTATCCCAACGCAACCGTCTTCGCGACGACACTGCGGGAAGTGGTCAGTTGCGCCTGCCACCGTTGGGGCGCTCTGATGGCCGAGGGCGGAAACTGGCACGTCGTCGAGCCGCGGGAGATCGGCGTGCTGGACCGCATCGGCGGCGGTGACGGCTTCGTCGGCGGCATGCTCTACGCCGTCCTGCGGGGCTGGGAGCCCGCCAAGTGGGTGCAGTTCGGATGGGCGACCGGGGCCCTGGTCACCACGCTGCTGACCGACTACGCCCAGCCGGCGGACGAAGAGGAGATCTGGAGCGTCTGGGAAGGCAACGCCCGCGTGAAGCGGTAGCGGCCGCGGGCCCCCCCGTCAATAGGGTCAATACGGTCAACACGGTCCATAGCGTCCACGACCGTAACCAGCTCCAACGATGCCTGCCCGTGAGGCAATCCTCATCGAGGATGCCCATCATGCACATTTGCTGCGTCGCCCGAGAATCGCAGATCAGCAGAGTCTGCCGAGCAGGCCGTCGAGGGGGACGGTGGCGAAGCCCGTGGCGGCGTCGCTGATGCCGTACGGGATGACCAGATTGCCATTGTGAGTGAGGGCCCCGCAGGAGTAGACGACGTTGGGGACGTAGCCGTGGCGCTCGTCGGCGCCGGGCATCAGGAGGGGCTCGTCGAGCCGGCCGATGACCTTGGTCGGGTCGTCGAGGTCCAGGAGCGTGGCGCCGATGCAGTAGCGGCGCATCGGTCCCACCCCGTGGGTCAGCAGCAGCCAGCCGGCCTCGGTCTCGATGGGCGATCCGCAGTTGCCGATCTGGACGAACTCCCACGTATGGCGAGGCTCCTGCACCAGGACCGCGTCGTCCCAGACGCGGATGTTGTCGGAGTGGAGGATGTAGAGGTTCTCGCCGTCGAGCCGGCCGCTCATCATGTACTTGCCCTGGATCTTGCGGGGGAACAGGGCCAGTCCCTTGTCGCGGACGCAGCGGCCGTGAAGGGTGCGGATGCAGGCCAGCTCCGGGCGGGGAATCTCGACAAGCTGCACACGGACCTGCCAGCCGTTGAAGGCGGTGTAGGTGCCGTAATAGCACATCGAGCCGTCGTCGTGGGTGAAGCGGACGAGCCGCATGTCCTCCATGCCGCGGGATTCGGCCTCGCACATCGGGAACAGGACGATGTGGCTCATCCCCCCGTCGGGCGCCATCTCGACGTTGTAGTCGCAAGTGGCCAGCGAATCGATGTTGCGGTGTTCCTCGTCGTAGATCCAGACCCCCTCGACGTCCTGGACGCGATAGAGGACGGTTCGCAGGTCCTGCATGGTGAACGGGTCCTCCAGGCGGCTGAAGATGGCGTCAAGGACCGTCTGCCGCACGCTCATCGCCGCCAGCTTGGCGAGGGAATCGGGCTTGCTCAGCAGCCGCTTTTCGACCCAGCGTTTGGGCTCGCGATACGGCCCCCCCGGCTCGATGGTGACGTTACCCTCGGCATCGACCAACCCCCGTCGGAACATGATGCTGCTGATGTGGCCCTCGCCGACGCATCGCAGGCTCATGATGAATTTGAGAGAGCCCGGCTCGACGCCCTGCTGATGGCGGGCGGGCGTGATGGACGGGTTGAACAGTGCGGCCGAGGCGAAGGAATACTCCATCGTGAAGTAGGCCCCGATCAGCCGCTTGCGCTCGGGCGGCAGCGACTCCGGCATGACCACGCGATGGGCGGCTTCTTCGTAGTGCTTCACGAAAATGCTGTTCAGCTCGTCGCCCAGATGGCCGAAATCCGCCTCGGTCACCGCCAGCAGGTCCGCCGTCTGCTCGTCGCTGAGCCGCATCACGCGGTCGATGATCTTGCGGGCGCGGGTAGACCCCAGCCAGAAGAACCGGGTGATCGTGTGTCGGGGATCACAGGTCAACCGGACGGGTAAACGTCGAATCATCAAAGCTTGCATACTCATATGTGAGAACATCTCCAGGAAGACATCGCTCGTACGCCCGCAGCCGCAGCCGTGTTCGTGTCGATTTGGCGTTCGTTATTCCCGCGCACGGCCACTTTACGTGGGGCGATGACATCCGTCCTGCGAAGAGGCCCCAATCCGCGGGCCCATGGCCGATGGCTTCATCGCATTGGCAAGACCCTCGGCAAACGAGTTTGCCGCTGCCACCCGGAGTTGAACGAAGACTGTTCTGATGCCGGCGATCGGCGGCCTGCATTCGTCCGAGGACTGCCGCCACCATACTCCGTGCGAATCCCAAGTACCGGTCGCGGACCTTTCTTCTTGCCTTGTCGTGCGCCGGCCGGCAGAATGTCCACGATGCGGCTGGTTTCTCGTATAACCTTCTTGTGAGGAGATGTTCATCGATGTTGAAGTGCCGGATAGCCGTTCTGTTTCTCGTGCTCGCAGGAGCGGGCGTCCACGCGCGAGCGGAAGTCGTGGATCTATCACCGGATTTGGCGCCGGTGCGCGAGGAGTTCAAGCTTCCCGCGGTCGCAGCGGCCGTGATTGTGGAGGGCCGGCTCCATGCCTTGGGCGTGACGGGCGTGCGGAAGGACGGGAACGACGTCAAGGCCGAACCGAATGATCCTTTTCACCTGGGCTCGTGCACCAAGGCGATGACCGCCTCGCTGATCGGCCTGCTCGTTCAACAGGGCAAGCTCAAATGGGAGACGCCGCTGAGCGAGTACTTCCCGGAATTGAAGGACACGATGCACCCGGATTATCGCGAGGTGACGCTGGGGCACCTGCTCTCTCATCGGGCGGGCGCCCCGCCGATGACCGCCGGCTTCGCGCCGGCCAACGGACTGCAACTGCTGCAAATTCGTGCGATGAAATCGCCCGCTGCCCAGCGCAGGCGGATTGCCGAGATCGTCCTGACCCAGGCTCCCGTGAACAAGCCCGGCTCGACGGAGCAATACTCGAATGCCGGCTTCACCATCGCCGGCGTGATCGCCGAACGCGTGATGGGCGAGGACTATGAGGATCTTCTGCGACGGCTGTTCTTCGAGCCTTTGGGGATGCATTCCGCCGGGTTCGCAGCGATGGGAACGCCGGGAAGGATCGACGCGCCGTGGCAGCACCGCATGAACGGCGATAAAATCGTCCCGGTCGAACCGGGGCCATTCAGCGACAATCCGCCGTTCATCACGCCGGCCGGACGCGTGCATTGCTCGATGGCCGACTGGGCCAGGTACATCCAGTGCATCCTGGCGGCCACCCGCGACGAGGACGGACTGCTCCCGCCGGCTGCCGTCCAGCCGTTGAAGGAGCCCCCTTTCGGCGGCCACTATGCCCTGGGCTGGGGCCTCCACGAGCGGCCCTGGGGCGGCGGCAAGGTCCTCTCCCACGCCGGCAGCAACGGCATGAATTACTGCGTCGTCTGGGTGGCCCCGCGGAAGAACTTCGCAGTCCTGGCGGCGACCAATCGAGGCGGCGACGGCGCTCCGGAAGGGCTGGACAAGCTCTGCGGCATGATGATCAAGAGATTCCTCGCGGACAAGTAGCGACCGGCGAACGCCCCCTTCTCTGCATGTCGATCTCTACCTGCTATTGACAGGTAGCAGACGGAGCGGAGCCAGAGAACGAGCGCAAGGCCCACCGCCTGTCACTGGCAGGCGGTTGAGCCATCGGGAAGCAGCCGCTTGCCGCCGCGATCCGGAGGAGGAGGCCCATCGGGCCGATGAGTCCCATCCGTCCCATGTCGCCGGCCGGCTATGGCTTGGTCACCCGGATATCGTCGATGAAGACCATGCCGTAGCCGCCTGCGGCCGGATTGGTCTTGTCGCCCATGCCGATGTACATCTTCTTGATCCTGGAAACATTCACGCCGGCGGCGGTGAATTCGCTCAGCGGGATGCTCCACTGGATCCACTGCACGCTCTGGACAATCTCGGCATCAGCACGCCGGACGGTGCCGAGCTTGCCGGCGCTGTCCTGGAGCGAAACGTACAGGGGAGCCACGACATTGCCCGCCTTGCCCCGGACGTGAAGCACAAGCGTATTGACGCCTTCGACCGTCCAGTTCTGTGCGGACGAGAATTCCCGCTCCGTCTGGGAGTAGTGCGGCGAGCACACGTTGTTGTAGTCCAGAGGCATGGATTGCCTGCCGCCGTGGACGATCGTCTGCTCGGCAAACGGGGCGTCAATGTATCCGACAGTCGAACCGCATTGGTCGGCGGCATAGTCATCGAGCCAGGCTTGATAGATGCGGTTGCCCTCGTCGTCCGTGTAGCTCTCGAAATCGTCGATCACGAGAAAATCGGCCGTGGTGAAACTCCAGACCGATCCCTTCCACGGACTGCCCGCGGCGACCTGATTCACCTCGTCCACTCGCCAGAAATAGGTCTTGCTCCACTCCAGCTCGACCGGGTCGAACGTGGTGGCGGCTGCGTCTTGCCGGCCCTGGTAGACGCTTGCCGTCGTCGGGTCCGCGTCGGCCACCGCGTCCGCATCCTCACCGAAGTAAACGTCGTGGTGCGTGGCGGACTCGCCGGCGGTCCACCGGAGAATGGGCGTTTGCGAGGCATTGGCGGACGCATTCGCGGGGTAGGGATTGGTGGCGTGGACCGGCAGTTGCAGGATGCCCGCCGGGATCAACTGCCTGGCGATCGAGGGGCTCTGCCAGGACAGCAGAGCCGTGGCGCTGCCGCCGCTCTCGTACCATTCCATCCGCAGGCGGTGGAACTGCCCGGCGACGAGATCGACCGTGGCGACGTCATCGGTGCTGCCGTGGTTGGTCCAGTTGTTGATGACTCGCCGGCCGTCGAGCCACAATCGCACGCCATCATCCGTCGTGGTGATAAGCTGATAGGTCTCGGTAAACGGGGCTTTGAGGTCCGCCGTCCACCGGGCCGACACGCTGTCACTGAGGCCCCCCGCCACTTCGCTGCTGCCCCAGCTATGGTCGATCGCGTTCTCCGTCCTGGTCGCAACGGGGCTGCCCGCGAGTTCTATGCCGGGGAAATACTCGGCCTTCACACCGATTCCGGGGCCGACGGTCGTGAAGCTCCACACCGGGCCCGGATACACGACGTCGGCCGAATCGCGCTGGTCAATCCGCCAGTAGTAGATCGTATTCTCGGCGAGAGCGCCCGGGCTGAAAGTCACTGCCATCTGATTGCCCTTGAAGGTGCTCGGATCGCCTGCTTTTACGGCGGCCTTGTCGTCGCCGAAGTAGACATCGTGCGATTCGGCCCCGGCGCCGGGGCTCCAGGCCAGGTCGGTCCCGACTCCCACCCCCTCAAGCCCGTTCCACGGCTCGGGGGAGTAGGCTGTCGCCGGGGCAGCCGTGAACGACCAGACGTCTCCCTGGAAGACCGTCTTGCCATCTGCGGCCACCTCGTCAATCCGCCAGTAATAGGTCGTCTCCGGCGCCAGGCCGGACGGGTAGAAGTACACCAGGGTATCGGTGGACTTGCGGCCCTTGTAGTCCGCCTCGCCCAGGATCGGACTGGTCCCGAAGTACACGTCGTGAGCAACGGCAATGACCCCGGGCGTCCAGCCCATCAGCGGCAGGGTGACGTTCCGTGTGCCGTCGGCAGGGCTGGGACTCGACGCCTTGGTCGGCCCCCTGTCGAATACCGCCGTGACCAGCTTGCCGCCAACTTCCGAGGTAACGGCATAGCCCATGTAGATGCTCTTGGGGATTCCAGGGGCCGCGGTGCTGTACCGCTCGGTCCACTCTTTCCCGTCGAAGGAGGAGAAACCGGCGAAGGTGTCCCCGGTCCGCTTGACCTTGACCCAAAGAGGAGCGCCCGTGGCCCCGGTGCTCTCGGTCTCGGCAACCGCGTCGAAGGCCATGCGTCCCCAGAAGGTGATGCCGTGGTCCTTCGTATCCGTATTGGCGCTGACCCCCATGAACAGGTACGGCGAGCCGGGCACAAGCATCACGCGGATCATGACCCCGGCCATGGACCAGTCGGCCAGCGGCGGATCGAGGCTGACGACCCGGGCGACCATCTCGCCGTCGCCTGAGAGGGCCTTGTAGACAAACTGGAACTGGTCGGCCGTGCCGCGAAGGCCCGTACCGTCGCCTCGGACGGTCCAGGTCTCCGTAGCCGCGTCATATTGCGCACTACCGGCCGCGGCGGGACTGCCGATGTCCTTGCTGGTCCAGCCGGCGGGCAATTGGCCGAAGAGAGGGACTGTGATGACCATCACCAACAAGAGAGAAACCGGATACGTCAGCTCATTACGCATGGCAGGCCTCCTTCAAGAGGGTTAACATGGCGACGGGATCGCCCTGCTACAACACGGAAAAGAACCTCCACACAATGCCAAAGAAGCATCCCGGACTTGAATCTCCTTATATATACCATGTTTTTCGGGTTTCCACAAGAGAGATTACAGCATCCCGCCATATTCCGGCAGGGCAGTTGCACGTTGGCATCGTACCACCGTGGCATGGGCTTGGAGCCCATGAATCATCGGCAGGATGCCGATGCCACAAAGTCTCACGGGCAGGATGCCCGTACTACAGGCGTGCCCAACGTCCACGTGCAATTGCCCTGCATATTCCGGCGGCCCCTTGTCACCCACGGACTCATGCGATAAGCTTCCGGCCGGATGGGTTCAACCGAGAGGTGCGACCCGGATGGTTGCCGAAGGGTTGGATGCGCTTGGATGCATATGGATAGCCAGGGCCGAATCCCGGATGTCTCCGTGATCGTGCCGACACTGAACGAGGCGGAGAACGTGGATTCTCTGCTGATCCGGCTGTTTAAGGCCTTCCGCGAGGACGGTCGGGAGATCGAGGTCCTGTTCGCCGACGGCGGCTCGACGGACGGGACACCGGAGAAAGTGCGGGCGTGGGCGGCCAAGGCCCCGGTGCGGCTGGTGGATGCCCGGACCGGGCGAGGGCTGGCAGGAGATGTGATGGTCGCCGCGCGCCAGGCGCGATCCGACGTGATTCTCGTGATGGATGGGGACCTGAGTCACAGCCCGGAGCAGGCGCCGGCGCTGGTCCGGCCGGTGCTGGAGGGCAGGCGGGACATGGTCATCGGCAGCCGGTACATCGCTGGGGGCCGGACGCCGGATTGGCCGTGGAGACGTCGGGCGATGTCCCGCATCGCCGCGGCCGTGGTTTGGCCGCTCACCGACGTACGAGATCCCACCTCGGGCTTCTTTGCGGTCCGCCGGGACAGGCTCCTGAACGTCGGCGACGACGCCGAGGGTTTCAAGATCGGCCTGGAAGTTCTGCTCCGCAACGCCGGGAGCCTTCGCGTCACCGAAACGCCCATCTGCTTTGGCGACCGCTCCCATGGGCGATCCAAGATGAGCCCGCGACAGGCGGCGTGCTATCTGCACAGATCCGCCGTCCTGACCGGCGGGGCCGTGACTGCGACCACCGCAAGACGGTTCACACTCGTCGGATTGTCGGGCATCGTCCTCGACGTGGGGCTGTTTCACCTCCTCAGGGGCTTTGACTTGAGCCTGGCTTTCTCGCACATGCTCAGTTTCCTGTCGGTGGCGATCCTCAGCTATGCGGTGAGCCATCGCTGGGTCTTCGAGCCGCCGATCGGCGGCCGTCCCCGCAGGGAGACACATCTGCGTTTTGTCACGGTGTGCCTGATGGCGCTGTTCCTGCGGGCAGGCGTGCTGGCAGGGCTCACGCAACGGGTGGATTGGCCGATTCCAATGGCGTTGATCGCCGCGGCATTGGCCGCGGCTATCATCAATTACCTGGGCAGTGCGTTCTTCGTCTTCCAGCGGGAGGAGGGCCGGTCGGAGGTCTTGTCCTGGCGTGTGGCGGCCGTCGGACTGATCGCCTACACGGTGCTGTTGCGACTGACGTACCTGGGTTTGCCGGACCTGCTGCCCGAGGAGGCCTACTACTGGAACTATGCCCAGCACCCCGCCCTGAGCTATCTGGATCATCCACCGATGGTGGCCTGGCTGATCGGCCTGGGGACAGCCGCATTCGGCGACACCGAGTTCGGCGTTCGCATCGGGGCGTTCCTGTGCTGGCTCGTCACCGCGGGATTCAGTTTCGCCTTGGCCCGCGATCTTTTTGGCAAAGGGACGGCGCTGACTGCGGTCCTGCTGACAGCGGTGCTGCCGTTCTTCTTCCTGTTTGGCTTCTTCACGACGCCTGACGCCCCTCTGACCGCCTGCTGGGCGGGGGCGTTGTTCTTCCTCGGACGCGCCCAGCTGGCCGGCCGGGCGAGGGCGTGGTTCGGGGCAGGGGTCTGCATCGGCCTGGGGATGCTCTCGAAGTACACGATCGTCCTGCTGGCGCCGGCAACCCTGGCGTTCATCCTGCTGGACCGGCCGAGCCGGCGATGGCTGCGACGTCCCGAACCGTATCTGGCGGCGCTCGTGGCGGGCCTGCTGTTCTCCCCCGTGATCCTCTGGAACATCCGCAACGAATGGGCGTCGTTTCTCTTCCAGAGCGTTCACCGCGTCAACCAGGAGAACCAGTTCGGACTTCCCATGCTCGTTGTCTCCATGGCGTTGTTGGTCACGCCCTTGGGCATGCTCGATGCGCTTCGCTCGATGTTCTCACGGGCGATCTGGAGGAACACCGCCGATCCGGCCCATCGGAGCATGCAACGACGCCAGCTCTTCATGGCCACGTTCACGGTCGTATCGCTGTCGGCGTTCGTGCTCTTTGGCCTGCGTCACGAGGTCAGACTCAACTGGACCGGCCCCATTTGGCTGGCCGCGCTGCCGGCGCTGGCGAGATGGATTTCGACGGCCTCGGCCGGGGTCCCGGGCAGGCTTGAGATCGTCAGCCGCCGGCTCTGGCCCGTCACGCTGGCCGCGACCGTGCTGCTGTTCGGCGGATTCCTGCATTATATCACGATCGGGCTCCCCGGCGCCGGCGTGGACGACGACATGGATCTGCCAGTGGCCTGGGAGGAGCTCGGACGGGACGTGGAGCAACTTGCCGAGAGGATCGAGGCGGACCTGGGCATCAAGCCGCTGGTCGTCGGGATGGACAAATATGCGATAGCCAGCGAACTTGCGTTCTATCGCCGCCATGGAAGAGACGGGGTGGAACAGACATCCAGCCGGCATCACTTCGGGGGCAGCGGATTGATGTACGGCTTCTGGTTCCCGCCCCGACAGCACGCCGGACGGACGCTTCTTCTGGTCAGTCTCGACCGCACGAATCTGGAGCGACAAAACATCCCCAGGTGGGCCAGGCTCGACCCTGTCGAAGAACGAAAGGTCTCCAAACACCGCTGGTACGTGCGGTATTTCTTCCGGATCGCCCACGACTATCGCCCACCCCCGCCCGAGCAGTGCAGTTGGCAATCGAAATAGCCACAGACGCAGCCAATGCCCCGATTATCGGAACACCTCCCGCTCATCGAGCAAACCTCCGATTGCCATCCGACGTAACATTTCCATGTGGGTAGGCTCCGGGGGCTTGACACCCCCCTGGCTGGGGGTATATAATATATCGCGACTTGGGCATTAGGCATTTAGACGCTCTACATGGAGCAAAACGTCCCCCGCCGGTTTCCTGTCCCGACGGCGTAGACCACAGTATGGATACGTCTCAAGAGCTTGTATGGACTGTAAGTGTTGAAGCACGGACAAGGTCCG
>Ga0209347_1005660_pt1 | contig 11713 bp, 8 predicted proteins | sample AutmiccommuBRH23_FD_187382 | JGI IMG/M metagenome (GOLD analysis project Ga0209347, IMG submission 187382) | Deep subsurface microbial communities from Mt. Terri, Switzerland - Autotrophic microbial communities BRH/23 (SPAdes) (version 2) | ecosystem: Environmental > Aquatic > Deep subsurface >...
CCATAGTCGGCCCGCCGCAACAGAAACGAAAAGGGATGATACGCGTCATGAGCGATCGGATTATCATGCGAGTGGGCGAGAGCCTGGTTGCTGGCGGACCGCCGAACACGGCCGCCGAGCCCGAGGTCGCGATCGGCGAGATGGACGGTCCGATGGGAACGGCGTTCGCCAACCTGCTTGGCAATCAGGTCGTCGGCCATTCGCGCGTGCTGGCGCTGCTCAACACCGATGTGATGGTGCGCCCTGCGACGATCTGTGTGTCGAAGGTCACGGTCGACGATGTCCGCTACACCAACATCCTGATGGGCACCGTGCAGTACGCGACCGCGATGGGCGTGCTGGACAGCGTGCGCAACGGCGACATCCCGAAGGAGAAGGCCAACGACCTCGGCATCGTCGTGTCGGTCTGGCTCAATCCCGGCATTGTCGAGGTGAAGGATCTGGATCACCAGGCGCTGTTCGACATTCACCGCAAGGCAACCGCGCAGGCGATCCACAAGGCCATGACGAACGAGCCGTCGATCGACTGGCTGCTCGAGAACCAGGACAAGGTGGTTCACAAGTATTTCGAGAAGGGCCTCAAGGGCGAGCTCTGATCCGCGGCCGCAAGGCACCGATCATCTGGACTTAGCAGCGTCCGCCCGGGGCTCTCGGGCGGCGTTGTTATTTCAAGCGAGTCTGGCTTGCCGGCTCGTCAGCGCGCCTTCTGGGCGCGGGCGATTTTGATGAGGCGACGTGTGCGCGCGCGCGCGATCTCGTGCGCGATGCGCAAGCCGGTGAGCCCGCCGGTGAAATTGCAGCGCAGAATGTAGTAGCGGAAAAACAGGACCGGATACTCGATGGGTAGCCGCAGCAGAACCTGCCAGCGTGGCTTCTTCAATTCCTTCGCCTGCAGATCGGTGTAGCGCTCGAGCTTCGATCGCACGTGATCGAGCGAGCGCCAGGAATAATGCAGCGCGATTCCGTCGAGCTGGCCCACGGGGAAGCTGCCAGTATCGACCGTGTCGTGCACGAGGCTGTCGCGGAAGCGCACCTTGCGCCTGTCATAGAGCCGGACGTAGTTGTGATAGTCGGCCCATAGGCGTGGCTTTTCCTTGCCCGGATAGACCGTGACCTGGCGGAAGCGATAACCCGGCAGCGGTGGCTCGCCCGCACGCATCAGCGCGGCGATCTCTTGCGCGAGTTCGGGCGTGACGATCTCGTCGGCATCGAGGTTCAAGATCCAGTCGTGGCTGGCGCAGTCCTCGGAGAAACGCTTCTGCGGGCCATAGCCCACCCAGGTATTGAAAAACGTCTTCGCACCCAACGCCTTGGCCTTGGCCACGGTTTCGTCGGTGGAGCCGGAGTCGACGACCACCACCTCGTCGACCAGATTGCGCACGGCAAGGATGCAGCGCTCGATGCGGTCGCCTTCGTTGTGGGCGATGATGCAGCAACTGAGAGGGACGGCGCTCAAAGTCAGGTCCTGCTCGTCAGGCGGTCCCACCGCTTGGCCACCGAACGCTTCAAGCGTGCAAACAGCGTCTTAGCGCGCGGCGGCTGGAAGGGATCGTGCGAGTGACGATCATCGCCGATGTGATCGGCAATGCCAGGCGTGACGAGCGCGATGCGCATGCCCCGCTCCTTGCAGAACAGGCTCAGGTTCTCCTCCGTCACGAACTTCTCAAACGGTCCGAACTCGTGCCACAGCGACATGCGCGCCACGGAGGGATTGAAGGAGTAGGAGAACCACTTGGGATGGGCATCGAGATCCCAAACCAGATAGTCGATGTTGCCGTGGCGCTCGCTGCGCGCGCCCTTGCCAAAGCGCGGATCGTAGAGTCGGTGCGCGATGCACACGACGGAGATGTCGGGGCGCGCTTCCAGAAAGGCGATCACCTCGTCGAGGTCGAGCGACTGGGTGAAGCCCCAGTCGTCCTCCAGGTGCACGACGTAAGGCGTGTCGATGGTGGCGTAGAGCTTGTCAATCGAGCGCAACTGGCCGAGCTTCGGGGCATTGAGACGGACCTCGGCCTTGGGACACTTGGCCGCGAACGCCTCAGCGCCGGCGGCGTCCTCCGAGTCCTCCGCCACGATGATCCTCTCGGTCTCGAAAGCCCGCAGAAACGAGTTGACCGTGTCCTCCAAAAGATCGAACCGGCCGCAGCTCGTGAGCACGGTCGTCATTCTCTTGGGGTCGATCGCGTAGCGGTATGAGGTCATCGGGGCCCGGGCCGGTCGCAGACAGGAGCCTCGCACTTAGCCTTAGAGCTGCGCAAGAGCAAGGACTGCCAGGCTCAGGGCGCCGATCCATAGGGCTACCCGGCCCCACCGCGTACGCCGAGCCTCCTCGCCAGCGAGATGGCGTATGGCTTCCTCATCGAGGCGGAAGCCGGAGCGGGCCATTTCGCCCAGGGCGATCGCGGTCTGCTGACCCTGGGCAAGCAGTGCCGGCAGATCCGCCAGGACCTGGCCCAGGGTTGAGGCCTTCTCGCCCGCTTCGCGCAGGCGCCCGAGTGGGCCCATGTTCTCCTCGATCCACTGGCGCGCGACCGGCTCGGCGGCGGTCCACATGTTGAGGCCGGGATCGAGCCCGCGCGCCACGCCTTCCACTACGACCATGGTCTTCTGCAGCAGGATGAGCTCCGGCCGCGTCTGCATGTCGAAGACCTCGGTGTAGGCGAAGAGCTGGCCCAGCAGATCGGCCATCGAGATCTCTTCGGCCGTACGACCGTGGATGGGTTCGCCGATCGCGCGCAACGCCTGCGCGAACACCTCGACGGGATGATGGGGCGGGACGTAGCCGGCCCAGAAATGCACTTCGGCGGCGCGCTTGTAGTCGCGGGTGATGAGGCCGTGCAGGATCTCGGCGAGGAAGCGGCGCTCGGTGGCACCGAGTCGCCCCATGATGCCGAAGTCGACGGCGACGACGCGGCCTTGGGCGTCGACCAGCAGATTTCCCTGATGCATGTCAGCGTGGAAGAAGCCGTCGCGCATGGCGTGCTTCAGGAAGGAGCGCATGACGGTCAGACCGAGCGCACGGCGGTCGAAGCCTGCGGCATCGAGGCGTGCATTGTCCGCGATCGGCGTGCCCTCGATCCACTCGACGGTCAGCACACGCTCAGCGGTGCGCCGCCAATCGACGGTGGGAACGCGAAAGTCGATGGCGCCCTCGATGTTCTCCGCAATCTCCGACATGGCGGCCGCTTCCAGCCTCAGATCCATCTCGAGGTCGGTGGTACGCTTGAGGGTCTCGACGACCGCGACGGGCTTCAAGCGGCGCGCGGGCGGAAAGAACCGCTCGATCAGGCGGGCAGCGAAAAAGTAGCTGTCGAGATCGCTGCGGAAACGGGCTTCGATCCCGGGACGCAGGATCTTGACCGCGACCTCGCGGCGGCCGTTCTCGTCGACCACTACGGCCTTGTGCACCTGGGCGATCGAGGCGGCGGCGACGGGAGGCCCGAACTCGGCGAAATGGTCCTCAAGACGCACTCCCAGAGAGCGCTCCACGGCGCGGCGGGCCTCGGCCATGGAGAAGGGTGGCAGCTTGTCCTGCAGGTGGGACAGGTCGGCGGCCGTCTCGGCGCCGATGACGTCTGGGCGGGTGGCCAGGAACTGGCCGAGCTTGATGTAGCTCGGCCCTAGCCGGGTCAGCGCCGCGCCGATGCGGGTCTCTTTGGTCTCGCCGCTCTGAAAGGGAGCTGCAACCAGACGGATAGGCGCCGTGAGCAGGCGGGCGAGCCGCAGCGCCGGCGGGACGTCGGTGCCTTTGGGGATGAAACGGACGCCGTGCTGAGCGAGGACGAGGCCGGCTCTTGCCAGGCGGAGACTGTTGGTGAGCGCTCCAGCCATTAAGAGAATCTGCCCTCGTTTATGCAGCCAATTTCGATGCTAGCGCCGCAGATTGCGCGGAAGCTGGAGCGGGTCAAGCCGCGCTTCCCGCTGCCGGCGCGATTGCGGAGCGTTTTCCTGTGGGACCGTCGATCGCGGCGGTCACCCGGCGCAGTGCTCTGAACGCTGAGCGTGCCACGGTCCCGGAGACGACAGGGCATAAGGTTAGCCATCGATAGTTGCGATTAGCCTTTAGAAGAAGGTTTTTCTTTAGCGAGATCCGTGTGAGAAAGGGCCCAGCCTTTTCTCTAAGGCCCGAAAAAAGGGGTCCTCGCCTCCGTCTCCGGAGCGCCCGGTGGCCGTCTCGTTAGAGACGCCCGGCCGAATAGGAAGACCTCCATAAGAAGCCGGGAGGTTACCGTCGCGTGGCGACGAGCATTCTCATAGTCGACGACCATCCACTCTTTGTGGAGGCGCTCAAACTCGTCATCCAGGGGGCGTTTCCCGACGCCGCCGTCTCGGAGGCGACGTCCATCGATATGGCGCGCGGTCTGCTCGATAGCGACGGCCCCTTCGATCTGGTGCTGCTCGATCTGTCGATGCCCGGTACGCGTGGTCTCGACGGGTTGATCGAGCTTCGCGCGCGCCATCCCAAGGTTCCGATCGTGGTCGTGTCCGCGCTCGAGGATCCGCGCATCATCCACGAGGTGATGACCTGCGGTGCGGCTGGTTTCATTTCCAAGTCCACGCGGGGCCCCGATCTGGGGCACGCCATCCAGGAGGTGCTCGCCGGGTCGGTGGTGCTGCCTAAGGGCTATCATCCCCCGCAGGCCAATGCGCCCGCGTCCGGCTCCTCGGATCTGACGGCGCGGCTCGCGACGCTGACGCCGCAGCAGGTGCGGGTGCTGCAGATGCTGCGCCAGGGGCTACTCAACAAGCAGATCGCGTTCGACCTTGGCGTGGGCGAGACGACCGTCAAGGCTCACGTCTCGGAGATCCTGCGCAAGCTGAAGGTGGCATCGCGCACGCAGGCGGTCATCGAGGCGGCGAAGATCGATTTCGATTCGATCATCTCGCAATCGACCAACGGCAACGGCAGCTCGAACTGAAGCAGGCTCGGGTACGCCGCTAGCTGGTTGCGGGCGCGCTCAGGCGCGGGTGCCGGCTCCCTCGGCGCGCGACACCAAGTGCGTGATGAGAGCGCGCAATTCCGCCGGCTTCACCGGCTTCAAGAGCAGCTCGCATCCGCTGGCGCGAACCTCGTCGTTGGTGCGCGCGGCGTGATCGGCGGTCACCACAATTGCCGGGATGGGTCGCCCGGTCGCCGCACGCAAGCGATCGACCGCGGTGATCCCGCACGTGTCGTGATCGAGATGAAAGTCTGCCAGCACGATATCGGGCACGAACGACTGTGAGGTGATGAGCTCTTCCAGCTCACTCAGATCGCGCAGGAGATAGGCCTCGCACTGCCACGACTGCAGCAGCGACTGCATGGCCTCCAATACCGCGGTGTCGTTGTCGATTACGATCACCTTGGCGCCGTGGAGCCCGTAGGACACCGCGTGCGAGACCGATGCGGAGTAGCTCGTGCTCTGCTGCACGACGCCGGCGAACGGTGCGCTAATGGAAAAGCGCGTGCCGTGTCCGACGCTGGAGCAAAGCCCCAGCGGATGGTTGAGGGCCTCGGCCATGCGCTGCACGATCGACAGGCCCAAACCGAAACCGCCGATCATCGGGCGGTCGGTCGACGGCGCACGCCGGAACTCCTCGAAGATCAGCTCCCGCTGAGCCGGAGGAATGCCGGGGCCGGTGTCCCACACCTCGATGCGAACGCTGGCACCGCGTCGGCGCGCGGCGAGCTTGATGCCGCCCTTCTGGGTATACTGCACGGCGTTGGCGAGCAGGTTCTGCAGCATGCGGCGCAGCATCTGCGGATCGGAGACGACCGCAAAATCGTTCTGGCGCCAGGTCAGAGACAGGTTCTTCTCGCGCGCGAGCGGCTCGATATCGAGGGCGAGGGAGGCGAACATCTCGTTGAGCGCGACGTGCCGCAGCGACGGTGACATCGCGCCCGCCTCGAGCTTGGAGATGTCGAGGATCGAGATCAGCAGCTCCTCGATGGTCGTCAGAGCATGCTCGATGCGGCTGGCGAGCCTGTGCTGCTGGGCCGTGCCGTTGGGCTCCGCGAGCGCCGAGCAGGTCAGCCGCGCCGCGTGCAGCGGCTGAAGCAGATCGTGACCGACGGCGGTGAAGAAGCGGGTCTTGAAACGATTGGCGCGCTCGGCTGCGTCACGCGCGGCAAGCAGCTCGTCGTTGGTGCGCTCGAGCCGCGACAGGGCGCTCTTGAGCTCCTCCGTCCGCCCGCGCACCTGGCTCTCGAGCGTGATCGCCGTCTGGAACAGCGAGTAGGCATTCGCCTGCTGGTCCATCGACTTCTCGACACGCTGAATGAGCGCGGCGTTGATCTTGCGCAACTTGGCATTCTCGCGCTCGAGATCCGCCTGGTCGGGTGCCAGCCGAGGGTCGAGGGTATCGCCGCGCAAATGCTCCGTCATGTGGCTTCCCGCATCCTCTGACCGAAGGCGATGCCGGTGAGTGTCTGGTTGAGGTGCATGGCGTTGTACTGCTCGCCGTAGGTGTGGAATCCGGCGACCGAGTATTTGCGATAGAGGGCATCCATCTGATGCCGGATCTGGCGCGTCTCCGCGTCGAGCCGGCGCAGCATGCAGTCGAAGCCGACGACGAGGTCGATGCCGCCGAGCGCCTCGTCGAGCTCTTGGAGAACGTCGGCGGTGGAGCGCAGCATGTCTTGCGGACGCGCAACGGTGAACACCAGGCCCTCGTCGATGGCGCAAAAGAACGACAGGCTTCCGTCCGGATTCATGTTGCGGATCGAGCGGCAGTAGTAATCGCCGCCGACTTTCACGACGAGCGGATAGGACGCAAAGCTGAAGGGGCCGAGGTCGTCGGGCAAGAGGCCGATTGCCGCTGCGTACTCGCGTGCGGCGGGTTCGGCGTTGAGCTCGTAGACCGTGCGCCGCTCGGTGTCGGCCGCGGTGACGACGAGCTTGATCGGCGTGGGCTCGAAGTTCTGCGTCTTGAACACGCGGAAGGGATAGTCGCTCTCTACCATCAAGATGATGGCCGCGCGCTGCGCCACCTGGCCGTTATGGATCAATGTGGTGCGGTGGAAGGCAAGGCTGTCGCCGGCGGAGCCGCCAATCAGAGGAATGTCGCCGAGCGTCCAGTTGATCGCGGCCACGACCGTCTCCTCGACGTTCGACAGGCCGTCGACCAGAAGAATGGCAAACGCGTTGCTGCGCGTGGCGAAGCGGTCCGCCTGAGGTCTGAGGTGCTCCTTCAGGCGGTGCGCGGCATCGGTCGCGCGCTCAACGCCGAACCGGTCGATGTCGGTGATGAGCTCGCTATGCAACCGGAAGCCTTTGTGCGGGAACGCGATCAGCAGGATCCCACCCTCGATCATTCCCGTCGGCCCGATCTCGCCCGCGGTCGAGCAGCCGGACACCGGCACGCCGGGAAACGCCTCGCCCAATGCTTCCGACAGGACCTTGGAATCGTGCTCGACCGAGAAGAACGCGATGATGTGCTGGAAGTCCGTGCCCCCAAGCTCATCCTTGAGCTCGAATATGGCCTCGCGCGTCGCCGACAGCTCGCTCGACGCCACCCGAATTCCACAACTCTTGGCCGATTGATGAGCTTGCGCCACCAGAGCCTCCCTAGAAGCCTCGAGACCTTGAGTCCCGTTGAGTGACCCAGGTCTTTCTTTCTCTGTACGCACTATTATCGATAGTACGGATAATCAAACATATAGGAAAGCAAGGGCTTAAGCGAAGGTGGCTTACGTCCTTCGGGTGCGGGCGGGCGCCGGTTTTTGGCCTGCTAAGGGCGGGCTCAGGCCCTACCGGCTCAGCCGACCAGGAGAGGGTCGTTGGGGAGCAGCGTGCGTGAGAAGCGAACGCCGGCCGCGAAGCCGTTGCACCAGGCGACGACGCCGGTGAAGCGGCGACCGCTCGGCAGCTCGATGAGCACAAGGCTCTTGGGGGCGAGATCGGGGACGCGCTCCAGGCCGAAGCCGCCCGGAGAGACGTCGCGCATGAACGCCTGCGAGGTAATGCCGTTATGGGTGATGGTGCAGGGCTGGCAGATCGTGCGTCGGGCGCTTCTGCGCCGCTGCGGCAGATCCGGCAGATTGAGGTTGCCGTCGTCGTCGATGCACGGCGATCCGCCTTGCGAGACGTCCTGGAGCAGGTCGATCAGCACCTTGGAATTGCTGGTGTACTGCGCGGGAAGCTGGCCCAGGTGCCCATGCACCTGGCGCACTGCCACGAGAGCGTTCTCGCAAGCGCGCCGCCAGACGTTGGCGAGCGGAAGCTGATGTAGGACCGACGCGCGCTCGACCCCGATGTGACTGGCATCGGCGAAGTATTGGTCGAGGGCAATGCGGGCAGGAGCCAGATCGTCGAAGAAGTCCGAGATGACAGCGATGGTGTCCTCGTCGAGATTGGTCTCCAGCATGCCGTTGCGCAGGACCGAGATCAGCGCGGGCTCGCGCGGCACATAGGGCTTCAGAGAAGCTTCGCTGCGCTCGGAATGCTCGCGTCGGAAGGCGTTGATGGCGCTTGCGATCGTGGCGGTCAAAAGGGCAGCGGCATGCGTCTCGCAGACGAGCGCCTCGAGCACGGGCATGCTTGATTCGGGCAGATCAGGTGATGCCGGTTCTTCATGAGGGACGGCCTCAGCGCCGTCGCCAAAATGCCTTGACCGGAAAGGTCTGCGAAATGGATGCACCCGAAGCTCTGGCCATTGTTCAGCAATGTCAAAACGTATCAGGCGAAGCGCTAACGCTGGGTTATCCTTGTTTCTAAACAGCATCGGGTGCGAGTAACCGCGTTGGTGCGCGCTCTGGGATGGTTAACGCCCCGTGCGCACGGCCAATGCAGCGCGCTGCGAGGTCTCTCAAGCGGTGTGTGCGGATTAATGCGACGGGCACCGCGCTGACGGCGGTGCCCTGCGTTTGTCAGCGCGTCAGGACGATGAAGTCCGTGTACTCGCCCATCTCGTAGCTGCGCGGCTGATCGGAAACGATCAGCGCGGCACCCGTCCAGAGCAGCTCGGAGATGCGCTCGCGGGCCTCGGCGGGAAGCTCGATCCGGTCGAGCGCACCGGCCGCCGTCTCCGGCGGATAGGAGACCTCGGCCACCTCGTCCTCACCCTTGGACTTGCGCTTGGAGGAGGCCTTCTTCTTGCTCGCCTTGCTGGCGGACGAGGGCATGGTGATGGCCTTCCAGCGCATCGACGAGCCATCGTCCTGGCCGGCCACCGCCAGGAACACGTGCGTACCGAGCGGACGGTCGGGATCGCGAATTCTCACCGGCGCTTCGTAGACTTCCTTCCAGTCCTGGCGAACGAAGATGCGGCCTTCCTTCTTGCTGATGAACACCGACACCGGCTCCAGACGGCGCTCGGCTGCGACCAGCTCCTTGGCCGCGGCTTTGCCTTTGGCGACAGCAGCCTTGTAGGCTTCTACGGCAGCGAAAGATTTCGGCGTCGTGATCTCTGCACGCCGCTTGGCCTCGTCGAGGTCGGCGCGTGCCTTGACCAACAAAGAGCTGGCCTCCGTCCGGGCGGTCGCGGCGGCTTCCGCACGCTTGATCGCGGTGGCGAGGTCCTTCTGCGCGTCGACGGCGGCATCCTGGGCGCGCTTGGCGGCGCGCTCGATGTCCTCGGTGATCTTCTCCAGCTTGGCGGTCTCTTTCTTGTCCGCATCGCTCGGAACCGGAAGCGGCACGGCCTGCGCGGAAAGCTCGGCAGCCTTGGCCTCGGCGGCCTTCAGCTCCGCCTCGGCCTTGCTCTGGCTCTCCTGCGCAGCCTTGAGCTTCTCCTCGGCGGCCGAGAGACCGGCTTCGGTCTTGCTCAGATTGGCCTCGCCCGTGCGCACGTCTTTTTCAGCCTGGCGGGCTTCCTCGCCGGCGGCCTGCGCGGCTGCCAGCAACTCCTTGGCCGCTTTGTCCGCAGCGGCCTTCTGCGCCTTGGCGTGGCCCTTCATGACCTTGGCATAGGCGATCGGATTGAGAGGCTTGGATGTGGCCTCCTGCTTTGCATCGGGGACCGCCGCGGTGGTCATTACATCCGAGCCGAGGCTAGCAAGCTCGATCGGGGAACTCGGCTGCAGCGCTGCCTGCTCGCCGGTTCCCGGAGGCAAGTGCATGGTCGGCGTGGGCAGCAGATCGTGCGAGATGTCGAAGGGCTCAGTGCCGCTTGGGGCCACAACCACGCGCGCGCCCATCTTGGTCATCTTCCAAAGCTGCGGCGCGAACGAGTAGGGAAGGCGGATGCAACCGTGCGAGGCCGGATAGCCCGGGACGACGCCGGCATGCATGGCAACGCCCGACCAGGTGATGCGCTGCATCCAGGGCATCGGCGCGCCGCCGTAGATGTTGGAGCGGTGGTAGCGGTTCTTGCTGATGACGCTGAACACGCCGGCCGGCGTGCGATGACCGGCCTTGCCTGTCGAGACGCGCGACTGCGCGATGCGGCCGTTGGCGTCGTAGACGGACATGTGCTGATCGCCGAGCGAGATGACGACGTAGACCGGCTGGCTCAGCTCAGGTTCCTTGGAATCCTCTTTCTTTTCAGCGGTCTTGCTCTCGTTCGAGGACTTGCGGCGGCGCACGACCCGCTTCTTGCGGGGTTGGCTCGTCGAGTAGCCGAAGAAATTGCCGAAGCCCTGCTGGGCGGCGGCTGGCTGCACTGAGGCCAGCAAGCCGGCCATAGCAAAGGCGGCGCCAATCAAGATGGCAGCCAACGCGGTTAACCCACGTGAAAAAGATGCTTTATGACGGAATGCCTGCACGACCCATCGCTCCCGATTCCTGACGGTTCTGCAATGCGCTACTCTATACCGCACCGGTTAACATCGTGCGCGGACGAATTCGCAATGTGACGATCCGGGCGCGATTTTCGCCGGCAGATGTGGTTCCAGCGCGTCGCCTTTGTGGCAATCCCTCCGGGATGGCCCTGAAGTCGGAGGTTGCATCGCCGGCAGCCGAACGTTGGGCTCCCGAGCCTTGGCCCCTGCACCGCGACGGTTCGCTGTCCGCCAGCGCGTTCATCGACCATTGCCGGGATGGGTTCGCGGCCCCATCTGCGTTATCGGGATTGACCCGTCGCCCGGGGCATGAGGGTCGGCAAGCCCATTTCCGCGACTTGAATGATCAACGAGAAGGCCGTGAAAAGCCCAATGAATACATTTGACCATCGCCAGCCCGAAGCAGCCATTCCAGCAAACGCCGCCGCGCACGGGCTTTCACAGGTGGAGTTCGTCTGCCTGATGGCGGTGATGATGGCGCTCACTGCGCTGTCCATCGACATGATGCTGCCGGCACTGCCCGCGATCGGCGAGGCGATGGGCGTAGCGGACCCCAACAATCGCCAGATCGTCATCATCAGCTATCTGATGGGCTTCGCGGTAGGCCAGCTCGCCTACGGACGGCTGTCGGACAGCTATGGCCGTAGGCCCGTGCTCATGATCGGGCTCGCCATTTTCGTCGTCGGCTCGCTCGCGGCGTCGCTGTCGCCGACGTTCGGCTTGCTCATCGGCGCGCGTATGGTGCAGGGGCTCGGCGCCGCCGCGCCGCGCGTCATCGCCATCGCCGTGGTCCGCGACCTTTACTCCGGCCGGCACATGGCGCGGATCATGTCGTTCACGATGATGACGTTCATCACCGTTCCCGCGCTGGCGCCGACGATCGGACAGGGCATCATCGAGGTCGGGACCTGGCGCTGGATCTTCGATGCGCTTTTGATTGCGGGCCTCGGCGTGGCCCTTTGGGCCGGACTGCGGTTGCCGGAGACGCATGTCGAGAACGCCGACGGCACCGAG
>Ga0209347_1005661_pt1 | contig 11711 bp, 8 predicted proteins | sample AutmiccommuBRH23_FD_187382 | JGI IMG/M metagenome (GOLD analysis project Ga0209347, IMG submission 187382) | Deep subsurface microbial communities from Mt. Terri, Switzerland - Autotrophic microbial communities BRH/23 (SPAdes) (version 2) | ecosystem: Environmental > Aquatic > Deep subsurface >...
CGAGAAGAGACCCCGCATGACTCAGGATCCCCGGGGGCATCGGCGGTGGTGGGCCGAGCGCGAACGCCTCATGATGCAGTATCTCGACGGGATCGTGGATGCCCTCGGTCCCGACGGCCGGCTCATCCTCATGGGCCATAATGTACATCTCTCCAAGGACGCCTCCAACCTGCACCTCCATCCCCAACAGAGCGCGTTCTGGGGATTCCGCTCCCGGCTCCGTGCCCTGGGATACGAAGCGTTCTCCCGGTGGACTCGATGCCCGCTGGATGCGGGCCTGCAAAACGCCAGCGTGGGCTCCCACCTGCACAACCGATTCCCGCGCGACGTATTGTCCATCTGGATGCTCTATGGCGAGGGTACGTTGATGATGCCCGCGGGTCCGCGAACTGTGCGGCTGCACAGCGATACGATGGAATCGCTCCTGGCCCGGGTGGGAGACCGGTTTCTCCTGCCGCTGGCGGATGTTGATCCACAGGCGAAAATGGTTCTGTCCCACGCCAACGTGAGGTTATCATGGGGCTCGTATGCCAGTGCGGATCTGGCTGCTCAGGCGGATGCCCTCTATTTCGTCAGGCGTGTGAACGCCGAGTAACGGACAACTATGCCCGAGAAGATGATTCTGTGGTTGAGTCGGCAGTCGCCGGAATCGTACAGGAATCTCGTCGGCCCCAAGGCGGCGAGCCTGTGTGCTCTGCGACGGCTTGGGGTGAGAGTCCCTCCGTGTTTCTTCGTGACCACGGCGGCCTTCCGCGGGCACTGGGGCGCCGGCGATCTTCGGTCTCACATCGCACCGCTCGTGGACGGACTCGACGCTCATCCGGACAGGGCGCAGGGAGTACCTGGCGAGATTCGCCGACTCATCACCTGCGTGCCTCTGCCCGACGCTCTGCGCAAGCAGGTCGCGGCCGCGTACGCCGAACTGCGAGCGCCCGTGGTGGCCGTACGCTCCTCTGCGACGGCCGAGGACCTCCCCGGGCACTCCTTCGCCGGGCAGTATGAGACCATCCTGGGCGTCAGGTCGCTCGAAGAATGTCTCGATGCGATCAAGCGATGCTGGGCGTCGCTGTGGACCGAGCGGGCGTTCGAATACCGCCGGCGCAACGGGATCGACCACCGAGAGGTCGAAATGGGCGTGATCGTTCAGCAGCAGATCGAACCGGAGGCAGCCGGGGTCGCGTTCACGCTCGATCCGATCACGGGCAGCCCAAGCCGGATCGTCATCGAATCGTGCCGGGGTCTGGGCGAGGCGCTCGTCTCCGGCCGGGTCCAACCCGATCGCATCCTTCTGCGAAAGAAGAACCTGAAGCTGATCCGCCGGAATCTCACGGCGAGCGAACCTTCGCTCGATCTCAAGTCCGCCCGGAGGCTGGGTCGATCCATTCGGCGTATCGAGAAGAAACTCGGTTCTCCGCAAGATGTCGAGTGGGCGATCCGCGACGGGGTGCTCTGGTTCCTCCAGGCTCGGCCCATCACGGCCGTCCCGCAACCCAAGTCCTGGGAGAACCGGCAGGTCTGGACGAATCTCAACGTGGGTGAGATCCTGCCCGATGTCATGACCCCGATGACGCGATCCCTGGTCGTGCCCATGTTCCTGCCCTTGTTCCGTTCGGTGTTTCGCCTGTTCGGCGCGAACCTGACAAAGAGTCCCCCGGTGGGGTTCGTAGCCGGTCGGCTGTACTTCCACGTCAATACCGGCATGGCGGCCGCCGGGCCCTTCAATCTCGGACAGGAGAATTGGGCCCATGCATCGGCCCTCATGGGAGGCCAGCAGCATCGACGGTTTGAACTGGGCGAGTTCGATCTTTGCGAGGAGGACTTGCCCGATCTGGATTTCTCGTGGCCCCGGTATATCCTGTCGTGGCCGGGAATCCTCCGCACGTTGATCGCGCATCGCCCCAGCCGGGGCAGGGCCTTCATGGCCAGGATCCGGGCGCAAGGCGACGCCCTGTCTGGCATGGACTTTCGGGCGATGCCGACAAAGGAACTCGCCTCTCTCGTCGAACGGATCGTCCGGGAAAGCCTGGGGGACGCCGATCTGCTCTATTTCGGTCCCGGCGTCGCAGCCCTCGGCGTCTTGCAGAAGGCGTGCCGCACGTGGCTTGGCGACGAGAACCTGACCCTGATGTATCGTCTCTTCGCCGCCCAAGGAGGGATCGCCGACACGCAGGCGGGTCTGGACCTCTGGCGTCTGGCGGCGATGCTCGCCAGGAGCGAGGAGATGAAGGCGTCCGTGCTCGCAGGCACCAACTGGCAAGACCTGCGTCCGACACTCGATCAAACGGGGCACGGCAGGGAATTTCTCGCGGCTTGGGATCGATTCATGGCCGCGCATGGACATCACTGCCGGGGCGAGATCGAACTGTTCAACGCCCGCTGGTCCGAGCGGCCCGACTACGTCCTCGACCTGGTTCGCGGATATCTTCGTTCCATCGACCGCACCGACCCGCTCGCCAACCAGGAGCGACTCGCCCGCGAACGGGAGCAGCTCACCACGGACTGCCGCCGGCGATTGAGGAATCCGGTCAAACGGGCGATCTTCAACTGGGCGATCCGAAGCAGCCAAAAGGTCGCCGCCGACCGGGAGAATTGGAAGAACGAATTCATTCGCCACATGGGCGCGTTTCGACGCGGTCTGCTCGAATTCGGCGAGAGACTGCGGCAGCAGGGTATTCTCAAGGAGCGGGACGACGTTTTCTTCCTGGAAATCTCCGAGATCCAGCCGATGGCCGACGGCTCGGCCGATGTCGATGTCGGTCGCCGCATCGCCGAGCGACGGGCGGAATACGAAGAGAACCGCCGCCTCACGCCGCCACCGGTCGTCGTGGGCCGGTACGATCCCCAGAGACACCGACCGATGGAGATTGACGCAACGGCCAAGATGCTCAGTGGAACCGCCGTCAGTCCCGGCGTCGTGACGGGCACGGCCAGGGTGATCCTCCACGCCGACGACCACGCGCACGTCGAGGCGGGCGAGATCCTTGTCGCCCCATTCACCGACCCCGCCTGGACACCCTACTTTCTACCGGCGGCCGGCGTCGTCATGGACCTCGGCGGCATCCTCTCGCACGGGTCTATCATCGCCCGCGAGTACGGCATCCCCGCCGTGGCCAACGTCGGCCACGCATCGCAGATCATCAAGACCGGCCAGATGCTCCGCGTGGACGGCGACCGCGGTGTGGTCACGATCCTGAGCGAGGAAATCCGAAGCACGAAACTCGAAATCCGAAACAACTCTCAATGACCAAAGCTCAAAATTCCAAACGTCTCCGTCGCCGGGTGGCAGCCGTTGGGTCACTCGGTCATCGGTGCCCAATTGTGCCACGGCTTGTGGCATAATTGCGTCGGATGGCCCCTGTGCAGATCGTACAATCGAGAGTGCAGCACTCTGCTGCACAAGTCGTGAGCCAAACGAGGGATCACTCCGCTGCCGCAGCCCTGGCGATGTTGGTGCTGGGCGATGCCTCGACCGATGTCGCCTCCGCGGCGAAGGACCATCTGTATTTCTTGAAATCCAGACCCGGTATGCCACGGCGGAACGGTCCCCCTTCCGGACCGCCCGGAATCTCAGTAGATCCGGTCCATCGTTCGAAAGAGCACTCGTTCGTCTTCCAGGAGAAACAGACGCCCGGCATAGCCGTCCATCGGCCCGTGGATCTGCGAGTACTTGCAGGCGATGATTTGCGGGACTCTGGCTCCCGTGTCATTCAACGTCATCAGGAAGCTGCCCTCCTCCAGGAGGGTCATCGTGCAGAAGTACAGCCGATCCTTCTCGCCCGGCAGGAAGTCGTCATAGCGGTACTCGCGAACATCCGGCTCGCTGCGGAATTTGTCGGCCAGGGCCTTCTCATCCGTCAGATGGGGAAGCTCGACGAAACGCCGGTCGAAGTACTCGATGACGTCCTGGACGTTGACGGAGATCGTGACCAGGTCCGTCTTCACCCACAGGACTCGTTTGCCGTCGAGAGACTCGTACTTCGACACAACAACCCGGCGGTCGGTGATCTTGTCTTCGTCCTCGAACAGCACGGAATTCGCGTCGGGCGAGGTAGCGTCATCAGTCGTCACAGTCGGCGGCTCTTCAGTCTGAGGCTTGCTTCGACAGGCGAGAGAAATGAATGATGCCGCGATACAGAGACTCGTCAGGAGTGTCCTGGTCATCGAAGAACGTGCCTCCCAGAAAGCCGGGTGGCAGGCCCTGTTTGTAGTGTGCCCGCAAGGGCATATCTTCTCATCCTGTGCCCGCAAGGGCGGAGAAGATAACGCCTTACGGCGTCACTACGAACCGGCCTGCCACCCGGAATCGATTCCTTCGTATGGTTACTCCGCGACCTTGGCCGCAATGAGGTCGCCGACTTCGGTGGTCGAGTAGCCCATCTTGCCGGCCGCGAGGGACTTCATCTTGTTGGCCGTGGCCCACATCACCGACTGCTCGATGGCGTTGGCGGCCTTCTCCTGGCCGAGGTGACCCATCATCATCCCGGCGGCACAGATCGCCGCCAGCGGGTTGATGACATTCTTGCCGGTGTACTTCGGGGCGCTGCCGCCGATGGGCTCGAACATGCTGACGCCGCCGGCATCGGGGTTGATGTTGCCGCCGGCCGCGATGCCCATGCCGCCCTGGATCATCGCGCCCAGATCCGTGATGATGTCGCCGAACAGGTTGCCCGTGACGATCACGTCGAACCACTCGGGGTTCTTCACGAACCACATCGTCGTGGCGTCCACGTGGTAGTACTCGCGGGCGATGTCGGGGTATTGGGCTTGGCCCATCTCATGGAAGGCCCGCTCCCAGAGGCCGTAGATGTACGTCAGGACGTTGGTCTTGCCGCTCAGGGCCAGGGTGTTCTTCTCGCCCCGGCCGCGGGCCTTCTTGCCGTGCTTTTGCGCGTATTCGAAGGCGTACTTCAGGCAGCGATCCACCTGGAAACGGCTGTAGACCGCCGACTGCACGGCCACCTCGTTCGGCGTGCCCTTCATCGTGACGCCGCCGGTGCCGGTGTAGGCGTCGCCGGAATTCTCGCGGATCACGACGAAGTCGATGTCCTCGGGGCCCTTGTTCTTCAGGGGCGTCTCGACGCCGGGATAGAGCCGGACCGGACGCAGGTTGATGTACTGATCCAGCTCGAACCGGGCCTTCAGCAGAATGCCCTTTTCAAGAATCCCCGGCGCCACGTCCGGATGGCCGATCGCGCCGAGCAGAATCGCGTCGAACTTGCGAAGCTCTTCGACCGCGCTGTCGGGCAGTGTCTCGCCCGTGCGTTTGTACCGCTCACCACCGAAATCAAAATTCGTCAGGTCCACCTTGAACTTGAATTTGTCCGCCATCGCCTTGAGCACCTTGACGGCCTCGGCAACCACTTCCGGCCCGGTCCCATCCCCGGGAACCACCGCAATCTTGTACGTCTTTGCCATCGAACGATTTTCCTTTCCAAGTCACACACTCACATTTGTTTTCAAGATGGTGTGCGGAGCACACCCTACCGCTATCGCCCTGCCGTGGCCCCCTTGCGATTCGGGTTCGGGGTGGGCATCCGGACCCCCACGTCGCTGCGCCACTGGTGCAGCATCCGTCTCAACTCGGCGGCCTTGTCCAGCATCTTGGCCGCAAGATCATTCTGTTCGCCGAGATCAGCCCGAAGATTATACAGCTCGACGCGATTGTCTTCATAGAATTCGATCAGCTTGTAGTCACCTACGCGAACGGCCCCACCGGGCGTGCCGCCCTGATTGCCGTAGTGCGGATAGTGCCAGAAGAACGCCCGGCCATCCTGTTTGCCCTGCTGTCTCAGCAACGCCGCCATGCTTCGCCCATCCAGATGTTGCTCCGGCCGGAGCGGCAGGCCCGCCATCTCCAGCATGGTCGGGTAGAAATCCGTGCTGATCACGGGCTCTTCGCACGTGCTGCCCGCCCTGGTCACGCCGGGCCAGCGGACGATCATCGGCTCGCGGATGCCGCCCTCGTAGAGCCAGCCCTTGCCCGCCCGCAGCGGCAGATTGCACGTCGGGTGCCCTTCCGAGGTCGAGAGCCCGCCATTGTCCGACATGAAGAAGACAATTGTGTCCCTCGCCATGTCCAGGCGGTCCAGCGCGTCGAGCACTTTGCCCACCGCCTGGTCCATCGCCTCGACCATCCCCGCATAGACGGCGTGGTCCTGTACCAGTCGGACCTTGCGGTCCCCCTCCTCGCCCCAGGCCGGACCATCGCGCTTTGCCTGCCGGGCCTTCTCCTCGTACTTGGCCTTGAGGTCCTCGCGGGCCATCAGCGGCATGTGAACCGAGTAGAACGAAAGATACGCCAGGAACGGCTGATCCTTGTTGGCCTCGATGAACCGGCACGTCTCGGTCGCCAGCCGGTCGGGCAGATGCTCGCCGTCCGGGCCGTCCGGCAGTCTCGGGTTGCCGTAGGGCGAGAAGTACCGCTTGCCGCCGTACGGACCACCGCGTTCGCCGCCGCCTTTGTTGATCTCGAAACCCTGGTCCTCCGGCCAGAACCCCTCGGGCCCCAGGTGCCATTTGCCCGCGAAGAAGGTCGCATAGCCGCCCTCTTTGAGAGCTTCCGCGACGGTCACTTCTTCCAGCGGGACTCGATTCTCATACCGGGCCGGAAGCAGAGGCTTATCCTTCGTCGGGTGCTTGTCGACAGTATCGGGCTGGGGCGCGCCGAACCAGTCGGTCGTCCGCAGCCTCGCGGGATACTTGCCCGTCATGATGCTGGCCCGCGTGGGCGAGCACACGGGACAGGCGGCATAGGCATTGGTGAATCGCATGCCTTGCGCCGCAAGCCGGTCGATATGGGGCGTTTCGTAGAACGTGCTGCCATAGCATCCCAAGTCCTTCCAGCCGAGGTCGTCGACCAGGAAGAACACGAAGCTCGGCTTGCGGCGCGGCGTCTCTTGTCGGCCGAAGCCCGCGCGGGCGCAGAACCCCAGGACCGTCGTTGTAGCGACGGCCCTGAGGAACCCTCGTCTGTTGAGGACACTTCCGTTCATTGGCTCGGCCCTTGTGATTTCAGATGCCCGCTTTCATGATGTGGTCCAGGAGACCGCCGTCGCGGATGATCTCCAGCGCGAAATCCGGCAGCGGCATGAAGCTGATTGTCTGCCCGGTCGTCTTGTCGCGGATCACGCCGGCGTCGTAGTCGATCTCGACCTCGTCGCCGTCCTTGATCTGGTCCACCGCTTCAGCCGACTCGATCAGGTAGAATCCGCAGTTGATCGCGTTGCGATAGAAGATCCTCGCAAACGACTTGGCGATCACGGTCTGCACCTTGGCCCCGCGGATCGCCCAGACCGCATGCTCCCGGCTGGACCCGCATCCAAAGTCGTCGCCGGCGACGATGACATCGCCGGGCTTGGCCTTCTTCACGAAGTCCTTGTCCAGATCCTCCAGGCAGTACTTCGCCAGCTCGGCCTCGTTGTCGGTATTCAAATACCGAGCCGGAATGATCTCGTCCGTATTGACATGATCGCGTTTATAGACATGTGCTTTTGCCATGTTTGTCCTCATTCCTAAAATCCGAAATCCGAATATCGAAATCCGACCCCGCCTTGCGGGAACGTCAACAAATCCGAAGCCCAAAACCCAAATGACCGAAACGCTGACGCTCGTCCGACGCTCCGTTTTGAATTTCGTGCTTTGATCATTCGTGCTTGTTTCGGATTTCGAGTTTCGATATTCGTGTTTTTCTTACAAGTATTTCCTGGGATCCGTGAGTTTGCCTTCGACCGCGCTGGCCGCGACGGTCGCGGGGCTGGCCAGGTAGACTTCGCTCTTGGGACTGCCCATGCGGCCGACGAAGTTGCGGTTGGTCGTGCTGATGCACTTTTCGCCCGCGGCCAGGACGCCCATGAAGCCGCCCAGGCACGCGCCGCACGTCGGCGCCGAGATCACACAGCCGGCAGCGTAGAAGACATCGAACAGACCCTCGTCCTTCGCCTGCTTCCAGATCTCCGGCGTCGCGGGCACCACGATCGTGCGGATGGCCGCCTCTTTGCCCTTCATGATGCCGGCGGCGATTCGAAGGTCCTCGATCCGGCCGTTCGTGCAACTGCCGATGTAGGCCTGGTCCATCGCCTTGCCCGCGCACTCGCCGATCGGCACCGCGTTGCTCGGCAGGTGCGGCAGGGCCACCGTGGGCTCCATCTTTGAACAGTCGAACTCTTCCGTCGCGAAATACTCGGCGTCCGGATCCGACTCGAACACGGTGTACGCGCTGCTGTCTTTCAATCGCCCGTCCAGATACGCCCTGGTCACCTCGTCGAACCCGATGATGCCGTTCTTGGCCCCGGCCTCGATGGCCATGTTCGTGATGGTCATCCGGGCCTCCATCGTCATCTCCTTCAGCGCCGGTCCGACGAACTCCATCGCCCGGTACAGCGCCCCGTCGGTGCCGATCCGCCCGATCACGTTGAGCATCACGTCCTTGCTGTAGACCCCGTGCGGCAGCGAGCCATTGAGCACGAACTTCATCGACGCGGGCACCTTGAACCAGAGCTTGCCCGTGGCGATGGCCCCGGCCAGGTCGGTCGAGCCGATGCCGGTGCTGAACGCCGCCAGGGCGCCGTAGGTACACGTGTGCGAGTCGCCGCCCACGATCACCTCGCCCGGCCGGATATGGCCCTGCTCGGGCAGGATCGCGTGGCACACGCCCGCCCGGCCCAGCTTATAGTAATGCTTGATCTTGTGTCGCTTCGCCCACGTGTCCAGCCGCTTGTGCAACTCGGCGCTCTGCACATCCTTGGGCGGCTGGAAGTGGTCCGGCGTCACCACGATCCGGTCCGGATCGAACACGCGGTCGATTCCCTTTTCCACGAGCATCGAGATCGCCGGCGGCGTCGTCACGTCGTGACACATCACCAAATCGGTCTTCGCATCCACCAGCTGTCCCGGAACAACCGTCTTCTGCCCCGCCGCACGGGCAAGTATCTTTTCTGTTATTGTCATTCCCATCGTTAGTCACCTCATAGTTCTAAAACTCGAAACCCGAATTTCGAAATCCGAAACAAATCCAAAACTCAAAACCCAAATGACCCAAACTACTCGCTCTTGCGCACAATCGAACCGAAGATGCTCGTCAATTCCGTGGCTTCCTGGATCAGTTCCTGCCGGCGACTCTCCTGCTTCTGGTCATCACAGGTATCGACAAGCCGCAGCCAATAGCGACTCTCCTTGGCTTCCTTCCGACAGATCCGGATTCGCATCAGGAAGTCCTTCTTGCTCAAGGCCTCATTGGCCTCGATATAGTTGGCCCCGACCGAACCGGATGCCTTGACGAGTTGCCTGCCGTCCTCGACATTGCCTATCGTCCGCTTCAAGCCTTTCACAAACCCACGAACATCCCGTGCAAAGGCAAACGTGCGGTCCTCAAGATCGTAACGTTTTGAATTTTCGCCTTCGGTCATTTGGGTTTGTTTCGGATTTCGGATTTCGATATTCGGATTTCCAACTCTGTCGGCCGCTACAATTCCACCTTCACCTGCTGGGTCGTCCCGCGGGCGGCGACCATGCGGTTGATCGCGTCCACGTAGGCCTTGGCGCTGGCCTCGATGATGTCCGTCGAGACGCCCCGGCCGATGAACAATCGCCCGTTCTCCCGAATCCGCACCGTGGCCTCGCCGAGCGCGTCCTTGCCGCCGGTGACGGCGCGGATCGAGTACTCCTCGAGCTTCGGAGTCAGCCCGATGGCCTCGCGAATGGCCTCGTAGGCGGCGTCGACCGGCCCGTCGCCCAGCGCGACGGCGGTCTTCATCTCGCCCCCGACCCGCATCTTGACGCTGGCGGTCGGCAAGGTTCCGGTGCCCGAGGCGACGTGCAGATACTCCAGGACGTAGACCTGCTCGACGACGCGAATCCCGTCGCTGATGATTGCCGCAAGGTCCTCGTCGAAGACCTCGCGTTTGCGGTCCGCGATCTGTACGAACCGCTGGTACACCTGATCGACCTCGTCCTTGCTCAGTGCATAGCCCAACTCCTGCAAACGATGTCTCAGACCGGCCCGGCCGGTCCTGGCCGTCAGGATCACCGCGCTCTTGGGCGAACCGACGTCCTCCGGCCGAATGATCTCATACGTCAGTGGGTTCTTGATGACCCCATCGACGTGAATGCCGCTGCTGTGGGCGAAGGCGTTGGCTCCGACGATGGCCTTGTTCGCGGGCACGGGCGTGCCGAGCGCCTCGGCGACCATCCGGCTGGTCTTGTAGAACTCTTTGGCGTTCACCGACGTGTCGATGCCGAAGTAGTCCTTCCGCGTGCGGATCGCCATGACGACCTCTTCGAGCGAGGCGTTGCCCGCCCGCTCGCCGATGCCGTTGATGGTGCCCTCCACCTGGCGGGCGCCGTTCTTGACGCCGGCCAGCGTGTTGGCCACCGACATGCCGAGATCGTCGTGGCAGTGGACGCTGAAGATGGCCTTGCGGCTGTTCGGCACGCGGGCGATCAACTCGGCGATCAGGGCGCCGAACTGCTCGGGAATCGCGTAGCCCGTGGTGTCCGGGATGTTGATCGTCGTAGCGCCGGCATCGATCATGGCCTCGACAACGGTGAACAGGTACTGCTTGTCCGCCCGCCCGCTGTCTTCGCAGTAGAACTCCACGTCGTCGGTGTACTGGCGGGCGCACCGGACGGCTTCGATGCCCATCTCGATCGTTCGCTGCTTCTTCTCCTCGAGCGTGCGGCCGTACTTCTCGTCGGCGAATTTGCTGGCGATGTGGATATCGCTGATTCCCAGGCCCGTATGGATCCTCCGCTTCTTCGCGGGCGTCAGGGCCTCGCCGGCGGAATCGATATCCTTCTTCACGGCCCGGCTCAGCCCGCAGATGGTCGGACCCTGCACCTGCGTGGCAATCAGCTTGACCGCCTCGAAGTCCTCGGGCGACGAGACCGGGAACCCCGCCTCGATGACGTCCACGCCGAGCCGCGCGAGCTGCTGGGCAATCTCCAGTTTCTCCCGCATGCCCAAGTGCGTGCCGGCCGCCTGTTCGCCGTCGCGCAACGTGGTGTCGAAGACAACTACCTTTTCTCCAGACATTGTTGGTTCTCCAAGTAGCATGGGCGTCTCGCCCATGGATTCAGGATCACGGGCAGGATGCCCGTGCCACCGTTATCGTAGCGGGCCATTATGCCGCAAGTTCGGCCGGAATGCTACGGTTTTGCGTAAGTATGGGAATCAGAACGAGTTGTGGTGTTTTTTGTATGTGCGCCTTAGCGGCGCAGGATCAGAGCCAGCCGGCCGGGGAGGCCGTTGAGGTGAATGCGAATTGTGCCCTGATGACTCATTGCCATACAATTATAGATATCGGCTGGAGGAATGCAAGACTTTTGAGACAAGAATCCCTGCGGAAAATGATATCACCGGCTCGGGCTCGGGCTCAAGCCCCGAGTCTTCTCCGCCGCCGGGCGGCGCAGGCCAGGCCGAGGAGGCCCAGCGCCAGGGCGCCCGGGGCCGGCACCGAAACGGGCGTCGACGCAATGGACAGGTCAGTGAGCCAAATCCCCAGAAACCCGTACTCCTCGTCGGGGCTGTACCACTCGACATGAGAGCTGTCGGCCGTGGTGGATGCCATCACGGTCGCCGGGTCGGGAAGAGAGGGAAAAGGCGCTCCAGGGAAAGAGCCTCCGGGCATTGTCCGGTCAAGCTGCATGTAGATGTAACCCGCAAAGCTGCCCGTGCCGCTGACAGAAGCGGCAGGCCTCACAAGATAGCTGGAGCT
>Ga0209347_1005663_pt1 | contig 11702 bp, 12 predicted proteins | sample AutmiccommuBRH23_FD_187382 | JGI IMG/M metagenome (GOLD analysis project Ga0209347, IMG submission 187382) | Deep subsurface microbial communities from Mt. Terri, Switzerland - Autotrophic microbial communities BRH/23 (SPAdes) (version 2) | ecosystem: Environmental > Aquatic > Deep subsurface >...
CTCTGGAACGACCGTGTACTCGGAAAATGTCGAACACCCCATGTAATGAAAGATAGGCTGCCCATTCTTGGAGAAGCGCCGCGTTCCATCGGGCATGTATCCGGCCCATTCCGTGGCCGCGATGGCCTGACACAGATTGGTCTTATCGGAGGTGCAGTACTCGCAGACTCCGCATTCCGGGATGTACAGCGGAATGACATGGTCGCCCGGTTTGAGCGTTGTCACTCCGGGGCCGCATTCGACCACCTCGCACCCGCCTTCGTGGCCGAGCACACACGGGAAGGCGCCTTCCGGATCCTCACCGGACAGGGTGAAGGCGTCGGTGTGACAGACTCCGGAGGCAACCACCTTGAGCAGGACCTCGCCTTCTTTCGGACCCTCGACATCGATTTCCTCGATCACCAGGGGTTGCTTCGGCTGCCATGCGACTGCTGCTCTCGCTTTCATGGATACTCCCTACGTAAGCGCTATCCGACCCGGAGGCCGGTATGGAATCGGTGGTTCCGGTCGGCGCCGATAGAGATGCGGCGTCCGGCGGCGGTCGTGTGTGAATACGCGCGGCAACGGTTGTGCGGACACAGGTCCGAGTCTGAGCGCGGAAGGAGCGCTGAGCGCGGTGCATTCCCCCCGACATTAGACCAAAACTGAATGGGAGGAACAACTAAGAGACCCACGCGACCAATGCGGCGCCGGCGGGATCCGCACAGCGGCGGTGTTCTCGAGTCCCTCGGGATCGGCCGGTGGACGGGCGCCGGACCACATGGTCGGTCGCGTCGCCAGGATGCCGCCGCGTCGCCAGAGAAACGATGCTCATTTGTGACCGATTCCTTTTGACCTACATTGTCGTGCCGATCCCCGACAGCATGCAAGGAGGTATGCCGTGAATGCGAGCAAGGTTCTCGAGCAGCTAATGAAGCAGGCCGGTGGCAAGCAGGGCGCCGGTGGCGTTGACCTCAAGGGGATGCTGGACGGGCTGGCGCGGCAGTTCGGCGGCAGCGCGCCGTCGGGTAGCGGGCAGGACGCTCAGCGCGGCGGCGGAGGCATCGACGTCAAGAGCCTGCTCGGGGGCGGCGCCCTGGGAATGTTGGTCGGATCCAAGCGTGGCCGCAAGCTGGGTGGCATGGCGATCAAATACGGCGCCATCGCGGCCGTCGGCATGCTGGCCTGGAGGGCGTGGCAGAACGCTCAGGGTGGTGCGCCGGATTCGAGCAAAGAGGGAGAGCCGGTGGAGCGCCTGGCCGGCGACGCCCGGGAGAAGCGAAGTCTCGAGCTGTTGCAGGCGGTGATCCTCGCGGCGCGGGCAGACGGTCACATCGACGCGCGTGAACAGGCGTTAATCACAGAGCAGATCGACGCCTTGGGTGCGGACCAGGAGTTGCATCGCTGGGTCGAGCAGCAGCTGAATGCGCCCCTGGATGCCGAGGTGCTGGCGCGTGAGGCGGATTCGCCCCAGGCCGCCCGCGAAATCTACCTGATCAGCCTGGCGGTGATCGACGAGCAGAATCCCATGGAGCGCGCCTGGCTGGACCAACTCACCAGGGCGCTTGGGCTCGAGCCGGCGGTGGTCCAGCAGTTGGAGCGCCAGGCGCTCGAGGCGGGCTGAGTAGAAGACAAGAGAAATACGGTTTCGCTCAGCCGACCGGGGCCGACCGAACCGGCGCTGACCGCGGTCGATCCCCCGTTCTCGATTCCAGGACCGTGGTCCGGCCCGATCCTGCGCCGGGCCAGGCCGAAACCGATCGGTCCGCCCCCCGGGGGCAGCATGGTGCCGGAATCGGGCACGGAAGCTGCCACCCTGCGCGCGCAACGCCGTCTCCAATAGGTTTTTCCGCCGCAACCCAGAGCAACCGCGCGGCAGGAAATGCATACCCCGGGTCAAAGATCCCGCTGCCGCCCGCCGTCTTCGTCGTCGGGAGCGACCTGGGCGTAATTCAGGGCCGCCACCAGAGCGACGCCGCCGATCACGTTTCCGATCAGCGTCGGAACCAGAAAGTGCAGGACCGCCGCGCTCCACGACTCCACTCCCACCAGCGCCGCATAGAAGGCTTCCGCGGAGCCCGCGATCACATGGGGAAACCCGCCGATGCCGATCAGGTAGGTAATGATGATGATCACCGTGACGCGAGCGGTTTCTGCGAACGGCAGCAGCCAGACCATGAGCGCGATCAGCCATCCGGCGAAGACCGCGCGAAACATAATGCCCCAGAATTCGCCCTCCAAGGCGTGTTCGGCGACCTTCTCCAAGGTCGCTACGGTCGCCGGGTCGAAAGGTTCCCCGAGATGGAGGGCCAGAGCGAACAGGCCTGTGCCGAGCAGATTCGCGCCGAGAACAATCCCCCACAGGCGCAGGGTATGCAATGCGACGCTCACGCGCTGCTCGTGCAGTACCTGAAGCACGGGCGTCAGGGTGTTCTCCGTGAATAGCTGCTGACGACCCAGGATCACGATCAGGAAGCCGACGGTGTAGCCGAACTTGGTGACCAACGGCTGCCAGGACGACTCCGGCACTGCGGAATGCAGCAGGGTTTCGGCAATGAAGGAAAAGCCCATGGACAGTCCGGCAGCTAAGCCGGACCAGAACAGCGCGTCGTTCGGCCGATCGAGCTCCTCCTGGGCTTGGCTGCGGATCGCTTCGAACACCACCGACGCGCTTGGCGCAGACCGCGCCCCGGCGTCTTGTTTGTCGCGCTCCGAAAGGTCGTCACGGGGCTTTTTATCGGACATGTCGACGCTCCCGCACCTTGCCTCCGGATCGGGGACCCGCATGAAACGGAAAGCTTAGGACATTCGCGGTTAGGCGGCGGCATCCGCCGATGCCCCGGAGACCATCGCCGGGGGCAGGTGGTGACCCCCGGGGCTGCTGAAGGCTCTGGACGAAATCCGGAATAAAACTGCGGTATGGCGGTCGTGGTTCGCCGGCGCGCAGACGGCTGCGGCCCGGGGCCGGCAGCCGCTCCCTGGGGAGTCATGCTGTGGCCGCGGGCCTTCCGCCGCTAGGGTTTGAGCGCCAGAATCGACACGCTCTTGACGCCGTACTGTCGGGTCGCGCCCTGGGCGTTCTCCGAGATGAACCGATAGTTGGGGTTGTCCCTCACCTGCAGAAGGTTCAGGCCGGCGTCGCGAATGGCGGCGCAATAGTCGTCCACTTGCAGTGCACCGCCGATGCACGCGGCCCACAGGGTCGCGTCGCAGGTGATGCCCTCCGGGAGTGCGACCTCGGTAACGATGTCCGATATGGCCAGCCGACCTCCGGATTTGAGCAGGCGGGCCGCTTCCATGAACACCTCGGTTTTGTCAGCAGCCAAGTTGATGACGCCATTGCTGATGACCGCGTCGGCGCTGGCAGCGTCGAGCCCGGTCGCCTGAATGTGGCCCTTTGTGTAACGAATCTGATGAAACCCAGAGCCCCGGCGAAGGCGCTCGGCCTTGTCCAGCTGCTCGTCGGTCATATCGACACCAGTGACGTGTCCTTCCTCGCCGACTTTGAGCGCGGCGACGAAGGTGTCCATGCCGGAGCCGCTGCCGAAGTCGATCACGGTTTGACCGGCCTTCAGGTCGGCAAGGTCGAAATAGTAGCCGACACCGGCAAACGAATCGATTGCCTCACTCGGGATCGCGTCCAGATCCGTCGGCGCATAGCCCAGGCGCTCGGCCAGTGCTCGCCCCATCTCGAAGTGGTATTCCGCTTGGGGCGTCAGGGCGACGTCGCGATACATGGCCTTCACTCTTTGCTCGAGTTCCGCGACGTTCACCTTGGGGTGTGCAGCAAGTACGCTCATTGTTTCCTCCTCGTCGTTGACCTTCGGTCAGGGCAGCGAGATGCATACTTCAGCGCCGCGCGCCGATGATAGGGTCAGTACACCCATGCTCCGGGCTGCGTAATGTTCCCCGACCCGAACGAGTTCGCTGTCACCGGTATCCGTGATCCATAAAGAGCCCTTGTTCACGCGGACGTCCGTGCCGGGGACGCTGACGATCTCCACCGGGCGGTCGTCGACCACGGAGAACGGTCCGCAAAACAGTGCGGCGTTCAGCGGCCGGCTTCGCAGCCCATGGGACGTGCACGGAGCCGATTGGACGTCGCGGAAGCGGTCGGTCATGGATGCCGGTTGGACTGCCGTTGCTGTGGTCATCTCCTTCTCCCTCCTGTTGTCCTGAAGCGTCTAGGTGGTGCGCTTTCATGGCCAAGGACGCGCCAGTGGCAAAAGAGTTCCAGATTTTTTCAGCTCCCTGCATTGTCCGCTACGGCGTGGCCGGGTCAGTCAGGCACGGGTCCCGAGGGACAGGAGGGGCGGCTGTCTGCGCAGCTCCCGGAACATGCCGCGATCATGCCCTCGGCGAGCCACGTTTTGAGCAAACGGGCGACCAGCAACGGGATCGGCTCGGGCACACACCAATCGGTCGCGCGCTCGCAGAGAGATTGCATGTCTGCGCCGTCGCGTATGGCGTCCAAGGCATGGGCCTCGTCGGCACCGAGCGAGCGAAAGCTCGGGTTCAGACCCTTGCGCCAAATGACCCAGGCGATCGGGCGTTCCAGTCGCTGCGGGTGTGGCGGTGCATGCCCCCGGTCCAATGCCTGCCAGATCGCAACCGTGTTCCAGGCCATGTCGAGCCGTCGCACCGAAGGATGCAGGATGGGCCGCATGGCCGGCCATGCTTGCGGCGGGATTGCAGCAACCGCATCCATCGCCAGAATCGCGGTATCAGGTGCATCGAAGGCATCTCGCAGTGCGCGCTCGAAATCGGCCATTTCCGCGAGCACCGGTTCCGACCCACAGGCCGCATGTTCGCGCAGAAAGGCGGGCAGCTGCTGTCCGACCCAGCGGATGTTGCGGTGCGGCGACGGGAATCGGGCGATGTACGCGCGGGCGAGTTCATCAAACCGTTCGTCACCGAGAAGTGGGCACAGCTTCGAATAGTCCTCGCGCAGCGCCGCGACCAGCCGCAGGCGATAGGCGTGGGCGTAGATCGGGAGCCGTCTACCAACGTCGCCCCGTGCAGCGCCGGCGAGCTCGCGGGCTGTGTCAGGCGCCGGGGTCAGCACGTATGCTTGAAATCTGCGCTGCAAGCTCAGCAAGGACTTCATGACCTGAACCCTCCGATCGCAACCTCATGGGCACGGCGGGCGTGGGCGAGCTCTGTCAACAGGTCGTGGAGCGCCGGGATATTGTCGTCGCGCTCCAGAATCGTGGCGGCCGGACCCAGGCGATGCACGGCATGGACGTAGAGGTTCCAGACCGGCTCGATGACCTGTGCGTCGTGGGTGTCGACGATGTAGTCCAGTTCGTTGGTGTGTCCCGCCACGTGATACTCCCGGACCCGTGCCGGCGCGATATGATCTATGAAGCCGTACGGGTCGAAGCCGTGATTGAAGGCGTTGACATAGACATTGTTGATATCGAGGAGGATCAGGCAGTCGGCCCGCTCGGCGACAGCGTTGATGAACTCCCATTCCGTCATTTCGGACTGTCGGTAGTCCACGTAGCTGGACACGTTCTCGATGAGGATCTGTCGACCGAGGAACTCCTGCACCCGGGCGATGCGGGCGGCGACATGGTGGAGCGCTGCCTCGGTGTACGGGAGAGGCATCAGGTCATGCAGATTGACGCCATCCACACCCGTCCAGCACAGATGGTCGGAGATCCACTCCGGCTCGAGTCGGGTGGCGAGCGTCCTGAGCTGCGTCAGGTAGCCGGCATCGAGCGGATCGCAGCTTCCAATCGAAAGGGACACGCCGTGCATGACCATGGGATAGTGCGCGCGAATCCGTTCGAGATAGTGCAGCGGCTTGCCGCCGGGAACCATGTAGTTTTCGGACAGAATCTCGAAACAGTCGACCTCGGGCCGCTCGCTGAGCACCGAGTCATAGTGATCGCTGCGCAGTCCCAGCCCAAAGCCGAGCAAGGGACGTTCCTCGCCGATGCGCGGGGTGGTCACCGTTCCAGCCACGTAGCCGATCTACGCTTTGGGCGCGGCCGTGGATTCCTCCAACGGAACACCGCCCTGCGCGGCGCAATCGGCCGCTGTGGCATACAGAAAGCCCTTTCCCTTGCAGGCATTCATACCCGGGCAGGCGTTGGTTGCCGTCTGGCACGCGGTCTGGCCTTTGCACCCGTTGATGCCGTAACAGGCGATTTCTGCCTCGGACGCCTTCGGCTGCAGCTCGTCCACCGACTTGTACATGCCGTAAAAAGCGGCGGCGGCGGCGACGCTGAGCATGGCGCCCTGGGTCCCTCCACCGACGGCAAAGCCCGCCGGCTGCGGACGAGCCATTTCACGCCGTACCTTCACGATACAGTCTTCATAGTAGCGCGCACCGATTTCCCAGAGAGAGCCGGCCACCAGGAGACCGATGGCGCCATACAGCGCCACGCCGGGTAACGGCACCACGCCCGTCACCATGAGCCACAAGGACACCACAGCGCCGAACGCACCGGCGGCGCCGAGCAGGAACGGCCCCCAGGCAGCACGGCGGCGAACCGAGCGATAGAGTTGCCAGGCGCTCAGGGCGATAAATCCGACGAAAATCGGGTACAGGGTCGCATGGTCGGTCAGTGCGGTCGCGCCGACAGCCGTCAACGCGGAGATCAGCGCAGGCGCGCCGAAGCAGGCGGCACTGGCCGTAACGGCCGCCGCCAGGCTGCCGAACATTCCCGCACCGGCGCCGACGACCTTCCCGACGGCCGAGTCCTGCTCCGGTGCCCGGGTGTGTTCTCGCGTGGCCGGTTTGTGCCCCGAGAAGGTCACGCTGTGTGCGCCGAAGTAGCTCGCCATCAACCGCGTATCCTCGCTCGAGCTTCCGGAGAAGTAATCGAGCTCGCCCAGCTGGGCGAGGTCACGGAGACCGGCATCGCGAAGCAGAGCGAGGTATCTCCGCTCTTCGACTGCACCGACGATACATTCGGCCCAGGCCTTCGGGTCCCGGCGCGCCTTGCCGCTGACGGGCTTGGACAACGCGATGTCGCTGATCTGCATGCGGCCCCCGGGCTTGAGGACGCGGGCGATCTCCTTGATCGCCTTCTCCTTGTCAGGTACCAGATTGAGCACGCCGTTGCTGGTGACCACATCGACGGACGCGTCCGCCAGTGGCAACTGCTCGACATTGCCGGCCATGACCTCGATATTCGTCACTCCGGTGCTTTCGATGATGCTCGACAGCTTTTCACGCATCGCCGGGGTCATATCGAGCGCGTAGACCTTACCTTTCGGCCCGCTCAGGTAGCTGGCGATGAAGGCATCCGTGCCGGAACCCGAGCCGAGGTCCAGGACGGCGTCGCCCGGGCGGATCACATTGGCGGCAAACGGGTAGCCCACGCCGGCGAACGATTCGAGTGCGGATTCGGGGACGTGCTCAAGCACCGAGTCCGGGTAGCCGACGTGGCGGCAGGCCGCGCGGCCAACGGGAAAGTGGAAGGATTGCAGAGGTTGGCGCGCGACCCACGTGTACATCGTTTCGACGGCGTCCAGAATGACTTCGCGTTTCAGACTGGTTACGGCAACCATGGGTCCATCCTCCCCGGAGCTTGCGATCGGCCTGACGACCGCGTGTGGGCTGCGCTTAGCCCCCGAAATACTTCAGTAATTGCACAGCAGCTTCCCTACGCGGGCACGCAAGGAGTCCGGCGCCTTCTGTCCGCCCGCTTCCTGCAGCTTGACCTTGAGCCTTTTTTCGAACTCCACACGGGAAAAACAGCTGCGGCACTTGGCAAGGTGCTGCTCCATCTCCGCGTGTCGGCCGTGATCGAGCTCGCGGTCAATGAATTCGAACACGTGTTTCAGCGCTTCATCGCAACTGATGTCTCTGGGGCTGTTCATCACCGTTCCCGCGGTTCGCTGGGATTCTCGACGGCTTTCAAGCCGGCCTCTTTGGCTTGGTGCCAAAGCGTCTTTTGCAGCATGGACCGGCCGCGAGAGAGTCGCGAACGGACGGTTCCGACGGGTACGCCAAGCGCCTCGCCGATCTCCTCGTAGGTGAGCTCTTCAACATCCGCCATTATGACGACCATCCGATAGTTCTCCGGCAGCTTGTCGAGTGCCCGCACGATGTCGTCGCGCAGCACGTTGTCGAGAAACACCTGCTCCGGATTGCCCCACCACAGCAGGAACGGCTGGTGCAGGCGCTCGAACAGCCAGAAGTCGCCTTCGTCATCGTCGTCCGTAGCCTCGTTCAAAGACACTTCACGGCGGACGCTGCGCTTGCGACACATAGACGTGTGTGTGTTATGCATCACGCGAAACACCCATCCTCGGAGGCATGAGGGATCCTTGAGCGAATCCAGGTTGGCAAGCGCCTTCGCGACCGCCTCGGCGACCAGATCCTCGGCGTCGGCCGGATTACGGGTCAGGCGCACCGCGGTGCTGTAGAGCATGTCCAACATGCCGACGATTGCCTGTTCGCAGTCTTGACGCGACGTTGTACTGGCGGTGCTCATGGGGTCGGCGTCGATTGCTCTCCTGAGGCCCAAGACGCGGAGGGCGGGAAATAGTTCCAACAAGCGTGCGGCGTGGAGCTTGCGGATGTTTCAGGGTGGGCTGCGGCTCCCGCTGGTTTGGGAGGTCGCCCATAAGTGAAGCAGATTTCTGTTCCCGGTCAATTGCCTGGGCAGCGGACCGGCGGCGGCGCGCGCTTCGGGAGATCGTGGGTGTCACCTGCCGGGTGTCGTCGGCTCCCGACCCGCGGCGCAGAACGCCGGTCTGGCTGCGGAGGTGACGGCGATCAGAGGGAAGGGCGGCGCTCTGGACCGGGCGGCGTGATCGAGTCTGTCCTGCTCCCCACCCGCCGCCGTCCCAAGGAACCGCAGCCACCACACGACGCCCGGGCACGCGCCCACCGCAACACGAAATTTGGCTACTTACGGGCGCGAAGCCCTTCGATTCGAGCTCCTGATTGGACCTCTAGGTGACGATCCGGGCGGCGTCTCGATCACCAGACGTTCCTGGTTGATTTGCCCTTCCAACGTATCCCGACGCCCACGAACTCCCGCCGCCGGGGGCGCAGGATTTTCGCCGGTGGTCTGCACCGCTCAGGCGCGCACCGACTTCAGTTGCGATGCTGCCCGCGCCTGCGCGAACACGCCCAGCTTGAGCCAACCGGGGAACGCCCTGGCCAGAGACGCCGGGCCGTGAACGGCGATCGAACGGTCCCGAACGGCTTCGGGCCACGCCAGCTCGCCGGTCCACACCCGCGTCATGGCGAACAGATCCGCGCCCACCAGGAGATCCACCTCGTAGCCCGGATCCCGGAGGCAAAGCTCCACCTCTGGCTTGTCCAGGATCAACCACCAGCGGTTCATGCGTTTGGTTGCGCGTGGGAGGCCGTTAAAGTCGAACTGAACGACCACCCGGCGTGCGGGTAGCGCCTCCGCGCGGATGCGCCGATGCATGTCCCACATGAGCAGCCTGGGATCCAGATCGTCTTTCGATACGCGCGTGTACACCCAGCGCTGCCCCCACTCGCCAAGGCCCATGACGATCGGGCCTAGCTCGTCGCCGGCCTGACTCAGGTGATATTCGAATCCCCGGCCCTTCGGTTTTGGCACCCGCTCGATCAGTCCCGCACTTTCCAACTCCCGCAGTCGCTGGGCCAACAGGGTGCGCGACATCAGCGGGAGACCGCGTTGCAGGTCATTGAAGCGGCGGCTGCCCGACAGTAGCTCGCGCAGCACGAGCGGCGTCCAGCGCTCGGCGAAGACTTCGCAAGCCGCGGCGATCGGACAGAACTGGCCATAGCGGTACATGGCGCAAGTATAGCCATGCTGCGCCGATGCCGGCAGTCCAGATTCTGGACTATTCAGCGCTCGGCGCCCTTGCTAGCGTGGCCCCGTCAACGGATTGGCCAGGGAGATACCGCCATGACTGAAGCCAACCATTTCGCCCGCATCAACGCCCACTACGCGCGCGCCGACCTCGCGGATGACATCCTTGGCGGGCTGCGCCGCGCCGGCAAGGACCCGGAGCACCTCGCCTATGACGACCTGAGCCCCGTGGACCAGTTCCACACCCTCGGAAAGCAGGCCACCGACGACCTGGCCACGCTTGCACGACTAGCGCCGGGGATGCGGGTCCTGGACCTCGGGGGCGGGCTCGGCGGTCCAGCCCGGACCCTCGCATCCGAGTACGGCTGCCAGGTCACGGTGCTCGACATCACCGAGGAGTACTGCCGCATCGGCGCGCTGCTCACGCAGCGGGCAGGCCTCGGGAAACACGTGCTGTTTCGCCACGGCGATGCACTGGACATTCCTTTCGACGACGGGCAGTTCGACGTGGTCTGGACGCAGCACTGCACCATGAACATCGAGGACAAGGATCGGCTGTGCAGCGAAATGCGCCGGGTGCTGCGCCCCGACGGGCGTGCCGCGCTCCATGAGATCATGGCCGGTCCGAATCAGCCGATTCACTTTCCTGTGCCCTGGGCGTCAGTGCCGGAATTGAGTTTCCTGCAGCCGCCCGAACGGGTGCGATCCCATATCGAACGCAACGGGTTCGAGATCCTGGAGCTTCGCGATGGCAGCGCTGCCGCCACTGAATGGTTTCGCGCACGCCTGAGCGCACCTCCCGCCCCCCCGCCGCCCCTGGGACTGCACCTGCTGGTCGGACCGGCCTCCCGCACCGTGTTCGAGAACGTGTTGCGCAATTTCGAAGAGGGCCGCACCGTCGTCATCCAGGCGGTGTGCCGAACGTTGTGAGCCGGGTTCTATAGATCGTAACGGCGGGCGGAAGCGTGACGTGGCAGCGGCCGCCGCTGCGCGCGGCGTCCCTGGGGAGCACCTGTTTGGCGTATCGCAACGCAAGAAGCCGCCCGTGGGCGGCTTCTGATGGTCTGCGGGAGGCGGACGGGTCAGCGGCGGCGCCGACGCGCCAACAGCCCAAGCGTCAGCAGGGCTGCACCGAGGAGGGGAAGCACACCCGGCTCAGGCACCGCCCGGATGGTGATCGTGGTACGGATCCAGGCACTCGCGTCGGCTTCGGCAAAGTTGTTCGCGGTATAGATCCAAGTGGCACTGGTGCTGATGCCGGCAATCGGGCTGCCGCCGTTCGCGCCGGTCCAGACGTTGGCGCCGCCATTGGCCCCATACCCGGTCGCCAACGCGATGAAGTTGCCGCTTAACACATCGTAGACTTCCCAGGCGGACGAGGAGTAACTCGCATTTCCCTGCCAGAGGATCTCGGCGAGCAGACCGGCCGGGTTGCCTGTCGACGGGGATCCCGTATTGGTGACCTGCCACGCGAACGAGTGGGTGCCGGCTCCCAGGTCGAGGACGACGGAGTCGGCCTGTCGCCAATCGCCGGCGTTGGGCACCGTGCCCAGGCTCGCCCACGCGGTGCCGTTTTGGCAGGTGGCGGTGTCGCATAGCCCGCCACTGGAGATGACGTTGTCGGCCGTCATGTTCACGGTCACGGGAATGGCGTGCGCCGCTGCGGCGAACCCGAGCGCCAGCAGTGCTGCGGAGGCGGCTGAAATGTGCTTGTACATGGCCGGTGTCCTGACGAGGCGGAGTGCGTCGGACCAGATCCAGCACTTTATGTGCCAGAATTAAACCGTACGAAGTATCAGCTAGTTGCGCCGTCGCCGCCGGCGGCGAGGACTGGGGGTGTAAAGATCTACGACACATTTTCGGGAATTGGACCCGATCGGGGCCGCAGCGAGACCGGCGCGGACACGGCCTGCGCGCACCAGCGCAGGCGCGCGCACTCGGGCGGCG
>Ga0209347_1005664_pt1 | contig 11702 bp, 10 predicted proteins | sample AutmiccommuBRH23_FD_187382 | JGI IMG/M metagenome (GOLD analysis project Ga0209347, IMG submission 187382) | Deep subsurface microbial communities from Mt. Terri, Switzerland - Autotrophic microbial communities BRH/23 (SPAdes) (version 2) | ecosystem: Environmental > Aquatic > Deep subsurface >...
CCGTGCCTCATGACACGAAGAGGGACCCCAGCACATTTTGCCATGCGCCGTGGGCACCCGATTCTCCCACGCACGGTTCCCCGCATCGAACCCTTTCAGGAAAGCGCTGGCTCCCGCTTTACTGACGCTGGGGTTCCCACGACGCATATGCCCCATGCTATCCTCACCGGCGGATGCCGGTCAAGACATCTCCTGCAGTCCATTGCGGATACCCCTGATTCCCCTATTCCGCAATGCCGGTCCTGCAGAGGACTCCTACGCGGGCCGGATTGACAAGGGACCGGCAAGGGGCTACAGTGAATGCTGTGATTTGGCCCTTTTGGTTCGAGGAGAGCAACGATGACCAAGCTGTTGGCTGAAGCGTTTGAGAGAGCATCGGAACTGCCGGATGAACTGCAGGACGAGTTCGCCCGGCAACTGCTGGCGGAACTGGCGGGGGAGGGGAAGTGGGACCAGACGCTGATCGACACCGGCGAGGCGATCGATCAAATGGCGGCCGAGGCCCTGAAGGAATACCAGGCGGGCAAGACCAAGGAAATGGGCTTCGACGAACTGTGAAATCGCACCTCACAGCCGACTTTCTCACCCGCTTCGAAGGCATGCCTGAGCGGATCAAGCATAGCGCCCGCAGGCAGTACAGACTCTGGCGCGAGGACCCCGCCCACCCCAGCCTGCAATTCAAGAAGGTCGGGAGGAGATCTGAGGCGTATTCCGTGCGGGTGGGGATTGGCTGGCGCGCCCTGGGTATTCGAGAGGGAGAGACAATGGTGTGGTTCTGGATCGGCTCTCACGCCGAGTACGACCAGATCGTTAAGCGAATTTGACTGGGGATTGGGGGGGCGCGTGCCACGTCAAGACGCGGGCAGGATGCTCGCGACACGCAAGGGCGGAACGGGTACGCAAACGCGATCGTCCGCGTTTGGGGTCCCGATGCCCTCGCCGCGAAGACCGGCCCGGCCGGTTCCACGTCTTGCGGGGCACAGCCGGCATGGAAGCGCCTGCGCCGGCGTCTTCCCGAACGCTTCCACGCATCTACGCATCTACGCTTCCACCATCGAAATCGCGAATCGGCGGGCGAACCGGCGGGGCTTGGATGCGTATAAATGCTGGATAAAACAGGACTTAGCTCTGGCCCGGTGGCGAGAGAGTCGCGGGGGAGCAAAAAAAGTTGTTCGTCTGCGAATTTTGTGCTTGAAAGACGGGAGCGAGCCGATTATGATCCTGAGCTCTTCGGTTGACGGCTTCGGCCGGGAAACGAAGTGGTTCTTTGACTCGAAAAGAGAGTTTTGGTTGTAGGCGATGTGCCTGGGCTGTGGGCTCCTGCTTCGGCAGGACCGGCAGATCCCGGACGCAACGGTGCGGCAGGCGGCCGGCCGGAGTATGAGCCTTGAGGTGTAGCTAAGAGCTGTCCTCGGCGTACTCAGGGACGAGTGGTTTTGCGGTGTTGGTGCGGACGGGGCGGGTTACTCTTGCATGCCTTGGGGGCCGAAAGATGAATTTGAGAAATAATCGAGAATTCAGAATTTAGCCCTTGACGATACTAAGAAAACGTCTACAATACAGAACTCAAGACGATTGAACAACGTATTAAACGTTGCCAATCAGAGAGGCGGGCCAGCGGGTTCGCCGGTTCTTTGACAAGTTAACAGTTAAGCCATATGAGCAGCGAAAGTGCGGCTGCCACAAAGGATTCGCCCTGCGTGGTGGTTACTGAAGTTGAGTTATAAATTCAGCACTTTCGGTGCGCAATACCAGAAGTGTTGAGCCTACGACGGATCCGCCGAAAGGTGGAATCGCCGAATCAAACTGAAGGGTTTGATCCTGGCTCAGAACGAACGCTGGCGGCGTGGCTAAGACATGCAAGTCGAACGGACCAGTTAATTTATTAGCTGGTTAGTGGCGAAAGGGTGAGTAATGGATAGGTAACGTACCCCGTGCTCTGGGATAGCCATCCGAAAGGATGGGTAATACCGGATGATATCACCGGCCGACAGGTCGGTGATCAAAGATTTATCGGCGCGGGAGCGGCCTATTTCCTATCAGCTAGTTGGTGAGGTAACGGCCCACCAAGGCGAAGACGGGTAGCGGGACTGAGAGGTTGGCCCGCCACATCGGAACTGAGATACTGTCCGGACCCCCACGGGGGGCTGCAGTAACGGATCTTGGGCAATGGGCGAAAGCCTGACCCAGCGACGCCGCGTGCGGGAGGAAGCCCTTCGGGGTGTAAACCGCTGTCAGGGGTAAGAAAGTCCGCTTCGGCGGATTGATCTAACCCAAAGGAAGTCACGGCTAACTCTGTGCCAGCAGCCGCGGTAAGACAGAGGTGGCAAGCGTTGTTCGGTATTACTGGGCTTAAAGCGTGTGTAGGCGGAAGCGTAAGCATCTTGTGAAATCCCTCGGCTTAACCGGGGAAATGCTTGATGAACTGCGTTTCTTGAGGCAGGTAGGGGTGCGAGGAACTCTTGGTGGAGCGGTGGAATGCGTAGATATCAAGAGGAACGCCGGTGGTGAAGACGTCGCACTGGGCCTGTCCTGACGCTGAGACACGAAAGCGTGGGGAGCGAACGGGATTAGATACCCCGGTAGTCCACGCCGTAAACGATGCCTACTAGGTTGTGGTGGTTCTGACGCCAGCACAGCCGAAGCTAAAGTGTTAAGTAGGCCGCCTGGGGAGTACGGTCGCAAGGCTAAAACTCAAAGGAATTGACGGGGGCTCACACAAGCGGTGGAGCATGTGGATTAATTCGAAGCAACGCGCAGAACCTTACCTAGGTTTGACATGCTTGGATGGTTGCCTGGAAACAGGTTAATCTGCCCTTCGGGGTGAAACTTGCACAGGTGCTGCATGGCTGTCGTCAGCTCGTGTCGTGAGATGTCGGGTTAAGTCCCTTAACGAGCGAAACCCTTGCCGTTAGTTACCAGCGGGTCATGCCGGGAACTCTAGCGGGACTGCCGGTGTTAAACCGGAGGAAGGTGGGGATGACGTCAAGTCATCATGGCCTTTATGCCTAGGGCATCACACGTGCTACAATGGTCGGGACAAAGCGACGCGAGACCGCGAGGTGGAGCTAATCGCAAAAACCCGGCCCCAGTTCGGATTGCAGGCTGGCAACTCGCCTGCATGAAGTTGGAATCGCTAGTAATCGTGAATCAGCTATGTCACGGTGAATGTGTTCCTGAGCCTTGTACACACCGCCCGTCAAGTGATGGGAGTTGGAAGCACCCGAAGTCAGGTTGCCAACCCGCAAGGGGGGCGCCTGCCGACGGTGAGTCCGATGACTGGCACTAAGTCGTAACAAGGTAGCCGTAGGGGAACCTGCGGCTGGATCACCTCCTTTCTAAGGATTACTTAGAACGTGTCCGAGGCTTATCCCTCGGATGCGTAAAGTCAGGCACGATCGTTGCTCAGGCTTAACTGTTCTTGAACCAAAAGCCCTGTCGGGAAACCGGCAGGGCTTTCTTTTTGCGCTCATCTCGCCACGGAGACACAGAGGACAGGGAGAAGAGGGCGGTGGAAGCGTAGGAGCGTGGGAGCGTGGAAGCGTTCGTAGTGACGCCGTGAGGCGGTGTCCAGAGCACGGGCGTCCCCGGTCTACCCGAGGGCGAGGCCTTGTCCGTGATGGTGGCGAGGGCATCCTGCCCTCGCGTTTCGCGGGCGTCCCGCCCGCGTTGGATATTCGTGCTTCCCCGGCGGAGGTGGCAGAGCCGCCGTCGCAGAGGGAAGGGCGCAAGGGCCGGATGAGCCGAGAATATTCGTAAGGTCTGTTTTTCTCCTTGGCGCGAGCGGAGGCATTCTCTATGCTGATGAGGCGTAGTACGAATTGATGGAGTGTATGCGCAGCTTTTGAGGTTGGCGGGCCGGAGGTAAGAGTATGAAGGGCTGTCTGTTGTTGAGTGTGATCATCACGCTGGTGGGCGCGGGGATGTCGTGGGCCGATCCGGCGGTGGGGCAGATTACCCATCGGCAGTTCCAGGCCGTAAGTGCCGGTGGCGAGCAGACGTACACCGCGACGCAGAAGGTCGTTCTGGAGGGCATTTTGCTGCACCAGCCGGCTGAGATGCTGGACCCGACGCCGAACGATGGCATTAAGATCCAGGGTAATTTGGGGGCCCAGTGGCAGTTCTTCTTCCAGGGTGAAGGGGACGACCACGCCGGTACGGCGGTGTACCTCGCACAGCTCTACAACAACCTGGCGTGGGTCTCGCCCACGGGGGGGTATTCGAATGCGCAGTGGATCGCGGAGCTGGCCCGTTTGAATGCAGCCCGGTTCGCGCCGGGTGACCGCATCCGTGTTACCGGGTACTTCCTCTCCTACCACGGCAAGTGCAACATCAACGAGCAGCACAGCAATAGCCCGGATCACGACTTCACCATTGAACTGCTCGAGCGGGGCGTGGGACTCCCGAGGCCGGAAGTGGTCTCGCTGGCCGAGTTGAAGGATGAGCAGGATCGGTTCGTATTCGATGCCGACCGGTTGGTGGGAGGCGAGTACCACCAGGGCCGGCTGATCAAGATCGAGGATGTCAACGTCGTGGACCCGAACGGCTGGGGGCCCGATGGCGAATTGGTCGTCACCGACGGGACAAGGACGCTCCCCGTCAAGCTCGGGCGGGGCAATGGGATCTATCCCGGCTCGTTCAATCTCGTTCAGCCGTGCGACGTGATCGGGATTCTCGATCAGGAGAGCGCGGACCTGTGCGGCGGCTACCGGCTCTGGGTGCTGAACTACGACGGCAACGGCGAGGTCCTGGCCGCCTACGAGCATCGGATGGCGGATGTTGTGGTCGTGGCGGACCCCAATGGAGTCGCTGAGGCGATGAATTGATGTACGGGCTTCGCCGAGAACGAGGTCGAATCATGAAACGCGGCTTTTCGCTGATCGAGCTGCTCGTGGTCACGGCGATCATCACGCTGGTTCTCGGCATTCTGATTCCCGTAACCGGGCGGGCCCGGCTCCAGGCCAGAGTGGTGGCCGCCAATGCCGAGCTTCGCCAGATCGGCCTGGCCCTGGAGGCGTACTCGTTCGATCACGAGGGCGCCTACCCACCCACTCGCGTCGATTGCGCGATCGGGGATCACTTCTATCAGCTTCCGGAGGAACTGGTCGCCTGCGGCTATCTTCCGGCTCCCCCGGCGGATTCGCCTATGGCCGCGGGCTTCGAGGACCGGTTCAATCGCGGGTACACGTACAAGTACAGGTCGGTTGGCACGCTGATCTACAATCGCACCACGAAGGTCGTGGAAGGGGCCTGGCTGTGGGTGCCGAACGGATTTCCGGACAACGAGCAGGCTGAGGGGCAAACCTACTGCAATGTCAAAGGGTCGCCTGTGAGCTGGGTGCTGTACAGCCAGGGCCCGCGGTTCGATATCGACCGGATGAAGGAGCAGTTGTACCCCGTCCCTCGCGGCACGTGGTATAGCCCGCAGGCAAGGCAGGGGGTGATCGTACGGATGAAATTGGAGAGCGGCCGCGAGATCGGCTCGTTTGAGGAGTAAACGCCGGATGAAGGGATCGTTGAATTATCTGGTGGGGATGCTTGTCCTCGTTGGTTGTCTTGGGCCGGGTTGCGGGGATGGTGCTGTTCCCTCCGATGCGTATGCGATTGCCGTCACGAACTCATATCTTGAGTGCGCCGTGCGGGATCTTTGGGGCGAGGAGGTGGGGGTTCTGTGTCTGGCGCCGCCGGGCATGTGCCCGGGTCACTTCGACATCTCGCCCGCCCAGGTCCGGCAATTGAAGAGTTGCAGGCTGCTGTTGCGATTCGACTTCCAGCAGGGGATCGAGCAGCGGCTGGAGAGGATGCGTGACGGCGGGCTGGACATGCAGCCGGTCCAGGCGGCCGCGGGCCTGTGCGTGCCGGATACCTACATGGCGATCTGCCGGCAGGTTGGCCAGGTTCTCGGGCGGGCGTATCCGGAAAGGGCGGTCCGATTCGAGACTCGCCTGGCGGCCATCGAAGAACGGCTCGCCACACTGGCCGCGGAGTTGCGGGGTTCGGTCGTCGATTCCGGCGTCGCGTCTGCCGCGGTGCTGACCTCGAACCACCATGCCGAGTTTGCCGAGTGGCTCGGTCTGGAGGCGGTCGCCACGTTCGTCGGCAGCGACACCGAGACCGTGGCGAACATCGATCATTGTCTCAAGCGGGCGGCGGGCAGGGACGTGCGGTTTGTGATCGCCAACCGGCAGGAAGGCCGCGCCCTGGCAGAAGCTCTGGCGGACAGGTGCCGGGTCAGGGCGGTGGTGTTCAGCAACTTCCCCGAGGCCTGTGAGCAGGGGACCGGGTTCGACCGGCTCCTTCGGGACAACGTCAGGCTCCTGTGCGAGGCTGTGACGCGATGATGGAGGGCTCGCTGACCCTGTCAGACATCCGGGTGAGGAGCCCCGGGCGGACCATCCTGCAGATCGATCGATTGGAGATCCCTCGCGGCGACTTCGTCGGAGTCATCGGGACCAACGGCGCGGGCAAGACGACGCTGCTGAAGGTCTGTGCCGGCCTGATTCGGCCTGAAGGCGGTTCGGTGCTGCTCGGCGGCAGCGACCTGACTCGGCTCAGTGCCTGGCGCAAGTGTACGCTGCGAAAGCGCATCGGGTACATCCCGCAGTCGGCCGAATACAACGCGGAGCTTCCGTTCACCGTGCGGGAGGTGGTGGCGATGGGACGGACGAGTGTTCGCCCGCTGCTGGCTCGCCTCAACGCGCAGGATCGCGCGATTGTCGATCTCTGGATCGACGCCCTGGGTCTGTCCAGCCGTCGAGATCAGACGTTCCGCAGTCTCTCCGGGGGCGAGCAGCAGAAGGTCCTGATCGCCCGCGCCATGGCCCAGGACCCGCGAATCCTCATGCTCGACGAGCCCTGCGCCAGCCTCGATTTTCACTGGAAGCACCAGATCTCTGAGATTGTGGAGCGGCTCCATCGCGAGACGGGCCTGACCGTGCTGATGGTCTCGCACGATATGAGCGTTTTGCCCTCGACGTGCCGGCGCGTCGTGCTGATGGCGGACGGCCGCCTCCTCGGCGACGGCGACCCGGACGCCATCCTGACACCCGAGATGCTGGGCCGGGCCTATCGAGGCAATCTTGTCGCAACAATGCTCGGCGGGCGGCGGCACGTCCTGACCATGCCGCAGGGCGCCGGGAAATGAGAATCTTCGCAACGACGCGTGGGAGGCTGTTCGGACTGTCTTGACCCGCGTAAACGCGGTACTCCAAACGGATCACGCCCCAGGCGGGGCGATCAGTGAATCAGCGTGGCCGGCGTACTGCGAGCGACGCCGCATGGATTGGATGTCATGGACCCATTTTTCTACTCGATCATCGCGGCCGGCGTGATTGCCGGAGCCAGTTGCGGCCTGCTCGGCGTGTACATCGTGGGGCTCAGGCTGCCGTTCGTCGGCATCTTCGTCTCGCACACCGCCATGGCGGGCACGGTCTACTCGTACCTGCTGGGCCTGGACCCCGTTCTCGGCGCCACGTCGATCTCCGCTCTGGCGGCGATGAGTCTGGCCGCGATCCGGCCGGGCAGGTCCCGCATCGATCCCAATGTGGCGCTGGCGATCCTGTTCTCCTTGATGCTCGGCGTGACGTTTCTCGGCATCGGCTTGATGCAGGACAGCCGCTCGGAGATCCTCGGCCTGCTCTGGGGCAGCATTCTGTTCGTCCGCACAGAGAATATCGTCGTCATCGCAGCCGCGGCGGGGGCGTTCGCCGTCTTTGCGGTTCTCTTCAGCAAGGAGTTGAAGGCCCTGCTGTTCAGTCGCGGCATCGCCTCGGCCACCGGCGTACACGAGACCTTCGTCTACTCGCTGTTCCTGGCGTTGTGCGGCGTCATCCTGGCCGTCAACCTGCCGCTGATCGGCGGGCTGATGATCTTCAGTCTTATCACAAACCCGGCCGCCGCCGCATATCAGCTCTGCCGCGGGCACCGCGCTATCGTCGCGGTGTCCATGGGGTTCGGTGTCCTGAGCACCGCCGGCGGTTTCCTCATCTCCTACTACCTCAACCTGCCGACCGGGGCCTGCATCGTCCTGGTCAGCACGCTGCTCTTTGCCCTCTCGGCCGGCTACCGGGCCCTCCGCGGCCGTAGCGATTGAAACACGGACCGACACGGACTCGCGCGGACCTGCACGGACGCTATTGCCCGGCCATGGCGTCCACCGTGTCCCTGCCGGCTCGTGGAATCCACTTGAAGAGGGGGCTCCCGGATTGTAGAATTCCCGTGGAGCCCTGTCTGTCATCCGGAGATGAGAGTATGCTGGCGAGATTGCATAGCGTGACCCTCGAAGGGATCGAGGGCGTGATCTGCGAGGTTGAGGTGGACGTCGCCCGCGGCGGCCTGGAGAAATCCATCATCGTGGGTCTGCCCGATGCCGCCGTCAAGGAGAGCATCGAACGCGTCCACAGCGCCATCGTCAACTGCGGATACCGGTATCCCAAGACGAAGTCGCTGATCAACCTTGCCCCGGCCGATGTCAAGAAGGCGGGCCCCGCGTTCGATTTCCCCATCGCACTGGGTATGCTCGTGGGCGAGGGAGTTCTGGTGGGGACGCCTCTCAAGGAGTTCGTGATCGTCGGGGAGCTTGCCCTCGATGGCCGGGTTCGGCCGGTCAACGGCGTGCTCAGCATGGCCATGACCGCGGCGGCCAACGGGTTCTCCCGGATGATCGTGCCCATCGAGAACGCCCGGGAAGCGGCCGTCGTGCAGGAGGTGGAGGTCTACGGGGTCGGATCGCTGTCGCAGGCGGTGGAGTTCCTCGCAGGCCGGCTCCTGCTCGAAACGACGGTCACCAACGTCGAGGACCTCTTCGCCGTCGCGTCGCACTACGACGTCGATTTCTGCGACGTCAAAGGGCAGGAGAGCGTCAAGCGGGCGCTGACCATCGCTGCGGCAGGCGCGCACAATATCATGATGATCGGCCCGCCGGGGGCGGGAAAGACCATGCTGGCCCAGCGTCTGGCGACGATCCTGCCGGCCCTGGGCTTGGAGGAATCGCTGGAAACCACGCGGATCTACTCGGCAGTGGGGCTCCTCAAGAAGGACCAGGCCCTGCTGGCCACGCGCCCGGTGCGGGCGCCGCACCATTCGGCCAGCGGCCCGGCTCTGATCGGCGGCGGCTCCTCGCCCCGGCCCGGCGAGCTATCCCTGGCCCACTACGGGATTCTCTTTCTCGACGAATTCGTTGAATTCCCCCGGCACGTGCTGGAGATGATCCGCCAGCCGCTGGAGGACGGCTTCGTGATCGTCTCACGGGCGAAAAAGACGATCCAGTTCCCCGCGCAGTTCATGCTAGTGGCCGCAATGAACCCCTGCCCCTGCGGGTACTTCGGCAGCAATCTGCGGACCTGCAAGTGTTCCCCGGGCCAGATCGCCCGCTACATGGCCAAGGTCTCCGGCCCGCTGGTGGATCGGATCGATATCCACATCGACGTGCCCGCGGTGGCGTTCAACAAGCTGCGGTCCAAGGCCCGCCAGATCGATTCTGAGAGCCTGCGGGCGACCGTCATGGCCGCACGGGAGGTGCAGTACCGCCGGTTCGGCAACGGCAAGGTCCTGACGAACGCCCACATGAGCCATCAGCAGTTGGAGCGATTCTGCCGGATCGACGCCACCGGCGAGATGATGCTCAAGGAGGCGATGATGGAACTGGGGCTCAGCGCCCGGGCCCACGACAAGATCTGCAAGGTGGCCCGCACCATTGCCGACCTGGAGGGCAGCGAGGACATCCGCAGCGAGCACGTGGCCGAGGCGATCGGCTACCGCAAGCTCGACAGGAAGCTGTAGAGGGGGGAAGCCCTGCAACATCTTTTGCTTTGACAAGGAGGACCGAAAGAGAGCAGGAGAATGGAGCCGAGAAGAACAACGGTCCGCTAAAAAGCTAAGAAAAGAAGCCACAGAGATCACAGAGGAACGCAGAGAAAAACGAGAAAGGGGGAAGGGAAGAACACATCGCTTTCCGAGTTTCTCTTCTTTGCGCCCTCTTGCCCTCTTTTCTCTGTGCCCTCTGTGTCCTCTGTGGCTTCCTTTCTTATCTTTTCACGGGGTCGTCGTTGAAGAAAGTTCTCACTTTTCCTTAACGCGAGGCAGTCGCCTGCCGATAATACGCGTGAACCTGAGCACAACCTGAAACAGAGGAGATAGACATGGGTATTCAAAACTGGTCCGAAGACATCATTCTCGTGGATTTGCCGGCGGAGCCCGACTTGGGCGAGGAACTCAAGACGATTACGCAGATGGTTCGCGACCGAGGCGACTGCGAGGTCGTTGTCGATTTCTCCAAGGTCGATATCGTCACGTCTTCGAGCCTTTCCAAGCTGCTGCGATTGAAGAAACTGACAAGCGACTGCGGCCACAGGCTCGTTTTCTGCAACGTTGCCCCGGCCACAAAGGGAATTTTCACCGTAACAGGGCTTGACGGAATCTTCGAAATAGTGGACGATAAGTTCATTGCCCTGGCCAGCCTGCAAATGGTTGGGTAGGGATCGGGCACAATCGCTCTCTTGAGCATGACTGCGCGTGCAGGCGGATCGGATGCGACCCGCCTGCAAGCGCAGTAGATCGATATAGATAGTCAGTGGCCTTTTGTGGAGCGAATCACGAAGATCGCTTGGCGGAGCGGCGTTCGTGATCTGCTCGCGAGGCATTGGTTGAATCTCGCGGCGACTCGCGCCTATTTTGACGCGGGTCCAGATATGTACAGAGCCAATGGATAAAGATCTTCTGCACCAAATCGAGCAGATTCTCGGACGTCAATTCACCGACGAGGCCCTCCTGGCCAAAGCGTTCACGCATTCTTCCTCCGTCGACAATCGTCTCGAGAGCAACGAGCGACTGGAGTTCCTGGGCGATGCGGTCCTGGCGATCGTGATCTGCCAGAGACTCTTCGAGAAGTTCGCCCACTACCCGGAAGGGGAACTGACGAAGATGAAGAGCATGCTGGTCTCGCGGGGGACCTGCGCTCACGTGGCGCGCCGGCTCGGGTTGCCGCGGTACCTGGTCGTCGGCAAGGGGATGGCTTCGCACAAGTCGTTCCCCATGTCGCTGGCGGCGGGTCTGCTGGAAGCGGTGATCGCCGCGGTGTACATCGACAGCGGCTTCGAGGCCGCCCGGGAGTTCATCCTGGAGACCTTCGCCTCCTTCCTCGATGAGATCGATTCGGAGGAAGCCCACGGCAACTACAAATCCCTCTTGCAGCAGCATGCCCAGGAGCAGTTCAGTGCGGCCCCGATCTACGTGCTTCTCGATGAGAAGGGCCCCGATCACAACAAGTGCTTCGAATCCGAGGTCGTCATCGACCAGCGGCATTTCCCCAGCGCCTGGGGGGCCAACAAGAAAGAGGCCGAGCAGAAGGCGGCGTACAACGCCCTCCAGGAGTTGGGAGTCGTTCGAAAGGCCGCGGTGCAGGAAGCCACCTGACGGGTATCGGCCGGCCGATTCTGCCCGTTCGAAAGACACAGCCAAACAAGTTTGGCCGTACCACCCCACTCACAGGATTAGAGTGGACGGCGTACTGCGTCACCTCTGCCTGCGGCTTTGAAGGGGGAGGTCAAAACGCCGAGTGATTCAGCAACGCCGGCAACTGCCCCGTGACGACCCACGCCAGGCCGTAGAGGATGACCGCGGCCACTACGATGAACACGACGATCGACCCGAACAGCGCCGCGGTTTCCTTGGTGAAAGGCCACAACCGCATGCTGCCGACCTTG
>Ga0209347_1005665_pt1 | contig 11696 bp, 9 predicted proteins | sample AutmiccommuBRH23_FD_187382 | JGI IMG/M metagenome (GOLD analysis project Ga0209347, IMG submission 187382) | Deep subsurface microbial communities from Mt. Terri, Switzerland - Autotrophic microbial communities BRH/23 (SPAdes) (version 2) | ecosystem: Environmental > Aquatic > Deep subsurface >...
TTTATCGGCCACGCCGGCCGGAGGAACTTAGGACCGAAGAAGGCGGTGGTGTTCTATTCAGCCAGGGGATTCACCAAATCGACATCGTGCGGCTGCTTTGCGGGGGGCGGGCAAAGAGCGTCACGGCCATGACCGGCGCATGGGATCCCGAGCGCCCTACCGAAGGGGCCTATTCCGCCTTGATGGATTTCGAAGGTGGTGCTTTCGCCACGCTTACCTATTCAGGCTACGCCCATTTCGACAGCGATGACTGGATGGATAACGTGGCCGAGCTTGGCGGCGCGAAGAGCCCTGAAAGCTATGGGGCGGCGCGGCGCGCGCTTCAGAACCTTGATCCAGTCGCTGAAGCCAAATTGAAGGCTACCCGCACCTATGGAGCTGGAACTGTTCCGCCTTCTGCTCTGACCAACGAACATTTTGGACCGATCATCGTGCTTTGCGACCGCGCTGATCTGCGATTGCGCCCCGGCAGCATCGATATTCTCGGCGATACGGAGCGTCACAGGGTGGAAGTGCCGCTGAATGCAGCGCCTCGGAAGAGTGTAATTGATGCTCTTGTAGCCGCGGTTCGACAGAACATTGCCCCACCGCAGACCGCAGCGTGGGGCCGGGCCAGCCTCGAGGTTTGCCACGCCATCTTAGACTCGGCCCAAACCGGGGACAAAATCAAGCTCACAAGACAATGTGGCACCGAATATCGGGAGGAGACACAGTGACTAATCTTACCCTTTCTCTTGCGATGGGCAATTATGACCGAACCCGCGCCATAGTTGACGGCAGAGTCAAGATCGACGGCGTCGATCCGGTACCGATGCTTCTTTCACCTGAAGAGATGTTCTTTCGGGCCTTCCGCCACCAAGCGTTTGACATCTCCGAATTGTCGTTGTCCTCGTATTCGATCTCGGTTGCGCGCGGAAATGCACACTATGTTGCAGTTCCCGTTTTCCTCAGCCGGGCCTTCCGGCACACGTCCGTCTACATCCGCACAGACCGGGGGATCGACCGACCGGAGGATCTGAAAGGTCGCAAGATCGGGATCGCGGAATATCAGCTTTCCGCCAATGTCTGGGTTCGCGGTATTCTTGAAGAGCATTTCGGGGTGAAGCCTTCGGATATCGAATGGATTCGGGGTGGCATGGACACGCCGGGTCGACCCGAGAAGATTAAGGTCGATTTGCCCGAGGACATTCGCGTCACACCAGCGCCTGAGGGCGCAACGCTGAACCAGATGCTTGTGGACGGAGAAATCGACGGGTTCATCGGTCCGCGATGGCCGCGTTGCTATGCAGAAGGGCACCCGCATGTAGGGAGGCTTTTCTCCGATAGTGTCGGCGCTGCGGAGGCCTATTTCCGTGAAACGAAGATCTTTCCCATCATGCATGTGCTGGGTGTGAGGCGCAGCTTGGCGGAAGAGCACCCGTGGCTGCCCGGCGCGTTGATGAAGGGCTTTGTGCAAGCCAAGGCGATCGCGCAAGAAGCGCTGCAAGACACGTCTGCAACAAAAGTGACGATGCCCTTTGTCGAGGATACGCTGAATAGGGCACAGGCGCTCATGGGCCCGGACCCTTGGTCCTATGGCGTGACGCATAATGCCCACGTGCTCGACAAGTTCCTGCAATATCACCACGACCAGGGGCTCTCGCCGAAGCGCGTCGCCGTCGAGGATCTCTTCCATCCTTCGACCTACGAAGCCTACAGCCTGTGAGGGAACCACATGACGGACTTGACCCCCGGGGACCTTGTCGAAATCCATGTTGGCGACAAGAAGGCCTATGCCCAGATAACCCATAATCATCCCAGCTATCCGCCTGTCGTGCGTGTGATTAAAGGGCTTTACGATACGCGTCCGGCCGATCTGGATGCGCTGGTTTCGGGGAATACAAGCTTTGTCGCGATGATACCTCTGGCCAGCGCGATGACCCGCGCCAGTGCGACAGTCGAAAACCTTGGCACCTACCAGGTTCCGCTGGAGCACTGCGACTTTCCGACCTTCCGAATGCCGATCCGGGACAAGAAAGGCGAGATCGTCTACTGGTGGTTCTGGGATGGGCGCGGCCTTACCTACGACGCAGAACTTACCGAGGCGCAAAGTGCCTTGCCGATGCGCGAGGTCATGACCGGCGCGCGTTTTCTCGAGCGTCTGGCGCAGTAACGCCGGTCTGCACAGATCGGAACTTGCGATCGTCGGCGAATTCACCGTTGTGGAGAGGACAACAAAGTGGGAGTTTTCGATATAGACGCCGCGCTTCCGCAGCGCCGCGATATCTACGCGGGGGGCACTTGGCAGACCCCGCTGTCGGGTCGGTATGTCGATACGTTCAATCCCGGGTCAGGAACGGTTTTGGCGTCCGTTGCAGACGCCGGTAGGTCCGATGTCGACAGTGTCGTCACAAAGGCGCGCCAGGGTTTCGCTGAATGGCGTGATGTGGTGCCTTTGGAGCGCGCCCGGATCCTGAAGGAGATCGCCGCATTGCTGCGTCGCCATGGTGATGAACTGGCGCTGATCGATGCGGCCAATTGCGGCAACCCTTACACAGAAATGCGCGGTGACGCCGCCATTGCAGCTGCGCAGATGGAGTTCTTCGCTGGTCTGGTTACCGAGATGAAGGGCGACACCATTCCGATGGGGCCCGACAGGGTCAACATGACCATCCGCGAGCCTCTCGGTGTGGTCGCACGCATCCTTGCGTTCAACCATCCCTTCATGTTCTGCGGCGGAAAGATGGCCGCGCCGTTGGCGGCTGGAAACGCGGTGATCATAAAGCCACCGGTTCAGGCGCCGCTTTCTGCATTGAGGCTGGCTGAACTGATTGATGGTCTGCTTCCTGAAGGCGTCTTCAGCGTGCTTCCCGGCGGCACAGAGGCGGGCGCGGCGCTGGCCGAACACAAGGGTGTCGACAAGGTGACCCTGATCGGCTCGGTCACGGCTGGCAAGGCCGTGATGTGCAGCGCGTCCGATACTCTCAAGCCGGTCTTGCTGGAGCTTGGCGGCAAGAACGCCCTGATCGGCTATCCCGACAGCGATCCCGACCGCCTGGCCGACGCCATCGTGGCGGGGATGAATTTCGGCTGGTGCGGCCAGTCCTGCGGCTCGACCAGCCGCGCCTTTCTGCATGTGGATCTGCATGACGCGGTGGTGGAACTCCTGCCGGGGAAAATTGCGCGTTACAAGCCTGGCATCCCGACCGACCCGGATACCACCATGGGGGCCCTTGTATCCCGGCAGCATTTCAAGCGGGTGATGGATTACATCGAAAGCGCAAAAGCCGAGGGTGCACGGGTCGTGACCGGCGGTCATGCCGTCACCGAAGGAGCGCTTGCCGGGGGCTGTTTTATTGCGCCGACGATTTTTGCAGATGTCACGCCCGCGATGCGGATCGCCCGCGAAGAGGTATTCGGGCCGGTTCTTGCCGTCCGGCGCTGGTCTAACGAAGCGGACATGCTGAAAGAGGTCAATGGTCTAGATGTCGGGCTAACCTGCGCGATCTGGAGCCGTGATCTGGCGACGGCACATCGCGCCGCCAACCGCGTAGAGGCCGGGTTCGTCTGGATCAATGAGGTCGGTAAACACTTCCTCGGTGCTCCATTCGGCGGCGTCAAGCAGTCGGGCATAGGCCGGGAGGAAGGGATCGGCGAGCTGCTTTCCTTCACAAATGAAAAGAACATTCACATCAACCTGTCGGGCCAATAGGACAGAGTTTGACGGAGACAGAAATGCGAGACGACCTCGACCGCCCCGTTCCCAGTGAAATCACTGATCTCTTCGGTAGCGACGCCATTGCTGAAATGCTGCGCCGACTGGGCGCACCTTATGTGGCGCTGAATCCCGGTTCGAGCTTTCGTGGATTGCATGACAGTCTCGTCAACTATCTTGGCAATCGGGACCCGCAGATCCTGCTGTGTCTGCACGAAGAACATGCGGTGGCTATTGCCCATGGCTGGGCCAAGGTGACCGGCACACCGCTGGCGGTCATCCTGCACGCGAATGTCGGTCTGATGCATGCGTCAATGGCGGTATACAACGCATGGTGTGATCGTGTGCCGATGATGATTTTCGGAGCGACTGGCCCGGTGGACGCCGCCAAACGTCGGCCCTGGATCGACTGGATCCACACATCGCGTGATCAGGCAGCGATCATCCGGCCTTATGTCAAATGGGACGATCAGCCAGCGTCACTCGAGGCTTCGCTGTCGGCGATGTTGAGGTCCTCGCTTATCACGCAAACTGCACCGAAGGCGCCTACCTATGTCTGCTTCGATGTAACCGTCCAGGAAGAACGCATAGTTGAAATGCCGGCGCTGCCGGCACCCGAACGCCACGTGGTGCCCCGCATGGCGGATGTTTCGGAATCTGATGTGCGCGCGGTTCTGACGCTGCTCGGGACGTCGCAGAAACCAGTTTTCTTGATGGGTCGCATGTCTCGCGACCAAGGAGACTGGGATCGGCGGGTTGCACTTGCCGAGCATTTCGGGGCGCGGGTTGTCACTGATATCAAGACCGCCGCTGCCTTTCCGACCCGCCATCCGTTGCATATTGGCGCCCCGGGCTACTTCGTCTCGCGCGATGCCGCCCAGGCAATTGCCCAGTCAGACCTGGTCATAGGCTTCGACTGGGTCGACTTAGGTGGAACCTTGAAGCAGTCAGCTGTCGATATCGCAGGCACCAAGGTTGTGAACATCTCGCTCGATTGCCTTTTGACCAACGGCTGGTCATTGGATCACCAAGCTCTCTCACCTTCCGATCATACTCTTTTGGCGGATCCAGACGCGGTTGTTCGCGCGATGTGCGCGGCGGCGGGACTGGCGGAAAATGCCAAGGGACAGGTGATTGTTTCCTCGCCCGAGCCTGCAGAGCACAGGGCGGAGGCGCTGATCTCGATCGACTCGCTTGCTGACACGCTTGCCGAGGCGTTGTCGAATGTGTCGACAAGTTATCTTCGCCTGACCCTGAGTTGGAACGGGTCAAAGTGCGATTTCCGGGGGCCATTAGATTACCTCGGATATGATGGTGGTGCCGGCATTGGCTCGGGTCCTGGAATGGCAGTCGGATCGGCTCTCGCGCTTCGGGGATCTGGAAGGCTGCCTGTCGCCGTTCTCGGGGATGGGGATTTCCTGATGGGGGCAACAGCGATATGGACAGCTGCGCACCATGGGGTTCCTATGCTTGTTATCGTCGCCAACAACAGATCGTATTTCAACGACGAGGTGCATCAGGAGCGTGTCGCGATTGATCGTGCCCGACCAGTGGAAAACAAGCATGTCGGGCAGGCAATAAGTGAGCCGGATATCGACATAGCCGCGATTGCACGCGCGCAGGGTGCAACGGCGTTCGGTCCGGTCGAGACAATGCGCGCGCTGCGTGCCACTTTGATCGAGGCCATCAGCGCCGCACAATCAGGACAGACGGTCGTGGTCGATGCAAGGGTCAAGCCAGGATATAGCGACGATATGGCCGAAGGTATGACCAACAACTGATTTGAGCAAACCAACGGGTTGGCATATCTTCGCCGGGGCGACACAAAGTTCAAGCACAGGCTGGCTGTGCGGAAGATGTGTTTGGCCCGAGAGGCAGAGATGAGAGAACTACCCCGGAAGGAAGCGACATCACAAAAGCTCGGGCAAACCGAGGAGCGGATCGCACGGCTGGTTCGGCTTGCAGCGCGCGCGTTCAATCGTTCTTTGCAGATGCGCCTTAGCACAGAGGGCGTGACGTTCGGTCAATGGATTTTCCTGCGGATTCTATGGACGAATGACGGCTTGTCTCAACGCGAACTCAGTGAGAAAGCGCAGTTGACCGAACCTACCGCGCATACTGCCTTGCTTCGCATGGAAGAGTTGGGCTTTATCATGCGCCGCAATGTCGGTGGCAACAAGCGGCGGCAGCATGCGTTTTTGACCCAAAAAGGCTGGGCATTGCGTGACCGTTTGGAGCCTTTGGCGGTCGAAACCAACGCTTTGGCGGTTGAGGGGCTGTCGGAAGAAGAGGTGCGGGCCCTTAGGCGCGCGTTGGGATTGATGATTCGCAATCTTGAGCAGGACGAGAAGCATGGCGCTGCACTTGGGCTTAAGGTGCCCTCAACGCGCTCGCTCCACAGTCTCTGACAATTCCTATATTGCTGTTTTGTCATGGTGCTCCTTTGCTGTGGTAAAACTAAGATATCTAATATGTTGACAGGGGCGCACTTGATTTAGATCATAGACATCTAAGATTCTTGGTCCTGCGACCAAGTTCTTTGTGACACTCGAGCGGCAATCGTGCCGTGGAGCGAAAAGGGAGGGAAACGAATGAAACTTACTGCATTGGTTGCCGCGATTGGGATTGCCGCAACCTCAACGATCGCGACAGCTGAACCTGTAAACTTGACGCTTTCAGGTGGCAATCCAGGAGGACTTTGGTCATTGCTTGGTGCGGGCATTGATCGTGCGACGAAGGCGGACGATGCGGACTCCGTGATCACCTACCAGGCAACCGGCGGTGGCTTCGCAAACATCGGTCTTCTCGGTGCCAGCCGGACAGACCTCGGCCTTGTCCACGACGCCGAGGCCAAGATCGCGATGCAGGGCGGAGAGCCATTCCAGGCACCAATCGAGAACATGCGCGCAATTGGTTATATGTATAACTGGGCGCCGATGCATTTCTTCCTGACAAAATCTGTCGCGGAGCAGTATGGAATCGACAGCCTCGAAGACATTGCAACAAGCAAAGCACCGCTGCGGATTGGAATCAACCGGTCAGGCAACATCACGTCCAATATCGCGCTCAAGATGCTCGAAGAAGCTGGCGTGACGGAGGAATCCCTTGCTGCGGCAGGTGGCCAGCTTGTGCGGGCAGGGGCCAACGAGCAGGCGGAACTTATTCAGGACGGCCGTTTGGACATGATCACTAATGGCATTTTCATCAATCACTCATCCTTTAGGGCTGTAAATGAAAATAGCGAAGTCGTCCTCCTGAGCATTCCGGATGCGGTAATTGCCGCGACCAACGAAGCCTTCGGAACCGGTACCATTGTTATTCCCAACGGCAGCTATCCGTTCCAACCTGGTGACGTTCCCACCGTTACGCTCGGCGCACTTCTGGTTGCGACCGAAGCGATGGACGACGCGACTGCGTCTTCCTTGGCAGCTTCGCTGCTCAAGAACATCGATGAAGTGCGCGCTGTACACGGCGCCATGAAATCGCTGTCCCCCGAGCTTCTGGCAACGCCCAGCGTCTTGGAATTCCATCCCGGTGCTGCAGAAGTCTACAAAGCGGCAGGGCTGCTCAAGTGATTGGATCTCTCGTCGCCACCGGCCGCAGGCGTAAGCTTGCGGCAGGTTCGCAACGCGCCCTGATCATCATCGCAGCGATTTTTGCGGGCTGGGTTATCTACGCGAACCTGTTTACCATCTCGGATCCCTTGATCTTGGGAATCCTGTTCGTCTGCGGCATCTACACAATCATGTTCGTCGCGATCGGCGCAACGCCGAGCGCGACGGATAAGGTCCCTTACTATGATTGGGGAATGTCTATTCTCAGCCTCGCTTGTGGTGTTTTCTTCTTCACGAACGCTGGCGCGATTTCGGACCGCATCAGCTTGCTGGAGCCGTTTACATCCGCGCAACTGTTCTTTGGAAGTGCGCTGCTGGTACTGACACTTGAGGCGACGCGGAGGACCACGGGCATGGGGTTGACCGCCGTGGTGATGTTGTTCCTGCTCTACAACCTGTTCGGTTCACTGCTTCCTCCGCCATTCGGACATGGCATATCTGATTACACCTACCTTCTGGACATTCTTGTGTTCACTACGGATGGCGTCTTCGGCGTTCCGATACAAGTAGTGGCCAGCTACGTCTTCCTGTTCGTGATGTTTGGTACCTTCTTGTCGAAAGCGGGTGGAGGAGAGTTCTTCTTTAATCTCGCGTCGCTGGTCACCGGTAAGTCGCGGGGCGGGCCGGCAAAGATCGCCGTTATCTCGTCGGGCCTTTATGGTACCATGTCAGGAAGTCCGACATCGGATGTTGTCGCAACAGGCTCGATCACAATTCCAGTAATGAAGCGTCTGGGTTACTCGGCGCGATTTGCCGGAGCAGTCGAGGTCGCCGCCTCAACAGGTGGTAGCGCGATGCCCCCTATCATGGGTTCTGCAGCTTTTATTCTAGCTGAATACACATCTGTACCGTACCAGGAAGTCGTTCTTGCGGCGATACTTCCAGCCATGCTCTACTACTTGGGGGTATTCTTGCAGGTTCATCTGAGGGCCGTGAAAGATGATCTTCGGCCTTCTGATGGTGAAATACCGACCGTCGCCGAAACGTTCCGCACAGGCTGGGTTTTCTTGATCCCAATCGTAGGAATTGTCTGGGCGCTACTCGCCGGATATTCCCCAACCTTTACCGCCGGCGTGGGCGTTCTGGCTGCGGTGGGGGCCGCCACGCTCCTCAAGGCGACCCGTCTTTCGCCATGGAAGGTCGTTGAAGGACTAGGTGAGACAACCCTGCGCATCCTGCCCGTAGCGGGTGCATGTGCTGCGGCTGGTCTTGTGATCGGTGGGTTGTCCATGACCGGACTCGGCATGAAAGCTGCCAACGTGATCCTGACATTAAGCGGCGGCCAAGCGGCGGTGACGCTTGTGATTGCTGCGGTGGTGACAATCATCCTTGGACTAGGGATGCCAACCCCGAGTGCTTATATTTTGGCAGCTGTTCTCGTAGGACCGGCTTTGGCGAAGCTCGGATATCCGATACTGCAGAGCCACATGTTTTTGCTTTACTACGCGATCATGTCAGCTCTGACACCGCCCATCGCGGTAGCAGCTCTCGCGGCAGCGGCGATTGCGGACGAGGATCCGTTCAAAATTGCGTTTTCTGCCGTCCGGCTGGCTGCGATCGGGTTTTTGCTTCCATTTGCCTTCATCTGGAACCCAGGCATGCTTTTGTTGGGCGATGCCCTGACCAACTCCCTCGCAATCTTGGGAGGAGTGCTTGCAACCGCAGCCATCGCAATTTCGATTGAAGGCTATGTGGGCGTCACGCTCCGGCAAGTCGAGCGACTTGTTCTCGTTCTGGCTGCGATCGCTGCCGTGCTGCCGGTGATGTCAGTGTCTTTGGCGGGCATCGTGGTCATTTTGCTCCTGTCGGCGCGCTACGTATTGTTGTTGCGTAGGCAGGATGGGGTGACGCCGGCCTGAGGCTCGTCGCGGGGGCCGGAACCTATCCGGTCTCCGCACGAAACTACATCGCCGGGTTGCAGGGTCGGATTTACGTCCGCGTTTTGGCAACCCGCTTTTTTCTAGGGCAGATGGGCAGAAACGTACTGATGGAGCTGAAAAACGTGTTGGCAAAAGGCAATTCCACCGGCGACGTCGGTCTGATCGCGAATGACGCCGAAAATTCTGTAGCAAGGCCTGTTCCCGTGTTTTGGAAGCGCTGGGCGGTCAGCATGCTAGCGGTTTATCCACCTTTGGTATGTCTGGTCTTTGTTTCAAAGTATGTGTTGGAGGGTGCACCCATGATGGTTTCGCTGTTCCTCATCGCATTTTGCCTGACCGGTCTCTCGACCGGTCTGATCCTGCCTTTCCTCAATCGGCGCCTCAAAGAGTGGCTTCACCGATGAGGGGGTAAATGCTCGGTTCAGACAAGGATTGGATGATTTACTGTTCGAGTCATACGAAACTTGACACAAAAACTTAGATAGCTAATTAGTGGAATAACATAGGTTCATTTCGCTCAAGGAGGAACGGATGCTTACTTTCGAGGAGAACGAGCTGCTCACGCGCGTTAACGGCGATGCTCCGATGGCGCGACTCATGCGGCAACACTGGACCCCTGTCTGCCTGATCGAGGAAGTTGCTGAACCCGATGGTAAGCCTTTGCGTGTAGAGGTTCTGGGCGAAAAATATGTGGCCTTCCGTGACACAAAGGGCCGTCTGGGCATGCTGGACGAGCTTTGTCCGCATCGGAAAGCTTCGCTTGTGTATGGTCGCAACGAGGATTGCGGCCTGCGCTGCCTTTATCACGGCTGGAAAATGGACGTTGACGGCAATGTTGTCGCCATGTCGTCCGAACCCGAAGGCAGCCCGCTGATGGACAAAGTCAAGGCGCGTTCCTACCCGGTGCGGGAGTGGGGCGGCTTTGTTTGGGCTTGGATGGGCGAGAAGGACGAAATGCCGGAGTTTCAGCCACCGGCTTTCGCGCCGCAAGAGGATACGCCGGTTTCGATCCTCAAGATTCGCGTTCCAGCCAACTGGGCCCAGATCCACGAAGGCCAAATAGACTCGGCCCATTCCTCTTCATTGCATTCGTCCACGATGAAGCCTGCGCGGGTTGAAGGGGCTTCTTCTGATGACAAGGCCTGGTACCGCCCTTCCACAGACAAGTCACCACGCATGCAGACCGAAACAACCAGCTACGGCTTCCACTACGCTGCGATCCGCAAGCCGATCAAGAATCCTAAGACGCATAACTACCTGCGTATTACCGAGTTCGTGGCCCCATATTATTCGCTGATCCCACCAAACAACAACTACAAGGTGGCCAGCGTGATCGTGCCGATAAACGATGACGAGACGGCCTTTCATTTTCTTGCCTTCGGCGGACCCAACGTTCCGTCGACCGAAGAATGGCGCGCATTCAACCACGCTGTTCCCGGCAAGGACCTGGATCACAAGTGGCGCACAAAGCGCACCCTTGAAAACGACTTCATGCAGGATCGCGATTGGATGAAGGAAGGCCACTTCACGGGTGTTCCGGGCATTCCGAACGAAGACATCATTATGTGGGTGTCGATGGGAAGCCGAGTGCAGCGCCACACGGACGTGCTTGGCGCCTCTGACCTTGCGATCGTCGAGTTCCGTCGGCTGATGGCTGATGCTGCCCAGAAGGTCGCGGATGGTGGTAAGGCGATTGGAACCGACTCGGACATCCCACAGGCGCAGATTGCTTCCCACGAAGGTGTTTACCCGAAGGAGGTCGACTGGCGGACTTTGGTCACGCCCGCCTCAAGAGGTCAGGCTGCCGAATAAAGGTTAAACCCCAAGCCGATTTCAACACTCCCGCCAGACAATGGCGGGTGTGTTGCATTGGCGCCCATCTCAATGTGGATGCCGCGAGCGGCACCATGTTTGCGAATGGATCATTCGAGAAACAGAACTGAATGCGAGGCCGTCAGAATGGGTGAACTCTACGCGCTTCTGTCGGCGGCAAGTTTTGGTGTCGCAGGAGCGGCTGTTGCGAAAGGGGCGCCCGAGGCGAGAGGCGACAATGGGGTATTCCTGTCGATCATCCTCACGCTTATACTGTCATTTCTGCTGTGGATCGCCTTTGGCATCGACTTAGATGCCTTGGACGACAAATCCGTTCTTGTGATCGGTTTGAGCTATTTCGCCTCAGCTGGCGTTCTGGCGACGGTTCTCGGTCGGTTGACAAACTTTCGCTCTATCGCGCTGTCAGGTGCAATCCGGTCAAGCGTATTCCGGCGTATGATCCCGGTGTTCTCCACGATCTTTGCTGTGGTGCTCCTCTCAGAGCGCTACGCGCCTGTGAGCCTTGCAGGCATGATACTGATCCTAAGCAGCATCGGGCTTGCGATGTGGGAGAGGGCGCCAGGCTCCGCAAGCGGCTTTTGGGTCGGATCCTCGCGCCAATTGCGTGTCGGTTTGTTGTTCGGAGCCGTTTCTGCCTTTTGCTATGCGCTCGCCTATATTGCGCGTAAGCTGGCT
>Ga0209347_1005666_pt1 | contig 11694 bp, 10 predicted proteins | sample AutmiccommuBRH23_FD_187382 | JGI IMG/M metagenome (GOLD analysis project Ga0209347, IMG submission 187382) | Deep subsurface microbial communities from Mt. Terri, Switzerland - Autotrophic microbial communities BRH/23 (SPAdes) (version 2) | ecosystem: Environmental > Aquatic > Deep subsurface >...
GATCTACTTCGGTCAGGCCAAAAGATGCGCCATGAGGGCCCGCAATTGCGCCGGCTTTACAGGCTTGCGCATCATTTCAATGCCGCTGGCTCGAACGATGCCGCTTAGCGTTTCAGATGGGTCGCCAGTAACGATCAATGCCGGCACGGTCCTGCCGAGGCGGTCCCGGATGGCGCCGATGGTGACGCTGCCAAGGTCGCCATGATCGAGATGCTGATCGGCGATGATGATGTCGGGACGCCAGGTTTCGTCCTGGACGGCGCTCATGGCCTCGGCAGCGGAAGCGGCTGAGCGAACGACGCACTGCCAGCGATTCAGCAGCGCCGTCATGCCTGCGCGGACATCCGCGTCATTTTCCACGAGCAGTACCTTTGTGCCGAACAGGCCATAGCCGCGCGTCCTGCCGGAAAATGCCGCCGGACCGGGTCTGCAGGAGTGTTGATCAGCGGCTGCGGGCACCACGACACGGAAGACGGTGCCATGCCCGAGGCTTGACGTGAAAGAGACCGGGTGTCCGAGCGCGCTGGCCATGCGGCGCACGATCGCAAGACCGAGCCCAAGGCCGCCACCGGAAAGATCAGCATCGGCTGAACCGCGGTGGAATTCTTCGAACACCGCGTCGCGCTGGTCCTCCGCAATGCCGCTGCCGGTATCGACAATGTCAATGGAGATCATGTCACCCCGCCGGCGCGCCCCGACCAACACGCCGCCAGAGCGCGTGTAACGCAGCGCATTGGACAGGATGTTCTGCAGGATTCGCCTGAGCAGTATGCGGTCAGAGCGGACCATCGCATCGGTCTCACGGAGCTTCAGCTTGAGGCGCTTCTGCGCCGCGAGTGGCTGAAAGTCCGAGTTCAGCGACGAAAACAGATGCTCGAGCGATACGTCTGCAATGTCGGGATGCACCGCGCCGGCATCGAGTTTGGAGATGTCGAGCAGCGTGCGCAGCAAATCCTCCATCGTTTCCAGAGACCGCTCCACCTGGCGGACCAGTGTGCGGCCTTCGTCTGTCGTCTGGATCTCGGAAAGCGCCGAAATCGAAAGATGGGCGGCATTGAGCGGTTGCAGCACGTCGTGGCTTGCGGCCGCGAGGAAGCGTGTCTTTGAAAGATCCGCGAGTTCGGCCGTCTCCTTGGCCGCCCCCAATTCGATGTTTGACTGTTCGAGGGTGCGCAGGGTCGAGCGCAACTCCTCGGTACGGCTGCGAACACGGTTTTCTAGCCCGATAGCGGTCTGGAACAGCGAAAACGCATTGCCCTGCTGGTCCATCGAGCGCTCGACGCGCGAGATCAATGCGGCATTGATCTTCTTCAGCCTTTCGATGTCGTCGATCTGGCGGACCGGCATGTGCTACTCCGCCGCCAGGCGATGGCCAAATGCGATGCCGGTCAATGTCTGGTTCAGATGCATCGACCGGTACTGCTCGCCATAGGTGCCGAAACCGATGACTTTGTTCTCCCGGTAGAGTTCCGAGATGTCGCGCGCCACCTGCCTGTTGCGGGCGTCGAGGCGGCGCAGAACACAGTCGAATCCGAGGATCATGTCGATCCCGCCAAGCCGTTCGCTGACGCTTGCCAGTGCCTCGCGGGTCGATTCCACCATGCCGGTCGGTTGGGCGATGGACAGCACCAGGCCGTCGTCGATGGCGCAGAAAAAGGAAAGCGATCCGTCCGCATGCATCCGCTGTATCGACCGGCAGTAATACTCGCCACCGACGCGCACAACGACCGGATGCGAGGCAAAGCTCAGCGGCGTCAGTTCTTCGGGCGCCAGGCCGACCGCAGAGGCGTAGACTTCGGCTGCCGGGGCGGCGTTGAATTCATGGACGATACGGCGATCGGGATCTGACGCTGTGACCACCAGCTTGTCGCCGGTCGGAATGAAGTTCTCGGTCTTGAAGACATGGAAGGGAATGTCGGTCGAGACCAGCACGATGATGGCGCAATCCGACGCGACAACGCCATTCGACACCAGGGTCGTGGCCTCGAATTTCAGGTCGTCGCCAGCCGAACCGCCGATCAGCGGAATGTCGTCGAGACCCCAGTGGATCGCCGACGTCACAGCTTCTTCCGAGTAGGAAAGGCCATCGACGAAACACAGCGCAAATGCCGCGCCGCCGCTCTTGCCCGTATGGCCGTAGAGTTTGAGCTTCAGTTGCTCGACTTCGGAAGCGATGGTTTCCATGCCCGCCGAATTGATCTCACGGATCATCGTGCTCTGGGCCGCGAATGTTGCGGAAGGGAAGAGAATGGCGAGAGCCTGGCCCTCCTCGAGACCGGCGGGGGTTATTTCTCCGGCGGTTGAGCATCCGGCATAAGCCAGACCGGACGCATGCCTGCGCCAGGCCGCGACAAGGTCAGAAGCGTCGAAGAGCGACTGGGAAAAGAACAGCAGGGCAAAGCCGGCGTTGGTGGCCGATGCGGCGTCGGCGACGGCCAATGCAAATGCATCGGCATCTGACGTATCGGTTGTCAGCACCGCCAAGCCACAGGCGTAGCTTGTCCTCGAACAGGCCAGTTGGTTTCTCCTCCACCGCGCGTCGGCACATTTGCGCGTCGATCCATACTTGTCCGGAAGGTCTGGCCGTTGCAAGATGGGATGTCTGCGACCTGTGACCGAAAGTACAATTTACGCTTCGGGCATGGGTCTGCATTCTGACCGGGACGCACCTGAAAGTCCTTTGAACTTGCGGTTTGCGGGCGAAGAGAGACCTGCCGAGACGTCCGGATCTCGGCGGCACAAGTACCAAGGCGGATGACCTAGGGAGGGAAAATGTCCGACATATCGTTGGTGGTGAACGGCAAGCGCGTCAGTGCTGCCGCAGAGGACCGCACGCTGCTGGTCCACTTCTTGAGAGAAAACCTGGGGCTGACCGGAACGCATGTCGGCTGCGACACGTCGCAATGCGGCGCCTGCGTCGTGCATGTCGACGGCAAGGCGGTCAAATCCTGCACGATGCTGGCGGCCCAGGCTTCCGGATCGACGGTGGTGACCATCGAAGGCCTGGCCGACGGCGCGGATCTGCACCCGGTGCAGGCGGCGTTCAAGGAGCATCACGGTCTGCAGTGCGGATTCTGCACGCCAGGCATGATCATGGCGGCGACCGACATGATCGCGCGGCATCCCGAGGGTCTCGACGAAGCCACGGTTCGCGACGAGCTTGAGGGCAATATCTGCCGCTGCACCGGCTATCACAACATCGTCAAGGCGATCCTCGCGGCTTCCAAGAGCATGGCGAAGACCAGCAAGGGCAAGGCTAAAAAGGCGGCGTAAGACCGCCAAACGGGGATGGATTTCGTGCTGCGGCAAAGGACTGGTCAAGAAAACCGCAGCAGGATCAGATGCTTAGCCAAGACAACCCCGTTCTGACCGACGAAATCTGTCCACAAGCCCCGCCTGACGTGAAAATTGGCAGTTCTGGAGGAAAACCCTGATGGGAATCGAAGGCATCGGCGCACGCGTTGCGCGCAAGGAAGACAAAAGATTCATCACCGGTGCGGGACGCTATGTCGATGACATGGTGGTGCCCGGAATGAAGCATGCGGCATTCGTGCGCAGCCCCTACGCACATGCCCAGATCAAGAAGATCGACGTCAAGAAGGCGCAAGCCATGCCCGGCGTCCATGGGGTGCTGACCGGCAAGGAACTGAAGGCCGATGGCATCGGCAACCTGATCTGCGGATGGATGATCCATTCCAAGGACGGCACGCCGATGAAGATGGGTGCCTGGTCGCCGCTGGCATTCGACAAGGTCCGCTATGTCGGCGATGCAGTCGTGATCGTCGTGGCCGACACCAAGGGCCAGGCGCGCGATGCCGCCGAGATGGTCGAAATCACCTACAAGGAACTGAAGGCCGTTACCGACGCCTCCAAGGCGATGGACAAGGGCGCGCCGCAGATCCATCCCGAAGCCGACAACAACCTGATCTTCGACTGGGATCTCGGCAATGCCGACGAGACGGCAGCCGCCTTCAAGAAGGCGGCGCATGTCATCAAGCTCGACATCATCAACAACCGGCTGGTTCCCAACGCCATGGAGCCGCGCGCGGCCCTTGGCCACTACGACAAGGCCGAGGATCACTACACCTGCTGGACGACCTCGCAGAACCCGCATGTCGCCCGCCTGGTGATGAGCGCCTTCTACAATGTCGCGCCGGAGAACAAGCTGCGCGTCATCGCGCCCGATGTCGGCGGCGGCTTCGGCTCCAAGATCTACATCTATCCGGAAGAAATCGTCTGCCTTTGGGCCTCGAAGAAGACCGGCGTGCCGGTCAAATGGGTGGCCGACCGCACGGAAAGCTTCCTGACCGACGCGCATGGCCGCGACCACCACACGCATGCCGCAATGGCCTTCGACAAGGACCACAAGATCCTCGGCCTGAAGGTCGAGACCAAGGCCAATCTCGGCGCCTACATGTCGCTGTTCTCGTCGGCGACGCCGACCTATCTCTACGCGACGCTGCTGTCGGGCCAGTACAATATTCCGGCGATCCACGCCAATGTGAAGGCGATCTACACCAACACCGCACCGGTCGACGCCTATCGGGGGGCCGGGCGGCCGGAAGCGACCTTCGTGATGGAGCGCATGCTGGAGACGGCGGCGCGCCAGCTCGGCGTTTCGCCGGTGGATCTGCGGCGCAAGAACTTCGTCACCTCCTTCCCGCACCAGACGCCGGTCATCATGTGCTACGACGCCGGCGACTATGGCGCATCGCTCGACGCCGCCTTGAAGGCCTCCGACTATGCCGGCTTTGCCAAGCGCAAGGACAAGGCGAAGAAGGCCGGCAAGCTGCGCGGCATCGGCCTGTCCTGCTACATCGAGGCCTGCGGCATCGCGCCGTCGGCGGCGGTCGGCTCGCTCGGCGCGGGCGTCGGGCTTTGGGAGAGTGCCGAGGTGCGGGTCAACGCGGTCGGCACGATCGAGGTGCTGACCGGCTCGCACAGCCACGGGCAGGGGCATGAGACGACCTTCGCGCAGCTCGTCAATTCGCGTTTCGGCGTGCCGCTCGACTCGGTGTCGATCGTGCATGGCGACACCGACAAGGTGCAGATGGGCATGGGCACCTACGGCTCGCGCTCGGGCGCCGTCGGCATGTCGGCCATCGTCAAGGCGCTCGACAAGGTCGAGGCCAAGGCCAAGAAGATCGCCGCGCACCTGCTGGAGGCCGACGAGGGCGATATCGTCATCGAGGACGGCACGCTGAAGGTGGCCGGCACCGACAAGAACGTGCCGTGGTTCCAGATGGCGCTTGCCGCCTACACCGCCCACAATCTGCCGGGCGGCATGGAGCCGGGCCTCAAGGAGACGGCCTTCTACGATCCGTCGAACTTCACCTTCCCGGCCGGCTGCTACGTCTGCGAGGTCGAGATCGATCCGGATACGGGCATGACCGAGATCGTGCAGTTCGTGGCGGCCGACGATTTCGGCAACATCATCAATCCGATGATCGTCGAGGGCCAGGTGCATGGCGGCATCGCGCAGGGTATCGGCCAGGCGCTGCTGGAAGGCGCACATTACGATGCATCAGGCCAGCTCCTGACGGCAAGCTACATGGACTACACCATGCCGCGCGCCTCCGACCTGCCGTCGTTCCAGGTGTCGACGTCGAACACGCCGTGCCCAAGCAATCCGCTCGGCATCAAGGGCTGTGGCGAGGCCGGCGCAATCGGCTCGCCGCCGGCGGTGGTCAATGCCATCACCGACGCGCTCGGCCACGAGAACCTGACCATGCCGGCGACGCCCCAGAAAGTCTGGGCCGCCGTGCGTGCCATGAAGCATTGAGGGAGAGACCAGAATGTATTCGGTAAATTATCATCGCGCCTCTTCCGTCGCCGACGCGGCCAAGATGCTCAAGTCGGACGATGCCAAGGCGCTGTCGGGCGGCATGACGCTGATCCCGGCGATGAAGACGCGGCTTGCCGCGCCTTCGGACCTCGTCGACCTTGGGCATATCAAGGAACTCAAGGGTATCAAGGTGTCGGGAAAGACCGTGACCATCGGGGCGGCGACGACGCATGCCGAGGTGGCAGCCGACGAGAAGCTGAAGAAGGTGGCTCCGGCCGTCGCGCATCTGGCGTCGCTGATCGGCGATCCGCATGTGCGCCACAAGGGCACGATCGGCGGCTCGATCGCCAATAACGATCCGGCAGCCGATTATCCGGCGGCGATGCTGGCGCTCGACGCCACGATCGTCACCAACAAGCGTTCGATACAGGCAGGAAAATTCTTCACCGGCCTGTTCGAAACGGCGCTCAAGGATGGCGAGATCGTCACGGCGGTCAGCTTCACCGCACCGGCCAAGGCCGGCTACGCGAAATTCCGCAACCCGGCATCGCGCTACGCCATCGTCGGCGTGTTCGCCGCCAAGGGTTCGGACGGGGTGAAGGTGGCGGTCACCGGCGCAGGCGACGAGGGCGTGTTTCGTTCGAAGGAACTGGAAACCGCATTGTCGAAGAAATTCGAGGCGGATGCCGTGGCCGGGGTGAAGGTATCGGCCAAGAACCTGATGAGCGACATGCACGCTTCCGCCGACTACCGCGCAAACCTGATCACGGTGATGGCCAAGCGGGCGGTGGCGCAAGCCAACGGGTGAGCGGCGGGCTGCGCAAACGTCGCGAAAGCGCATAACCGCTGCTGCTCCGGAACTTCAAAGCCTTCGGCGTTACTAAATGCCGAAGTTTAATGTTTTGCGTCTTGTCATACGCCGTGCGGCGACATTCGTCTTGAAGACGATTTAAGGGAGACCTCGCGTCTGCGAACTGCAATCAATGCGCAGTGGCAAGCCACCAAATCGTAGTACGAGCCAACCGTATATTTCTCGACTATCGACTTTTCGAAGTCAAAGTGCTTACTTATATTTGGGAAAGGTGGATGACGGGGCCGGGGGATGGACTGGCTTAGTAGAAAGACTTGGAGTTTCGCGAATGACGTTGGCGGAACTTCGGTCATTTCCGATGGTGTTAACGACGGTGCGTTGGCTCACCACCGGGTCGGCAGGTTCGACGCGAGGCTGACGTCGATGGCCATCGCGCTGGTTTTGCTGATAGCCGGGAGCTACGTGCCTGCTTTTGACATCGTGAGCCCGGCCCAGGCCCGATGTAGCGATATATCCGGAACGGGCGGCGGTGGACAGCCGTGCCTCGAGACCGGGCGCCCCCGCCCGCCGTCTAATCCGCCCCGCTACAGCAACGGCGGCGGTGGCTACAATCCCAACTACGGCGATCTGCTCGGAACGACGCTGGGTATCCTCGGCACGATCCTCGAGGACCGCGGCGGTGGCGGCGGAGGGTCCTGCCGGGCGGGTTACGGGCTTTGCAGCGGCGGCGGGTGCGCGCCGCTCGGCAGCGTATGCTGCGGCAATGGGCGCTTCTGTCAGCGCGGTAACATATGTACCAACGATGGGAAGTGCCTGTCACTAAACTCGCCCAGCGTCTGCTCGAACAGAAGGAGCTATTGCTCCGACGGTTCCGTTTGCACGAACGAGGGCAATTGTCTCGCGTCGGATTCACCAAGGGTGTGCTCGAACGGGAGGAACTATTGTAAGCAAGGTAGCTTCTGCGACAACGGCAGCTGCTACTCGATGGATTCGCCCCGGTTTTGCGGCGACGGCACATTCTGCAGCCAAGGCGAGTTCTGCGACAACGACAGTCTTTGCTATTCGACGACCGAGGCGAGATATTGCGGCAGCGGTCGGTTCTGCGACAGCGGTTATTTCTGTGACCGCAACATGCCCGAGGGAAGCAGTAGGTGCGTTCCCACCTCTTCCGCCCGCTACTGCGGGGATGGCGCCTATTGCAAGGAAGGCACGATGTGCACCGACGACAATATGTGCGTAGCGCAAAACGATGAGCCGCCACCCTCCCAATCCAGCGACGGGCGCGAACTGACGTCCGCCGACTGCTCGTGCATCAGCATCCTGCCTCAGTCGCAGGTCGGGAGCTATCAAGTTACGAACAGTTGCGGACCGCTTTCGGTCAGCGTGAAATTCGGTGGCGACACCCTTCATCTGTCGGCCCGCACTGATGCATTCACCGACTGGGAGGACGCTGGGGTCGTGTCGCCGGAATCCCCCGGCTTTGTGAGATCGCCTTCCTACTGGACGATGACCTCAATTCTGGGAATGTCGCTTGCAAGTGACGTTTCCACGTTCACCTGCATGTTCTGACCAAGGGGATGGTAACGTGTCTGGGGCGATGTGGCCAACGCGGTTTCGATTTTCTGGCGCAGCACGGAGCTGGGGCCTTTTAGCCCTTTGCCTTTTCGGGTGCGCGTGGATGTTGGGAGGAGGTGCGAACGCACAGTCGCTGGCGCAAAGCGGCGACAACCGCTGGGTTGTCATCGCGAGCAGGCAGGACATCGTCGAATCGATCGGCATGGCCGGCGGCTATGTCGGCCAAAAGGCGAGGGTGGTCCAGTCCGGCAACGGTTGGTACGCCGTGGTGCTGGGTCCTTACAAAGCAAAGACCATTTCGCAATTCCTGGGCGCGTATTCAGGACCGGACATCCCGCCGGATGCCTATCTGGCGAGGGGCTCCGATTTCGTCAAGACTGTCTGGCGGGAAAGCGACCGATGGGTGCTCCTCGCAAGCAGGGAGGATCGCGACGAGGCGGTGTTGATCGCGAGGATCTATGCTGGCCACCAGCCGCGCGTGGTTCAATCCCAGAACGGCTGGTATGCGGTGGTGCTGGGACCTTACGAGGCATCCGATATTTCAAGTTTCCGAGCCGGCTTCGACGGGCCGACAATTCCGGACGACGCGATGCTGTCGCGAGGCAAAAGCTTCATGGCAACGGCGTGGACGCCCGGGGAATCCGATTCTTCGGCTACCGACTCCGAACCCGCACCGCCCCCAGAGCCCGAGGCAGTGAACCCGGAGCGCGCACCGTGCTTCGCAATCATAGCGGGCAAATGCTCGCCTGGATAGCGGATCGGCGCTGCGCAGCGAATGCCTACGCGGTCCTGGCCGCTGCAATCGTCGAACATCGGTCTGCGCGGTGAATCGCCTGCTCGGCCGGCTCGTTGCGGCATGGATCGTTATCGCTTCGAATGTGTGCTTTGATTGGCATTACCGATGAGCATTCGGGCGCCCCGCCCGATAAAAAGCCCGTTGCCAACCCCCGGCAACGGGCTTTCCCGGCGATGCTCTCACTGGCCTGGCACTGGATCGATTGACCCAAGTCGCTCCCTAGTCCTATCGAACTACAGAGTGTGACAGACCGAGCGGGCGCCGTTTATCGGACGATCGACATATATCGGCTGGCAAACATAGAACGGCCGCCCAATTCGGCGGTGCAGTCGGATTTAAGGTCAGAGTTTCCGTTCATCTCAATCGTCTTGCCGACAAGTCGCAGACAAGCCGACTCTGTCGACGTGGCCGAGTTGCCTGCATAAAACACATGAGCGCCCGGCGCGTAGACGAACCCACTGACAAACGAACCAGACGTGCCATTGATGGTGATCGTATTGGTGTTGCTGTTCGGCTGGTAGATCGTGATCCCTGCGTATGGACCACTCAAAGGTGGCGTCAGCTGGACCACCTCATTTCCGTTGACCGAGAACTCAGCGTCTTCCATCAGGAAGATTGTCACACCCGTTCCCTTCAGAGAGCCATTGCCCCCGAGATTAATCCGCCCGCCTCGCAGAATGTAATTGCCAGGCTCCAGGGTGACGTCGCCGGAGATGGTCTTGTCGCAGAATGTGCCAGGCGAAAGCGTCTTGGTCTTGCCACCGGGCACATTCTGACAGCCGGTATAGCTTGGTGGGAGAACGCCAACGAGTGGATCGAACGAGGGGTACTGGTTCTCCATCGGAGCCGGGCAGTCGAGTTTGACATTCGAGCTGCTACCCAATCCTGATGTCTTGCCGACCGTGTTGATGCACTGCGCACTCAAATTGGCGGACCCACCGCGATCGACAGCGGTAGCCGAGTTCGAGTTGGCCGCGATGACACAGCCCTGCAAACTGATATCCGTCGCCCCCTGGATCTTGACCGAAGAATCGGCATGAGCATCCAGAGCAAGAACGCAGGCCGGCGGTCCCTTCTTGATCCTGACCACGCTTCGGCGGTCTACCGGCCAGTCAAGGCTACCAATGATCCCCTGATGCACGATGCCGGATTTCGTCGTGATGAAGATCTCATCGCCGGAGGCACTTGCCAAAGCACTTAGGTCGACCGGCAATTCGTCGGCGTACTCTACCGCTTTCGCTCCGGACGAAATCCCGTCCATATTGGCCTCGAAAATATCCTGGCCAATCTGTCTAAGCTCGTCGTCGGACATGCCATAATAGTAGCCGGTCGCGATCGCCAGGGCAGCATTATCAAGCGAGTTTTGCAACTGGCCGGTCTTGTTGCGGGCCGTTGTATAGTCGACTACACCTGCAACGCCCGCCAGGAGCGGCAAAGTGACAATCGCCGTGATCACGCCGAAATTGCCGCTATCGGACTTCCAAAATCGACGGAACATTGATCTCGTCCCAAGCCAATCGAAGCAGGGACAATAGCAACGGTTCGTTACGAATGCTTTCTCCAGGTCAATAGAGTTTTATCGAGTGGATGGACCACTACGGCGTGTTCTGGCGCGAGCGCTATGCCAATCTCAGAACGCTGCTCAAGGAAATCGTGGGACGGCACTATTTTCTGCGAGGCGCTGGAGGTGATGCCGAACGAGCGTTTCTCCTTTTCCTGGAAGGGCGGCGATGCCGGCAATGCCGGCTAAGGCTCGCTTCTCGACACGGCGGTGACTTTTGCGCTTTCGCCCGTCGCCGGTGGCATGCGGGTGCAGATCGTCCATTCCGGTTTCGTGGCGCCGATCAATCCACCTTTCGCGGCGATGCCAGAGTTTGCGGCGGTTCATGCCGCCAGCCTGGACGAGCCCGAACGGTTCACGCCCGCGATGCTGACCTATCGGGTGCGCGCATACGCATGGGATGCGATGGACCCGGCGCTCGCCGCGTTCGACAGGATGCCGCCCGGCTGATCAGCGGGCGTAGCTGTTGCCGAAAGTCGTTGGCGGGCGGCTTGGCACAAGGATCGGCACGTTGAGCCGCGGTTGCGGCGCGCCAAACCTGACGCGGTCCTGTTCGCGCAGGTTTTGCTGCTGCTGCTGAAAATCGATCCTGCGCTGCTCGGACCGCAGGATCTGGATTTCGGCAGGCGTCGCGTCGCCCAATGCCGGGTCATTCTGGATGAGTGGCTCGGCCGAGGCGCAAACCGCCGCTGACGCGGCCATGATCGCTGCGCCCACCAGCATTGCCGTCGCGCGCCGTGCGCCAGAAACCTGATCCATCAGCCGTGTTCCCTTGTGAGCTAAAGTAGTGGCTTGCGGGCATCATGCAAGGTGTACGGCCGGCCGATCCGAGCACCTTCGGGAAAACGCACCGTCATAAAGGCGCCTGCAGGCAGGGCGCGCTACGGCGGATGCGCCGCGCCCATGCGGACCGTCAGGTCGAGGCGGCGTGTGAAGTCTCGCTCCCGGCAGGCTCATCATCGCTGGTGCGCGCATCCATGGCGAGAATCTCCGGCGTCACGGCGGGCAGGGCCGCAACGACGCGGAAGTCGGTCTTGTCGGCGGGGTCCATCGTCGTGGTGCGCAGCGAGCGCCACAGCGCATAGAGGCCGTACAACGCATAGACGATGCCCATGGCAACGAAGAATCCCTTGGGCCCGAACTGTTCCATCAGCCGGCCGCCGAGC
>Ga0209347_1005667_pt1 | contig 11694 bp, 7 predicted proteins | sample AutmiccommuBRH23_FD_187382 | JGI IMG/M metagenome (GOLD analysis project Ga0209347, IMG submission 187382) | Deep subsurface microbial communities from Mt. Terri, Switzerland - Autotrophic microbial communities BRH/23 (SPAdes) (version 2) | ecosystem: Environmental > Aquatic > Deep subsurface >...
CGACCGTCATTACGCTGCCGTAGGAGCCGGCGGTGTTGAAGGCGTTCTCGAGGCGGGTGACAAGGGCGTCGAAGCCCATCCCGGCGGCGAACGGTTTGGCGACTGCGACAGCGGCAGGCAGATCGATGAAGGTGTAAAGGTTGCCGTCGCCGAGCGCGCCCACTGTGCTGGTGAAGCCGGCGTTGCTGGCGAGGTTAGGCTCGTTGGCGCCCTGATAGCGACGAAGAACGCCTCGGGCGACGTCGGGGTTCGACGACACCACGACCAGGTCGTCGATCTGGCCGTAAGCCACGACGACCTCGAGGTCGCCGGTGAGGCTGTCGGCGCCGGCCGCCGAAGGGTCGGGCTGTAGCACGTGGAAGGTGGCGTTGCCCTCGGTGAGCGCTAGCACTTCACCGTCCTTGCTCGCCTCGTCGAACAGCGCCTGGACGACATCGCGGCCGGCCTGGTTCATCGATGCGACCAGCGTAACGGCGGGTAGCGGGTTGAAGGAGTTGACGGAGACCGTTAGCCACACCTCTTGGCCGATGAGGTCGAGTGGGTTGGCTTCCAACAGGGCCTGCGGTATCTCGGCGTCGTCAGCCCCGGTCGTGTCTTCCAACTCCTCTCCGTAAGCGGCTTCGAGGAGGTTGGTGAGGTCGAGGCGGTTCCACTCAGCGATGAAAACGTCGGCCTTCTCTTCGTGTTGGTCAAGACCCTCCACTCCGAACGCCGCCAGGGTGCCTTCTGGGAGCAGGTCGAGCAGCGAAGCGGCTGACGCGGTAGAGGCGAACACCATCACGGCGCCCAGTAGCGTTGTGGTAAGTGCGTAAAAGGTCTTTCTCATCTATCCTCCGTAGGGATTCCCTGCCTAGGTCGCAGCGAAATCAGGCCGCCACATCATAGTGGCGTTTAGCGCTGCTGTCGGTGAACTCATCTTGATAGCTGTCAGTCAGTCGGCCAGTGTGCGGTGCGCAGCGGCGACCACGTTGTCGACCGTGAAGCCTAACTCCTTCATCACGACGTCACCGGGTGCGGAGGCGCCGAAGTGGTCGAGGCCGATGGCCTCGCCACGATCGCCGATGAAGCGCTCCCAGCCCAAGGTGGCAGCGGCTTCGACGCTCACGCGTGCCGTCACCGCCGCTGGCAGGACGCTCTCACGATAGGCGGGGTCTTGAGCTTCGAACAGCTCGAAGCTCGGGAGGCTCACGACCCTTACCTTGGTGCCGCTGTCTTGCAGCTTCTCACGCGCGTCGAGGCACAGCGCTACCTCGGAGCCGGTGGCGATGAGGATCACGTCTGGGGCTGCGGTGTTGCCGTAGGCATCGGTTGCCTCGGCGATCACGTAGCCACCGCGGGCCACCGCGCCGGCCGGTACCTCGAGGTTGGGGACGTTCTGGCGGGTGAGCGCCAGAGCCGTAGGCCCGTCGTTCTCCAGCGCCAGACGCCAGGCTTGCGAAGTCTCGTTGCCGTCGGCTGGCCGCAGCACCGTCACGCCGGGGACGGCGCGCAACGCCATCAGGTGCTCTACCGGCTGGTGGGTCGGCCCGTCACCACCAAGACCGATGCTGTCATGCGTGAAGACGTAGACCACACGTTGCTGCATCAAGGCGGCCAGGCGCAAGGCCGGCTTGAGATAGTCGGAGAAGACCAGGAAGGTGGCGACGAAGGGACGCAGCTTGTGCAGGGCGAGGCCGTTGGCGATCGCCGCCATGGCGTGTTCGCGGATGCCGAAATGCACCATGTGCCCGGCGAAGTCGCCGTTGGCCATAGCCTTGTCACCGTCGAGATCGGTGTAGTTCGAGCCCGCTAGGTCAGCGGACCCGCCGACTAGCTCCGGCACCCGTTTGGCGAGGGCGTTGAGCGCTAGTTGGGAGGCCTTGCGAGTGGAGACCTTTTCATCGGGCGGGAAGCTCGGCAGGTCGTTCGCGAAGCCCTCCGGAAGCTCACTGCGCAAGCGGCGCTCGAACTCCGCAGCTTCGTCCGGGAACTTCTCGCGGTAGGAGGCGAAGAGATCCCCCCAAGCGGCTCTGTCCTTCGCGCCAGCTGCGATGGCCTCGCGGTAGTGCGCGGCGACGTCGTCTGGCACCGTGAAACTGGCCCAGTCGATGTCGAGGTTCTGCTTGGTTGCCTGCGCCTCTTCGGCGCCGAGCGGCGAGCCGTGTACCTTAGAAGTGCCGGCAAGCTTCGGTGCGCCGAAGCCGATAGTGGTTCTCACCGCGATGATGCTGGGGCGAGTCGTCTCACTCTTGGCGGCCTCCACGGCGGCGTTGATGGCTTCGACGTCGTTACCGTCGGTGACCCTCTGGGTGTGCCAACCGTAGGCCAGGTAGCGCCCGAGGACGTCTTCGCTGAACGAGATGTCGGTGGAGCCGTCGATGGTGATGTGGTTGTCGTCGTAGAGCACCACCAACTTGCCAAGCCCGAGGTGACCTGCGAAAGACGATGCCTCGGAGGAGACGCCCTCCATGAGGTCGCCGTCGGAAGCTATGACGAACGTGTGGTGATCGACGATGTCGAACCCCGGCCGGTTGTAACTAGCCGCCAGGTGAGACTCCGCCAAGGCCATGCCGACAGCGGTTGAGATGCCCTGACCGAGCGGGCCGGTAGTAGTTTCCACGCCGACGGTGTGACCGTACTCGGGATGACCGGGTGTCTTGCTGCCCCACTGGCGATAGCGTTCCAGCTCGGACATCGGCAGGTCGTAGCCGGTCAGGTGTAGGAGGGCGTACTGCAGCATCGAGCCGTGTCCGGCCGACTGCACGTAGCGGTCGCGGTTCGGCCACTCAGGGTCCGAAGGGTCGTGACGCATGGCCCTCGCGAACAGCACGTAGCCCATCGGCGCCGAACCCATCGGCATGCCAGGGTGGCCATCGCCTGCCGCCTGGGTGGCGTCGATAGTGAGGGCGCGGATGGTATTTACGGCCTTGGTCGTAAGCGCCTCGCCCTGCGTGGAGGAGGGGGCGCCGTGGTTGACACCTTGTTGATCTGACATGTTGCCTCCGGGCCCGTGGCCGCTGAAGTGTAGACGGTGAACTAACGTGCTGGGCAGTAAAAAGCTGCCCCAGCAACGATACCAGGGCGGCATGAGGTTCGCAGGAGCGGTTCGCCTTCGGCGCGTCCTTGGTCGTGCGCCTGCCAACCAGCGTTATGAGACGTTGGACGCAAGTCTGGTCGAGGTCCCGTGCTCCCGAGTGCTGAGTGTCATGACGGCTCGTAGGCTTTGCGCTGCCTGCGTCTGTCGATGTCATCGCGCACGCGTTTGCCGGTCTCCCAGTGTCGTCGTTCGAGTTCGGTCTCGATGCGCAAGCGCGGCACCTTTACGGGTTGCCCGGCGTCGTCGATGGCCACGAAGTTCATGTGGCCGACGGTGCACAAGCGCCGCTCGCCGCTGAGCGGGTTCTCACCGTGTACCTCGCAACGCACGATCATGCTGGTCTCGCCGGTCCACGCGACACGGCTCTTGACCTCGATGATCTCACCTACGTAGATGGGGTTGCGGAAGTCAATCGGTTCCGTCGAGGCCGTGACGACGACACTACGGCAGAAGCGTGCGCAGGCCACCGCGGCGTTGACGTCCATCAGTTGCAGTGCGCGGCCGCCGAACAGGGATCCCAAAGGATTGGCATCGTTGGGGAAGACGGTGTCGACCGTCACCACCCACTCAGAGACGGTCTCGTTCCCGCTGCTAGCCTTGTGGTCGCTAGAGACGGCGCTCGAGGTCGCCGAGTCGATCGAGTCCGGCTCCGGTGACTGCGGATCAGCTGACTTCGAACCTGTTGGCATCGTTACGAGTATATGGTCCGGGGCCGGAACGTCCTTGGCTTGGGACGGTCATAGCGACCGGCCACTGTGCCGTCATCCGGTCCTGCCGTATTATCGGCGCACCATGACTCTAAGAACAGATGCCTACCCGAGCTCAGGTTCATCGTCGGCCCCGACGTTCGTCTCTTCGCTGGTCGAGCGCCTTGCGCCCGCCGCGGTAAGGCCCATCGACGCCCGCTTGGCGACGGCTCTCAAAGTCACCGTCGGGGTGGTGCTACTGGCACTGCTTGCACAGGTGAGGCTGCAGGTAGGACCGGTACCCATCACCGGCCAGACCTTGGGTGTGCTGTTGATCGGCGCCGGCTACGGGCTGTCGTTGGGCCTCACGACCGTGCTTGCCTACCTACTTCTCGGCGCGGTCGGCCTGCCGCTGTTCGCCGGCGGCGCTAGCGGACTGGCGTACCTAGCCGGGCCGACCGGCGGGTACCTGGTCGGCTTCGTCTTGGCAACGGCGCTCCTCGGTCTCTTCGTTCGGCGCGCCTGGGACCGCAGCATGGCGAGTTGTGCCGTGGCCATGCTGGTCGCTAGTTTGGCGATCTACCTGCCGGGACTGGTGTGGCTGAAGCTCTACCTGGGCCTCGAGTGGGCTGCCACGATAGGCGTCGGCCTCACCCCGTTTCTGGGTGGAGACATCATCAAACTAGTCATCGCGGCCGTGGCATTGCCGGGCGCCTGGCGCCTGCTCGGACACAAGCCTAGCTAACGGCCAAACTTAGAGACAGCAGGCAAAATTAATCCCGCCCCAGCGCTCGTGAGCCTGGGGCGGGGCGGTGTCCGTCCTGGATTGAAGGGAACCCTGCGGTTCCGGTCCTAACAGGAGGCGGGTCCTGAGTTACCCTTGACGGGCACCTCCACTGGTCGTTAAGTGCGAATGTATAAGGACCACCTCCTCTCCGTGGTGCAGAAACTATAGCCAAAAATCTGCGAGCTTGCATGAACCGGGTCACATTTCGGCGGCTTCGATGACGTGGAGCTGTCTACCACGCGACTTGGTACCTTCGGGGTAGTTCGTGCGCGACCCCTTACAGTTGGTCACAGCGGAGCGATGCTCGCCCGCGTAGGAGGACGTAAGTGCTTAGCACCCCCGAGAAGATCCTGTTCGTCATCTTGGCCGGGGTCTCTTTCTACTTCGCCTACCTAGGCTTCGCGCGCGTTGTCGCGGTCGTGAAGCGAGGTCAACAGGGCTCGTTGCCTCGGACCGACTCGTTACCGCGGCGGCTCTTCGACGGCATCGTCAAGACCTTGTTGCAGCGCACGGTGTTCCGCGCGCGGCCGGTTGCCAGCTTCTTCCACTCGTTCATCTTCTACGGCTTCGTGTTCTACCTGGCCGTCAACGTCATCGATGGCCTCAACGGCTTCCTGCCTCCTGCCTTCACCGCGCGCTTCGATTTCGGTGCCGTCGGCAACGTCTATCGGCTCTCGGCCGACCTGCTCACGGTCCTGATCCTGGTTGGCATGGTCTTCTTCCTGGTGCGGCGCTTCGTGGCCCGACCGCAGGAGCTCGAGCACAACGAGCGCACCCTGTTGCACGAGAAGGTAGCGGTCGGTGCGATCCGCCGTGACAGCCTCATAGTCGGCGTCTTCATCCTCTTGCACGTCGGTTTCCGTCTCACGGCCGAGAGCTTCTTGTTGGCGGCATCAGCTCACCAAGACCCGTTCCAACCGGTAGCTTCGGCTCTTGCCGGGATCATAGGTCAGGGCGACGGTCGGATGATCGGTTGGCACATCGGTTGGTGGGGAGCCCTGGGCCTGATCCTGGCGTTCCTGCCGTACTTCCCGCGCTCGAAGCACCTTCACCTCTTCGCCACACCCGTCAACTTCGCGCTCGACCGGCGCCGAGCGGACCTAACACCGCTAGCGACCGGGGTACTCGAACCGGTCGACCTCGAAGACGAGAACGCCGAGCAGTTCGGTGCAGCCAGCCTCGAACACCTCAACTACCCGCAGATCCTCGACGCTTACGCCTGCATCCAGTGCAATCGTTGCGCCGACGTCTGTCCGGCGAACCAGACAGGCAAGGCGCTCAGCCCGGCAGCGCTGGAGATCAACAAGCGCTACGAGCTCAACCTCGTCGGCGAGGCGTTCGCTGACGGCGGTGCTAGTCCCCGGCCACTTCTGGAGTTCGCCATCTCACCCGAGGCCGTATGGGCCTGTACGACCTGCGGTGCCTGCATGGAGGTGTGTCCGGTCGGCTGTGAGCAGATGATCGACATCGTCGACATCCGCCGCGACCTGGTGATGATGCAAGGCGAGTTCCCGGCCGAGCTGCAGACCGCCTTCCGCGGAATGGAGCGCACCGGCAACCCATGGGGCATCGCCCAGGACAAGCGCATGGAGTGGGCAGCCGACCTGCAGGTGCAGACGGTGGAGCAGAACCCCGACTTCGAGGTCCTGTTCTTCGTCGGCTGCGCCGGCTCTTACGACCCCGCCGCTCAGAAGACCACGCGGGCGATGACCAGGATCCTCGAGCATGCCAAGGTCAACTACGCCGTGCTCGGTAAAGCCGAGCGCTGTACCGGCGACCCCGCCAGACGCGCGGGTAACGAGTACCTCTACTATCAGATGGCCGGCGAGAACGTGGCGACGCTCGACGCGGCGCTGGCCACCACGCCGGTCGATCCTGCGCTGCTTGGAGAGAAGCTCGACGTCGACAAGAGCAAGGTCGTCCTCACGACCTGCCCGCACTGCTTCAACGCGCTGGTCAACGACTACCCACAGCTCGGGGGTGACTACCGGGTGCTGCACCACACTCAGTTGATCGAGCAGCTCACGGCAGAGGGGCGCCTGCCGCCGCTCGCCGATACGCGCAGCATCACCTTCCACGACCCTTGCTACCTCGGCCGCCACAACGGCGTCTACGACGCACCTCGGGCGGTGCTCGCCGGAGGCGGGACGACGGTCGTGGAGATGGAGAAGAGCCGCAACGACTCTTTCTGCTGCGGTGCTGGTGGTGCGCAGTTCTGGAAGGAAGAGGAGGAGGGGGAGCGGCGCGTCTCCGAAGAGCGCTTCTCGCAGGCCCTGGCCACCGGCGCAGAGGTCGTAGCTACCGGCTGCCCGTTCTGCAAGGTGATGCTGTCAAGCAGCGAGGGCGCACAGGCCGAGCAGGCTCCCGAGGTCGTCGACATAGCCCAGCTCGTTGCTGCCCGCCTCGACGGCATCCAGGCCCTGCTCGATAGCTAGAGGCTCCCTTGCTAGTGGCATGTTCAGCAGCCCAACCGCCCCGCCCGCGCTTATCCTGAGCGAGTGATATCGGGAGAAGGGGTGCGTACTAGTTGCGCTCCACTTAGGAGGTCAGCGGCATGACGCCCCCGGCGCGTCGCTTCAGGTTGTCGAGCGCCGGTGGGGTGGCGGCTGGGCCTATGGAATCCGTCTCCTCGGCGACGCGGACTCTGCTGGTGCTCGCCGAGCTCTTCGAACACACCACCGACGCTATCCTCATCCTCGATCACGACGAACAGGTGATCGAGGCCAACCCTCGGGCCGAGATCCTCCTCGGCGCCGCAAGCGGGGCACTAGTCGGCGTTGCCCTTGCCGATATGGTGCCGGTCGCTTCGCCGCTGCTGGCGTTTCTCAACACCTCAAGCGATCGACAACCGCTGCGGCTCGAGATAGAGCTGAGCCGCCGCGATGGGGGCTATGTGCCGGTCGAGATGGTAGCGAGGCGGCTGCCTGACGGCGGCACCCTGTTGCTCTGTCGCGACACAACCCTCGACCGCACGGCCGTGCGAGTCCTCGAGCGGACCGAGCGGCGCTTCATGGCTCTGGTCAAGAACAGCTCAGACATCATCGTGGTTCTCGATGGCCATGGCGGTATCAGTTACGTCTCGCCAGCCGGTGCGAAGCTCGGTCTCGACAGTGTTTACATCAACGAGGGCGATCTTTGGCGCCTGGTCCATCCACGAGACCGCGAGCGCTTGAGGAGCACTATGCGCGAGCTGCTCGAGGAGCGCTCCGGTTCACAACCAAGCGTGCCACCGCAGATCGCCCGCTTTCGCTACCGAGTCAGGCGCGGTTGGCGCTGGCTCGAAGCGCTGGCCTCCGATCACCGCGACGATCCCGACGTGCTCGGCGTGGTGCTCAACGTTCGTGACATCACCGAGCGCGAGGAGTCGGCCGAGAAACTACGCCTCAGTGAGGCCTACTACCGGGCGATCTTCGAGAAGAGCTTAGAGGGCGTGGTCCTGTTGGCGGCCGATCGCACCACGATGTCGGTAAGTGGCGCGGTGGTGCGCATGCTCGGGTATCAAGCCGACTACTTCCTCGGCCAGGATCGCAGCGATCAGATCCATCCCAACGACCGCGATGCGTTTCTCGACGTGCTCGACATGGCGGAGGCGCTGCCCGGCGCCAGCGAGGGTGTGCGCTACCGCTTCAAGGACGCCGCCGGCGCTTGGCGGTGGCTAGAGGGCACCGTAACTAACCTCCTTCACGATCCGGACGTCCGGGCGTTCGTCATGAACTTCCGCGAGATCACCGACCGGGTGAAGGCCACGGAGAAGATCCAGAACCTGAACGCAGAACTTAGGCGCCGGCTGGCCCACGTGCAGTCGCTTAGGCGCATCGACATGGCGATAACCAACAGCGTCGACGTGCGACTGGTGCTCGACATCTTCATGGATCAGCTGGTACAGGACCTCGGCATCGACGCCGTTGCCGTTCTCCTCTTCGAGTCGATAACGCAGGTGCTAAGGCCGTCCGTCGGGAGAGGCTTCACGAGCGAGCTGCGGCACCGCTCGCGAGTAGCGTTGGGTGAAGGACCGGCCGGACGGGCAGCGCTGGAGCAGCGCTCGGTGTTCCTGCCTGATGTGGCTGCCGAGCCCGGCCGCGGAGCTGCGGTCGATCAGATTCAACAAGAGGAGTTCACCAGCTACATGGCCGTCCCCATGCTGGCAAAGGGTCAGTTGCAAGGCGTCATCGAGCTCTATACCAGAGAGCCGCTCGAACCCTCCGACGAGTGGCTGGAGTTCCTCGAGACGTACGCCGATCAAGGGGCGATCGCGGTCGAGAACGCGCAGCTGCTGAGGTCGTTGGAGCGTTCCAACATCGAGCTCCAGCGAGCCTACGACCGCACCATCGAGGGTTGGGCGAACGCTCTCGACCTCAAGGACGAAGACACCGCCGGGCACAGCAAGCGCGTTACCGAGATGACCGTCAAGCTCGCCAGGCGGCTCGGTGTCGGCTCCGATGAGCTGGTCCACATCCAGCGCGGAGCGTTGCTCCACGACATCGGCAAGATGGGTATCCCTGACGAGATCCTGCTCAAGAGGGGACCGTTGACCGACGAGGAGTTCACCGTCATGAAACAGCACCCGGTGTTCGCCTACGAGCTGCTTTCGCCTATCGAGTTCCTCAGACCCGCGATAGATATCCCGTACTGCCATCACGAGCGATGGGACGGCAAAGGTTATCCGCGTGGGCTCAAAGGCGACCAGATCCCGATGTCTGCCAGGATCTTCGCCGCTGTCGACGTTTACGATGCGCTTACGTCGGATAGGCCGTACCGCGAGGCCTGGACGCCGGCGGCGGCCAAGGCACACATCCGCAGCGGCGTCGGTACGCACTTCGACCCGTCGGTGGCTGCTGCTTTCTTCGAGCTGTTCGACGACTGAGCCGAGTTACGGCTGGCGTGACGGCAGTACGGATCGACACCGTGCCCGCGAGCTTGGGCCGCAGCGAAACTAGAGCCGAGCGGGAGCGAGCCTATACTTAGGCGCGTGAGCCGGAACTTCCTCTACGTACTGTTGGTCGTCGTCGCTATCGCTGCCGGTTTCGGAGCCTATCGACTCGGCGCCGCCCTCAGGCCCGCCCCTGAACTGGCCGGCACTGCCCTGCAAACCCCCGTAGCCGTAAGGGGTCTGGAGTTGCTTGACGGTAGTGGTGACGCCATCGACCTAGCCGACGACTTCGCCGGCGAGTTGACGCTGGTGTTCTTCGGCTACACGCGCTGCCCTGACGTCTGCCCGTTGACGCTGGCGCAGCTTGGTCGCATCTATGAAGAGGCCGAGACACCAGACGACGTCAACGTGGTGATGGTTAGCGTCGATCCCGCCTACGACACGCCTGCCGTAATCGGCGCGTACGTCAAGCGCTTCCACCCCGACTTCATCGGCCTTACCGGTACCAACCAACAGGTCGCCTCGGCCGCGAAGACGTTCTTCGTCGGCTACGCCGGGGTGGCCTCGCGAAGCGAACTCGCGCATACCGATGTCGTGGCGGTAGTAGATCGCGAAGGCATGCTGAGGCGCATCTACTCGACTGGTGATGTGCCCAAACTGGCGTTAGACCTAGCGCAACTCAGAGACTCACTTTAGGGCGCTTGACTTAGTGGTCGTGCGACACCGTTAGCGGTGCTCAGGCCATAGCGGCTTGGGTGGCGAACTCTTGTAACGCGGTGCGCTGGACGACATAGCGGCCCCTGGTGCCCGTCACCAAGCCTAGGTCACGTAGCTGCTGGACGGTGGTGCTGGTAGTTTCTCTAGCGGCGCCGACCATGGCCGCCAGGGTGTCGTGGGTAAGCGGCAGCGTGAGCCTGGTCGCGCCGCTGTCGTTGGATTGTCCGAAGCGCTCGGCGAGCCGCAGGAAGGTTCGCGCCAGGCGGGCGGGAACCGGCAACTCGGTGTCTTCTAGCTGGTCGGTGAGCCGCTGAAGATGCAGCAAAGAGGCCTCGTTCAGCAGCTCGGAATAGTGACTGCCGCTGTCGGCTCTGTCTGCAGCGGCGACACGAAAGACGCTTACCTCTTGGCTGAGCGCAGTGGCGCTGTCGAGGTAGTGGCTCTGCCCGCTGTTGTGGATGCCGACCAGGTCACCAGGGCCGGCAAGCCCGATTATCCGTTCACGGCCCGGGCGTGCGGCCATGGACAAGGCGACGAGCCCGGCCTCGACCAAAAACGCCCAAGAGGCCGCATCACCGTGATGATAGAGCAGCTCACCCTTGCTCAGAAGCTGCCTTGACGGCCTGGGCCCGGCCCCGGATAACGAGGCCGCGACGTCAGCAGCCAAGGGCCAGCGGGCAGCGTCGTCAACGGTGGCAGAACCAGCGTCCGCAGCCGGCAGCGTCCAGCTGAGCGAACCCAGCGGGTTCGCGAACGCAGCATCTGTAGCTGCTTCGGCCGCGGCGTTGGCGGGGTTGCCACTGCCACTGTCGGGACTGGCGCTCATGGGGCCACTATATGTTCATCCTTCGCGGCAGTCGTGTGTTCTGGGTCTCTTGCCAAGCCCAGCTAGGCAGGATGGCCCACGGCGCGGCGCGGGCACGCTCAGCGGCGTTGGAACGCCACCTCGCCGCGGATCACGGTCGTCGTTGGCCAACCGCTTAGCTCCTGGCCCTCCCAAGGCGTGTGCTTGGCCTTGGAGGCCAGCTTGCTACCGTCGACCTTCGACTTGTTGTCTAGATCCAGTACTACGACGTCGGCCGGGGCGCCGGGCTCGAGCCGCGGCGTCGGCCAAGCCATAACCGCAGCCGGACCGTCTTGCAGCAACCACAACAGGCGCCCTAGCTCGAGCTCGCCGCTTGTGACCAACTCCGTGTAAAGCAGTGGGAAGGCAACCTCGATGTTGCCGATACCGAACGGCGCGGTGAGCATGTCGCGCTGCTTCTCGGCCAGGGTGTGCGGCGCGTGGTCGGTGCCGATCGAATCGATGACGTCGGTTTCCAACGCCCTGCGCAAGAAGGCGACGTCAGCAGGAGTTCGCAGCGGTGGCGCGACCTTGAACAACGGGTCGAAATCGACGAGTGCTTCATCACTCAACGTCAGGTGGTGCGGGGTCACCTCTACCGTCACCGGCGCTCCGCTCTGCTTGAGCCAGGCAGCTACTTCGAGGCCGCGCTGCGAGCTTACGTGCGCTAAGTGAACGCGCGCACCGGTCAGCCTGGCGATCTCACCGTCGCGG
>Ga0209347_1005668_pt1 | contig 11692 bp, 17 predicted proteins | sample AutmiccommuBRH23_FD_187382 | JGI IMG/M metagenome (GOLD analysis project Ga0209347, IMG submission 187382) | Deep subsurface microbial communities from Mt. Terri, Switzerland - Autotrophic microbial communities BRH/23 (SPAdes) (version 2) | ecosystem: Environmental > Aquatic > Deep subsurface >...
CCTTGGAAAGACCAATAGTTCCGTTGTTAGGGAAGAAAGCCCAATTATCATGGGCATGATAAAAAAGGTCTCTCACCTGGTTAAGGTGGAAGAGGTCTGAGGAGGTGCAATAACTTGGTCCAGTTAAGCGATTTACGGCCGAACCCCGGTGCCCGCAAAAAGCCTACCCGCAAAGGGCAGGGTATCGGTACTGGAAACGGTAAAACCGCAGGCAAAGGCCATAAAGGACAGAATGCCCGCTCCGGCGGAGGCGTGCGGCCAGGTTTTGAGGGTGGCCAGATGCCCTTGCAAAGGCGTATGCCAAAGCGGGGATTTACCAATGCGCCTTTCAAAAAATTTATAGTCACATTAAACCTGGAATGCCTCAATAGGTTTGAGGCCGGGTCGGTGGTGACTCCGGAAACCCTTCTGGAAAGCAAATTAATCAAAAAAATAGGTGACGGTGTAAAAATACTGGGCAGCGGCAACCTGGAAAAAGCTCTCACTGTAAAGGCCCATGCTTTCAGTAAATCTGCCGCTGAGAAGATTGTAGCTTCAGGCGGCAAAGCTGAGGTGATTTAATTGATCAATACCCTGAAGGCTGCCTGGAAAATTGATGAACTGAGAAGAAAACTGCTCTTTACCCTGGCCATGCTTTTTGTATTCAGGTTGGGCGCGCATATCCCGGTTCCCGGGGTGGATTCAAAAATTTTCGCGGACCTCGTGGCCAGTAATACCCTGTTCGGATTCTTTGATGTCATTTCGGGGGGGGCTTTCAAAAACTTCTCAGTGTTTGCTATGAGTATAACCCCGTACATCAACGCCTCCATAATAATGCAGTTGCTGACAGTGGTTATACCTCACCTGGAAAGGTTGGCCAAGGAAGGGGAAGAAGGTCGCAAAAGAATTACTCAGTATACCAGATACCTTACAGTGGTTCTGGCATTTCTGCAGGCCCTCGGTACAACCGCGGCATTAAGGGTTGCTATGGGTAATCCCTCTGTGTACACCTATCTGGTGGTGGCCATAACACTTACAGCTGGTACGGCGCTTCTGATGTGGCTGGGTGAACAAATTACCGAGAAGGGTGTAGGAAACGGTATTTCACTGCTGATATTTGCCGGGATAGTTTCGAGTCTTCCGGGGGCCCTGGCCAGTCTTGTGGAGTACTTGCAGACCGGCACCATTAACTTCCTAAGCATCCTGCTATTGCTGGTTATAGCCGCATTGGTAACTGCCGGAATAGTTGCGGTGCAGGAAGGACAGCGTCGGATACCTGTGCAGTATGCAAAGCGTGTGGTGGGGAGAAGGGTATACGGAGGACAGACTACACACCTTCCTTTGAGGGTTAATCAGGCGGGTGTAATACCGGTGATTTTCGCATCATCAATCATGATGTTTCCGGAACAGATTGCAAGGTGGTTTGTTGGTAACACAATTGCAGAATGGTATCTCTCTGTTTTCAGTTGGGGCACTTTCCTGCACACGGCTTTCTATGCACTGCTTATCGTAGGATTTACCTATTTCTATACCGCAGTAATTATGAACCCTGTGGATATGGCCGACAATATAAAGAAATACGGCGGCTTCATACCGGGAATAAGGGCCGGCAGGCCTACGGCGGAGTATATCAGCCGGGTAATGGCTAGGGTAACTCTGGCTGGGGCGGTATTCCTGGCCATCATCGCCATACTGCCGAACTTTGTGCTGATAGCAACCAAAATCCCGAACATCTATTTCGGTGGAACATCCTTACTTATCGTGGTTGGTGTCGCGCTGGATACTATGAAGCAAATGGAATCTCACATGCTGATGCGCAGCTACCAGGGATTCATAAAGTAAGGGGTAAGGGCCATGATAACCTTGAAAACTGATAAGGAAATAGCCTACATGAGAGATGCCGGACGGGTGGTGGCCGGAGCTCTCAAGGAAGTTGCCTCGGCGGTAAAACCCGGTGTGACTACCGTAGAGCTTGACCTCCTGGCCGAGAGCTTTATTATCGCCAAGGGGGCCCGGCCAGCATTTAAAGGGCTGTATGGATTTCCGTCAACCATCTGCGCGTCTCTCAACGAACAGGTGGTTCACGGCATTCCCAGTTTAAGGGTATTGGAAAATGGTGATATTATTAGTATTGATGTCGGGGCTGAAATAAATGGATTTTTTGGAGACAGTGCCGTTACGCTCCCGGTGGGGCAAATAGATGACGATACAAGACTACTGCTCAAGATAACGGAAGAGTCTCTTTATGTTGGCATTAAGCAGGCGGTTGAAGGAAACCGGCTTTCGGATATCTCCCACGCCGTGCAGAAGCATGTGGAAAACAACGGTTTTTCGGTGGTACGGGATTATGTCGGTCACGGAATAGGTAAGAGCATGCATGAGGAGCCACAAGTTCCCAATTTCGGTCGGGCGGGCAGGGGACCAAGGCTGCAGGCCGGGATGACGCTGGCCATAGAGCCTATGGTAAATATGGGCACCTATGAGGTCAGGACTCTTCCTGACAACTGGACTGTTGTCACCAAAGACTTGAAAAAATCGGCCCATTTTGAACATACCATTGCCATCACCGACGATAAGCCGGAAATACTCACCCGGCTATAATGGGAGGCGGAGGTAGAGGGTATGCAAATTAGCCTGGAGCTGGGACAGTTGGTGGTCTCTACTGTGGGCCGTGACAGGGGCAAATTTTACCTGGTACTGGAGGAAACCTTGGATAACAAGGTGTATGTTGTAGACGGTGAGATACGAAAGGTTGCAAATCCCAAGCGCAAGAACAAAAAGCACCTGAGGCCCTGTCCGGATGTATCGTCGGAATTAAACCAAAAGATGAAGGCTGGACTGAAAATTACCGATCTGGATGTCCGGAAGGCATTAAAAGAGATAATCACCAACTATACTTAAAAAACCTTGTTGTGAGGAGGTTGGAGCGAAACTAATGTCAAAACAGGATGTTATAGAAGTTGAAGGTACTGTTATAGAGCCTCTGCCCAATGCCATGTTTCGCGTGGAACTCCAGAACGGGCATAAGGTATTAGCCCATGTTTCGGGTAAAATTCGTATGAATTTTATACGTATACTGGCAGGGGACCGGGTCATGGTGGAACTATCCCCGTATGACCTCAGCCGGGGCAGAATAGTATACCGATATAAATAAGCTCATCGAAAAACTCTGTATAGACCGGGATACAATATTAGGGGTTTTTTAAGGGGGGGTTAAAGGTGAAGGTACGCCCGTCAGTAAAACCTATGTGTGAAAAATGTAAGATTATCCGACGTGAAGGCAAGGTAATGGTTATTTGTGAGAACCCCAAGCATAAGCAAAAGCAAGGCTAGATAAGCTATAAGGCTGTTAGCTAATAGCTGACAGATTTTGTTTCTACCTTTAAGCATATTAGGAGGTGTTAATAAAAGAATGGCACGTATTGCAGGAGCCGACCTGCCTCGGGATAAACGGGTGGAAGTAGCCCTGACCTATATTTACGGCATAGGCAGGTCAACGTCCCAGAATATCCTGGAGCAGACCGGGATTGACCCCAATACCAGGATGCGCAACCTTACCGAAGAAGAAATTAACAGGTTGCGTGAAGTCATTGAGAAAAACCACAAGGTTGAGGGTGATCTGCGTCGGGAGATAGCTCTCAATATCAAGAGGCTCATTGAGATCGGTTCCTATCGGGGCTTGAGACACCGCCGGGGGCTTCCGGTAAGGGGTCAGCGCACAAAAACCAATGCCCGTACGCGCAAGGGTCCCAAGAAGACCGTTGGAGTGCGCCGCAAGAAGTAAAAAGGGGGTAAGAGGATGGCACGACGCGCCGTTCGCACCAAGAGGCGTGAAAAAAAGAATATTGATCGTGGTGTAGCTCATATAAAATCGACCTTTAACAATACTGTTGTTACCATAACCGATGTTAAAGGTAACGCCATTTCCTGGGCCAGCGCCGGTGGCGTGGGATTCAAGGGCTCCAGGAAGAGTACACCATTTGCGGCCCAAATGGCAGCTGACAAGGCCGCCAAGGAAGCTATGGAACACGGTCTGAAGGAAGTGGAAGTAATGGTCAAGGGACCCGGTGCAGGCCGGGAAGCGGCTATTCGTTCCCTCCAGGCAGCCGGTCTTGAAGTTAACCTGATTAAAGACGTAACACCGATTCCACATAACGGGTGCCGGCCTCCCAAACGCCGGAGAGTTTAAGGAGGTGCAGGTGTTTTAAATGGCAAGGTATACAGAGGCACAGTGCAGGCTTTGCCGCCGGGAGGGTATGAAACTTTACCTGAAAGGTGACAGATGCTATTCCGGCAAGTGCGCCATCGACCGGAAGGGTTATGCCCCCGGGATGCATGGTCAGGGCAGGAAAAAAGTAAGCGAGTATGGTACCCAGTTGCGTGAAAAGCAGAAGACACGCCGTGTATACGGTGTGCTTGAAAAGCAGTTCCGGAATTATTTCGAAAAGGCCGAGAGGCAGCAGGGAATTACCGGTGAAAACCTTTTACGGCTCCTGGAGAGAAGGCTGGATAACGTTGTTTACCGTGCCGGACTGGGATCATCCAGGGTGGAGGCCCGTCAGCTTGTGAGGCACGGGCATTTTACCGTTAACGGAAGGAAAGTCAATATCCCCTCTTTCTTAACCCGGGTGGGGGATGTTATTGAGGTAAGGGAGAAAAGCAAGGAGTCTCCGCGCCTGAAAGAACTCATGGAAAGGGCGGCCGACAGAACTACTCCGCCATGGCTGGAATATGAACCGGATCAGGCCAGGGGTCGCATTGTTGCGCTTCCCGCCAGGGATCAGATTGATGTCCCTGTGAAAGAACACCTTATTGTAGAGCTGTACTCCAGGTAATCGGTGTGCAGGCCAATGGGTTATTCCGGCCTTTTAGGGAGGTTACCGTTTTATGTTGGAAATTGAGAAACCAAAAATTGATTGTGTCGAGATGAATGAGGAAAACAATTATGCCCGATTTGTGGTTGAGCCACTGGAAAGAGGTTATGGCATAACATTGGGCAACTCCTTGCGCAGGATTCTGTTATCCTCTTTACCGGGAGCGGCTGTAACCTCAATTAAAATCGACGGGGTGCTGCATGAGTTTTCAACCATTCCCGGCGTTAAGGAAGATGTAACCGACATAATACTGAATTTAAAGAGCTTATGCCTGAAGATGTACACCGATGAGGAAAGAACACTGCGCATCGAGGCCAAGGGTGAGCGGGTGGTAAGGGCGGGGGATATAATACATGACTCCGATATGGAAATATTGAACCCCGATCTTCATATAGCCACTCTTACCGGCAATGCCAGGTTTTACGCCGAGCTGTCGGTGGCCAAGGGACGGGGCTATGTCCCTGCCGATAAGAACAAAAAGGGTGACCACATTATCGGTGTCATCCCGGTGGATTCTGTGTTTACTCCAGTCCGAAAGGTTAACTACACTGTTGACAATACAAGGGTTGGACAGCGCACCGACTATGACAAACTGACACTGGAAGTCTGGACTGACGGTAGTATAAGGCCGGATGAGGCCACCAGCCTTTCAGCCAAGATAATGGGCGAACACCTGAGGCTGTTTATCGGTCTTACCGAGACTGTTAACGACGTGGAAATAATGGTGGAAAAAGAAGAGGAACAAAAGGACAAGATACTGGAGATGACTATCGAGGAACTGGATCTTTCAGTCCGTTCATACAATTGCCTGAAGCGGGCCGGTATCAATTCGGTGGAGGAACTGATACAGCGCAATGAAGAAGATATGATGAAGGTCAGGAACCTGGGTAAGAAGTCACTGGAAGAGGTTATTAACAAGCTAAATGAACTAGGTCTTTCTCTGAGAAAAGATGACGATTGAGGAGGGATGAACGGTGGGCTATCAGAGAATGGGAATGACGACCGGGCACCGCAAAGCTATGCTGCGGAACATGGTTACCTCCTTGATTAAGGAGAACCGCATAAAAACCACCGAGACCCGCGCCAAGCAGATAAACAGCATTGCTGAAAAAATGGTGACCCTGGCCAAAAAGGGTGACCTGGCGGCACGCAGGCAGGCCCTGGCATATATATACGACGAAGAGGTTGTGAAAAAACTCTTTGAAACCCTGGGTCCCAAATATGCCGACCGTCAGGGAGGCTATACCAGGATAATAAGGACCGAAAATCGCCGGGGAGATGCTGCTCCCATGGTATTTGTGGAAATGGTTTAAAATTTGAACTGGACCCCGGGTGTTCCTTTGAAAGCCTCCGACTGCGGATATATATCTTTTAAGGATGTAGTTTTTCGCTTTAGCAACGATTTGGCCAATGTACTGAACGGTATCAGCTTCTCCATAAGGCGGGGAAGCTTTACCGCCATAATAGGACCCAACGGTTCGGGAAAATCGACCCTGGCCCGCCACACCAACGGATTGTTGGTGCCTACAGCCGGCGAAGTATCGGTGGATGGTATGGATACCCGTATATCTGCCAACATACCGGATATACGGAGGCGGGTGGGGTTTGTATTCCAAAATCCCGATAATCAGCTGGTGGGAACCACTGTGGAGGAAGATACAGCCTTTGGCCCTGAGAATCTGGGAATGCATCCCTCTACTATAAAGGAGTCGGTGGAATTCGCCCTGGAGGTGACCGGACTGGCCGAATTGGCAGGGCGTCCCCCCCATATGCTTTCGGGGGGCCAGAAGCAGCAACTGGCAATAGCCGGCGCGCTGTCCATGAAAACAGAGTGTCTGGTTCTGGATGAGCCTACCTCCATGCTGGGTCCGACCGGGAAGCGGTCGGTCATGGAACTCCTTATAAGGATTAAAAGAGATTTGAATATGACCCTTGTTGTTGTGACCCACTTCATGGAGGAGGCCGTTTTAGCCGACCGTATTTTGGTAATTGGTGACGGTCGCATTGTTATGGATGGGACACCGCAGCAGGTGTTTAAATCCCGTAGCCTGCTGTTGGACATTGGACTGGAATTACCAGGGCCGGCGGAACTGTCCGGGCGGCTCAGAGAGATCGGGGTTCCCCTGCCGGATCCGGTATTGACAGTGGATGAACTGGTGGAATGTTTATGCCGATTGTAAACATTGAACAAGTCTGGCATTATTATTCCAGGGGTACACCCCTGGAAGCCCGATCGCTATCGGGATTGAACCTTAAAATTAGCAAGGGTGAGTTTCTGGCCCTGGTGGGCCCCACGGGTTCGGGAAAATCTACCGTTCTTCAGCACCTTAACGGGCTTTTGCTGCCCCATCAGGGGAGAGTTCTGATTAATGGTAAAGATACCCGGGACAAAAGGTTCAGGAAAAATATCTGGAGCCTTGTGGGCCTTGTGATGCAGTATCCCGAGAGACAGTTCTTTGAGGAAACCGTCTTTCAGGAAGTCTCATTCGGGCCCAAAAACCTCGGCCTGACAAATGAGGAGATTGAACAAAGGGTGAGTGAGGCTCTGATTATAGTGGGGCTTGACAGGAAAACTCTTTGGAAGTCCTCCCCCTTTGCCCTCAGCGGGGGTGAGCAGCGCAGAGTGGCCCTGGCCTCTGTGCTGGCAGTAAAGACTGGAGTTCTGGCGCTGGATGAGCCCACTGCGGGTATTGACCCCGCAGGTCGGAAAAGGATAAATGAAGCCCTGACAAGGTTAAAAGACGAGCAGGGTGTGACAATAGTGATGTCAAGCCACAATATGGATGATGTGGCCAAACTGGCCGACCGGGTTGTGGTGTTGAAAGATGGAACCACAATACTGGAGGGTGAGGCCAGACAGGTCTTTTACAATTATCCTCTGATAGAGAAGGCTGGACTGGATCTGCCCTTTCCATCCAACATGGCGCGGAGGCTGGAGCAAGCCTGTTTTTCCGTCGGCGGCCGCCCCCTTACCATGAATGAAATTGAGGACGGTATTTCAGATAGCCTTTCACAAAGGTAATCAGCCGGAAAAGCTGATGTAAAAAGCATTCCGGAGGTGGAAACGTGGAGGGTATGGCGCCGGGACAGTACCTGCCCATGGAATCCGCCATTCACCGGCTTGATCCCAGGGCAAAGTTTATATCCGCCGTTTTTGTCATGACCACCGCCCTCATCTCGGGGTGGGCAGGAATGGGAGTTACGGCACTTTGTATAACAGCCGGGATCGTACTTTCCCGCATTCCAATCGGTGTTTTGGGGATGCAATTAAGATCCCTGCGGTTTATCATCATTATTACTTTTTTGTTTCAAATTTTTTTCACTCCGGGTGAGATTCTTTATATCGCAGGACCCGTGCAGATAACTGTGCAGGGCCTGGCGGCAGGATTCGACCTTTTGACAAGGCTAATACTGGTCATATTTACCGGAATCATACTTACGTCCACCACGTCCTCATTTAGTCTGGCGGCCGGAATGGAAATACTATTTAAGCCGTTATCCAGGTTGGGGATACCGGTTCACGAGATTGTGATGGCGATTACCATAGCCATTCGTTTTGTGCCGGTTGTATTTGAAGAGGCTGGAATGATAGTGAACGCGCAGATTTCAAGGGGAGCCGGGTTTAATGGCCCGGGTCTGGCCAGGAGGGCGAGAGCCCTTGTGTCCATGATGGTTCCGCTGCTGGCCGGGGCTTTACGCAGGTCGGATGAACTGGCAACGGCAATGGAAGCCCGCTGTTACAGGGGTGGAATCGGTAGAACCAGAATGAAGATGCTTACAATTACCCCCGGTGATATTATGTGTATGCTGTTTTCGGGGTTTACCCTGGCAGTGGCGGTAATACTCAGGATAACACTGAACCTATAAGTATCTGGCCCGGGGGCAGGGTGAGGCCTTATGAGAAACATAAAGTTAACCGTAGCCTATGACGGAACCTCCTACCATGGTTTTCAGGAACAAAGGGGTACAGGACTTCCCACAGTACAAGGTGTGATAGAAGAATGCGTTTCTGAACTGGTTCAAAGTAAAGTGCAGGTAATAGGGGCCGGTCGTACAGATGCGGGGGTTCATGCCCGGGGACAAGTGATTAATTTTGATGCCTGGGGCTGGAATATTCCCACTGAGAAAATACCTCTGGCCTTAAATGGAATACTCCCGCACGACATAGCCGTGCTACAGTCCGATGAAGTGCCGGAGGACTTTCACGCCAGATTTTCAGCCACTTCAAAGGAATACAGGTATACAATTCATAATTGCCGGACTCCAGACCCGTTTTTGAGAAGGTACAGCCTATTTTTTCCCAGATCCTTGGATATCGGGGATATGCGCAGTGCGGCGTCATACTTCATAGGGGAGCATGACTTTTCAGCCTTTATGGCCGCGGGGTCCCCTGTAAAAAGTACGGTAAGGCGGCTGTATGAAATAAGGATAGTACCCGGTGACATTATTCAACTATTCATTTGTGGCAACGGATTTCTTCATAACATGGTACGTATTATTGTGGGAACACTTCTGGAGGTGGGATTAAAAAAATACCCTCCCCCAACAGTAATGGAAATACTGTCATCAGGTAATAGAATCAGGTCGGGGCCTACAGCGCCACCTCAGGGACTGTGCTTGATGAAGGTGTGGTATAATAGCCAGTCATAGAATAATCCGGCTGGCGGACCAATAAATCAAAAAGCGTCCAGTAGAGAGAAAAGAGTCCCGTTTTTGAGATTTCTTGACACAGGTATGCGGTAGTATTAAAATACTTGTGTGAGACTGCTGAAAAACCATCCGGTTCTCCGGTGAAGCCAGGTGTTAAATTGGATAAGAGCGGTTGAGCCCCGGCTCTTACAATAGGTAAATGCCTGGAGGCACTGGCAGGATTAAAAAAGCGGGTTTAGATAAAGCGCGGCGCAGCAGTAGTTTGTTCAGCTCTTTCAGGAGGGATAAAAAATTATGAAATCTTTTATGGCAAAACCGGGTGAAATTGAAAAGAAATGGTATATAATGGATGCCGAGGGTAAGGTTCTTGGCAGACTGGCCACCGAGGCTGCCACCATTCTTAGGGGCAAGCATCGCCCCACCTTTACTCCCAATGTGGATACCGGTGATCATGTAATTATTATTAACGCCGATAAGATACTGCTTACCGGTAATAAGCTTGAAACAAAAAAGTATTACAGACACAGCGGCTATCCTGGCGGTCTCAAAGTAATTAGCTATACCACACTGATGAACACCAAGCCGGAATTGGCTGTCAGAAAAGCCATAGTGGGGATGCTTCCCCATAACCGCCTGGGTGACGCCATGGCCAGAAAGCTAAAGGTATACAGTGGCCCGGAGCACCCGCATCAGGCTCAGTTGCCTGAAGCCTGGTCTATATAAGCAACTGAAAGGAGGAATTGTATAAGTGTCTCAGGTAAAATTCTACGGTACCGGACGGAGAAAGAACGCCGTGGCCAGGGTTTATATCAATCCCGGCGAGGGAAAGATTATTATAAACAACAAGGAAGTTCTGGATTATTTCGGTCGGAGGGTGCTGGAAATGATAATTCGCCAGCCCCTGGAGCTTACCGGCAGCACCGGAAGGTTTGATATTTTTGTCAAGGCCCATGGCGGTGGCATCAGCGGCCAGGCCGGAGCCGTCAGGCTTGGACTTGCCAGGGCCCTGATACAGGCCGACCCCAATTTGCGTCCCATACTTAAAAAGGCCGGATTTTTAACCAGGGACCCCCGCATGAAGGAAAGAAGGAAATACGGACTCAAAAAGGCCAGAAAGGCCCCGCAGTATTCCAAGAGGTAAAAAAAGTTATAATGTTCTTTGGAAAAAGGAAGGTGAAACCTTCCTTTTTTTCATATATATTCCTCCCCCTTCATATAATCAATGTAGAGTAAGACGGGGGGAGATAAGGTGCCTATAATCAGGGTTTTAAGATTCAAGATGGGCTATGTTGCTCTGACGGCTGCCCTCATTTACCTTGGGTACGGATCCTGGGTGAGCATTGCTGAAGAGCTTGACCGTCGTGCTGTGGAAGCTCTGTCCACCGTTCTGGCCAATAGAGTTATTGTGGTGGACCCCGGACATGGAGGGATAGACGGAGGATCGGAGAGTTCAGGCGGCACAAAGGAAAAAGATATAACCCTGGAGGTTTCCAAAAGGCTGGCTGCTATGCTGGGGCAGGCCGGGGCCATTGTTTTGCTCACCAGGGAGTGTGACATGTGGCTGGCCGATCCCGATGCTCCCCACAAGAAGCGATCGGACCTGACTAAAAGGGTAGACATAGCCAACCGCAATAATGCAGATGCTTTCCTTAGCATTCATGTCAATAGCTTTTTCCGCAACCGGGGGCAGCGGGGAGCCCAGACATTCTCCCAGCCTGGATCCGTGGAAGGCAAAATACTAAGCCAGTTTGTCCAGAACGAATTGGCCAGGGTATTGGGAAACACAAAGCGTAAGCCCAAAGAAATTGATTATTTTATAAGGCACTCAAAGGTACCGGCAGTGATAGTGGAAATTGGTTTTATTTCAAATCCCGCCGAGGAAAAGCTCCTGCTGGACTCTGCTTATCAGAGCAAAACTGCCTTTGCCATTTATTGCGGCCTTGTCAGGTATATTGCGGATAAAAGCTCCAGAATAGCTCCACTGCAGTAAGAATTTCTTTTAAAAAAGGCTGTCTAAGAATATTTTACCTAAAAAAACAATGTAATAAAGCAAACCTTCGGTGGCATCATAATTTATGGAACCCAAAAAATTTACCCGGAGGTGTTTAAGGTATGATACAGGGATGGACTGACATGTCGAAGGGTGTGGAGGTAAAGCAGGCGGCTTACGGCAATGAGGCCACAGTTTT
>Ga0209347_1005669_pt1 | contig 11691 bp, 13 predicted proteins | sample AutmiccommuBRH23_FD_187382 | JGI IMG/M metagenome (GOLD analysis project Ga0209347, IMG submission 187382) | Deep subsurface microbial communities from Mt. Terri, Switzerland - Autotrophic microbial communities BRH/23 (SPAdes) (version 2) | ecosystem: Environmental > Aquatic > Deep subsurface >...
TCACGCGCACACCCACATCGGAAAAGACTACAGCCTTGCACGTATGCATTGGTTCAGAGATATGCGACCCGTCTCGAACACCGCAGGGAACGCCTCCAGTTTAGAAGAGTTTGTCCTGATCTTCCAGTACTGAATCGAGCAAGCCGCTGCACTGCGTCACACGGACGCGCGCTTCCTCGATCAGACCGCCGCCGCCATGGGTCAGCAGGTCGTGTGCCAGATTGAGACCCGCCATGATCGCGATGCGTTCGGTGCCGATGACCTTGCTTTCCTCGCGGATCGCCCGCATTTTTTCGTCGAGAAAGTCCGCCGCCGAGACCAGCGCGGCTTCCTCTTCGCGGGAGCAGGCCACTTTATAGGCGCGCCCGAGGATGTTGATTTCGATGGATCGGGGACTGGCCATTACACATCCTCCGGCAAGGTTTCGAGCAGGGCCTGCAGCCGGGTCTTGGCCGCGTCGAGTCGCGTGACCAGCTGTTTGTTGTCCTGCTGAGACGCAAGCAACTGCTGCCGCAGCGTAACGTTGTCCTGGCGCAAGGCCTGGCACAACGCGGCGACCTGGCGGATTTTGGCTTCGAGGGTGTCGAGTTCGGCGTGCATGAGCGGGACTATAGGGGGCGTTGTGCAGGCGGTCAATCGCATCCTGAGGCAGATGGGTATAATGCGCGCCTTCAGGTGCCGACGCGGCTTTCCGCCGCCGAGGATAAACGGGAAACAGGTGCCCGGCTTTTCGCCGTCAACCCTGTGCTGCCCCCGCAACGGTAAGCGCTAAACGGTCCATCACACTGCCACTGGGTTCGCCCGGGAAGGCGATGGGCTTCAAGCGCGAGCCCGGATACCGGCCTGAACCCTGGCGCGATGCAAGTCGCCCGGCGGATCGTGCAACGCGCCTGCGGGGAACCAGGTGCCCCAACCGGAAAGTCATCATGCGTCAAACTTCTCTTACGCTCGCTGTGGGCATCGTATTTTCATCGTTCGCGTACGCGGAACCCCTGCCTGAAGTTGTGGGCGAAACCATTGTCGTCACGCCAACGCGCACGGCACAAACAGTGGATGACAGCCTCGCCTCGGTGAGCGTCATCACCCGCAGCGACATCGAGCGCCTGCAGGCGCGTTCGCTGGCCGATGTGCTGCAGGGCATGGTCGGCGTTACAGTGGCCAATACTGGCGGGGACGGCAAGGGCACGTCGATATTCCTGCGCGGTGCCAACAGCGATCATGTGCTGGTGCTGATCGACGGTGTGAAGGTTGGCTCGGCCACTACAGGCACTGCGGCGTTTCAGGATTTCCCGCTGCATTTGATCGAGCGCATTGAAATGGTGCGCGGGCCGGTTTCCAGTTTGTACGGCTCGGAAGCAATTGGCGGGGTGATCCAGGTTTTTACCCGCAAGGGCGGCGGTGTGCTCACCCCGAGCGCGAGCATGAGCGTGGGTAGCTACAATACGCGCGGCGCTACGGCAAGTATTGCCGGCGGCGGCGAGCAGGGCTGGTTCAACGCCGGGGTGGCGCATACCCGCACCGATGGGTTCAACGCCTGCAAGGGCTTGCCCGGCGTAGCCTGTTTCACCAACGAGCCCGACAACGACGGTTATCGCAATACGGCGTTTACCCTGCGCGGCGGCTACCGCTTTGCGCCCGGCAGTGAACTCGATCTGCATGTGCTGCGTGCGCAGGGCGACAACGAGTTCGACGGTAAATTTCAGAATCAGTCCGAATCCGTGCAGCAGGTCATCGGTGCAGGGGTCACGCACCGCTTCAATGACGTCTGGCGAGTCAAGCTCAGTGCGGGACAGGGGCGCGACGAATCCGACAACTTCAAGAACGGCGTGTACAGCAGCACTTTCAATACCCGCCGCAACAGCGCTTCGATGCAAAACGATTTCAGCCTGGGGCGGGATCATCTGTTGACGCTGGGGCTGGATCGGCAGGAGGACCATGTCAGCAGCAATACTGCCTATGCCGTCACCCGGCGCGACACCACCGGCGCCTTTGCCGAATATCAGGGTCAGTGGGACAAACACCGCGTGCAACTCGCCTTGCGTGGCGACGACAATAGCCAGTTCGGCCGTCACACCACCGGCAATGTCGCTTGGGGCTATCCGGTGAGGGCGGACCTCGATATGCGTCTGGCCTATGGCACCGCGTTCAAGGCGCCGACTTTCAACCAACTGTATTATCCCAATTACGGCAATGCTAATTTGCGCCCCGAAACGTCGCGCAACATCGAATTGGGGTTGGGTGGGCGGCTGCCAGCCGGGCGCTGGTCGGCCACCTTGTTCGACAACCGCATCAGCGATCTCATCGCAGGGTTTCCGCCGGCCAACATCAATCGCGCTGAAATCCAGGGGGTCGAACTGGCGGCCAACAGTCGCTTCGGTGAGTGGGATGTTGCAGTCAACCTGACGCTGCAAGATCCGGAAAATGCGTCTGGAACCAACCAAGGAAAAGTGTTGCCGCGCCGAGCACAGGAAAGCCTGCGCATCGACCTCGACCGACGTCTCGGCGCCTGGCGCCTGGGCGGAACACTGCGCGGCGAAGGTGAACGTTTTGACAACGAGAGCAATACGCGGCGTATGGCAGGCTATGCCCTGCTCGATCTGCGCGCCGAATATCGTCTGGCAACCGCCTGGTCGCTTGGCGCCCGGCTGGAAAATCTGTTCGATGTGGACTACGAAACCGCTTTTGGCTATAACCAGCCGGGACGCGGCGCGTATCTGACCTTGCGATTTCAGCCCAAATAAACCGTGCCCGCCGTCGCCGTTTCATCGGTGGCGGCCTGAACCTGGAGAACCCATATGTTTACCCTGACTTCTCGACAGCAGTACGGTATCGCGGCTGCGTTGGCCGTGTTGATGCTGCTCACCCGCAGCCATCACTGGGCCAGCATCCATTCGCTGCCCGATGCTTCGTGGGCGATCTTTTTCCTGCTCGGTGTGTACGTGCGGGCGTTGTGGGTGGTGCCCGTGCTGATCGCCGCCAGCGTGGCCATCGACTACGTCGCCATCACCTGGGGCGGTGTATCGGATTTCTGCGTGTCGCCGGCCTACTGGCTGCTGATCCCGGCTTATCTGGCGCTGTTTGCCGGGGGACGCTTCTACGCCCGCGGGCACCGGCTGTCGCTGCTCGGGCTGGCACGGCTGGTTGGCGTCGCGCTGGCGGTCGTGGTGGTGGCCGAGCTGCTCACCAGCGGCGGGTTCTACTTCTTCTCCGGGCGTTTTGCGGAGCCGACGCTGGCAGGTTTTGTCCCGCGTTTCGAGCAATATTTCCCGCGCATGCTGGGCACGTTCGCCTTGTATCTGGGCGTGGCAGCAACTGTGCATGTGGCGTTGGCGGCGGTGTTCTTCCGGCGCGACGACGGCCCGCGCACGTTGATGGGAGCGCGTCGTGAGCGCTGATCCGGCGAAAAACGTGCGCCATGCGGCGCGCATGGCGCGCAAGAAAGCCATCATCGACGCGGCGATCGCGGCAGCCAGCATCGAACGCGGCCTGCTCATCGTCGTCACCGGCAACGGCAAGGGCAAGTCCACCTCGGCCTTCGGCACGTTGGCGCGTTCGCTCGGCTACGGCATGAAGGCCGGTGTCTGCCAGTTCATCAAAAGCCGCACCGACACCGGCGAAGAGGCCTTCTTCGGCAAACAGCATGGGGTGGAGTGGCATGTGCTGGGTGATGGTTTCACCTGGGATACGCAAAACCGCGAACAGGACATCGCCACCGCGCAGCGCGGCTGGGAAGAGGCCAAGCGGATGCTGGGCGATGCGTCGTACCAGTTGGTGATCCTGGACGAACTGACTTACCTGCTGAGCTACGGCTACCTCGACGCCGACGACGTGCTCGACACGCTGGCGAACCGTGCGCCGATGCAGCACGTCATCGTCACCGGGCGTGGCGCGTCCGATGCGCTGATCGAACTGGCCGACACGGTGTCGGTCATCGCCGACGAAAAACACGCCTATCGCGCCGGGGTCAAGGCGCAGCGCGGCATCGACCTGTGAGCCGTCGCGCCCGATGAGCGTCCACGCCTTCAGCCCGGACGAACGCGACGCGGTCTATCGCGTCATCCGCGAGCGGCGCGACATGCGCCATTTTCGCCCCGGTCTGGTCGCCCCCGAGGTGCGAGAGCGGCTGCTGATGGCGGCGCATCAGGCACCCAGCGTTGGCCTGATGCAGCCGTGGCGCTTCATCCGCATCACCCAGGACGACTTGCGCCAGCGCCTGCACGCCCTGGTCGAGGCCGAGCGCCTGCGTACCGCCGCGGCGCTGGGCGAGCGCGGCGACGAATTCATGCGGCTCAAGGTCGAAGGCATCCTGGACTGTGGCGAGCTGTGGGTGGCGGCGCTGATGGACGCGCGCGAACCCTATATTCTGGGGCGCCGCACCCTGCCCGAGATGGACCTCGCCTCGGTCGCCTGCGCGATCCAGAACCTGTGGCTGGCGGCGCGCGCCGAGGGGCTGGGGCTGGGCTGGGTGTCGCTGTTCGATCCGCTGGCGGTCGCGCAGCTGCTGGGCATTCCGCCCGGCGGGCAGCCGGTGGCGATTCTGTGTATCGGGCAGGTCGATGCGTTTTACGACGTGCCGATGCTGGAAAGCGAAGGCTGGGACCGCCGCCGCGCCGTTGCCGACAGCCTGTTCGAAAACCACTGGGGACAAACCTGAGCGCGCTTCTGATCGCAGCGGCGCTGCTGCTTGACCGGCTCCTCGGCGAGCCGCGCCGGTTCCATTCGCTGGCGGGATTCGGTCGGCTGGCGGTCTGGCTGGAAACCCGGTTTAACCCCGGTGGGCGCGGGCATCGATGGCACGGCGTGGCGGCGCTGGCGCTGCTGGTGGTGCCGGGGATCGCGCTCGCCGGCTGGCTGCAGCAGCAGCCGGTGGTGGGCGCGCTGTTTGGCGCGCTCGTGCTGTATGCCGCGATCGGCCTGAACAGCCTGCATCAGCACGCCGAACCGGTGGCGGCAGCGCTGGCGCGCGACGACCTCGACGCCGCGCGCGCGGGCGTCTCGATGATGGTAAGCCGCGACACCGCGGCGCTCGACGCCGAAGGGGTGTCGCGCGCGACCGTCGAGTCGGTGCTGGAAAACGGCAACGACGCCGTGTTCGGCGCGCTGTTCTGGTTCCTCGTTGCTGGCGCCGCGGGCACGCTGGGGTACCGGCTGGTCAATACGCTGGACGCCATGTGGGGCTACAAGACGCCGCGCTATCTCAGCTTCGGCTGGGCGGCGGCGCGGCTCGACGATGGCCTCAATTTTGTCCCGGCGCGGCTGACCGCGTTGAGTTACGCCCTGCTGGGCCGTACCCGCATCGCACTGGCATGCTGGCGTACGCAGGCGCCGGCATGGGACAGCCCCAACGCCGGGCCGGTGATGGCCGCGGGCGCCGGCGCATTGGGCGTGTGCCTGGGCGGCGGGGCGGTGTATCACGGCCAAATGGAAGCCCGCCCGGCGCTGGGGCAGGGCGCGGCGGTGCAGGGCGGCGACATCGCCCGCGCGCTCAAGCTGGTGCGCGCGGGCGTAGGGCTGTGGCTGGCGCTGATTGTTGTGGCCTCGCTATTCGAGTGGGGGGCCGGTCATGCTTGAACACGGCGGGAAACTGCTGGCCGCCGCAGCGCGCTACGGCATCGAGCCGGCCAACTGGCTGGATATGTCCACCGGGATCAACCCGGCGGGCTGGCCGGTGCCGTCGATTCCGCCCGCGGTCTGGCAGCGCCTACCCGAACAGGAGGACGGCCTGGTGGACGCCGCTGCGGCGTATTACGGCTGTTCCAGCGTGCTGCCGGTGGCCGGGTCGCAGGCCGCGATTCAGGCCCTGCCGCGGCTGCGCGCAGCCTGCCGGGTGGGGGTGCCGCATCCGGCTTATGCCGAGCACGCCCACGCCTGGCGCACCGCCGGGCACGTGGTTGTCGCGTGGGACGCCGCCATGGGGGTGGACGCGCTCGACGTGCTGGTGCTGGTGCATCCCAACAATCCCGGTGGACAAACCTATTCCCGCGTCGAGTTGCTCGACTGGCATGCAGAGCTGGCGGCGCACGGCGGCTGGCTGCTGGTGGACGAAGCCTTCATCGACGCCACCCCGGACGTAAGCCTGGCCGGGCTGTGCCCGCGTCCCGGCCTCATCGTGTTGCGCAGCCTTGGCAAGTTTTTTGGCCTGGCGGGCGCGCGCGTCGGCTTTGTGCTGGCTGAGTCCGCCTTGCTCGACGCCCTCGACGACCGGCTGGGGCCGTGGGCGGTGAGTGCGCCGTCGCGCTGGGTGGCACGCGCCGCGCTGGCCGACACCGCCTGGCAGCAGGCCGCGCGTCCGTCCCTGCTGGCAGCAGGCGCGCGGCTGGCCGATCTGCTGCGCGCCCACGGGCTGGCGCCTGCGGGCGGTACCGCGCTGTTCCAATGGGTGCGCACCGCCGAGGCCGCCGATTGGCACGAACGGCTGGCGCGGCAGGGCATCCTGACGCGTTTGTTTGCCGACCCGCCCAGCCTGCGCTTCGGGCTGCCGCACCACGAAACCGACTGGGCGCGGCTCGCCGCGGCGCTGGCGGCATGAGTACCCTGAAGGGCAACAATACGCTGATGGCGCAGGGCTGCGCTACGCTCATGGTGCAAGGTTGCACGTCCGACGCCGGCAAGAGCGCGCTGGTGACGGCGCTGTGCCGCTGGCTGGCGCGGCAGGGGGTGAACGTGGCGCCGTTCAAGCCGCAGAACATGGCGCTGAACAGCGCGGTGACGGCCGACGGCGGCGAAATCGGGCGGGCGCAGGCGGTGCAGGCGCAGGCGTGCGGGCTGCCGCCGCATACCGACATGAACCCGGTATTGCTGAAGCCCAATTCCGACGCCGGCGCGCAGGTCATCATCCAGGGGCGCGCCATCGGCAACATGCACGCGCTCGATTACCACGTCTACAAGGCGACCGCGCGCGCGGCGGTGTTCGACTCGTACAACCGGCTTGCCGCGCAATACCGGGCCGTCGTCGTCGAAGGCGCGGGCAGTCCGGCGGAAATCAACCTGCGCGCCAACGACATCGCCAATATGGGATTTGCCGAGGCGGCCGACTGCCCGGTGATCCTGATCGCCGACATCGACCGCGGCGGCGTCTTCGCGCACCTGGTCGGCACCCTGGCCCTGCTGTCCGAAACCGAGCAGGCGCGCGTCCGGGGCTTCGTCATCAACCGCTTTCGCGGCGACCTTGCGCTGCTGCAATCCGGACTCGACTGGCTCGAAGCGAAAACCGGCAAGCCGGTGCTCGGCGTGCTGCCCTATCTGCGCGACCTCCATCTCGAAGCCGAAGACGCGCTGCCCGCCGCGTCGCCCGCGCCGGCCGCGGCCGATGCGCTGCGCGTGGTGGTGCCGGTGCTGCCGCATATTTCCAATCACACCGACTTCGATCCGCTGCGCGCCCATCCGCAGGTGGACCTGCGCTTCGTCGCGCTGGACCAGCCGCTGCCGCCCGCCGATTTGGTGATTCTGCCGGGCTCGAAAACCGTGCGCGCCGACTGCGCCGCGCTGGCCGCCCACGGCTGGGACGCTGCGCTGGCGCGGCACCTGCGCTACGGTGGCAAGCTGCTCGGCATTTGCGGCGGCTTCCAGATGCTGGGCCGCGCGCTGCACGACCCGGCGGGCATCGAAGGCGAGCCGGGCAGCAGCCCCGGGCTCGGCTGGCTCGACTTCGAGACCACGCTCGCCGACGGCAAGCAGTTGCGCACGGTCACGGGCACGCTGGCCGACGGCACGACGCCGGTGGCGGGTTACGAAATCCATGCCGGCGTGAGCCGCGGCGCGGCGCTGGATCGACCTTTGTGCTGGCTCGGCGGGCGGCCCGACGGCGTCATGTCAAACGACGATCAGGTGCGCGGCACCTATCTTCACGGGCTGTTCGATACCCCCGCCGCGGCCGATGCGCTGCTGGCGTGGGCCGGCCTGCACGCCGCCGCCAGTCCCGACATCGCCGAGCTGCGCGAGGCCGCCATCGACCGCCTGGCCGATGCGGTGGAAGCGCATCTCGATACCCAGGCCCTGCGCCGCCTGTTGGGGATGGCGCCATGCTGACGCTGATCCTTGGCGGCGCGCGCAGCGGCAAAAGTCGCCTCGCCCTGCAACGCGCGCAGGCGACCGGCCAACCGGTGTCCTTCATCGCCACCGCCCAAGCGCACGACACCGAAATGGCCGACCGCATCGCGCGCCATCAGGCCGAGCGGCCGGCACACTGGACAACGATCGAGGCACCGCTCGACCTCGCCGGGGCGATACGCGCGGCGCCTTCCGGCATGGTCGTCGTCGACTGTCTCACGCTCTGGCTCACCAACTGGTTGTGCCACCCCGATCCCGAGGGGTGGTCGAGCGCGCGCGCCGCGCTGTTGGCCGTACTGACTGAACGCATGGCTGATGACCTGATTCTGGTCAGCAACGAAACCGGGCTGGGCATCATCCCGCTGGGCGAGCTCACGCGCCGTTTCGTCGACGAAGCCGGCTGGCTGAACCAGGACCTCGCCCGGCTGGCCGACGAAGTAATTTTTGTCGCCGCCGGACTGCCGCTCACCCTGAAAGGACCATCGCCATGAACCCCTACGCCGCCGTCAAACTGCTGGACGAAACGGCGCGCGCCGCCGCGCAGGCGCGTCAGGTCCAACTCACCAAGCCGGCCGGCAGCCTGGGACAGCTCGAAACACTGGCGATTACGCTGGCCGCGATGCAGGGCCGGCCGCTGCCGCGCATCCAGCTGCCGTGGATTAGCATTTTTGCGGCCGATCACGGCGTCGCGGACGAGGGCGTGTCGGCGTTTCCGCAGGCGGTCACGCAGCAGATGCTCGCTAATTTTGTCGGCGGCGGCGCGGCCATCAGCGTGCTCGCACGCGAAACCGGCGGGACGCTGGAGGTGATCGACGTCGGCACCCTCGCGCCCGTACCGGTGGCGGGCGTGATCCATGCGCAGGCGGCGCGCGGTACCGCCAATTTCTGCCGGCAGCCTGCGATGACCGCGTCGCAGGCGCAGGCCGCGCTCGATGCCGGCGCGTTGGCCTGTGCGCGTGCCCAGGCCAACGGTGCAGACCTCTTCATCGGCGGCGAAATGGGCATTGCCAACACCACGACGGCGGCGGCGCTGGCGTGCGCGCTGCTGGGGCTGCCGGGGGCGGCGCTGGCCGGTGCGGGCACCGGCATTGACGCCACCGGCGTGGCGCGCAAGGCGGGGGTCATTGATCGCGCGCTGGCGCTGCACGGCCTGGCGGCGACGTCCTCGCCCGATCCGCTGCACGCGCTGTGCGCGGTCGGCGGATTCGAGATCGCTGCGTTGACGGGCGCGTATCTGGCGGCGGCGCAAGCGGGGGTGCCGGTGCTGGTCGACGGCTTCATTTGCAGCGCAGCGGCGCTGCTGGCGGTGCGCCTCAATCCCGGTGCGCGCGACTGGATGCTGTTTGCCCACGCATCCGCCGAGTCCGGTCATGCCACGCTGTTGTGCGCGCTCGATGCACGGCCGCTGCTTGCGCTCGACATGCGGCTGGGTGAAGCCAGCGGGGCGGCGGCGGCCATCCCGCTGCTGCGGCTGGCGTGTGCGCTGCATGCGGGCATGGCGACGTTTGACGAAGCCGGGGTGGCCCATGGCTGAATCCGCTGCTGAGCCGGTGCTGCTCGGCTTTCTGCGCCACGGCGAGGTGGCGGGGCCGGCAAACGTATACCGCGGCCGCGACGATGTGCCGCTCGCGCCGCACGGTTGGCAGCAGATGCACGCGGCGCTGGCCGCCCTGCCGCCCTGGGGTGCGGTGGTCAGCAGCCCGGCGCGGCGCTGTCACGATTTTGCACGCGATATCGCGGCGGTTCATCTGCTCGATTGCACGGTGGATGAAAGCTGGCGCGAGCTCGATTTCGGCGCTTGGGAAGGTCTGTCGCCCGCCGATGTCGCCGCGCGTGATGCCGAGGCGCATACGGCATTCGTGCGCGATCCGCGCCGCCACGCTCCCCCTGGTGGGGAAACCCTCGATGCGCTCGACGCGCGGGTGGGTGCGGCGCTGGCCCGGCTCGGCGAATCGGCCCGGCAGCCCACGCTCGTCGTCACCCACGCCGGCGCGATGCGCGCGGTGCTGGCGCAGGTGCTGGGGCTGGCCGACAGCCACCGAACGCGCATCGCGCTGACGCCGGCATCCAGCTTCGTCGTGTCGTGGCTGGCCGGCGAGCCGCCGCTGTTGATGGCCTTGCGATGCGCGGACTGATCCTTGCCCTCGGATTTTTGACACGGCTGCCGCTGCCCGCGCTGCGCGATTTTCAGCCGGCCGAACTGGCACGCGCGCTGGTGTGGTTTCCGGTGGCGGGGCTGGTCGTGGGCGCGGCGGTGGCGTTGGCTGCGGCCCTGGGCGCGCGGTTCGATCCATGGCTGGGCGCGCTGGTCGGGATGATCGTGTGGACCTGGATCACCGGCGGCCTGCATCTGGATGGGCTGGCCGATACGGTGGACGCGCTCGGCGCCGCGCACCGCGACCCCGAGCGCTTTCTCGCTGTGCTCGCCGACCCGCATGTGGGCAGCTTCGGCGTCATCGCGCTGGTGTTGCAGCTGCTGGCCAAGCTGGTGCTGCTGCATTGGCTGCTGACGCTCGATTTGCCGTGGCTTGTGCTGGTGCTGATTCCGGCCTGGGCGCGCTGGGCCGCCGCCGGCTGGATGCTGTGGCTGCCGCCGCTGAAACCCGGCCTCGGCGAGCGCTTTGCCTGGCACGGCAACCGGGCCGGCTGGGCGGCGGGCGGGCTGGCGCTGGCCGCGCTCAGCATTGCCGCGCCGCTTGCCTTTGCCACGCTGGTTCCGGCTGCGCTGTGGGCCGGCTGGATGCAGCGCAAGCTCGGCGGACAAACCGGCGACGTGCTGGGTGCCGGCATTGAATGGACCGAGTCGGTCGCGCTGGTACTGGCGGGCGTTTTGTTCGTCAGCCTGTAGACGCAGCGCGCCGGATCCCGGCGCGGCTCAGGCGAAATAGGTTTGCCGCACTGCCTCGTCGATGCCGGCCAGCCCGAACTGGAGTTCGTCGATCAGCACATGCAATTCGGTCTGGCTCAGCGCACCGGGGTCGACCGCTTCGATGGCATGCACCACTGCCTGAATGCTGGCGACGACCTGCGCGTTACGCTTGAGCGTCTGCGTGCAGCCTTCGATTTCGCCCAAACAGTGGAGAACGGCGCGCGGGAAACGACGTTCCTTGAACAGGAATTCCAGCACGTCGCGGCGGCGCACCGGCTCCAGCACTGACCGGCGATACATCTGATAGCCGGTCAACGATTTCAGCACGCTCATCCACTGGATATTCTCGAACGGCGTGAGATCGTGCTCGGCTGACGGCACCAGGTCGGCAGAGCGTACATCGATGATGCGCGTGGTCATGTCGGCGCGTTCCAGGTTGCGGCCCAGGCGCACGAACTGGTAGGTCTCGTCCTGAAGCATGGAACCGGACAGAATGCCGGTGACGGTCTGGGCGCCACGCACGATTTGTTGCAGATAGGCGTGGCGGTTTTTCGGCCAGTATCCCTTTTGCGCATCGGCCTTGGCGGCCTGGTAGAGGGTATTGATCTCTTCCCAGGCTTCGCGCGGCAATACATCGCGCACCGTTCGCGCGCTCTCGCGTGCCATGTGCAGCGAGCTGAGGATGGAGCCGGGATCGTTCAGGTCGCTGATCAGGAATTTCATGATCTGGCGCTCGTCGTTTTCGATACCCAGCTTGTCGAATGCCTCGATGT
>Ga0209347_1005670_pt1 | contig 11688 bp, 8 predicted proteins | sample AutmiccommuBRH23_FD_187382 | JGI IMG/M metagenome (GOLD analysis project Ga0209347, IMG submission 187382) | Deep subsurface microbial communities from Mt. Terri, Switzerland - Autotrophic microbial communities BRH/23 (SPAdes) (version 2) | ecosystem: Environmental > Aquatic > Deep subsurface >...
TGAGACGGGCGTCAAATTCATTGAGCCATTGTGCATCAACAAAGGCTTTGAGGATGCGGCGCACCTCGATCAGGTTCGCCTGCTTCCTCAACCGGCGGATAAAACCCAAATCCAGTATTTTATTGAGATGAACATCGATCTGATCGACCAGACGCGCTTCATTTGTGCCGGCGGGGAGGAATGTGCGGACCATATCCACGATGTCGTCGCGGGACAGAATAAGGCGTGTTTCGCCGCCGGTCGCGTCGAATTCGGCCAGCTTTCGCCTGAGAAGCGCGATGATCAGGCTTACTGGATAGGAAAGCTGCCGGCGGGCCACCAAGCGCGGCAGAGGTTCCTCGCCTTCAGCGACTTCGCGAGTATGTAGCCAGGCATATCCCTCGGCCTCGTCCAGATACAATGTCAATCCCGGGACCGAACCATATTCCCTGACCCGCGACTGCAAATTGAGCAGCATCTGCCATAGCCCAAGATCTGCCTCCTGGTACACGACTCCCTTCATCAGGGCGATAACAATTCTTGAAAATCCATCGTGTCGCGAATCAATTTCTTCCATAATCCTACCTGTTGAAAATCACACGGGGCAAAATTGCTTTCCGTTCCCTTCCTTGAACGTCCGGCCACGTTACCTGTTCCGGTGCGTCCTCGTCGAAAACCGCTTTCGCATCGGCTGCCGCGATGGAAAGATACGCGATTATCTCGGCCAGGCCGTGCCGCACCGGGTGGGTAAGGATCACCTCCCGCAGGGTGACCTGCGCCCGGATCGAAAGCATCTCCCGGATATTCGACTGCAAAAGCGGCTTGTCCACAATCACTTGTTCGAACAACGCATCCGCCTCAACCTCGTCCTCTTCTCCGGTCAACACTTCAGCTGTGATCACCGGTTTGATCGAAGGCGAAAAGAGGGGGCGCTCCATGGGAAGCTGAACCGCCGGCGCCGGGTCGTCAATTTCCATAATTGCGCCTTGTGGCATTGCATCCCGCAGCGCCAGCGCAGAGATTTCAATATCCCGCAGTAACTGCATGATTCGCTTATTTTCAAGAAAAGCCTGTTCATCCAGGTAACGGCGCAATTGTTGCGACAGCTTTGCCACAGTGCGCTGGGTTTGTTCCCCTGCTTCCAACCAGTCATAATGAATGCGCTTTAATCGTGGGTCCGCGTTGAGGCTGCGGATGGCCTCCAAGGAAAAAACTTTTTCCAGTAGTTCCGAAAGTTCTTCCTGCCTTGCCGGCGACATGAGAAAGTCCCAGAAAGCGTGAAAGCTTCTCCCTTGATCTGTGTCGGCTATGGCATCCCGTTCTCCGAAAATCAGTTTCAGCAGTTCCCACTTGCGGCCCTCCCAAGAAGCTATCCGCTCGCGCACATCCCGGTCGAGCTGGCGGAAATTGTGTTCCACTTCACGGAAGTCGCCAAGCAGTTCGCGCGCCATGGCATTTACCTGCTGGAAACGTTCCTTCAGGGCCGTGTCGTTCATAAGCGACATGTCACCCGAATGGATGCGCTCTATTTCCCTGTCGATATCGCATTTCCGATTTTCAAGTTCGGCAATGCGCACCCCCGCTTCGGTCTGTGACCCCTGCACCATTTGCTTCAACAGTTCAAATACCGTCAGGAGCCGCGACTCGGTACCCACAAACATTCGCCGAGTCAGGCTTTCCAGCCAGGCAATCGCTTTTTCCGTGGCCGGTGTAAGATCGAAGTGGGGCTCGTCCACGCCCGGAGGATAAAATTTGTGCAGCCATCCCTTATCATTCCCTGCCCATTCATCCAGGTAATCGGCCGCCTCACGCGCAAATGCATGCTCCCCTTCGGACTCCCGCAAATGATACAGCTCATCACCAAGTTTTGAGACCAGATCCTCCCGAGCCATTATCCGCACATTGGGAACAATAAACACCCGGTGCAAAAAGCCGGCAATCAGCGGGGCATGGTCGGCCATAAGCAATCGCCAGGCCGGATGAGTCTTTCGAAGGGTAGAGAGGGTGTTGAAATCCATTAAGTCACAAACTATATCAATGATTATTTTAGATATTAGGTAGTTAACTTATCATCTCAATGATGTCAATATGTATGTTCGGGTGTTCGGTCATCACGCGCCGTCCTCGTGAAACCGTGGTAAAGAAGAAATGCACCGGCAAAAACTTCATCAATCGGCTTCGGTGATGCCGCCGGTAACAAATACGCAATGCTAAATTTATTTTATGGTATCCGCTTTGCTCCAGTAAAATTCGGTTTTGTCTTTACCCCCCTTAGCAAAACTTAGCAAAAGGGGGGCAAGGTGGGCTTTGGGTTTCAATTCCGCAGTATCCCCATAAATCCCTTCAAAGGAGGACTTTGGACCGAGGTTCACAAAGAGAATCCATTTACTGGAGTTTTCCGGATAACCATTTTTTTTTCAGATTTGACAATAACGTTTTTTCGTCTATATTGCATTCAATAAATAACATAGACGATAAGCGAGTGATATGTATACTCAGAGAACGCTTGAGAATTTCTTTCAGAAGGTGGCCTCCCAGTTTCCGGTGATGCTGGTCACGGGCGCCAGGCAGGTTGGAAAAACCACCTTTCTCCAGCATTTGCGTACTGAAGAAAGGACGTATATAACCTTGGATGACCCGATAGTTCTGAGCCTGGCAAAAGAAGATCCCGCTCTTTTCATGCAGCGCTTCCCCCCCCCCGTGCTGATCGACGAAATCCAGTATGCGACGGAACTGCTTCCCTACATCAAGATGGAGGTCGACAGGAGCCGCAAGCCGGGCCTTTTCTGGCTTACCGGTTCACAGCAGTTCCACCTTATGAAGGGTGTTTCCGAATCGATGGCCGGGCGGGTCGGCATCGTGCGGTTGATGGGTCTATCGCGTCGGGAGCGCCTCGGGATTGGTCAGGAATCCACCCCCTTTCTGCCGACACAGGAAGTCCTTGACCAGCGGGTGCAATCCGGTGGGAGCTTGGAGCTTAAGGAGCTTTTTAAGTCGATCTGGCGCGGTTCCTACCCGGCTGTCGCACTTTCGGAAGAAATCGACCGCAACCTGTTCTACAGTTCCTATGTGCAAACCTACCTGCAACGGGATGTCCGCGACCTGGCGCGAGTGGGAGACGAGATGGCGTTTCTTCGCTTCCTGAGAGCTACCGCTGCCCGCTCCGGGCAGCTTCTCAATACGGCCGAACTTTCGAGGGACGCCGATGTGGCGCACAACACGGCGAAAAGCTGGCTTTCCATTCTCCAGTCATCCGGGATCGTCTACCTCTTGGAGCCCTATCATACGAATGTCACCAAGCGGTTGATCAAAACGCCCAAGCTCTATTTTCTGGATACCGGCCTTTGCGCCTGGCTGACCGAATGGTCCAGTCCGGAAACACTGGAGGCCGGGGCCGCATCCGGTGCCATCCTGGAGACCTGGATCATGTCGGAAATCCTCAAGACCTGGTGGCACAATGGACGCCAAGCGCCTTTTTATTTCTACCGGGACAAGGATCAGAAGGAAATCGACCTGTTGATCGTACAGGACGGCAGGGTCTACCCTTTGGAGTTCAAAAAGACCGCTTCCCCTGAAAAAGGGGCGATCCGGCATTTTCATATACTTGAAAAATTGAACATGCCGATCGGCCCGGGAGGCGTCATCTGTTTGTCTCCACAATTCCTGCCGCTCACGGCCACCACTTATTCCATACCGGTGAGCGCGATCTGATTTTTAAGGCAACCGTGTCGAATGAAATTCCGCAGGTCCGCATCAGCGAGAGAAAGGTGCCACTATTTCTGATTCAACCTTTTGGATTCATCCAGCACCGACCGAACTATTTTCGCAAAATCAGCCCTGCCAACGGGTTTATATACAAATGCCCTGATGCCGATCTCCGCTGCCGACTCACTGGAAATACTTTTACTGAATCCTGTGCACAGTATGACCGGAATTGCCGACCTGATTTTCATCAATTCAATGGCCAGCTTGTCGCCGGTCAGGTTTGGCATGGTCATATCGGTGATAATCAGATCGAATTCATCGGGTTTTGCCTGGAAAAGTTCAAGCGCCTCGACACTGCTGGTCCTCATGGTCACCGAGTAACCGAGCTGTTCAAGAATCTGCTGCCCCATTTTTGCTATTGGCAATTCATCATCGACAAATAAGATCCGCTCGGTACCTGTTGGATTTTTTTCCGTGTGCTCCGCATTCTGGCGGTTACGGGTTACGGGCAGGTAGATCGTAAACCGCGCGCCTTTATTCAATTCACTTGAGACGGTAATCATCCCACCGTAACCTTCTATAATGCCATGTACCACAGCCAATCCCAATCCGCTTCCTTCGCCAGGGCCTTTGGTCGTAAAATAGGGATCAAAGATGGAATCGAGAATACCGGGCGCGATACCTTTGCCGGTATCCGATACATCAATCTTGAGATAGTCTCCCGGTTCCAGTTTCTTATTTTTCAAAGTAACGTTTTTATCAAGGCGGACGTCTTCCAAACCCACCCTCAAAATACCACCAGCACCTTCCATCGCATGAACCGCATTGGTGCATAAGTTCATGAAGATTTGATGAATCTGCGCCGGATTTCCCATTACAAGGGAGTCACTGTTCAACTCCTGCTGAATCTCGATTGTCGCGGGTATTGTTGATCGCATGAGTTGAAAGGCTTCCCTGGCGATCGCATCGATCCGCACCGGCTTGATCTCTTCATCTGACTGCCGTGCAAACGCCAATATCTGTCTTACCAGTTCTTTGGCGCGCTTGCCCGCTGTCAGCACCTCCTGCAAATCGTCTTCCAGGCGGGCGCCGCGTTCCACCTCATCAAGGGCCAATTCTGTAAACCCGATAATTGCGGACAGAATATTGTTAAAATCATGGGCTATACCACCGGCTAAAAGACCAATGGATTCAAGTTTCTGGGATTGTCTGAGTTGTCTTTCCAGAAGGATCTTTTCTTTTTCAGCGTTTTTTTGCTGTGTGATGTCCTGTATGACACCAGCGACCTTGAGTGGCGCGCCGGAATCATCCCGTATGACCTCGGCGATCGATTTGATGATTTTTCTATCCCCTCCGATCCGGGGGCGAATTTCAAACTCAAGATTGTAGGGTTCGTTTTTTTCCAGCAGATCGACAAGCGCCTGATGGACGATTTCCCGCTCAGGGATACAGCTTTCGATTTCCGTCACGGTGAAATCCGTACTTTCGGGATCAAATCCATAAATGCGTTTGGCTTCATCAGAACCCCAGAATTTCTCCGTAACGGAATCAAATTCCCAATTGCCCACCTGGCCTAATCGTTGCGCTTTTTTATATCGTTGCTCATTTTCTTTCAGCGCCTCCTCGGCATCCTTGCGCTGGGTAATATCGCGAGCGATTCCGAGCACGCCGATAAGATTGTCATCGGCATCGCGCATTGGGTTTTTAATGGTTTCAAACAACCCGTGGTACCCATTGTCGGCAAAAGTGAGCCACTCCTCGTTGACGCTGGGTCCGTCGGCATCCATTGCCTTCCGATCATGCTCCCGGAAAAAATCGGCAAGATCCTTGTCTTTAAAGTCGTAATCCGTCTTGCCGACAATTTCAGATTCCTTGGCACCGAAAAACCGCTCGAAAGTCGGGTTGCAACTGAGATAAACCCCTTCCATATCTTTTAGCCAGACCAGATCCGGAATGGTATCGACCAGTGTGCAGAGTCGGGCTTCCGACTGACGTCTGGCCTTCTCGTCCTCAATCTTGTCCGTGACATCTCTGAAATATCCGAACAGGCCGTCGATTTCTCCTTCCGCGTTGTGCCTGGGAAGGCAAGCGCCTTCAAAATACCGTAAAACGCCTGTTTTTGTAACCATCTGTAGTTTTGGGTATTCCGTGTTGCCGGTCTCAAGAACTCTTTTTTTTAACCGCGTCAGGTTGCCGGCATCTTCCTTTGGCAGGATGTCAAAATCCGTCTTTCCGAGCATGTCTTCTTCCGAGAGGCCCGATGGCGGATTAATCACCCATACATATCGCAACTCTTTATCTTGAATAATGACATGGTCAGGGGTGTTCATCGACAGGGCTCTAAATCTTTCCTCGCTTTCACGAAGCGCTTCCTCTGCCCTTTTTTGTTCGGTAACATCATTATAGATCGTAACCACTTCACCGGAAGGAAGTTTAAAAATATAATTTTCGTAATAATTCGAGAAATTATTGTCTTGATAAATCCTGACAGGATAAAAATCCGGAATACCGGTCTCCCAAACTTTTTTCAGGACAGGAATCAAGCCGTAATCATCAATGTTCGGCCGCAATTCATACAGGCTTTTGCCCACTACCTCGGCAACCGTTTTTCCTTCTAACCTGGAACTTGCCTTGTTGAAATTTTTGACGATGTAATCATTGCCCTGACTGCCATCACCAATAACGTCGTAGATAGCGCATCCGCAGGTCATATTGTCAAACAACCCGCGAAAGAGTGCTTCACTCGTTTGCTGGGACGATGGATTTTTCTGCATAATGTTAAAGACCACCGAAGTTAGTATTTTCCTGCTTAAATGGTCCCCGCCCTGGCGAGCAACCGGCTTGAATGGAACACGTTTCTTTTCCTCGACATACTGTCTTCCCGTGGCCGGGTAATGACCATTTTTCCCGGATATTTAAGGAATAGTAACCGATCCTTATTTGGTAACACAGAGGTTGGTTCTCGTTACGAGCAAGTAATTCCGGTAGGAATATAACTGAAATCCAGGGAAGTCAAGACGGGTGTTGGGGGTTCGTGGCGGGAAGTGGTCTGGAATTCCGGACAGGGAATTTCAAACAAGGCGGGTTCGGGTGTTGTTCTTATCTGATCAGGTCAGAAATAAGATTCCGATCTGTTAATGCTTTCTAAACCGGCGGTTTCAATGCCCCACTGCCTTTTCGAACCAGATGCGGTGGAGCACCGACTCGGCCGTACCCCCAAGCGTATTGGTGTCGATCATTACGCCAAGATCGATGATATCCGGCAGATCCCTCCGCTCCGGATAGGCCGTGCGAAAATCGTCCCGGATCCGTCGGGTGGTGGTCTGCATCCGCCCCAACTTTTCCGTTCCGGACCCGATCGGGATGTACCGCAGAAAAGCGTCATAATCGGGGTCCCCGGCCACCGGTTCGTCCCACTCCTGGTTGGTCCAGACATAACCGATGCTTTCCGGCATTTTGAGTCCCATGTAATCGTGCCGCGGGGTGTCGAACGAGACAATGAGATAAAATGCGGCGTCGTTTTTAGCGGAGTCGCGGAGATCGGCATCACCCGGGGGAAGCGCGACAGGGGTCATGATGAATCCGAGTACCGGATGTTGCTCCGGATCGATGCGGAAGTTTTCAGACGTTATGCCGATCAGCACCTTGTTTTCGATCCGGTTCTTCAATTTTTCCCGGTCATACAGCGCCAGCCAGTATCGGTTTTTGTAAACCGGCCCGGGCTTGCTGACCATGTGGAGCGCTCCATCCCGGATAAAGAAATAAAGGGGATCACCCATGGGATTGCGCCACCCCTGATTCCGGAACCACCGGGAAAACGGTTCCCCGGCCGGAACTTCTTCCTGGTCGCTCAAATCAAACAGGACCAGTTCCTCCGGCGCCGCCGTCGCAACGGCTGCCACCGCAAATAGCGAGGCCATTGCCGCAAGGATGAAGGGCCTAAAAATTCGTCTCAAGCGTTCCTCCCTTATTACAATGGAAAACTGGCGCTTTGTGCATTATTGTCTCGTCCGGCTGGCGGGAATTGCCGGTTCCCCGAATTGACTTCCCCGGCGAACGCGCTTACCGTTTTCATCAAATCAAGCGGCGAACAGGCCGGGTTCGCCAGTCCGGGTTCGCCATGAAAAAGGTTTAAAAGGAGTGGTGGAATGTCCCTTGAAGAACATTTCGTATCTATTGACGGCATACGGATCCGTTACCTGGTGGAGGGATCGGGACCGGCGGTGGTGCTGTTGCATGCCGCCGGCGAAAGCGCCCGTGACTGGCAATGGATGATCCCCCGGCTTGCCGGACGTTTCCGATTGTACGCCCCGGACCTGCCCGGATATACGGACGGATCGGGCAACGGTGTTTCTTATACAACAACTGCATTTGCCGGGATTATGACGAAGCTGATCCGGGAACTCGATATTTCCTGTCCGACGCTGATTGGCAATTCCCTCGGCGGGCTGGTTGCGCTCCGGATGGCGATGAGCGATTCCCTTCAGGTACCCGCCCTTGTGATGGTGGGGAGTGCCGGTCTCGGGAAAGAAATCAACCCGTTCCTCATCGGATTAACCGCCCCGGCAGCGGGTGATATTGCAATGGCATCCACGTCCAATCCGTTCGGGGCATGGCTCCGATCCGGATTCCGCTCGCTGCTGTTGTTCGCGAATCCCTCACGGGTGCCCCCGGAATGGTTTCAGGAGCAGTACCGGCTTGCCGGGAATCCCTCATACCGACACGCAACGCTGGCTTCATTGCGTGCACAGATCGATTACAATGGGCAACGCGAGGTGCTGGTCGGTGAACTGCCGAAACTCGACATCCCGGTGCTCGTCCTTTGGGGGGGAGAAGACCAGATCATCCCGGTTGAACACGGCCGGAAGGCCATGAAACATCTTAGATATGGAAAAATCGAAATCTTTCCGGACTGCGGCCATATTCCTCAGGTTGAAAACCCGGACAGATTTTCAACCGCACTCGGAAATTTTCTGGAAGTAACCGGTAATTAACCGTTAATCGAAATCCTGGATGATTACGTCTATGTGGCCGGTTCAAAAGAGACGATTTTGATTTCCAGGTTCTCCGGCATGGCTTGCGGCGATCCCTTGGACATATACATGGCGACCCCGGAAAAGGAGAATTCCGCTTTGGCGCCCACGGACAGATAATTAATCACATTCTTTTCATCGGCCGTTTTCGGTACATCCGATATAAACCATGTATCAAATATCATGATTTGCCCGCAAGACCCGCAGTTACCGGTCACCACGACATTTTTCAGATCCACTTCGCCGACATTCTGGATCTCGCCTCTTGCCGTTACTTCAAATCCATATTCCGATACTTTATTGACGGCAAACTCCTGATTGATAACAACTGCCTTCCCCTCTTTGGGCTTCTGGCAGGAAAACAGACACGAACTCAAAACAATAATCAAAAACAAGGTCGCGGTTCTTAAAACAGAAAGTCTCATGTTCGCTCCTTTTTTCATGGCCCTCGGTTCGGGGTCGTCCCGACAAAAGGGTTTGAGGTGAAATAGCGGGAACCCTGATCAATTCCGATCCGCAATGACGTCCTTCAATGTCGCCTTGCCGTTTGCCGCCACCATGACCACGGCGACGCCGCCGCCGCGAAGATCCTTTTCAAGGGCCAACGCCTTCTTCTTCGGGGCAAAATACGCTTCGATGCCATAGCGGATGTGATAAACCCTGTTGACTGCCGGCCGGCTTGTATCCTGGAGTCTTCCCCGGATAAAGGGCCCGGTTTCGGGTTTTTCCAGGCTGGCGCCATCAAATACATAGAGGCCGTTTGCATCCGGTTTGAGCCGGACGTAAACGATTTCACCGGACCGCAGATTTGTTCGTTCTCCGTCATCAATCCGCTCGATGTTTGAAATCGGGTAATTCAGGCGGGCATAATTGCCGCGAAACAGGCTTCTCGGGTCGACCGGGACGGTTTTCAACCGGATTTCCCGGCCCGTCCACAAGGGGTAAACCGCCCCGATATATTCCCCCGCCAGCACGGCCAACTGGAAGACGATCATCACGGCCAGGCCGGCGGTCACGATTTTTCTGTTCATGAGGTGGCCCCTCCGTGATGGGATCGCCAGAATTTCGCGGCAAACAGGAGCACCGCCGCCAGGACGGCAAACAGGATGGCAGCGCCGATGTAATCGCCGACCAGGTCGATGTAGCGGAACAGGCCGGTCCCCATAATCGTCAGCACCCCGAGAAAGAAGTAATGGGAGATGTCGTCCCGGATACCACGGACGATCAACCCGATCCCGGTGCCGACCAGCACGAAATTGTAGACCACCTGAAAGGCGATGGCATCGTATTCGTTCCGCGTCAGCACCACCGCCGCCAAGCTTATCAGAAACAGGAGGGAAAAAGTGGCGGTTGAAACGAGTGACGCCCGCGCCCGCCAGGCCAGCCAGATCGCCGCGCCGGACAGGAGAACCGCCAGGGCGACGGCCAGGATGGGCATGCGCCACTCGGCGGTGATCAATTCCTCCCAGGGATCGTCGAAGCTCAGGATGAACAGGGTGACAATGGCAAACCGGAGCACCCAGACATCGAGCAGCGCACCGTAATCAGCCGACCCGTGATCCGTTTGAGCGGATAGCCATTTGGACAGGCCGTGAAATGCCAGGAAAAGGCCCGCGCCGAGCACGACATTTTCCACCCCCGCATTGAACCCGAACCCGTTGCTCAGGAACCAGGAGAGGGTGTACTCGGCAAAAAGCACGGTTCCGGCGATCAGCGCCAGGAACAGAACCAGGTTTTGCCGGCCCCGCAAAAGTTGCCAGGCGATTGCGGCCAGGAACAGCGGAAAGAGCGCGGGATAGAAGTTCAGGGAGGATTCGACGAAGAACCAGGTGAAGCCGAGAGCCGCGGCCAGCATCAGGATCAGTCCGCTTTCGAGCAGGATCCCGATCGGAAGCACACCGATCCCCCACCAGAAAATGCCGTCCGGGAAGTGTTCCCCGATGTGGTAGATCTGGGCGATCAGCATGATAGCGGCCCCGTAAAACAGCCCGCCCAGGAAAAACCAGCCAATGGCCGAGGGCGCCTGGTCCGTCCGGTATTTATACAGTCCGATCAGGTTGGCGCCCAGCGCCAGGGCCACCACCCCGGCCATGCGTGCGGCCCGGGGAATGTCGTCCCAGTTGGCCCCGATAAGGGTGATGAGCGCCAGGCCGATGAACAGGTATCCGAGCCCCATCAGGACACGGTAACCATAGGACTGCCGCGAGCGGTTTGTGTAATCGACCCCATACCGGGCGCAGATCGCCGCCGCCTGTTCCGGGGCGATGATTTTCTCCTTAACCCATTCGTCGGCTTCGCGGGCGAGATCGTATTTCAGTAATCGGATCAGTCTCAAATGTCGCTCCGGGGGAAATTCGAATTCATTTGCTGAATGTTCTGATGTTTTCAGATTTTCCGGTCATAATAAAATTGAACCATTTTCCAAATTCAAGCACGCTCATTAGGGGACGCTGGAATAATCGATCCAGCATACCGGCCAATGCCAATATAATCAATAAATTCTCTCACATTTTACAATATTTTAAGCTTTGCATGCGAATCTCATTCTTATCCTAAAATAAATTTTAAAATGAATTCTTTTATTTTTTGTTTAAAGTAAAGTTTAAAACCTAATAAATTAAAGTCGAAAAAAGTATTTAACATACCCAAAAAAACATAAAGAGCTATCGCACCTTGTTTAAAAACAGGGTTAGATTCAAATAGGAAAGGTTGAATTTGTATACAAAGGCCGATAAATGCGATCAAATAGATCATATTTACTAAAGAAGCAGAAAGGAAATCTGAGATTTTAGAAGCTTTGTAATCTAAAGAATTTGATAAATTTCTATGTTGTATGATTAAGAGCTTATCCGTAAATAACGCCTACCTTTCGGAAAGCGATGATCGCTGCGGCCATATGCAGCAAGGCCATATAGGTATCCTTGCGCTTCTGGTAGCGGACCAGGATCTTTCGGAAGCGGTTGAACCATGA
>Ga0209347_1005671_pt1 | contig 11685 bp, 12 predicted proteins | sample AutmiccommuBRH23_FD_187382 | JGI IMG/M metagenome (GOLD analysis project Ga0209347, IMG submission 187382) | Deep subsurface microbial communities from Mt. Terri, Switzerland - Autotrophic microbial communities BRH/23 (SPAdes) (version 2) | ecosystem: Environmental > Aquatic > Deep subsurface >...
AAATGATGAAATGTCAACTAAACAAAAACAAAAAAATGTTTATTTTAACCATTGGCCTACTTCTAATATTGGTGGGATTATTAGGTTGTGCATCACGCCAGCAGGATGATTCGGAGCTTGAGGCTTCTGTTGTTTATGTGCAGGAAGAGGAACAAAAATCGGGCTTGCCCGCTGATGTAGATTGGCTTAAGAAAGATTTGCTATATGTCTCCTCAATGTTTACTAATGAGATATTAGTCTATGATGTAGGAAATAAGCTTGAGCTTCTCGGTTCCATTCCTGTTGGTAAAAAACCGTTTCATTTACTAATTTCACCTATGAAAGATACCTTATTTGTAACCTGTGCGCTTTCGGATGAAGTCTGGCAGATCGATGTTTCTACACAAACTGTGGTTCAAAAGATTGCTGTGGGCAAAAGACCGGCCCATATGCTTTTATCTGCAGACAATAGATTTCTATATGTTAGCCTTCTTGAGGAGGAGGCAGTGGCTGTGGTTAGTCTTAAGAGTAATACGGTAGTGGATAAAATCGCTGTCGGTAAAGAACCGTATGATTTGCTGCTGGATAAAGAAAAGGGAGTATTATATGTTGCGAACTTTGGTGACAATAGCATTTCGGTTGTAGACCTTCAAGAAAAGAAGGAAGTTGAAAGAATCTCAGCGACAACGGGAGTCGCAGGTTTAGCCCAAATGGATGATTATACATTTTTATTGATTGGCGGACATGGTAATAATCAAGACTGGCGAGAAATATGGAAGTACGATCTATTAAAAGGCGAAAAAGTTGATACGTTTTATACGGATGCGAAGGAACCAATGCCGGCAGTCCTAAAAAGTCAACCTGGCACGGAATTGATTTGGGCGCTAATTGACTTAGGAGACACGGTTTATGTTGTAGACAAAAATACGTTTGAACTTAAAAGGAAAATCCCGGTTGGCATCAGCCCACAGGCAATGGACTTCAATCATGACGGTTCTCTTGCTTTTGTGGTCAATACAAATAGTGACACCATTACTATGGTGGATGGGGTAACCTTTCAAGTGTTAGGCAGCTATGATGCAGGGCAAGTTCCGACGGATGCTGCCTTTAAAGGGAAAAGGGGGATGTAAGGTAGTGAAAAGGTGGAATGAATTGCTGCTTTTGATAAGCTTGGCAGCCGGAATTCTTGTTGCTATTACACCTTTCTATTTAGTGCCGGTTTGCACTAAATTATTAGAATTATCTTCAGGTATGTTTGTTCATATGACGTGTCATTGGACAGGAAAAACAGAAGTTTTGTTGGGTGTATTAGTAGTTACTATAAGTGCAGCTGCCTTAGTAACAGGCAGGTTAAGTGGGGAAAATAGTAAATTTACGGGTCTGGTATTGATAGCTTTGGGAGTGGGCGGCCTATTGATTCCTACGGACTTAATTATTGGAATCTGCAAGAATCCTGAAATGGACTGTCACTCTACGGTGAAAGTCTTAAACTGGTTATTGGGAGTTGTCGTATTGACCGGCCTGCTAATTTTTTCCAGCGTAAAAGATAAAGGGGAAAAAGGGCAAAAATAGTGTCAGGTGAGCCATGGCTTACCTGACACTATTTTTTCGATATCAGAAAATATATGTTTCTGATATGGGGGGGTGTGTTATATTAAGGAGGAGCACCGTCCCTACTTAACGTTTACATTAATTTGTTGGCCATTCTCTTTATCTGCAGTTGCTAAAGCGCCCACACTGTCGTCATGGTAGATTGCCTTAATTTCTACTTTCTGGTTAGGAAATTCTTCAGTTAGTTTACTTAAATGTTGTTCCATACGAAAGTTTAGCAGATCTTCAGTGATTTCCTCTTTAATTATTATTGTTGCTCGGATAACTTGGTCTGATTTGTCAAGTACTATTTCTGCACTGTCAATAAACATGCATTGTTCCATGGTGTCGGGATATTCCTTAGCGAAGTCTTTTTGTTCTATGGTGATGGCTTCAACTGTTGCAGGCTGATGCTGCTCTGTGGATTTAGTTGAAGCATTTGTCTTTTCTGCTTCTTTCGAAGCTTTTTCTTCCGGCATGTTATTTTCTTGGCTGGAACAGCCAAGGGTAATCAGTATGGTCATTACCAGTAATAAGGCTATGGCAAGTGAGTTTGGTTTCAAAAAATCCCTCCTATATTTTTATTGTTTGCTATATCATAACACAAGCGTAAAGTTTAAAACATTGACCTTCATGCGTATTTTATATCGTGTAAAATATGACCAATAAAAAGCTGAAGATTAGTGTAAGAAATGATACCATCCATGGTAGCCAAAGGTTCCATTTATTGTGATATTGTGGTTGGCAGGAAAATTGAAGGAATTTGTCGAAGAAAACTACTTGGCTGAGAATTCCGTTAAGAGGGGTGAGAGGCATGTTTGATAGGGAAATTCAGTGTGAGAAGCTCTTTCAACAATTATTTGATAATGCTAACGATGCGATATTTTATCATGAATTAAATGGGAAGTTTGTAGAAGTAAACGTGGTTGCTTGCGACCGCTTGGGCTATACACGGGAAGAGCTATTAAACATGTCTCCCAAAGATATAGATACCAATAAAGCACGAAACAAGATTGATAAAGAAAAGATAATGGAAAAGTTTAAAAAACAAGGTTCGTTAATGGCAGAAACGGAACATCGGACTAAGGATGGAAAGGTAATTCCTATTGAACTAAGCAGTAAACTAGTTCATGTAGGAAAGAAAGAGATGGTATTATCTTTTGCTCGAGATATTACTCTACGTAAAAAGTCGGAAGAATTAATTAGATTGCGTAATCAGGAATTGTTAGAAAAGTCCAGGGAAGTGGCAACTGCGGCAGAAAGAACTCGCCTCGCCAGAGAACTACATGACAGTACTTCGCAGGTCTTGTGTTATTTAATTTCGAGACTAGAATTGGCGAAAATGCTTATGAGCCAAAATAAATATGATAAACTAAACAGCTATCTTGATGAAATGTACGCTCAATCCCATGCGGCTTTTGATGATATCAGAGAATTTTTAGTAGGGGTAAATAATAAAGAGTCGTGTTATGCAGATTGGTTAGGGAAGTTAAAAAATTATGTTGAGGCTTTCGGAAAGCGATGGAAAGTAGAAGTTACTTGGGAAGGGGAATCAAACAGCAAGGCAATTAGCGGCTATAAGGTAACCCAAATAAGGCGGATAGTGCAAGAGGCTCTAGCTAACGTCAGAAAACATGCTGAAGCTACAAAAGTCTATATTACTATAACAGAACATAACCGGGAAATAATAATTAAGGTTGCAGATGATGGCTGTGGCTTTAATCCATTACAGGTGGCGGATGATCGCTACGGGTTAAAAATAATGCAGGAACGCGCGTTGGAAATTAATGGATCTTTTGAAGTGGAAAGCATCCGTGGAAAAGGTACCGCAGTGATATTAAAATGTCCTTTGAGTTCTTAACGGGGTAAGTGGGAAGTTAATAACAGGGGCAGGAGGGGTTATTTTGTGGAACAAGTAGAAGTATTGTTGGTAGATGACCATGACTTGTTTAGGGAAGGTCTAAAATCACTGCTGGCATTAAGGAATGATTTAAGGATTGTGGGTGAAGCCGGTAATGGCGAAGAGGCAGTTACTAAGGCTAGAGACTTAATGCCTGATGTAATTTTGATGGATGTCGGATTACCAGGTATAAGTGGTGTAGAGGCTACTAAATTAATTATTAATGAAATGCCATCAGTGGAAATTATTATGCTAACTGCATCTGAGAATGATGGTGATTTGTTTGAATCTTTAAAGGCGGGAGCCAAGGGCTATGTCTTAAAAAACATAGCATCTCAAGAACTGGCTAAATTAATTCACGGCGTGCTAGGCGGAGAAGCAGCTATATCCGGGGTAATGGCAAGTAAGATACTAGCGGAATTCAGTAAAGATGAGGATAAAAAAGATACTTCCGTAACACAATTAACACGACGGGAAGAAGAAGTGTTGGAGAAGATTGGGGAAGGATATAGTAATCGGCAAATTGCAAATTTGCTCTATGTGACGGAAAGTACGGTAAAAAAACATGTGCGGAATATTCTCCAAAAACTGCATTTGCAGAATCGAGTTCAGGCGGCCTTGTATGCTGTAAACCAGGGCCTTGTAAAGGATGCCGACAGTTAAATAACAACAATGTTTTTATAACCTTAGGATTGATTAGTCGTCCTAAGGTTATTTTTTTCTTTATGGTATCCTTAAGGACCATATGCCGGTGCGCAAAAACGGCACTTATTGTCTAAAAAAAGATTGTACCTGAGCGGATTGTTGCCGTGGTGAATTAATGTAAAAATATAAGTAAGGCTTAAGAGGCTGCCCTTGGTTTCAACCACTATGATGCAAGCACGATAAAGGGGGTGAAGAATTAATTGATAATTAAACGGTATCTGCTGGTAATATTTCTTATAATTATGGCTTTAACACTTATGGCAGTAGGTTGCAGCAATAAAAATGATATTCAAGTCCCGGAAAACGATAATGAACAAGTTACAAGCAATGGTCAGAACAGTGAAAATGGTGATGCTGGTGCTAACGGCCAGAAACTAAAGGAGGATTCGCTAGCAGAGGACGATGAAACGGAAGTGTCTGAAGACCAAGCTGATTCTACAAGCGATACTGAAAGACCTAAAGAGTCCGAGCAGGTTAAAACAGTCAGTGAAATCATGGGCTTAGTTGAGAACTCAGAATTTATTGATAAGTCTCATCTAGATGCAGGGTTAGAGTGCAAAAGTTGTCATGGTCCTTTACCAGAAAAAGGTCAAACGCCTGAACCGCCATCCACTGAAAAATGCTTGAGCTGTCATGAGGGCAGCTATAATGAACTAGCCAAACTAACCGAAGAAGGTTGGGAGGAACGTAATCCGCATAAATCCCATCAGGGGGAGCTGGCGTGCAGCGACTGTCATAAGGTCCATGATTCTTTTGAGTTTATGTGTAATACTTGTCATACTTGGAGTTCTGGAAATAGGTTTAAGTAAAGAAGTTGAAAAGTAGTGAAATTATTGGAGGTGAAGAACTTGAAAAAATTAATTTTTGTTGCCTTATTAATATTTTCAATGGCAGCGTTGGCAGCTTGCGGTGGAGGAACCAGCGGAGGGGCGGTTCCCGGGGAGGATTACATTGTAGACGAACCCATGCCTAGCGGTGCTGAAGATGCTCGCAAGATCGAATTAGACTTTACTCCCGAAACCATAAAGCCAAATGAGGTTACTATGAAGGCCGGCGAAAAGATTCTGTTCGTTATTGCTAATACCGATGAGGAGGAAGAGCATAACTTCCTGGATCCGAATGCCGAACTGAAGGAAATCCTAGTTCACCCGGGGCAAACGGTACGAAGATTATGGACGGCACCGACGGAACCAGGTGTCTATGAACCTAACTGTGCAATCCACCCGTGGATTAGGATGACCTTTATTGTGGAATAACGCAGGTCTTAGCCTAAAAATTTAAGGAGGTAACAATATGCCTGGAAGTTTAAATCGCAGGGAGTTTCTAAAATCAGTAGGACTTGCCGGTGCTGGGGTCACGCTGGCCAGTAGCGGAGTTGCCGAAGCCGCAGCTAGTAATAATAAGCCTAATGAAGTGCCATACCGTTATTGGTGGGTAAAGTATCAGGATAAGCCGACAATTGAAATAGACTGGAAGCAGGTGCAGCGGTTTAAAGAGTGGAAGACTACCCGGGGAAGTTTGTCAGAGTATCGCAGCGATATGTATGGGGAAGGCTTTCATAAAAAGCTAAATGACCTAAGCAGTAGAAATAAAAAGAATTGGGAAGCAAATGCGGTGTCCGGCTATACAACCAAAGACGTGGCATTTAAGGCTGCTGCGGGTTACGGTAGACCAACAATGACTTTCATGGGCCCCCAAAAGACTTCAACTCCTGAAGAACGCGGGGTGCCGCGCTATGAAGGCACTCCGGAGGAAAATTCTCAGATTATCAGAGCCGCAGCGCGCCACCTGGGGGCATCTAGTGTAGGCTTTGTTGAACTGGACACAAATACTACCATGAAATTGATTTACGACGAGCAGCCTAACGGTGATAAAAGAAAGATACGTTTTGAAAATATTGATGTAGGGTATGAAACGGACGATAAACTGGCCATTCCCGATAAGGCTCGCTATGCCATTGTTTTTTCAGTACAGATGTCCGGTGAAACTATGCAAAGAGGCCCGACTCTAACCGGATCGAATACCACCGGTCTGAGCTATACAAGATTATGGCTTACTCTTGCTCAAATGCATGAATTTATTCATGGATTGGGATGGCAGTCATACGGAACGCCAAGATCTAATGGTTTAGGTATTTATCCTGCTATGGCAACAATGGCTGGATTAGGCGAGATGTCAAGGTTAAATCGTGTAATTACCCCCCAATATGGCCCCATGGTGCGTTTCACCTTCTTGTTGACCGACTTACCGTTAGCACCGACGAAACCAATTAACTTTGGGGTGATGGAATTCTGTAAGCACTGTAAACGTTGTGCAGATTTGTGTCCGTCAAAATCTTTAAGCTTTGATACTGAGCCTTCATGGGAAGTGCAGGGTCAGTGGAATAATCCGGGACATAAGGCATACTTTGAAAATTCAGTTACCTGTCGTAATTACTGGAGTCAGGTGGGAACAAACTGTGGTATCTGTTTTGCAGTTTGCCCCTACACTATGGATGACGAGGCCACTATCCAAAAGATTTGGAAAGCAACGGCGGCCACGACTCCCGCTTTTGACAGCACTGTAACACGTATTCAAAACGCAGCTTTCCCGGCCGAGCTGGGTAAACCAATTAAGAGTCCCGAGTCCTGGTGGGAAAATGAAAATATGCCTGAATACGGTATTAATACAATGCGCGGTGGAAGAAAACTATAGTGGAGGTGTAAGTAATGTTTTGGTTTATTATAGGAATAATACTGGGCTGTATTTTAATGTGGGTAATAAGTCAAGTGCGTAGTGGTACTTTTAAAGCAACCTGGTACCAGTGGGTGTTGGGAGTTTTAGCAGTAGCCTCCGCCTTGTTTGGAATACAAAACTATCAGGGTTTTATAAGCGGATTGGAACCGATAGCCGCAAAATACTCATTAACACTTTATGGGGGCATCGCTGTTGTATTAGCACTACTAACTTGGTTAATTCCCATACTAACGCGTGCTATTGGCAACAAGAAAGACAAAGAAGTAAATAATGCAGCATCGTAAAGTAAGGGAGAATTAGATAAAGGCGGGCTGTCATGGGTCCGCTTTTTTAGCTCAAGTACTAAGGATAGGAGGTGTAGGTTTTTGAGAAAATCATCGCAGCTGATCATTCTCTTGGCACTGATTACTGCTATTATGGTTTGGCCGATGTTAGGTTTTGCAGAGACTGGAAAAGTTGTCGAAATAGATGTTACGGCTAGGCAATTTGAGTTTAGCCCTGGGAAAATAGTTGTTCAGCAAGGTGATCGGGTACGTATTAATCTCAATGCTGAAGATGTAACCCATGGTTGGTACTTGGACGGATACGATGTCAACGTGGAAGATGAGCCGCGGGACCAGGAAATTAATAGTATTGAGTTTATAGCTGATCAAGCTGGGCGGTTTTCCTTTAGGTGCTCTGCTACCTGTGGTCCGTTCCATCCTTTCATGATGGGAACCATGATAGTAGAACCCAGGTCAACTTTACCGATGGCCCTGGTACTCACTATTGTTGTTGCTTTGCTCAGTTTAGTATATGTGACATATCGGGGCAGACAAGTGGCCCCCGAGGTGGCCGCTGCCATAGAAGTAAACAGTGTTAGCTTAACTGAGAAATGGCCGTGGTTAAAAACGTTGCTGCGACAACGATGGCTGCAGTATGTACTATTTACTGTCAATACATTCTTTTTTGCAATAATCCTTTTTGCGGGTTATGCGGGGACCGGGGTAGGAAATGCCAACTTCTCCATTATTTTTGTGTGGATAGTTTGGTGGGCGTTGTTGATACTGCTTTTAATACCATTGGGCGGTAGAATTTGGTGTTTTATGTGTCCGCTTCCGGCACCGGGGGAATGGCTGGATAGAAGGACATTTATCGGAAAAGGGCGAGAGCGGGATAGAAATCTGGTTACCCGCGGCTGGCCTAAGCAATTTAATAACATCTGGCTTCAGAACTTTTCGTTCTTGGTGGTAGCGTTGTTTAGCGGTATCATATTAACCCGACCGCTGGCTACAGCCATCGTACTGACCGCATTTATCGTATTTGCAATAGTATTCAGTTTGAAATACGGCAAGCGGGTATTTTGTCGCTACTTATGCCCCGTTGGAGGATTTATCGGATTGTATTCCTTAGTTGCGCCGCTGGAATTGCGCATTAAGGACAAGGAAACCTGCAGAAAGCATAAGGAAAAAGACTGTATCTGCGGTAATGAAAACGGCTATGGCTGTCCCTGGATGGAAGTACCCTGGAACATGGAACGTAACGCCTACTGTGGCTTATGCACGGAATGTCTTAAGACTTGCCCCAAAGACAATATCAGTGTTAATTGGAAGCCTTTTGGCACGGATTTATTAGTAGCAAAAGGGAAAGGAATAGACGAATCTTATAAGGCAATTATTATGCTGACCTGTGCGATTTTCTATTCTATAGTATTCCAAGGGCCTTGGGGTTTTGTAAAGGATTGGGCAAATTTGCAGATGCCTGGGTTTTTCGGTTATGTTGGAATCTTCCTGGCAACTAACCTTCTGGTAGTACCGTTCTTGTTCGCATTTGCCATTTGGCTGGGTAAAGGGATGGCAGAAAGTAAAATGCCTTCTGCTGGATTTTTAGCCTCTCCGATAAGCAATTTGGTAGAGATCGTTAAAAAACTTTTAGGTAAAGAGGCCCCGACAGCGGTAGAAACAGCTGCAGCAGAAGAAGGGAAATTACCTGGAATGAAGAAGATGTTTGTAGATTTGTCGTATGTATTGGTACCCATGGGTTTGGCAGGTTGGGCAGCTTTCTGTTTGTCTTTTCTGTTCATAAATGGTGCATATATCTTAAATGTTCTATCCGATCCTTTTGGGTGGGGGTGGAATATATTCGGTACGGCTACCATCGAATGGAAGCCAGTGTTTACCGGAGTATTTCCGTACCTACAAATTTTAATTTTATTGGTAGGTTTGGCATATTCCATCAGCCTTGGTTTTAAGTTGGTGCGTCAATATCGGGTAGAAGCTTCGGTAGCTTGGAAGGCCCTGCTGCCGGTTGCAGTTTTCCTCACCTTACTGACTACGATATTCATGTGGCTCTATGTATAGCCGAAAGGAGGGGAACTAGTGAACAAAAGAACTGAAATAATTGCTGGTTTGCTGGTGCTGTTGATAGTTATAGGTGTACCCGTTGGTAGTGTAATGGCTAAATGGGCGGGTATTGGAAGAGAACCTGGAACCATTGATGTGGTACTGAAGCAGTTTGAAAGAGGCGGATTTCCCCGGGAAATACATGTCAAACAAGGGGAGAAAGTTAGGCTGCGTTTCACCAGTGATGATGTAACGCACGGTTTTATCATTGGTGATCTAGGATTGGATGCGGGAGTGATACATGCCGGAAAATTCAAGATTTTGGAGTTTGTGCCGGAAGAAAAAGGACGCTTTAGCTACGTATGCAGTATTCGCTGTAGTCCGCTGCATTCGAAAATTAGAGGTTATCTGGTTGTAGAATAGAATATTGCAGATAGTTTAGTAAAAGAAATAACGTAAGGAGTGCTAATTATGACGTTAGGATTTCTACCTAATATGGGGCTGCCTGAGTTGAGTATTATTTTGTTCCTTGCGTTGGTGATCTTTGGGCCCGGCAAACTACCTAGTGTAGGTAAGGCGGTAGGGCAAAGCATTAAGGAGTTTAAAGGGTCAATGTCGCAGGAAGAAAAACCGGATAAAAACAATTTACCTGAGAAATAGTAATGTCCATCAAAACAAGCCAGGTTAGTTCTTAATCAAGAAACGAAAAGATCCCGCCAAAAGCATTTGGCGGGATCTTTTAATCGTGAGTTGCGATTTACCTCAGTTTTTTGTTACCAATTTGATTTAATAAAATGCTGTGTCCAGTATAATCTTCCTTGACTGTTTGTGGCTAAACCCACGCCTATTTGATTATAGGAGGAGTTTAAAATGTTCCGCCGGTGTCCTGAAGAATTCATCCATGCGTTAACCACTTCCTGAGGTGATCTTTGGCCCATGGCAATGTTTTCCCCAGCTGCGGTATAGCTCAATCCAAAATCTTTCATCATTTTAAAAGGAGAACCGTAAACGGGTGATGTGTGTGAAAAATAATTATTGTCCACCATGTCCTGAGATTTGTACCTGGCTACTCTTGACAGTTCCCAGTTTGCCTTTAAAGGTTGCAGACCGTTTTTTGTTCGCTCTACGTTTGTTAGTCTAATCACTTCATTTTCCAAGTTCTTTACTGATTGCAATTCCGGAATATTGAGTGTTTGCCCGGGGTAAATCATAGCTGGATTGGCCACTTGCGGATTTTGGGCAATAATTTCGCTTAGTCCCACTTCATACCTCACGGCAATCTTCCACATAGTATCTCCTGACTTGACCGTATACTTCATTCCTTCAGCGTGGGCCGGGCTGACTACTAAAAGAGCAAATAAAACAACTGAGGCTAGTACATAACATAATTGTTTTTTCATATTATCCCACCTTTATTTTTTTTAACTACACATGTGAAATTCTGTGCAAATCCTTAATCTCCTTTTGGTAATGCAAGGTGAGGTTAGTAGTCAAATGGCAACATGTCCATTTAATAGATAAAGCGAAACATGTATAAACTTGTTACATGATTATTATAAAAAGGCAAAGGCTAACAAATATATCGGATAAGGAGGGAAAGTATGGCCTCATATAACGAACTTGTTTGGCAGATTAGTGGTCAGCAGGGGGAAGGAATAAACGCAGCGGGAGATATTTTGGCGTCAGTGCTTAATCAGACTGGATATTATCTATACGGATACCGAGAATTTGCCTCTAGAATTAAGGGCGGCCACACCCATTACCGTTTAAGAATTAGCAAAGTCTCTGTAGGTGCCATAAGCCATAAACTACACTTATTAATTGCCATGGATCAAAAAGCGTTGGATGTTCAAGAGCATTATCTTGTACCTGACAGTATTGTTTTAGCTGATAATAACCTCAACGCAGAAAACACTAAGATGCGCCATAACGTAATCAAGGCCCCTATGACCACTTTAGCTTTGGAACAAGGGAATAAAATTGTCAAAAACCTAGTCTGTTTGGGGATGTCTATCGCAATCATGGACTTGCAGCTACCGTTATTCGAAGAAAATATATACAGACGTTTTCAGCGGAAAGGCCCGGCGGCGGTTGAAACTAATCTAAATGCTCTCAAGGCTGGTCATAATTGGGCTTTAGAAAATGACCTAGCAGGAAAACTATCCTTGAATGAAGGGGATGGGAAGCAAAGGTTATTTTTACTAGGTAATCAAGCTGCAGCAATGGGGGCGATTATGGCTGGCTGTCGTTTTCTTCCAGCTTACCCTATTACACCTGCGACGGAAATAATGGAATATATGTCTAAATATTTACCAGAATTGGGCGGAGCGGTGGTACAAACGGAGGACGAAATAGCAGCGATTACCATGGCTATTGGTGCAGGGTATGCGGGTGCGCGGGCCATGACGGCTACTTCCGGACCTGGTCTATCGCTTATGACTGAGGCAATTGGTC
>Ga0209347_1005673_pt1 | contig 11679 bp, 7 predicted proteins | sample AutmiccommuBRH23_FD_187382 | JGI IMG/M metagenome (GOLD analysis project Ga0209347, IMG submission 187382) | Deep subsurface microbial communities from Mt. Terri, Switzerland - Autotrophic microbial communities BRH/23 (SPAdes) (version 2) | ecosystem: Environmental > Aquatic > Deep subsurface >...
ACAGCCCAGCCTTGCGACGTCCTTGCAGTGTGTGCAGGGAACGCCTTTGAGCGGCCCGAAGGAATCGCCGAAGACGTCCTCGCTATTGCTGGTGTGGCCCCCGCAGACGGAGCTGAAGTATGCCGGGAACAGGCCGCTCATTCCAGAGGACGGAAGACGGAGGACGGAGGACGGCGCTGCCGTCTGTCCTCTGTCGTCGGTCTTCTGTCCTCCGGTCACAAGGACCTTGCCGAACGTGCTGTTGACCGCATCCCAGACCTGCGGGGATTCGGCGGCGATCCCGCCATAGACCTGGCTCGACTGGGTCCGGCTCACGTCGTAGCTGCGATTGACCCCGAAGCGGTTCTTGATGTACAGGCAGTAGGTGCGTGCGGCGATGGCCTGGGCTCTGAGGGCCTGCGGCTCCCAGTAGCTGGGCATCTCCTCGCCGACCACGCCCGCCAGGTAGGGCTCCAGCGGCACCAGGTTCAGGACATCGAAGGTTTGACCGCTGCGATTGACGGCCAGCTTGAGCTTGCCGCGAAACTGCTGGCCGTTCAGGCTGAAGACGTGCGGGGCCTCCGGACCGATCACGACTTCCCGATCGGCCAGGGGCACTTCGCCGAGCATGAGCCGGCCGCGAACCAGGCCGACCCTTATCGGGCCCTCAACGGGAGCTCTCGCGGGCTGTCCCGACGGGATTCCTATGGCGAGGTCGGCCCGCAGCACGTGAAAGGCCGAGGGGATCTCGACCGTGCATTCGGAGGCGTTGGCCGCCAGCAGCACGCGGATCCAGAACTGCGACCCGACCTCCATCTGCGGCGTCGGCCGAACGATTCTGCGGGGCTCGCAGCCGGGGAGCAGGAGAATCAGCAGGCTCAGGGAAATGACCGAGGACCTTATTGACCGGATTGACCCAATTGACAATGAGGTCAATGACGTCAATCCGGTCAATAAGGTCCAAAGAAGGGAAGCGTCGCTCCCAACCCTCAACGCTTCAAGGCTCCAACCCTGTTGCCTTTTCACTTTCCGCCTTCTGCTTCTTCCTCGTTGCGGTTGTCCGGCTTACTCCAGGCTCCGCAACGACAGGCCGTAGGTGGTCAGAGCCTTCTTGATCTCGTTCAGGCTGGTCACCCCGAAGTTCTTGCAGCCCAGAAGCTCGGCATCCGTGGTGCGGGTCAGCTCGCCCAGCGTGCGGAGGTTCAGCTTCTGCAGGCATTTGCGGGCCCGAACCGACATCTGGATGTCATCCACGGACCTGTTCATCAGCCCTTTGTCCTCGGCAGTCCCGACTCGCTCCGGCGTGGTTTCCACCTGGAGTTGCTTGTCTTCGAGGGCCTGGCCCAGCCGCAGGCTCTTCTGATCGAGGATCGCCTTGATCTCCCGCAGCGACGTCTCGCCGAAATTCTTGTACGACAGCAGCTCCGCCTCGGTAATGTTCAGCAGGTCGCCCAGCGTGCGGATGTTCATCTTTCGCAGGCAGTTGCGGCTGCGGACCGAGAGCTCGAAATCGGAGATCGGGGTCTCCAGGATCTGGTTCTTGCGGCTTCGTTTCTTCTCCCGCTCCTCGTCGTAGAACATCGTCTTGGAGCTTTCCACGTCCTTGTAGAACAGGACCGCCCGCGGATGGTTCGGGTGCGACTCCAGGACCTTGTCGACGCAGGCGCTCGCCTTCTCGAACTCGCCCCGGTCCTCGTAGAGCACTGCCAGGTTCAGCAGGGCGCTGACGTAGGTCGGCGACCCGGCGACGACCTGTTTGTAGTACTCGATCGCCTGGTCCTCGTAGCCGGACAGATCGCACCGGTAGGCCAGATGGAACAGTGATCTCTGGTGCGTCGGAGCCAGCTCCAGGGCCTTCTTGTAGTTGGTGACCGCATCGTCGTACAGCCCCTCGGCCTCCCGCAGGCGGGCGAGCTGGTAGTGGTATTCGGCGCTGACGTTCTGGAAGTTCGAGCAGGACTTGATCTCCTTGGCCGCCGCCTCCAGATTGCCCGCGTGCCGATAGGTGGCCACCTTCTCCAGGCTCACGTTGAGGGCCTCGGCGCCGGATTCCTTCGCCCGCTGGAGGTTCTGAATCGCCTCGTCGTACTTCCTGATCCGGCGACAGGCAAACCCCAGGTACAGGAACTTCTCCTTGCCGTCGGGCCCTTTCTGGAGCTTGGCGATCGCCTCGCGATACCGGCCGAGGATGAACAGGCCGATGCCGGCCTCCAACGACGCAACGGCTGAGGTGCTGTTCAAGTTCTGTTCGACCTGTTCGGCGAACCGTAGCTGGTTGATCTCGCTGGAATGAACCAGGTGCGAGAGCATACGGATCTCCTCCATCGAGGGCATCTGCTCTCGAAACAGGTTAATCTGCAACTCAGCAGTCTGTTCCATGGATATCGTCTCCAAAAGGCAATACTTGTATGGGCATCGTAATGACCCGAGATTTTGACGAGCGCATATTATAGGAGTGGCGGCGACTTTTGCAATAGGCATTTTACGGAGGGTCATGCACCCGCCGTCGCGGGGGAGCGATTTGGCCATGGGATATCGGGCGGTCAGGGCGCCGACGCCTCCTGCAAGCTTCCGGGCGGGCCAATCCGCCGGGGCTTGGCGCGTTCGACCAGGGCGACCCAGTCCTTGTCGGTGTCCTCCAGTGGCTGGCCGATCGCTACTTTACCCGGCCCGGCGACCGAGGAGATCGTTCCGATTTGCATCCGGCCGCCTGTCCGGGGGTTGAACCATCGGATCTCGAATGTGGCGGTCGATTCGCCCAGATCGAGCTGGGGGGCTCCGCCCGACGGCAGGTACACAGCGTAGACGTTGCCGGGGTCGGCCAGGCAGTAGTCGTCCTGGGCCGAGGTCAACTCGTCGTGAGGATCCATCGTCGCGAACGGCAGCCGGGCGTGGAAGAACTCCAGGGCATACCGCGTCAGGTCCCACATATGGTCCCGGCTGTGCCAGCTCTCGCAGTTGAGGTCGTTGTTCGTGTAGTTGTACCCGAAGTACCACTCGACGCCCGCGCCGCCGGCCATGAGGTTGCCCCAGAGGTGCTTTGTCCGGGCCTCATCGTGCCAGTAGTCGTCTTTATCGGGCTTGACGCCTGTATTGGAGGGCCCGATTTCATCGAGACAAACGAACCACTGCCGTCCGGCTTGGGCCGAGCGGGTGATCCATTTGAGGGTTTGGGCGTGCGTATCGTTCGTCTGGAGCGAGGGGCCCTCGAACCATTCGTATCCCAGCAGGGGCTCATAAACCTGGTCGTATTGGCCGGGATACGTGTGGCAGACCACCGGATGATCGTATGGGTCCAGCTCGTGAATGTACTGGGCGAAGGCCTTCCGCTGCTCAGTAGTATTGGTGTTCTCCTCGCCCAGGTTCCAGACCAGGGCCGGATGGTGTCCGAACCGGGCGATCAGCTCGCGATAGTAGAGCTTCCGCTGGCGGCCGAGCTCGCCCCCGTCGAGGCCCTGGTCGTTCTCCGTCTCCTGCGTGACCACGTGGAGCATCAGGCCCAGCCGGTCCATGTGCGTAAAGACAATCTCCCACTGGTCCAGCTTGCTGCAATCGTAGCGGAACCGCGCGATCGGGTCGATCCACATCCAGACGTCCTTGCCGTCCCCGCCGTCGAGGTTGTAGGTCAGGAAGTAGACGCTGTTCATGCCCTTGGAGGCCAGGTAGTTCAGGGCCCCGATGATGCCCTGGCCCTTGCCGTCCCGCCAGGTGGGGTCCCCGGGCCGCCAGTCCTCGACGTGAGGCTGATACGTGTGAATGAACTTCTCGCCCGCGGCCTCGCCTTCCCGTTTGAGATCCTCGGTGTCGTAGGTGTCGTCGAAATCCGCGTAGGCCAGGAAGTTCTCCGGGCTGTCGGCCCCGCCCTTGATGAAGTACGTCGCGGTGTGGGCGAACTGAAGGTATCGCCGGCCGACGTATCGCAGGAGCCCCTGGGCACGGAAGTCCCGCCCGATCTTATCGGTCGGTTCGATGGTGAACGTCCCGGCGGCCCCGTCGAAGTCGACGGGCTCGCCCGCCGTGGCGTTGGGGTCGATGGCGACATCCGCCCCGAAGCGGAAGGAGGCGGCATACGCCCATTCACCGGGCTCCGGCGGCATGAAGTGTGCCCGCCACTTGCTGCCGGCGGCGGCTCCGGTCTGCCCGGCGTGGCCGTCGGCGGCGTAGTACCCCGGCACGACGAACCGCTGGTCGCCCCGGCTGAAGGTGACATTCAGCCGGCAATCGAGGAAGGGATTCACCTCGCCATCCTCGCTCAGAACGGGTCCGTTGAATGTCAGGACGACATTGTGCCACTGCTTGAGCTCGCCGGACACGACGGCCGCCCCCGCGCGAGGCCGCATCGCGCACCCACCCGCCAGGATCAGGGGAACAAGAACCAACAGGATCAATCCATGCAACTTCATGTCGAGGCTCCTTACTGGACCAATAGTTCCTTGTCGCCTCAGCATGGTAAGGGACCGCCGCAGTCCTGACAATAGAATCTCGCCGACAGGGGCATTTGCCCGCGATCGTACAGAATCAGAGGTTGGATGAGAAGCGGTGTCGAACGGAGGTGGAACCGCCTGATTTCCGAGAAGCCATCGGGTAGCAGGGCGGGGAGTTGTCACAGGGCATACCGCGTGGAAAAGGGAAAGGCCAGGCGGGTTGCGCCTGGCCTTGGGTTTGTCCGGTTGTCGATCTATCGGGGCGCTATATGCCGCCGTCGAGCTGGAAGCGATGGGCCGGGTTGTCGTTGCGGATCGCGAGGTTGTGCTTCTTGGTGTGCCCGGAGTTGAGCTTGATCTCGTAGGGCACGAACCAGCCGGGGTAGCCGGCGGATTGGAACGGTTCGCCAAGCGAGACGACCTCCACTTTGCCGAGGTAGTCCTTCAGCCGCTGCGGGACGTCCGTCTGGCTCAGGTACTTGAGCAACTCGTCCCAGTTCTCCTCGGCACAGGCGGCGAAGAATGCCTCCGCGGCCTCCTTCGGCGTCATTTGTTCATATTTCTCGTTGTCCGGAAGGACTTCCATTGCTTTGGTTCGAATCACGTTCTCGGGCAGTTCGAGAGCGAACAGACTCGGGTCCAGGTTCGTGTTGTACTCGGCCGCCACAAGCTGGAACACCAGGACATCCCGTCCGGTGTCATGCACGTGGATCTCCAGGTCCTCCAGCAGTCTGGTCTCGGCATTGAAGCGATAGATCTTCAGGTGGTCGGAATCCTCGATGTACTTGTTCCGCAAGTGGTCGGTCGGGGGCACTTTGGACTTCATCTCGACAGCCACGACGATCACTTCGCGGCCTTCGGGGCTTGTCTCCCGATAGGACGTGAACTCGGCGGGGTGCTCCGTCGCATTGCGAGCCTCCCGGGCCATGACTTTGTCCACCTCCACGAGGCACTCCTTCCAGTACCGCTCGGGATTGCGGTCCTGCACCTCATGGACCGTGTTGGAGTTTTTCATGAGCATCACGGACGTCCGGCCGTCCATGACAACCACTCGGCCGGGCTCTTCCAGTCGCCATTTGCCCCACTCGTCGTCAGTGTTCTGCTTCCAGAAATCGATGGTCGTGAAGTCGTAATCCAGGCCGATGGTGTTGAAATTGTCGTTGGGGGGCGTTCGCATCCGGACCTGGATGTGGAAGGAGGTCAGACGGTTCATCGCCTCGGCCGCCTGGTAGAAGATCTCGGCGGCGGACGCGGTGGGGGTGGACTTGACCAGGAACGAAACGGACAGGGCGACCGCAATAAGGACAATCGCTGCGGCGGCCAATCGTGTAATCGGACTTCTCATAACGGTTCTCCTGAAGGCCGGTGATCCACCGGCCAGGGGTTTCGTGTGTTGTTTCAGTACTCCGAGCAAATGGCCCAGGATTCTGTCGTGCGCCTCGGCGCCGGCCGACTCACGCAGATTCCGAACCATCTCTTCGACTCGTTTCTCAGGCTTCATGGCTCCACCTGACCATTCAACATCGACCGCAGTCTGTCCAATCCGTACCGATACCGGCTCCACGCCGTCTTGGCGGAGATGCCCTGCATGCCCGCGATCTCGCGAAACCGCAGGCCCGCGTGCAGGTGCAGCAGAACGATCTCCCGCTGCTCCTCGGGCAACTCGGCCAGGGCGGCGACGAGTTGCTCCCGCCGTTCGTCCGCGATGGCCGTATCGAGCGGGCCGCGATGCTGCGACACCGCTTCATGAGGCGTCTCAAGCGGCTCGCCGGCCCGGCGTCGATCCCTTCGCAGGCAGTCTCTTGCTCGATTGACGACGCACTTGGCCAGATAGCCCTTGAGGCTGCCCGTCAGCTCGAAACTGTCGAGCGATTCGATGAACTTGACGAATACGTCCTGCAGGACATCTTCGGCCGGCCCTGTTCTGCCGAGCAGACTGCGGGCCAGCGTGAGCAGATCGGTTTCGTAGCGGTTGTAGATCCGGGACAGAGCCTGGGGATCGCCCCGCCTGAGTCGCCAAACAAGATATCGATCTTCGAGCGTCATGATTGGTGTACCAACGTCGGAACCATCGACATTCACCAATATAACGCACGACGACGCTCGATTCCTCTACCGCAGAAATGAAAAAGGCCGAGCCCGACGGCCCGGCCTGGATCGATTCCGGAGGGTTTCACGCCTATGGCGCCACCGACGTGCGAACCTGTTGGGCCAGATCGATAACTTCCTGATAGGTCACATCCGCCGGCGCCTTGCCGTCCTCGCTGAGCTCCGCCATCGCGCCGAGAACCCATTCGTCGAACTCTTCGGCCGTTTCGACTACGAATTCGGGCATCACGGGGACATGCATGGTCCAGCGGGGCTCGAATTCGAGGTTCCACCGGTACAGGATCGTGTACCCGTCCGTCTGGATGTTCGCGGGCGGCTCGCCGTTCGGAACATACAGACTCCACTCGATAAATCGGTGGTCCTTGTGCGTCTGCCCCAGATGGTATCCCGTGTAGATGACATCGCTGGATTCGTTGGCCGGCTTGAGGGCGTAGAACTCGACTGGCAACTTCGGCAATGGTCCGCCGAATGTCGTGTCTTCAAAGAGCACGTCCGGCGGTTCCTTGGACTCATGGTCAAAGCTCTGCCACCCGAGAATGACGCTGCTATCCGCGAGAGCAAAGGCAATCTTCGCGCCACACTGGAGGTTGTAGTGCTCGTCTGTGTAGCCGCCATAGCTGTCGTCCAGTTCCCGGAAGGGGGCGGTTTCCGGCGTGTTCGCGGCGGTGTAACCGCTGGGCGGGTCCATCGCGAAGACGCCTTCGGGCACTTCAGCGTTGTACTCAATGTGCTGATAGTCCGCCGCGATTTCCCATTGGCCCGGGGCGACCTCCCGCCAGACTTGGGCCCGCGCCAGCCGGCCCGTATTGGCCGACAGCCACTGCTGCCATCGCCATCCGTGAGCGTCGCCCGACTGCCAAATGTCATGGGTGACGCCGTCGATCTGCTCGACGCCGACCACCCGGGAATTGGACAACTGCGTAATGTCGCCGAACAACTGTCCTGCGAGCAGCTTCGATCTCTGACGCATCCCGAGTTTCTGTCGATACGGACTCACTCGGCAGTAGGTGACTGTCTTCTCCGTGTGGTCGATCGACATCTCGATGCGGCTATCGGAGACAGTCTCGCCCGCGGCGACTCTCACGTCTTTGTCATTGACGGTCAGTCCCACTTCGCTGCGTCGCCAGCGGCCGTTTTCCACGTCAATCCACTCGTTGATCTCCGTAGGCGGTATCTTCCCGCCGTCCGGCATCGTATGTCCTGGGAAGTGATTCCAGCCCTGCACGTGGATGGTGCGGGCCTGCTCGAATTGGCGGGGCAGATCCGTGATGGCGTAGGCCGGCGACGTCGATCCATCCAGCACGATCAGTGCGACGGCGGCGAGCACGAGGATCGCCGCGGCCGTGGCCAATTTGCTGTAACGACTCTTCATGATTCTTCTCCAAATGGTGTTGGTCTCTTCGTTCGTGTCGAAACGCTCAATCATTTGGAGCGCGCGCTCTTGACGGTTTGCCATGTTCTCCTCGATGCCGGCGAAGTACTCCGCCAGCGAGGCGTCTTCCCGCTTCATAACCTGCAGGTAGTCGCGGCAGGGGGGGCAGACGCTCAAATGCTCCTGCAACTCCCGTCGATCCTGCTCGGACAACGTCCCTGTGAAGGAATCCACGATCCGGCTTCTGAATCCATGGCATTTGTCACTCATGGGGATCCCTTTCGATCAGCAGCCTGTGCAACTCTTCTCTGGCCGCCCGGAGCCGCTCGTACACCAGCGACGGCGAGATGCCCAGCGTCCCGGCGATGCTCCCGGCGTCCCTGTGCTCGAAGTAGAATAGAACCAGGGGCAAGCGAAGCTCCCGCGGCAGCCGGGCCATGGCCCATTCCAGGTCGTGATTCTCGTGCGTGTCCCCGCCGATCGCCGGCTCGACGGGCAGCTTCTTCGCCCGTTTCCGCCGCCGGAGCAGATCGAGGCACAGATTCTTCGCAATCCGCAGAATCCAGGGTTCGAACCGCTCCGGCCGAGCCAGTTTTCGGATGCTCTGGAATCCCTTGAGCATCGTCTCCTGGGCGACGTCCTCGGCGTCATGCACGTTCGCCAGCATGCCCAGGGACAGGGCGAAGACATGCCTGTAGTGTCTCCGGGCCAGCGTCGCGTACGCCGCCTTGTCGCCTCGCCGGCACGCGAGAAACAAGCTATCATCCGCACAATCGTTCAATAGAGCTCCTGAACCTGTCGTCCTAATCAAGACGAACAGCAGGTGAAGGAGTCCAGAAAAATCCCCTCGATCCGCGAAAAGGACCGCAGAATAGGTCGGCAAGCCTGTTTCAATCACTGCCCTGGTTCACCAGGCGGGTAAAGGGTGTGGTCATCCGTTCCTGGGCGTAGGAGCTTGGGGGGGAGGCCAGGCTGTACTGATCGTGGCGTTGTTCGAAGCCGTCCAGGCCCATGGCGGCGACGACACCAGACGAGGTATCAGAAGTGCGGCTCAACGGCAACAAGACGTTCCCCGGCCCTATGTCGGCTCGCCGACCTGGCTCTCGGGTGCGGCCGTTTCCTCCATGGCCGGAGCGATGAGTGCGGAGTCTGTGGCGATGGATTCCAGCAGGCTCACCGAGGGCAAGGGGCTTGCGCGAGTCTGCCCCCTGTCGATGATGGCGCAGCTCTCCATGATCGACAGCAGGCTCAGCAGGAAGCTGACCATGCTCTCTGCGCCCTGGTTGCCGTTGACGCCGTCGGGCATCAGGCCGTCGGAGCAGCCCTTGGTGCGGAAATCGTACAGCGGAACGCGAAGGTCGTTGGCCCCGAGGAACCAGTCGAAGGCGGTTCGCTGCAGCGTGAGGAACCTGGCGTTGCGGGTGACATCGTAGGCGGCGCGGAGCATCAGGACCATGGCGGCGGCCTCGATCGGTTGCTGGTCGAAGACCGCTCGGGTTCGGCCCCGCTCGTACCAGCCCCGGCACCCGATGAAACTGAAATGATCGCCGTTGAATGCGGTTTCGAGCAGGAAATCGGCGGTCTTCGTGGCGGCTTCCACGTAGCGATTGCTGTCAAGGGCCATTGCCGCGGCGAACAGGGCGTGCGGCAGGACCGCGTTGTCGTACGTCAGGATATCTTCAAACCAAGCCCAATCCGCGCAACATGCCTCATGGTACTTGGCGAGCAGGGTATTGGCCGCCGATTCGATGTGCCGCTTGATGTCGCTGGCGCCGGGAAACTGCCTGAGATAGTCGCACAGGCCGAAGATGCAGTACGCCAGACCCCGCAGGGACTGTCGCGGGGCATGTCCGACGGACCTGTCGAAGCAGTCCTTCACGACGGACACGTAGGCCGGGGCAGGCGGGTTGGCCAGGATCGCACCCCAGGCCCAGAGGGTGCGACCGAACCCGTCGTGGGCGGGCTCTTCCTCCCACCAGCTTCGATTGAAATCCATGAAATTACGAATCGAGCCGTCGGGGTTCTGGGCGTGCATCAGGAACGACAGGTAGACATCCAGCAGTTTTAGCGCCTGTGGATCCGGGAACTGGGCGTAATACTTGGCCATCGCGATGGCGCCCCGGGCGTTGTCGTCGGTGCAGTAGCCGTGGCTGCGATTGGGAATCGTGAACCGGGCGTGCTGGAAGAGGCCCGTGTCGTCGGTGAGTTTGACCAGATGGTCCAGGACGGGCTCGGGGACTTCGATGCCGGAGATCGTCTCGGCCGCAGTCAGAGCGTGCCTGCTGTCGATCCGCAAGGAGGGAGGCGTCTCGCTGAACAGCTTCCAGTAAGCCTGTCCGATCTTCGGCCAGGTCCTGAGCCGGCCGTACTCGTAGGCCTGCCGTCGCAGGGAGTAGTACAAAGTGTTGTCCTCCAGGATGTCGATGATGTCCCGGGCGAGCCTGTCCGAGTCGCCGAAGGGGACGAGCCTGCCGCGGCCGTCGGCGAGCAGCTCCGTCGCCGCCCAGTACGGGGTGGAAACGACCGCCTTGCCCGTGCCCACGGCGAAGGCCAGCGTCCCGCTGGTCAGTTGTTCGCGGCCGAGGTAGGGGGTCACGTAGATGTCCGCCGCACATAGGAAGTTGTGCAGCTCCTCGTCATTGACGAATCGGTTGTGAAAAATGACATGGTCCTGGAGGCCGAGGTCGCGAACGAGCTGCTGGAGGCCGAAGCGGTACGATTCGCCTTCGTGTCGGAGCACGCCGGGATGGGTCATGCCCAGCACGATGTAGATGACGGACGGGTCGGCCTCGATGATCCGGGGCATTGCCTGCAGCATGACCTCGATGCCCTTGTTCTGGCTGATCAGGCCGAAGGTCAGGATCGTCCTGCGCCCCTCCAGGCCGAACTTGCCTTTGTAATAATTGCTGTCCACGAACGGCAGGTCGGGGATGCCGTGGGGGATGAGCCGGATTCGCCTGGCGGCGATGCCATAGACGTCCTGGAGCATCTCCACCCCTCTTTCATTCATTGTGATGACCCGGTGGGAGCACTCGCAGACGTCGATCAGGGCTCTGCGGTAGTCCGGCGTCGGCTCGTTGAGGACCGTATGGAGCGTCGTGACGATGGGGGCCTTCAGACGGCGCAGCAGCAGGCTCAGGTACGAGCCCGCCGGCCCTCCGAACAGCCCAAATTCATGCTGCACGGAAACGAGGTCCACATGGCTGAAATTGATGTAGTCGGCGGCGCAGATGTAGTCGCTACGGGCATTCTGGCGAATCTCAAACTTGACGGGATCGCCATATCGCAGGCTATTATCGGACCGCATCGCCACGACGAGGGGTTCGAATTCGCTCTTGCCCGCGGCTGCCGTGCTTCGGATCAAATCGCAGGTGAACGTCGCGATGCCACATTTTCTGGGAGGAAAACTGGAAATGAAGACAATTCTCTTCTTGGCATCCTTGAGCATCCGCGTGGTTCCGAAGACTTTCTTTGAATATTTATGTGTCTATCGTATGGAGCCCCATACTCTGCTGTCAACCTGCTCGGTTCAAGCGATTACCTGAATAACCTGGCACAATTCCCCCTACGCCAGATATGGTATGTCTTGGCAGGCTGGCAGCCCCAAGATATAGGATGCATAGTTAGTTGCCGGGAATTTGGGGGAATAACGAACCCCCGGGCCCCTGCAACTGTAATCGGCAGTGGCAACCATCGTTCGATGGCAAGGATTTCGACGAAAGACACGGTCGTGGCGTTGTGCCAGAGGTTTTTGGGGTCTTCTTTCGAGCAGGGCCTTGACTTGGAAATGACTTG
>Ga0209347_1005674_pt1 | contig 11674 bp, 11 predicted proteins | sample AutmiccommuBRH23_FD_187382 | JGI IMG/M metagenome (GOLD analysis project Ga0209347, IMG submission 187382) | Deep subsurface microbial communities from Mt. Terri, Switzerland - Autotrophic microbial communities BRH/23 (SPAdes) (version 2) | ecosystem: Environmental > Aquatic > Deep subsurface >...
CCCGGAGATCACCCGGTGGCTGGTGGAACACGGCATCGAGAGCATCTCCCTGAACCCGGACAGCCTGATCGCCATGAATCAGGTGGTGCTGGACATCGAACGCGAGGGCCCGAGCGCGAATTGACCAAATCCGTACGCCGCACGGGTGGTAACTCGGCCTGCGCGGCTGCATCATGGGTGTTCCATCGCACCCGCCCGTGGGGCCATGACCGACTCCGTATCCGTCCCGATCGTCGACCCCGATGGCGCCGAGCCCCTCTCGCCTGCCCGGCGCGAGGCGCTGTTCCGGGAGCTCGCCCGCGTACTGCCCACTGAGGGCCTGCTCCACCAGGAGGAGGATTTGCGACCGTTCGAATGCGACGGACTGTCCGCCTACCGCTGCCTCCCCTCGCTTGTGGCCCTGCCCGACACCGTCGAGCAGGTGCAGGAAGTCCTGCGCATCTGCTCGCGCCGGGGGATCGCGGTGATCGCCCGCGGCGCCGGCACCGGGCTTTCCGGTGGCGCGCTGCCGCGCGCCGACGCGGTGCTGCTGTCCTTGGCTCGCTTCAGCCGAATACTGCACGTGGATGCGGGCAATCGTTACGCCCGGGTGCAGCCAGGCGTGCGCAATCTCGCCGTCAGCGAGGCCGCCAAGCCCTTTGGCCTCTATTACGCTCCTGACCCCTCCTCGCAGATCGCCTGCTCCATCGGCGGCAACGTGGCCGAAAACGCCGGTGGTGTGCACTGCCTCAAATACGGACTGACGGTGCACAACATCCTGGAGCTCAAGGTAGTCACGGTCGACGGCGAGCTTCTGACGATCGGCGGCCTGGCGCCCGATTCGCCCGGCTACGATCTGCTGGCTCTGCTGACCGGTTCCGAAGGCATGCTGGCGGTGATCGTCGAGGTCACGGTCAAGCTGCTGCCCATCCCCGAGCGCGCGCAGGTACTGCTGGCCGCCTTCGACCGCATCGAGGATGCGGGCGCTGCGGTGGGTGCCATTATCGCCGCCGGGGTGGTCCCCGGCGGGCTGGAGATGATGGACGGGCCGGCGATCAAGGCCGCCGAGGATTTCGTCCACGCCGGGTATCCTCTCGATGCCGCCGCCATCCTGCTTTGCGAGTTGGATGGCACCAACGAAGAAGTCTCCGAACAAGTCATGCAGGTTCGCGCCCTGCTTGCCCGCCACGGCGCGTCCGAGGTGCTCACCGCGATCGATGCGGACCAGCGGCAGCGCTTCTGGGCCGGACGCAAGGCGGCGTTTCCTGCAGTAGGGCGGATCTCGCCGGACTACTACTGCATGGACGGCACCATCCCTCGTAAGGAGCTGCCCCGGGTGCTGAAACGCATCACCGAGCTGTCGGAGGAGTACGGCTTGGCAGTGGCTAACGTATTCCACGCCGGCGACGGCAACCTGCATCCGCTGATTCTCTACGACGCCAACAAGCCCGGCGAGCTGCAACGCACCGAGGAGTTCGGCGGCCGAATTCTGGAGCTGTGCGTGGACGTCGGCGGCACCATCACCGGCGAGCACGGCGTGGGCATGGAAAAGATCAATCAGATGTGCGTGCAGTTTCCCGCCGACGAGCTGACCCGATTCCACGCCATCAAGGCGGCCTTCGACCCGGCGGGGTTGCTCAATCCCGGCAAGGCGGTTCCGACGCTGAACCGCTGCGCCGAGTTCGGCGCCATGCACGTGCACCGGGGTAAGGCCGCCTTCCCCGATCTGGAACGCTACTGAGGAACCGGCGCACGCCGCTCCCCCACCCCATGCACGACGCCGCCAACGAGCTCCAGGAGAAGGTCCGCCAGGCCCACGCCTCGGAGACGCCCCTGCGCATCGTCGGCGGCGATACCAAGGCGTTCTACGGCCGCGCCGGCGAGGGCGAGGAGCTGTCGCTGCGCGATCATCGGGACGTGGTCAGCTACGAGCCGACAGAACTGGTGCTCACGGCCCGGGCCGGCACACCCCTGGCGGAGATCGAATTGCTGCTGCGGGACAATGGCCAGATGCTGCCCTTCGAACCGCCCCACTTCGGCGGGGGAGCCACCATCGGCGGCACCATCGCCTGCGGCTTGTCAGGCCCCCGCCGGGCGTATGCGGGCGCGGCACGGGATTTTGTCCTCGGCACGCGCATCCTCACCGGCGACGGCCAGTGGCTGCGCTTCGGTGGCGAGGTGATGAAGAACGTGGCCGGCTACGACGTCTCGCGGCTGATGTGCGGGAGCCTGGGTACGCTCGGCGTGATCGGCGAGGTATCGCTCAAGGTACTGCCGGCCCCGGCGGCGGAGCTGACCCTGGCCCTCGACCTGTCGCCTGCCGAAGCCATGGATACCGCCAGCGCCTGGGCCGGCAAGCCCCTGCCGATCAGCGCCACCTGCCACGACGGGGAACGTTTCTACGTGCGCCTCTCGGGCGCGACGACCGCCGTCACCGCCGCCCGCAGGCGCCTCGGGGGCGAGGTCCGCGAGGACGACGCACAGCTGTGGGAACGGGTGCGGGAGCAACGCCACGGCTTCTTCTCCGGCGACGGGCCGCTGTGGCGCCTCGCCCTGCCCGCCGGCACGCCGCTGCTCGATCTGGCCGGCAAATGGCTCCTGGAGTGGGGCGGCTCCCAGCGCTGGTTGCGCAGTCCCTGCAGCACGACGGACATCCGCGATGCGGCGCAGCGAAACGGCGGCCACGCCACACTGTTCCGCGGCGGGGATCGCACCAGCGAGGTGTTCCAGCCCCTGCCGGCGCCGCTCGATCAGCTTCAGCGGCGCCTGAAGGCGCAATTCGATCCCCGCGGCATCCTCAATGCAGGGCGCCTGTACCTGGCCTGGTGAGGGTGCGGCAGCAATAACATGCAGACGAATCTCACCGACAGCATCCGCGACACGGCAAAGGGCCAAGAGGCCGACCGTATTCTGCGCACCTGCGTTCACTGCGGATTCTGCAACGCCACCTGCCCCACCTATCAGCTGCTCGGCAACGAGTTGGACGGCCCCCGCGGCCGCATTTATCTCATCAAGCAGACGCTGGAAGGCAACGTTCCCAGCGCCCACACCCAACTGCACCTGGACCGCTGCCTCACCTGCCGCGCCTGCGAGACCACCTGCCCGTCGGGAGTCGAATATGGGCGCCTGTTGGAGATCGGACGCGCGCAGGTCGAGCAGGCGGTTCCACGCTCCTGGCGCCAGCGGCTGCTTCGCGGTGCCCTGCTGCGCACGCTTCCCTACCGGCTCCGGTTCACGTTTCTGTTGCGCGCCGGTCAGTGGCTGCGCCCGCTGTTGCCGGGGCGTATCCGCAGGTTGGTTCCGAGGCGGGTGCACGGGCGCCCCGCGCCATCGAACGTTCATCCGCGGCGTGTCATCGTCCCGCCCGGCTGCGTGCAGCCGGCGTTGGCGCCACAGATCGACCAGGCTACGGTGCGGGTATTGGATGGTGTCGGGATCCAGGCCCTGCAACCGGATAGTGGCTGCTGCGGCGCCGTGAACCTGCATATGGCCGACGAAGACCAGGCTCTGGAGTTCATGCGCCGCAACATCGATGTCTGGTGGCCTCACATCGAGGCCGGCGCCGAGGCGATTGTCGTCACTGCCACCGGCTGCGGCGTGACCGTGCGGGACTACGGTCGGCTGCTGGCCCATGATCCGGACTACAGCGTCAAGGCCGAGCGCGTGTCCGCGCTCGCCCGGGATCTGAGCGAGCTGCTGGAGGATGTGGACCGCAACAAGCTCCAACGCAATGCCCGCGCACCGCGACGCATCGCGTTTCACGCACCCTGCACCCTGCAGCACGGCATGAAGCTTTCTGGGCGCGCCGAGGCGCTCCTGGTACGGTTGGGGTTCGAGCTCACACCGGTCCCCGACGCGCACCTGTGCTGCGGTTCGGCCGGGACCTACTCCATACTTCAGCCCCGGCTGTCGCAGCAGCTCGGCGATGACAAAGTGCAGGCGCTCGAATCCGGGGCGCCGGAATTGATCGCCACCGCCAACATCGGCTGCCTGCTGGAGCTGCGCAAGCGCGCCGGCGTGCCGGTGGTCCACTGGATCGAACTGCTGGATCCCGCCCCAGACGTCGCGCCCGCTGGCTCCTGAACCGTGGCGTGTCGGCGGCGAACTATACTTGGCGCAGGCCGCGCCTGGTCAACCTCATGGACGCCGACGCACTCCCCCTGCTGCTGGAACCGGAACAGCTCGAAGCCCACCTGGGCGACGACGAGCTGTTGCTGGTGGATCTGTGCAGGCCGGAAACCTACCTCAAATTCCATATTCCGGGCGCCGTGCACCTGGACTATGCCGATCTCGTGCAGGCGCATAAGCCCATTATGGGGCTGCTGCCGAGTGCGCAGCAGTTGGGCCGTGTCCTGGGAGCGATCGGACTGACTCCCGAGCTGCAGGTGGTCGCCTACGACGACGAGGGCGGAGGCAGGGCCGCGCGCCTGCTGTGGACCTTGGACGTGCTCGGACACCGTCGCTTGTCGCTGCTCAATGGCGGGTTGCACGCCTGGGCCAACGAAGCCCATGAACTGGAGAACCACCCCGTGAAGGCGGATCCGGCGGATTACGCCGCACACATCGCCGAGCGTGGCGTGGCCGACAAGTCGTACGTCCTCGCCCATCTGGACGACCCGGACGTGCTCCTTCTGGATGCCCGCACGCCCGAGGAGTTCGCCGGCGCCAAGCGCCTCGCCGCGCGGGGTGGCCATATTCCAGGAGCGGTAAACCTCGACTGGCTGCAGACCATGGACCGGCGCCGCAACTTGCGCTTGTTACCGGCGGATGTGCTGCGCTCCATGCTGCAGCGGCTCGGGGCCACTCCGGACAAGGAGATTGTCACCTACTGCCAGTCGCACCATCGCTCCTCCCACAGCTACGTGATGCTCAAGTGGCTGGAATTCACGAAGATGAAAGGCTATCCGGGAGCCTGGTCCGAGTGGGGCAACGATCCGAGCCTGCCGGTGGAAATGTAGGGCGCGCCGTACCGCACGGAGGGAAGTGAGCCCGTAGCCGTCGCGCAGGCGCGTTCAGCGGAACAGGTGCTCGCGGTAGTACTTGAGCTCGCGTATGGAGTCGTGGATATCGTCCAGCGCGAGATGGCTGGGATCTTTGCTGAAACCCTTGATCGCATCCGGGTACCAGCGGGTGGCCAGTTCCTTCAGGCTGCTCACGTCCAGGTTGCGGTAGTGAAAGTAGGCTTCGAGCTCGGGCATGAGCCGGGCCAGAAATCGCCGGTCCTGGCAGATGCTGTTGCCGCACATCGGCGAGGCGCGGGGCGGCACATACTGCTCGAGGAAAGCGATGGTCTGGTATTGCGCCTCCGACTCGTAGATGTTGCTGGTGCGCACGCGCTCGATCAAACCGGACTTGGCGTGCTGGTTGGTGTTCCATTCGTCCATCGCGCGCAGCACCTCGTCGCTCTGGTGAATGGCCAGCACGGGGCCTTCGGCGACCGTGTTGAGACTCGCGTCGGTCACCACTGTGGCGATTTCTATGATGAAATCCCGCTGGGTGTCGAGCCCGGTCATCTCCAGGTCGATCCAGATCAGATTGTTGGCATCCTGCGCCATCGCCACTCCCGGGTTGACGGCGACCGACCCCGAGGATAGGCCGCCTGCGGACGATCGCTGGACCACCCGACTGCTTTTGATTACAGTCGTCAGCGGGCGCGGACAAGCCTACCCGGAAACCACACGCTCAGCAACGCGTACACTGCCGATGAACGCCTTCACCTATCTGTTCCTGTTCATGCTCGCCGTGAGCCTCATGCTGAAGCTGTGGCTGGCCCACCGGCATGCCCGTCACGTGGGTGCCCATCGCGACCGCGTTCCCGCCGAGTTCCAGGGCAAGGTCTCGGAGCACGCGCACCGCAAGGCGGCGGACTACACCGTGGCCAGCACCCGGTTCGGCCGCCTCGAGAACATCTATGCTGCCGCGCTGTTGCTGCTGTGGACCCTCGGAGGCGGCCTGGATCTCCTGGACGAGGCCTGGCGCGCGGCCGGCCTCGGCACCGTGAGCACCGGCGTCGGCGTGCTGGTCAGCGCCATGCTGATCATGGCATTGCTCGAACTGCCGCTTTCGACCTATCACACCTTCGTCATCGAGCAGCGGTTCGGTTTCAATCGCACCACGCCGACGATCTTCCTGACCGATCTCGCCAAGAGTGCGGCACTCACCCTCGCGTTGGGCGTACCCCTTGCCTGGGTGGTACTCTGGATCATGCAGGGTGCCGGCGCGCTCTGGTGGCTGTACGTATGGGCAGTGTGGTTCGGCTTCAGCCTGGCCATGATGTGGGCCTACCCGGCCTTCATCGCCCCGCTGTTCAACCGATTCCGGCCCTTGGGCGACGCCGGACTCAAGAGCCGCATCGAACGTCTGTTGAACGAATGCGGCTTCAAGAGCAATGGCATCTTCGTGATGGACGGCTCGCGCCGCTCGACCCATGGAAATGCCTATTTCGGCGGCATCGGCAACAACAAGCGGATCGTGTTCTTCGATACCCTGATCGATCAGCTGGACGGCGACGAGATCGAGGCGGTGTTGGCCCATGAGCTCGGACACTTCCGCCTGCACCACATCCGCAAACGCCTGGCCGGTGTGGGCCTGTTCAGTCTGCTCGGCCTTGCCCTACTCGGTTGGCTGATCGAGCAACCCTGGTTCTATACCGGTCTGGGTGCCTCCCGTCCCTCCGATTACATGGCGCTGCTGCTGTTCATGCTCTCCGCCCCCGTATTCGGCTTTCTGCTCACGCCGGCGCTGTCGGCGCTGTCGCGCCGTCACGAGTTCGAGGCGGACGCCTACGCCGCGCGCACGCGCGATGCCGGAGCCCTGGTCCGCGCATTGGTCAAGCTTTATGAGGAGAACGCGAGCACCTTGACGCCGGATCCGCTGTACTCACGCTTCTACTATTCCCATCCTCCCGCCTCGATCCGCATCGAACAGCTCAAGCATCAATCGGGGCAACGGCTGGCCGAAGGCGCACCCGCCTGAACGGCGGCGCGGCGGCGATGACGCGGCGTCGACTCACCCGCCAACAGCAGCGCCGCGTCCAGGAAATCCAGGAACGCCGCCGCCAACGCGCCGGCGCCCGCGCAAGCGAGCTCTCGCATCAGCGCCTCGGCCCCGAGCAACCCGGCCGCATCGTCGCCCATCACGGTGCCGCCCTGCAGGTGGAGATCGAAGGACCACCGCGCACCCGCCTGCGCTGCGTCGCACGCCAGAACCTCGGTCCCCTCGCCTGCGGCGACGAGGTGGTGGTCCAGACCACCGATGGCGGCAAGGGCGTGATTGTCGCCCTCAAACCGCGACGCTCGCTGCTGGTGCGCCCAAGCGCCCAGGGCGAGTCCCGTCCCTACGCCGCCAACCTGGACCGCATCTTCATCGTCGCCGCAGTGCGCCCGGAGCTCAGCGAGCACCTGATCGACCATTATCTGGTGAGCGCCGAGAGCACCGCCATCCGTCCGGTGCTGGTGCTGAACAAGGTCGACCTGCTGGATGCGGATGAGCGTGCGCAGCTCGACCAACGCCTGAGCATCTACGCGCGCCTGGGCTATCCCCTGGTGTTCACCAGCGCGAAAGGTGACCACGGCCTGGACGCGCTGCGCGCACAGCTGAGCGGCCATCTGAGCGTCATGGTGGGACAATCAGGGGTCGGCAAATCCTCGCTGGTCCAGGCCCTCGCCCCCGGTGAAGATATTCGAATCGGCGCCCTCAGTGACTCGGAACACGGGCGCCACACCACCTCCACGTCGGTGCTCTATCACCTGCCGTTCGGCGGCGCCCTGATCGATTCACCCGGGGTACGCGACTTCGCCGTGTGGCACCTGGAGCCGGAGCAGATCGCCCACGGCTTTGTCGAGTTTCGGCCGTTCCTGGGCCGCTGCCGATTTCGGGATTGCAGCCATCGGCACGATCCGGGCTGCGCATTGCTCGCCGCAGTCGAGGCCGGAGAGATCGCGGCGGGCAGGTTGGAGAGCTATCACCGGATGATTGAGGAACGCGCGGCGAGTAGCGAGTGACGAGTGGCTAGGAACTGCGAGGCAGTGGTCGGTCCCGCTCTCCGGCAAGCTGCCACCAGCGTTCGGGTTGTTACCCATACACTAGCCACTCGCACACTCATCCGGGAGGCCAATGCATCGGCCGGCCGCCGAGCACATGGAGGTGCAGATGGTAGACGCTCTGGCCGGACTCCGCGTTGCAATTGATCACCGTACGGTACCCCCGCTCGGCGAAACCATCCTGTTCTGCGATATGACGTGCGGCCAGGAACAGCCGACCCATGAGCTCGGCATCGGCTTCCTGCAGGTCGTTCAGGGTGGCAATGTGGCGCCGAGGGATCACCAGCACGTGCATCGGGGCCTGCGGATTGATATCGCGAAAGCCGAGGACGTCGTCATCCTCGTACACCGTGTCCGGCTGGATGTCCCCCCGCGCCATTTTACAGAACAGGCAGTCGGTCACCGCCGCCTCCTTTTTTCCGGTTGTCGAATCGGGCGCTGTGCGCCCTGCGGATTGCAAATCAGATGAAGTCGTCCAAGGCAATGCCGCCGCGAGGCTCGTCGGCCGCTGCGGTATGGGCTTGGTATGCGGCGATGGCACGGCGCTGGACGTAGGGGCCGTTGTCGTAGCGCGGGTAGAAAGCGGGATGGTCTTCGCGGCGCTGCCGAAAGAGGCGGTCGCGCTCAGTCGGAGCGGGTTGGGCATCGCGCCCCCGCTCGAGAAACTCGCCCTGCAGCACGCGCTCCTCGGATCGCTCGGAGGGCGTGCCCTGGAGCAGCTCGGTGATCGGCTGCACCGCACGCGCACCGGCCCCTGGTACGTTCGGACGCGCCGGCGGCAGGTTTGTGGCGAGAGGGACGATCTGCATGGGGACGAAATCCTCGCGGCCTCGCGGGCGGCCGCACCCCACCCGGACTTAAAAATATAGCACAGGGGGATGGGCCGACCCGGGAGATTAACCTTGTGTGGCCAGTGGTTATCGCCACGCGCGCCGCGCGTGGGCAGTCCCGCCGGATCCCGAGCCGGTCCTAGACGTCACGCCGGTCGGCGAATGCGTGGGACAGGGTGCCGCCGTCGATGAATTCCAGCTCCCCGCCCAGTGGGATACCGTGGGCGATGCGGCTGGCCCGGACTCCGCGCTGGCGGGCCATGTCGCCAATGTAATGGGCGGTGGCCTCGCCCTCGACGGTGGGATTGGTCGCCAGAATCAGCTCGCGCACTTCGCCGGAGTCCAGGCGCTGAACCAGCAGGTCCAGGCCAAGCTCCCCGGGACCGATGCCGTCCAGGGGCGAGAGTCGGCCGAGGAGCACGAAATAGAGCCCTTGATATCCGGTGGCCCGTTCGATCGTGAGCACGTCCGCCGGGCTCTCCACCACGCACAGGCTTGACCGGTCCCGGCGGGGATTGGCGCACAATGCGCACAACTCGTGCTCGCTGAGGGTGCGGCAGGAACGGCACCGGCCTACGTGCTCGAGCGCGTGCTCCAGCGCCCGCGCCAGCTCCCGCCCGCCCTCGAGATCGCGCTGCAGCAGATGCATCGCCATGCGTTGGGCGGACTTGGGACCGACGCCGGGCAGGCAGCGCAGCGCCTCGATGAGGCGGTCGATGGCCGGCGAGAAGCCCATGGGCTCAGAACAATTTCATGCCCGGGGGCAGCGGCAATCCGGCGGTCATCTCCGACATACGCTCCTGACTGGTTTTCTCCACCCGGTGCACGGCGTCGTTGACTGCGGCGGCAATCAGGTCCTCGAGCATGTCGCGATCTTCACCCAAAAGACTGTCGTCGATGCTCACCCGCTTGACCTCGTGGCGGCCATTCATGACGACGCTGACCAGACCGCCGCCCGCCTGGCCGGTGATCTCGAGCTCGGCCAGTTCCTGCTGGAGCTTCTGCATGTTCTCCTGCATCTTCTGGGCCTGCTTCATCAAATTTCCCATGCCGCCTTTCATGTTCCTGTCCTCTGGTTGGCGTTGCGACGGCCAGCGGACTCAGTCCACCGGCTGAATGAGATCGGGCCGGACCTCGGCGTCGAATACGTCCTGCAGGTCCTGGACCACGCGATCGCCTTTGATGGAGTTCACCGCTTCCTGCTGGCGAATCTCCTGACGACGACTGCGGCTGCGGGCGGGCGTGTCCAGCTCGCCGGTTCCGACCTGCACCTGCAGGCGGATGGCCTGGCCCAGATAGCGCCCCAGCGCCTGCTCCAAGCGCACCCGCGCCCCCTCCGAGGCGAGCTGCTCATAGGTTGGATCCAGCCCCAGGCCCACCCGGTCACCGTCGCGCCCCTGCCAAACGCAGTGGGCGGCCAGCTCTCGGGCGGCACCTCGCAGCCCCAACTGCTCGACGATCGCCTCCCAGGAGGCGCCGGCACCAGGCTCCGCCGCTCCCACGGCGGCCGCAGCGCCGACCGACGGCGCGGCGTCGCTGCTCCCCGGCCGCCGGGCGCCGGCCGACGGCGCTGCGGCCGCCGGCTGCCCTGCGGCGCTGGTGCGGCTGTCCGCTGCTGGACTCAGCGGGCGGAATGCGAGCATACGCAGCAGGGTCATTTCCAGGCCGCTGCGGGGATCCGGCGCCAACGGCAGATCTCGCCGGCCTACAAGCCCGATCTGATAGAAGAGCTGCACGTCTTCCGGCGCCAGCCGCGCCGCCAGCGCGAGCACCGCGTCGCCATCCTCGGCGCTGCGGTCCACGGCACCGGGCACCGTTTGGGCCAACGCCACCCGATGCAACAGGCCGAGCAGGTCTCCCAGCACTCCGGCGAAATCCGGCGCCTGTTGGGCCAACTGCTCCACCCGCTCCAGCAATCCTTGGCCGTCGCCGTCGGCCAAGCGCTCGAGCAGGGCGTGCACGTGGGCCCGATCGATGGTGCCCAGCATGGCACACACCTCTACCGTCTCCACCCGTCCGCCGCCATGGGCAATGGCTTGATCCAACAGGCTCAGGGCATCGCGCATGCTGCCGTCCGCCGCCCGGGCCACGGCCTGCAGCGCCGGCGGCTCGAAGCCGATGCCCTCGGCCTCGAGGATTTGGGCCAGGTGGGCCCCGATGCGATCGATGGGCAGACGCTTGAGATTGAACTGCAGGCAGCGCGACAGGATGGTGACCGGGAGCTTTTGAGGATCGGTGGTGGCGAGCAGGAACTTCACGTGCGGCGGGGGCTCTTCAAGGGTCTTCAGCAGCGCATTGAAGCTGTGGTCGGAGAGCATGTGCACTTCGTCCACCAGGTACACCTTGTAGCGGCCCCGTGCAGGCGCGTATTGGACGTTATCGAGCAACTCGCGGGTGTCCTCCACCTTGGTGCGCGAAGCGGCATCCACTTCGATCAGGTCCACGAACCGGCCCTGATCGATCTCCTGACAGGCACTGCACTGCCCGCAAGGCTTCGAACCGACGCCCTGCTCACAGTTCAGTGACTTGGCCAGGATACGGGCGATGGTGGTCTTGCCGACACCGCGGGTACCGGTGAACAGGAAGGCGTGGTGCAGGCGGTCACGGTCCAGAGCATTCACCAGGGCGCGCAGCACGTGCTCCTGCCCCACCATCTCTTCGAAGGTGCGCGGCCGCCACTTTCGCGCCAGGACCTGATAGCTCATGGATTCGAAATCGATCGTCTGCCGGTGCAGCGCACAGTATACCCCAGGGCGCCGAGCGACGGATTCCGCGCCCGCGGCGGTCGTGGCACCGCGGGGGAACCCGCTACCGAAATGGAGG
>Ga0209347_1005675_pt1 | contig 11672 bp, 14 predicted proteins | sample AutmiccommuBRH23_FD_187382 | JGI IMG/M metagenome (GOLD analysis project Ga0209347, IMG submission 187382) | Deep subsurface microbial communities from Mt. Terri, Switzerland - Autotrophic microbial communities BRH/23 (SPAdes) (version 2) | ecosystem: Environmental > Aquatic > Deep subsurface >...
GGTCGAGGTTTGACGCCAGACCGCGGCGACATCCTGCAGCTGGCCTTCGATCCGGCCAGCGGGCGGGAAATGAAAGGCAATCACTTCTGCCTGGTCGTCTCGCCCCGGGCCTTCAACGCCCGCTTCAAGCTGGCCATGGTCTGCCCTATCTCGGGCGGGGCTGCCGAAGTGGCTCGCAGCGCGGGCTTCCTGGTGTCGCTGATGGGTCAGGGGCTGCGTACCGACGGGCAGGTCCATGCCCATCAGATCAAGTCGCTGGATTGGGCGTCGCGCCGAGCCAGCCTCGTAGAACGCGCGCCCGACGTGGTGGTTCAAGAGGTGCTGATGTGCCTCCAGAGTGTGCTGGCGGCCTAGCACCCGGCATGAACCGCCGCCGAAGCCGCCTCTGCGCAGGACGAGATACTCGGCCGCTCATGTCGCGGAAGGCCTCGTGGTCCGCGCTGAACGAGGTGCGTTCCATCATCGGAGTCCTTTCGCCTGCGCCGCGCGAGCGCTGGGGCGGGCCGCCGCTGCCGGCCATCGTCGCCTCAATGACAGGGCTTCGGATGGCGCGGATGAATATACTGCACGAGGCAGCCCGCACCCCGCCCCTGCACCTGCCCGCGGCGCCAGGGCGCACAGCAGGAGACGACGATGACCACCGAAGCCTATGTGTACGACGCCATCCGCACCCCGCGCGGCAAGGGCAAGCCGGACGGCAGCCTCTACGAAGTCAAGCCGGTCAACCTGCTGGCCGGCGTGCTGGCAGAACTGCAGCGGCGCAACGATTTCGACACCTCCCAGGTCGAAGACGTCGTGATGGGCGTCGTCTCCCCCGTCGGCGAACAGGGCTCGGTCATCGCCAAGGTGGCGGCGCTCAAGGCCGGCTGGGACTGGCGCTGCGCCGGCGTGCAGCTCAATCGCTTCTGCGCGTCGGGGCTCGAGGCCGTCAACATGGCCGCGCAGAAGGTCCGCTCGGGATGGGAGGACCTGGTGGTCGCCGGTGGCGTGGAGAGCATGAGCCGGGTGCCGATCGGCTCCGACGGCGGCGCCTGGGCCCAGGATCCCGAGACCAATTCGGCCACCGCCTTCGTGCCGCAAGGCATAGGCGCCGACCTGATCGCCACGCTGGAGGGCTTCAGCCGGCAGGACGTCGATGCCTTCGCGCTGGAGAGCCAGCAGCGCGCCGCGCGGGCGCGTGAAGGCGGCTTCTTCGCCGGCTCGATCGTGCCGGTCAAGGACTTCCTGGGCCAGACGCTGCTGGACCAGGACGAATTCATCAAGCCGCACACGACGCTGGCTGGGCTGGCGGCGCTGAAACCGGCGTTCGAGCACCTGGGCGCCATGGGTTTCGACGACGTGGCGATCGGCCGCTACCCGCAGGTCGAGCGCATCCACCACGTGCACCACGCCGGCAATTCGTCGGGCATCGTCGACGGCGCGGCCGCGGTCCTGATCGGCAGCGAGCAGGCCGGCCGGGTGCACGGCTTCAAGCCGCGTGCGCGCATCGTCGCGGCGGCGCTGTCCGGCGCCGACCCGACCATCATGCTCACCGGGCCGATGCCCGCCACCCGCAAGGCGCTCGCCAAGGCCGGGATGACCCTGGACCAGATCGACCTGTTCGAGGTCAACGAGGCCTTCGCCGCGGTGCCGCTGAAGTTCATGCGCGAGATGGGGGTGCCGCACGAGAAGGTGAACGTCAACGGCGGCGCCATCGCGATGGGGCATCCGCTCGGCGCGACCGGCGCCATGATCCTGAACACGCTCGTCGACGAGTTGCACCGGCGCCAGCTGCGCTTCGGCCTGGCGACCCTGTGCGTCGGCGGCGGCATGGGCATCGCGACCATCGTCGAACGGATGTGAACCCGCCATGAACACCATCAGGTGCGAACTGGGCGACGGCGTCGCGACGATCACGTTCGACGACCCGGCGTCGACGGTGAACACGATGAGCCAACAGTGGCAGGCCGACCTGGCCGAGGTGACCGCCCAGGTCGTCAAGGACCGGGAGGCGATCCGCGGCATCCTGCTGGAGTCGGCCAAGACCACCTTTTTCGCCGGGGCGGACCTGAAAGCCGTCATGCGGATGCAGCCTGCCGACGGGCCGCGGGCGTTCCGCGCGATCGAGGCTATGAAAGGCCACTTCCGCACGCTAGAGACGCTCGGCAAGCCGGTGGTGAGCTGCCTCAACGGCTCCGCGCTGGGCGGCGGCTGGGAGATCGCGCTGGTGGGGCACTACCGGATCGCGCTGGACGATCCCGGCATCGAGTTCGGCATGCCGGAAGTGACGCTGGGCCTGATTCCGGGCGGCGGCGGGATCACCAGGATGACCCGGCTGCTGGGACTGATGGGCGCGCAGCCCTACATCCTCGAGAGCAAGCTGTTCGATCCGCACGAGGCGCTGCAGAGCGGCCTCATCCACGAACTGGCGCGTGATGCGGCGGCGATGCGCTCGCAGGCCCTGGCCTGGATCGAGAAGCATGCGAGCGGCGAAGCGCCGGCGCGGCACCCGTGGGACGACAAGAACTATCGCATGCCGGGCGGCACGCCCGGCAACCCGAAGGTCGCCGGCATGCTGGCGGTCGCCCCGGCGATGCTCAAGCGCAAGACGCGCGGCCTGTACCCGGCGCCGGAATACGCGCTGGCCGCCATGGTGGAAGGCGCGCAGGTCGACTTCGACACGGCCTTGCGCATCGAGTCGCGCTACCTCGCGAAACTGACGGTCGGTCCGGTGGCGAAGAACATGATCAACACGTTCTTCTTCGACCTGAACGCGGTCAAGTCGGGGCAGTCGCGGCCGAAGGGCCCGCCGCGCTGGCGGCCGCAGAAGGTCGGCATCCTCGGCGCCGGCCTGATGGGCGGCGGCATCGCCTATGCGCAGGCCAGCCGCGGCGTCGCCACGGTGCTGCGCGACGTCTCGATGGAAAAGGCCCAGGCCGGTCGCGACCACGCGCGCAAACTCACCGACGCCCGCGTGCGCCAGGGCCGCATGAGCCCGCTGGAGCAGGAGCAGCTGCTCGCGCGCATCACGCCCGCCGACTCGGTGCAGGCGCTGCAAGGATGCGACCTGATCATCGAGGCCGTGTTCGAGAACCGCGAGCTGAAGGCGCGAGTGACGCGGGAAGCCGAGACTATGCTCGCGCCCGGCGGCTTGTTCGCGAGCAACACGTCGACCCTGCCGATCAGCGGCCTGGCGAAGGCCAGCAGCGCCCCCGAACGCTTCGTCGGCATCCACTTCTTCAGCCCGGTCGACAAGATGAAGCTGGTGGAGATCATCCGCGGCGAGCAGACCAGCGACGAGACGGTGGCCCGGGCGTTCGACTACGTGCAGGCCATCGGCAAGATCCCGATCGTCGTCAACGATTCGCGCGGATTCTTCACCTCGCGCGTGTTCGGCTCCTTCGTGATGGAAGGCGCGGCGATGATCGGCGAAGGCATCCCGGCGCCCGTGGTGGAGCACGCCGGCGTCATGGCCGGCATGCCGGTCGGGCCGCTGGCCGTGCTCGACGAGACGGCGCTGTCGCTGTCGGTGCACGTGCTCGACCAGACCCGCGCCGACTATCGCGCGGCGGGCGGCACGTACATCGCATCGCCCGGCGAGCTGCTGGTCGAGCGGATGGTCAAGGAGTTCGACCGCAACGGCCGCGCCGCCGGCGCCGGTTTCTACGAATACCCCACGGAGCCGGGCGCGAAGAAATACCTGTGGTCCGAGCTGAAGACCCTGTTCGAGAAGCCCGGCACCCAGTGGGACCTGCGCGACCTGCAGGACCGCCTGCTCCACCGCCAGGCCGTCGAAACCGCCCGCTGCCTGGCCGAGCGGGTGCTGACCACCGTGCACGACGGCAACGTGGGCTCGATCTTCGGCATCGGTTTTCCGGCGTGGACCGGCGGCGCCCTGCAGTTCATCTATGGCATGGGCATCACCCGCTTCTGCGAGCGGTCGGCCGAACTCGCCGAGCGCTACGGCCCCGGGTTCGTGCTGACGGGCAAGGTGGTGGACGCGATCCGGTCGCACCAGCCGGTGTAGACGGGGTCGACCGCGGTCGGGCGCCAGTCGCCCTGGCCGCGGCGGCCAACCTGACGCCATTGACCCTGGAACTGGGCGGCAAGTCGCCGGCCATCATCGATGACAGCGCGGACCTCGCCGACAGCGCCCGCAGGATCGCTGCCGGCAAGCTGTTCAATCAACGAACGCCACTATGCGCGGCTGCAGATGCTGCTCCACGTGTGGACGCAGAGCATCCTGCTGCCGGCGCGGGCGATCTACCGCTCGCGCGGCTTCGAGATCGTCAAGCGCGAACCGTAGGCGGCGTTCGGGCGCAAGCTGGTCAGCGAAGTGTGGGAACGCAGGCTCCGAGCGTCGCCGCCGCGATAATCGCGCGATGATGTCGCCGCCCGAAGCGCTCCCGCAGAAGCGCCCGCAACCGCAGTCACTCACCGACCTGTTCCTTTCCTTCACGATCCTCGCCCTGCAGGGCTTCGGCGGCGTGCTGGCCGTCGTCCAGCGCGATCTCGTCGAGAAGAAGCGCTGGCTCACGCGCGAGGAGTTCGTGGAGGACTGGGCGGTGGCCCAGACCCTGCCCGGTCCCAACGTCGTGAACCTCTCGCTGATGATCGGCAGCCGCTATTTCGGCTGGCGCGGCGCGCTGGCCGGCGTGGCCGGGATGCTGGTGTGCCCGCTCCTCGTCGTGCTGTGCCTGGCCCTCGTCTACACCCGCTTCGCCGGCGACCCGCAGGTGGCCGGCGCCTTGCGCGGCATGGGCGCCGTCGCCGCGGGGCTGATCACCGCCACCGGCCTGAAGCTGGCTCCCGCGCTGCGCCGGCATCCGCTCGGCGTGCCGCTGTCGGTGGCGCTCGCGCTCGCCTGCTTCGCCGGCATCGCGCTGGCGCGCCTGCCGCTGGTCTACGTGCTGTTTGCCGTCGGCGGCCTCGCCTGCGTGCTGACCTACCGCGCGCTGCCGGAAGCCGCGGCATGAGCATCGCCATGGACTTCGGCGACTGGCTCAGCCTGTTCGCCCACTACCTCGCGCTGTCGCTGCTCACCGTCGGCGGCGCGGTCAGCGCCGCGCCCGACATGCACCGCTACCTGGTCGACGAGCGCGGCTGGCTGACCGACGCGCAATTCAGCGCCTCGATCGCGATCGCCCAGTCGGCGCCGGGGCCCAATGTCCTGTTCGTCGCTCTCATGGGCTGGCACGTCGGCCTCAACGCCGGCGGCCTCGGGCCGGCCGTGCTGGGCATGGCGCTGTGCCTGGGCGGGATCATGCTGCCCAGCACCGCCCTCGCCTATTTCGCGACCCGCTGGGGCCACGAGAACCGCAACCGGCGCGACGTGCGCGCATTCAAGCAAGGGATGACCCCCGTCGTGATCGCGCTGCTGGTGGCCACCGGCTGGATCCTGGCGACCGGCAACGGCTATCGCCTGGACAACTGGCCGCTGTGGCTGGTGACCGCGGCCGCCACCGCGATCGTCTGGCGCACCAAGGTGCACCTGCTGTGGCTATTGGCCGCCGGCGCCTTGCTGGGGTGGTTCGGGCTGGTGTGACACCGGCGCATCCAGGATCAGCTGGGTCTGCGTCACATTTCGACGAGCTTCACGCCCATCAATCCGGGGAACAGCGAGGCGATCTGCTTGTGCATCGTGTCGATCGACAGCATCTTGTCTCCTTGGTGCCGCGTGCGCCGCTTCAGAACGCCCGCAGGGCCGCACTATAGGCCGGGGTCGCCGAAATCGTGTTGTGGCCGCTCGCCGGGATCACCACCATCTTCGCCGTGCCCGGCCTGAACTGGCGCAGCAGGCGCTCGGTGTTCTCGCGCGGCACCACCTCGTCGCGCTCGGCCGCCAGGATCAGCGTCGGCGTCGCGATGCCCGGCGCCAAGCGTGCCGAGTCGTACCGGTCCAGCAACAGCCAGCGCACCGGCAGCCACGGAACCAGCGGCGCGGCCAGCGACGGCAGGCTGTCGAACGGCGTCACCAGGACCAGGCGCGACACCGGACGCTGCGACGCCAGCCACACGGCGACGCCGCTGCCGAGGCTGCGGCCCACGACCAGCACTTCCCGATGGCTCGCATGCACGCGGTCGAACAGGGCCAGCGCGTCGGCGTGCAGCGCGCGCTCCGTGGGCGCGCCCGTGCTGCCGCCGTAGCCGCGGTAATGCAGCGCGTAGACGGCCAGCTGCGGGAAAGCCGCGGCCAGTTCCGGCAGGCTCAGCGAGACGTCCTCCGCATTGCCGCCGAAATACAGCACCGCGCGGCCGCCGGGGCGCGGCTGCACCGAAACCAGCACCCGGGCGCCATCCACGTCCAGTCGCAGCCGCTCCGGGGGCCGACCCGCCGCCGGCTGGGGGTAATAGATCATGGAGCGCTGCAGCAGCAGGACGGCGCCGCAGGCGGCGGCGTACAAAGCGCCGGCCAACAGCAGGAGCGTCACGAGCGTCCGCATCAGGGCATCGCCTCTTGCTGCCGCTGTCGGGTGCGGCGCGGCGGAAACAGCCACCACGCGGCGAGCACCGCGGCGCCGAACGCCGAGTAGGCGGCGATGAAGACCCACTGCGGCGCGTCGTAGTACAGCAGCCGCTGCAGCCAGTGCCCGATGAAGCTGCCGCCGTAGGTGCGGCCACCGGCCTGCAGGCGCAGCCACATTTCCAGCGTCGTCAGCGGGCAGGCGGCACCAATCCACGATTCGGCCACCACGACGGCGATCGCCGCCAGATGCGCCAGACGAAGCCAGAAGCGGTTGACCCAGCCCCAGCCGCGCCAGTTGCCCGCCAGCACCGCCACGAGCCCACCCACGACGAACAGGACGATGGCGACGTGCAACGCGAGGACGGCGTCGGCGAGGAAGCGGTAGGCGAGCGGCGTAGGCATGGGTGGCGGGCCGCCCATCCCGGCGCGGCTCCACCCGCGCATTGTGGTCCCACCGCGGCAGGAGGGCGCCCTCCCTGGGCGTCGCGGGGACCGGCTGTCTCAGGAATCAGCGCGGGTTCTCGAAGAACACGTGGTTGGTGTAGTCGCTGACCTCGAAATAGACCTTCTTCTCGCCGGGATCCACGACGAAGTTCAGGTTCTCGTCCAGCACGCCGTAGCCGAATCGGTAGGCGCGGGGCATGTTGTCGCTGGTGCCGAGGGCCGTGCTGACCTTGTCCACCTGCAGCCAGCGGCGCACCAGCTTGTCGCCGGCGTACACCTCCAGGACGCCGTTGGTTCCGGTCCAGTTCTGGATGCCGCGCCCCAGCTTGTTCTGCTGCTCCTGGGTGCAGGCGGCGAGCAACAGGGTGGCCGCGCTGGCGGCGAGCAGGTTGCGGACAAGGGCGGCACGAAGCATTTCAATCCTCCAGGAGCACGGGCAGAAGTTTCGCCGCTGTGCCGTGCAGCACGGCGTCGGCCGCATCGTCGAGCGCGGTCGGTTCGGGGTTGACGATCGCCACGCGGCCGCGCGCGGAGCGCGCCAGCCCGGCGGCCGGGTAGACCAGGCCGGAAGTGCCGACCACCAGCATCAGCTCGCAGTGTTGCGCCGCCTGCTCGGCTTGGGCGAAGACGCTTTGGGGGAGCGGCTCGCCGAACCACACCACGGCGGGCCGGCGCATGTTGCCGCAGCGATCGCAGTACGGCGGACTGCCGGCCGCCACGGCATGCGCGTTGCAGCACGCGCGGGGGGTGTCCAGCCACCGGTCCTGCGCGATGTTGCCGTGCAGCGCCAGCACGGCTTCGCTGCCGGCCCGCTGGTGCAGGCCGTCCACGTTCTGCGTGATGAGCGTCAGCCGCCCGGCGTGGCGTTTCGCGAAACCGGCCAGTGCGCGATGCCCCGCGTTCGGCTGCACCTTGGCGATCGCCTGCCGGCGGTGCGCGTACCAGTCCCACACCATCGAGGGATTCGCGCGGAAGGCTTCCTCGGTGGCCAGCTGCTGCGGATCGAACTTCGCCCACAGGCCGGTCTGCGAGTCACGGAAGGTCGGCACGCCCGATTCGGCGCTCATCCCGGCGCCGGTAAGCACGGCGATGTGCTTCGCGGCACGCACCCAGTCGCGGACCTGTCCCGTGTTCATGAACGCTGCCGCAGCGCCTCGTACAGGCACACGCCGCTGGCGACCGAGACGTTCAGGCTCTCCACGGCCCCGCGCATCGGAATCGCCACCAGCTCGTCGCAGGTCTTGCGCGTGAGCTGGCGCAGGCCGGCGCCCTCGGCTCCCAGCACCAGCGCCAGCGGCCCCTTGAAGTCGGCCTGGTAGATGGTGCGCGGCGCGTCGTCGCTGGCGCCCACGCACCAGATGTTGCGTTCCTTCAATTCGCCCAGCGTGCGCGCCAGGTTGGTCACCATGAAATACGGCACCGTCTCGGCCGCGCCGCTCGCCACCTTGGCGACGGTGGCATTGATGCCCACGGCATGGTCCTTGGGCGCGATCACGGCATGGGCGCCGGCGCCGTCCGCCACGCGCAGGCAGGCGCCGAGGTTGTGCGGGTCGGTCACGCCGTCGAGCACCAGCAGCAGCGGCGGCCCTTGCACGGCGTCGAGGAGGTCGTCCAGCGAGTGCGCCGCCTCCAGCGCCGTGACGCGCGCCGCCACGCCCTGGTGGCCGTGGCTGCCGGCCAGCTTGGCCAGGCGCAGGCCGTCGGCCTCGATCAGCCGCACGTTCGCTTCGCGCGCCCGCTCCAGGAACTGGCGCATCCGGGCGTCGCGGCGCGCCGGCTCGTAGTAGATCTCGACGACCGATTGCGGCGCGGTCTTCAGGCGCACGCCGATGGCATGGAAGCCGAACAGGACCTTGGGAGCGGACATTGCCAGGGATTATCCGGCGAGCGCTGCCGGGTCCGCGATGCGCCCGGCCTCGATCGTGATGCGCCGCTCGCAGCGGGTGGCGATCGCGCTGTCGTGCGTCACCAGCAGCAGCGTCGTGCCCTGCTCGCGGTTGAGGGCGAACATGAGTTCCATCACGGTCTCGCCGGTCGCGAAGTCGAGGCTGCCGGTCGGCTCGTCGGCCAGCAGCACGGCCGGCTCCACCACGAAGGCCCGCGCCAGCGCCACCCGCTGCTGCTCGCCGCCGGAGAGCACGCGCGGATAGTGCCCGAGGCGCTCGCCCAGGCCCACGCGGCGCAGCATCTCGGTGGCCAGCCGCCGCGAGTCGCGCTGGCCGGCCAGCTCCAGCGGCAGCATCACGTTCTCCAGCGCCGTGAGGTTGGCCAGGAGCTGAAAACTCTGGAACACGAAGCCCACCTTGCGCGCGCGCAGGGCCGCCCGGGCGTCCTCGTCGATGGCGAACAGGTCCTCGCCATCCAGCCGCACCGTGCCCCGGGTCGGCGTGTCGAGCCCCACGATGATCGACAGCAGCGTGCTCTTGCCCGAGCCCGACGCACCGACGATCGCGGCGGTCTCCTTGCGCGCCAGGGTGAAATCGATATCGCGCAGAATGTCGAGGGTGCCCGTCGAGTCGGTGACCGACTTGAAGACGTGCTCGACGGAGATGATTGGATCAGACATGTTGTTGAGATCGTGGGGCCGCCGTCACTTTATCGCGGCCGTCCTTGCCGGCGCAGCCGGCTGCGCTGCGGCGGCGGCGCCGGCGCCGGCCGTCCTGGTGGTGGGGGACTCGCTGAGCGCCGAGTATGGCCTGAGACGGGGCACCGGGTGGGTCGCGCTGCTCGAATCGCGGCTGCAAGCCGAACGGGTTGCGGCCCGGGTGGTCAACGCCAGCATCAGCGGCGACACCACGTCCGGCGGCCGCTCGCGCCTGCCGGCGCTGCTGAAACAGCACCGGCCGGCCATCGTGGTGCTGGAACTCGGCGGCAACGACGCCCTGCGCGGGCTGCCGCTGGAGATGACGCAGCGGAACCTGGAGGCCATGGCGAAGGCCGCGCGCGAGGCCGGCGCCCGGGTGCTGCTGGTGGGCATGCAGATGCCGCCGAACTACGGCGCCGACTACGCGAAGCGTTTCGCGACCCTGTTCGAGCAGGTCGCGAAGGCGCAGCAGGCGGCGCTGGTGCCGTTCCTGCTGAAGGGCGTGGCCGATGCGGCCGACCCGCTGCAGTGGTTCCAGGCCGACCGCATCCATCCCAACGAGGCGGCGCAGCGCCGGATGCTGGACAACGTCTGGCCGGAGCTGAGGAAGCTGCTCGCTGCCGTGCAGCCGGCGCGGAAGCCCAAGCCGTGAGCGTGCACCAGATCAGCGCGGCCGAGGCGATCGACCGGCTCGAGCGCTTCGACGCCATCCTGGACGCGCGCAGCGAATCCGAATATGCGGAAGACCACCTGCCGGGCGCCGTGAACTGGCCATCCCTGAACGACCAGGAGCGGCACGAGGTCGGCACCATCTACAAGCAGGTCAGCCCGTTCGAGGCGCGCAAGCGCGGCGCCGCCCTGGTGGCGGCCAACGTCGCCCGCCACATCGAACGCGAGGTGCTGGACAAGGGCAAGGACTGGCAGCCGCTCGTCTATTGCTGGCGCGGCGGCAAGCGCAGCGGCTCGCTCGCGCTGATCCTGGGGCAGATCGGCTTCCGGGTGAGCGTGGTCGAAGGCGGGTACAAGGCGTTCCGCAGCAGCGTGCTGGCGGCGCTGCCGGCGCTGGCGCAGCGGCTGGCGTACCGGGTGGTGTGCGGGCCGACCGGGGCCGGCAAGACCCGCCTGCTGCATGCGCTGGAGCGCGCCGGCGCCCAGGTGCTCGATCTCGAGGCGCTGGCCAGCCACCGCAGCTCGGTGCTGGGCCTGATCCCGGGCCAGCCGCAGCCGACCCAGAAGGCGTTCGACACCCTGGTGTGGGACAGGTTGCGCCGGTTCGACCCGGCCCGCCCCGTGTTCGTGGAAAGCGAGAGCCGCAAGGTGGGCAACGTGGCCGTGCCGGAGGCGCTGATCGAGCGGATGCGGGCCAGCGACTGCCTGCGGCTGGAGCTGGCCGACGACGAGCGGGTCGGACTGCTGCTGGAGGAGTACGAGTTCTTCGTGCGCGATCCGGCCCTCTTCCGCCAGCGGCTGGCCGCGCTCGCCGAGTTGCGCGGCAAGGCCGTGGTCCAGGAATGGCAGGACGAGGTCGCAGCCGGACGGATCGAGAAGGTGGTGCGCGAACTGCTGTTCAAGCATTACGACCCGGGCTATGCGGCCTCGATCCGCCGCAATTTCAGCCGCTACGAGGCGGCGCCGGCGATCGCGCCGCGGGACCGCTCGGTGGCGGCGATGCAAGAGGTGGCCGCGCAACTGGCGCGCACGGCCTGAGGATCACTGCTCGGGCGGCAGCGCGGGCGGCTGCGGCTCCAGCCCGGATTCGTCGGGAGCGGCATTGGCATCGCCGGGCGCCGACTTGCGGGCCGCCTTCTCCTTGAGCTTGTCTTCCTTCTTGCGCTTCTTCGCAAGTTCCTTTTGCCGCTTCTCGTAACCGTAGTTGGGTGTAGCCACAGGTGTTCCGCTCCTATCCGTTGATAGGCCCAATGTACGCGATATCAGCGGCCCCCGGCATCCAGGGTCATCCCAGGGCGGCGAGCGCACATTCCAGGTCAAGCTGGAGGTCGGCCGCCGCCTCCAGTCCGATCGAAAAGCGCACCAGCGGGCCGCGGCACAGGTTGCCGCCGAACTGCGGCGAGCGCATCGTCGCCAGGTCGTACGGGACCACCAGGCTGACCGGCCCGCCCCAGGAGTACCCCAGCTTGAAGAGCTTCAACGCGTCGCAGAAGGCGTCCACCTGCCGCGGCGAATAGCGCTCGTGGAAGG
>Ga0209347_1005676_pt1 | contig 11671 bp, 13 predicted proteins | sample AutmiccommuBRH23_FD_187382 | JGI IMG/M metagenome (GOLD analysis project Ga0209347, IMG submission 187382) | Deep subsurface microbial communities from Mt. Terri, Switzerland - Autotrophic microbial communities BRH/23 (SPAdes) (version 2) | ecosystem: Environmental > Aquatic > Deep subsurface >...
GTCTGTGGAATAGCAACAAAGTTTCCAAAAATTACAGTAAGGGCAGATAATACCATTACTATTAGTACCCATGAACTCTGTAACGATGGCAAAGCAATTACTAACAAACGAACAAGCGCTGCAAATCCGGCTGCCTTAGATGCAACTGCTAGGAAAGCAGTCACAGGGGTAGGCGCACCTTCGTAAATATCCGGTGACCACATATGAAACGGTGCTGCGGATACTTTAAAGCCAAAACCAACTAAGGCAAAAATCATACCTAGTAATACTATGGGCTGAATACCTTGTTTAAGTCCATCAGCCATTTCACTAATCACGGTAGTACCAGCCGCACCGTAAATCAGACTAAAACCATATAACAGGATTGCCGAAGACATAGCCCCTAGTATCACATACTTTATTCCTGCTTCGGAAGATTTGAAATCGTTTTTTCTATATGCAGTCAATACAAAGAAAGTAATTGTCATTAACTCCAAACCAAGATAGAGTGAAATCAAATCTCCTGCGGATGCAAGCATCATCATGCCTAAAGTTGCAAAGACCATCAAGCTATAAAACTCACCCTGATTATAACCAAGGCGTTTAACATAATCAAAAGACGATACGCTAACCAAAATAGCGGCAGCTAAGAACAACTGTTTAAAAAATGTGCTGTATGGGTCGATAATGTACATGCCGTTAAAGACCGTTTCTTGAACATTAGTGTAAAGCAGGGTAAGTGCAAATATTATTATCAATCCAAAAGTTGCTAAATACCCTATCCCTCGTCTTTGATCCTTAGGAACTATCAAACCAATTATCAACAAACCAATAGCTAATACAGCAGTTGCAATTTCTATCGTTAATAAACTCACAGCACTCATTAGAATATCCCCCCTACTTGGGCAGCAGCATTTATTTTTTCAACCAATGGTACCACCCCTGTGTTAATCATACCTATTAGTGGTTGAGGGAATAAGCCGAATAGTAAGAGTGTAGCTATTAAAATAACTACAGGTACTAATTCAATACCCTTAGCATCCTCCAAATGATCCCATTTGGGATTGCGTGGGCCAAAGAAAGTAAACTGAACCACACGTAATACGTAAACTGCTGTAATAACTACACCCAGAATTGCAAGTATTGACAATACTCGGAAGTGCAACCAACCGAATAAGACCTTATCCACAGAGAATGACCCCACAAAGATTAGAAACTCTGCTACAAAGTTATTTAATCCTGGTAAGCCTAATGAAGCCAAGCCAGCAATTACAAAACCGGCGGCTATTCTAGGCATTTGATGTGCTAGACCACCAAACTCTGCAATAGTACGAGTATGGGCCTTGTGATAAATATTACCCACCAATGAGAAGAACAGGGCTGTCATAATACCATGGGCAAACATCTGAGCCACTGCTCCATTAATACTCATGGTATTTAAAGAAGCAATACCTAATAATACGTAACCCATGTGACTAACACTAGAATAACCGATAACAAACTTTAAATCCTTTTGCCGCATTGCTACCATTGCACCATATACCACATTGACAATACACAACACTGCAATTAACGGGGCCCAAAATTTGGCTCCTTCAGGAAACATGAATACTCCAGCTCGAATTAAGCCGTAACCACCAAGTTTCATTAGCACGCCAGCATGAAGCATGGACGTCGCTGTGGGAGCCGCTACGTGACCATCGGGAGACCATGTGTGAAGCGGCCACATAGGAACCAAGAAACCAAATCCAACCAAGAATAGGAAGAAAATAAACTTTTGGAAACCAATATCATAATTCACTAATGCTAATTGGGCAATATCAAAGGTTCTTATACCTAAATGCTCAGGTTGGGCAGCATATAAGAATAAGGCAATGATACCGATTAGCGCAAAAGCACTACCAACCAATAAGTATAGAGTCAGCTTCATTGCAGAATACTCTTTACGAGTACTACCCCATATTGCAATCAGTAAATACATTGGTATTACTGCGACCTCAAAAAAGAGATAAAAGAAAAATAAATCTCTACTAACAAAGACACCAAAAACTCCTGCAACTAACACCAATAGGGTAATAAAGAATTCTTTCACCCGGTTATGCATATCCCACGATGCAAATACACCGGTAAAGATAACAATAGCTGTCAGAAGCACCAATGGTAAGCTAATACCATCCACACCTACTGAATAGGTGATACCGAAGGATTCAACCCAAGGAATGTCTTGCAGAAACTGCAAACCTCCCGCTTTTGTATCATAATTCAAAAACGCATAAACGGCCAATACTAATGATACAAATGTCGCTGCAGCTGCAGTAATCTTTATAATCCGGTCTTCCTTCTCAGGGATAAACATTATTACCAAGGCCCCTATAATCGGCGCTAAGACGATAGTAGTCATTATTGGAAAAGTCATTTACATCCCTCCTAACACCGGTACGGCCATCCAAAGTACAATTAGCACCACGGCAGCAAACAAGACCAATGCGTAAGTCTGCATGCTTCCAGTCTGCACAAATCGTAACCTTGCACCTGTGGCCCGGATTAAGTCTGAAAAGCCGTCAGCAATACCATCAACAACTTTCCGATCACTCCAGTTAAATGCGTTACCTATATTCAAAACTATCTTATCGAAGAACCACTGGTAAACTTCATCAATGTAGTACTTGTTGTATAGTAAGGTCCAAATCGGTAAGAAACGTTGTTTCAGTGCCTCAGTATCAACTGCTTTCTTGCCGTACATATACCACGCCAGCACAATACCCGCTAAAGCGATTAGCGTAGATGAAATCATCAAGAAATAGTCTGGTGTAGCATGGTGCGGTTCTTCGAAATAAATTAATGAAGCAAAACCATGTTCCACAAACGGCGCTCCCACAAAGCCGATAAAAATTGCAAATACGGCTAAAATCATGAGCGGTACGGTCATTGTCCAAGGAGATTCATGGGCATGGTGATCTGAAAGTTTTTCTCCAAAGAAAGCGGTGAAAATTAATCGGAACATATAAAAAGCTGTTAAAAAGGCAACAATTGAACCGATTATATACAACCCAGTAAAACCACCATCTTTGGTTACAAGTAAAATTTCATCCTTACTCCAGAAACCCGCCAGTGGAAAAATACCGGCTAAAGCCAATGATCCGATTACAAAAGTCCAAGTCGTGGTCTTCATGTTTTTATAAAGGCCACCCATATCAAAAATACTATTGGAATGAACTGCATGAATGGCACTTCCGGCTCCCAAGAACAACAATGCTTTAAAGAATGCATGAGTAGTTAAGTGGAACATACCGGCAGTAATACTGCCAACACCCATAGCCATCACCATATAACCCAACTGACTTAATGTCGAAAATGCCAAAATACGCTTGATATCATCCTGAACTATAGCAATACTAGCTGCGAAAATCGAAGTAAACCCTCCGATGTAGGCAATTAATAACAGCGCGCTAGGTGCAGCATGGAATAACACAAAGCCTCTGGCCAGCAAATAAACACCCGCTGCAACCATTGTTGCCGCGTGAATCAAGGCACTAACCGGAGTAGGGCCCTCCATCGCGTCCGGCAGCCAAACATGTAACGGAAACTGCGCAGACTTCCCTACAGGGCCGGTAAATACAAGAATTGCCACCAATGTCAAGAAACCAACGTTACCGTAACCTTCAATTGCATGGGCTAATTCCTGGAAATTAAAGGTACCAAATACCAACCAAAGGAAAAATATCCCGATCATAAAGCCGAAGTCGGCCACTCTGTTGGTAACAAACGCCTTTTTATTAGCATCTGCAGCAGAGTTTTTGTAGAAATAAAAACCTATTAACAAGTAGGAACATAAACCCACCAGTTCCCAGAAAAAGAACATTTGGAAATAGTTATTTGCAACAACTAATCCCAGCATCGAAAAAGTAAACAGAGACAAATACGCGAAAAACCTCGAAAATCCCGGGTCATCAGCCATATAGCCAACAGAGTAAAGTTGTACCAAGAACGCAACAATGGTTACTACGCACAACATTACAGCAGTTAACGGGTCAATCAGTACTCCTGCGGTAATATGAACACCAGGAATAGTAAGCCATGGAACTGAATATTCAATAGGTACATTCATGTTTATTTCCCCATGGCTTCCAAGGATTGTGAAAAGTACACCTATTGAAAAAATCAATGATGTAGCCATCGCCGCCAATGCTGTTAAAGCACTTAGCATTTTAACCTTCTTGGTTACAAAAACTATTAATACGAAGGCAATGGCCGGAAAAATCGGTATAAGCCATGCATTATCTATCCAAAACATAGACCCTTTGACACCACCTTTTATAGTGCAATTACTACCACTTTAACCAATCAAAGTCATCCAACTGAGTAGTCATACGGTCGCGATAAATATTTATTATCAATGCCAGTCCTACTGCCACTTCAGCCGCAGCCACCACGATAACAAATATCGCAAAAACATGCCCAGATACTTCTCCGGGGTTTAAAAAGCGGTTAAACGCCAGCAAGTTTATATTCACCGCATTAAGCATCAATTCTATACCCATTAGTACAGCCACAGCACTTCGTTTAGCCAATGCACCGTAAAGACCAATACAGAATAGAAATCCGCCAAGAATTAAATAGTGATATAACGTAATCATTGGGGTTTACCCTCCCCCCTGGCTAACAGAATAGCACCAACCATTGCCACCAAAAGTAATACTGCTGCAGCTTCGAATGGTATTACGTAATCTGTTAACATAGCATCTGCAATGGGACCAACAGTGCTCTCCAGCGCCGGTTTATTGCTAATAATTAAATCTGATGATAAAATTATTTTTTCAATCAACAGAAATAATCCCAGCGAAACAACAGCGGCAGTCAACTTGTGACGGTTAAACAAGTTACTGTATTTTATGTCACCCCGCACAGTCAGCATGACACCAAATACCAAAAGAATAGCAATGGCGCCTGCATAAACTAATAACTGTACTGCAGCTAAAAAGTCAGCCTGCAGCATAACATATAGGCCAGAAACTCCTACAAAAGTAACTACCATGAATAACGCACTGTGAACAATGTTTCTTAATAAGACTACCATTAAGGCTGATCCCATAATTATTATCGCAATTAACCAAAATATTATAGTACTAGTCACTTAATTTCCCCCCTCCGTAACTTCACTGGGCTGGGAATCCTGTCCCTCTGTCCGTTTAAATAGGTTCAAGAACGTATCTTTACGCGCATAGCATGCTAACTCAAAATCCTGCGTAAAGTTAATAGCATCTGTGGGACAGCTTTCTACACATAACCCGCAAAACAAACACAAACCGATGTCCATGTTATAATCGTCTAAGCGACGTTTTTTGTCCTCACCCTTACTACTGGCGATTTCAATAACGTTGTTCGGACACGTTTTAGCACAGATACCACAGGCAATGCACTTTTCATCGTCTAACGCGAAAGAGCCATGAAAATTATTGGATAAATTCGGCATTTCCTCCGGATACTGTTCAGTTATTGCCTTGCCAAAAAAATGTTTAAAGGTTATTCCTAATCCTTTTACTAAACCCTTACCATACATCGTCTCACCACCCTATGGTCACTGTATAAACCATTGATAAATTTTAATGCCAACACCAGTTACCAAAATATTCGCCAGAGACAGCGGCAGGAGAAACTTCCAGTTAGTATGCATTAAGTGATCTATCCGTATTCTCGGGAATGTCCACCGTACCCACATAAACACATAAATCATAATGTATACTTTAATAACGAACCAAATCCAAGACGGTGCCCAAGGCCCGGCAGGACCTCCTAAAAATAGCGCAACGGCCAATGCAGACATTGCTATTAAGTTGGAGTATTCTGCAAGGAAAAATATGGCCCAACGCATACCACTATACTCAGTAGTTGCACCGGCGACTAGTTCCTGTTCACCTTCCGGTAAATCAAATGGTGCACGACTTAATTCAGCAGTACCGGCAATGAAAAATATCAAAAAGGCAACTGGTTGTAATACTATAAACCATACATCGCTTTGGGCTGCAACAATATCAGACATCCTCATTGAGCCGGTTAGCATAATTACTCCAAGAATTGAAAATACCAGTGGGATTTCATAACTAACCATCTGAGCTACTGAACGCATGCCGCCAATTAAGGAGTACTTGTTATTAGACCCCCAACCTGCCATTAAAAATGCAATGGTTGTAGTCGATGATATTGCAATAAAGTAAAATACTCCAATATTCAGATCCACTGCAATCATGTCTTTACCGAAGGGAATAACTGCATAGAGCATGACAGCCGGTATAAAAACAATGATGGAAGCTAATTTGAATACCTTACGATCTGCAGCCTGAGGAACAATGTCCTCTTTACTTATCAGCTTGATAACGTCCAATGTAGTTTGCAGCAATCCTCTAGGACCTACTCTATTGGGACCTAACCGTTGCTGCCAATACGCGCTTAATTTTCTTTCCAAATATACCAAATAAAGTACATTCAGAAGCACAAAAGTCAAAATAATTGCTACTTGAATCACAACCATTATTAAATTTGCTATTATGGAGCTAAGGCCCAGTCCAGACACCATCCACTGTTCTAGTCCCGCTCCGGCATTTAAAAACAATTTTTCCATTAACTATCTCCCCTTTATGACACCGCTAGCGGTCAACTTCACCCAAGACAATATCAATAGATGCTAGGATTACAACTGCATCCTGGATGTTTCCGCCTTTGGCAATTTCGGGATATACTCCTAAATTCACAAATGATGGCCCATGAATGTGTAATCTGTAAGGCTTAGTGGATCCATCGCTGACCAAGTAATAACCCAACCAACCCTTAGCCCCTTCTATTTGATGGTACACCTCACCGGCTTTTGGTTTAATCACTTTAGGTACCTTAGCCTGGATGGGGCCTTCGGGCAAGTCATTTAAGGCCTGCTCAATAATTCTTAAGCTTTGTCTCATCTCTTCCATACGTATCACAAAACGATCGTATGAATCACCATTTTCACCAGTCGGAATATCGAATTCGAAACGATCATAGATGCTATATGGTTCTGCCTTCCTTAAGTCAAACTTATATCCGGATGCCCTCAAGTTAGGGCCGGAAATCCCATAATTAATTGCCGTCTCAGCATCTAAAACACCTACGCCTTTGCTACGGGCTTGAAATATCTCATTTCCCGTAACAAGACCATCATATTCGTCAAAGCATGACGGCAGGTCGTTAAGTAGTTCTTTCAACCCGGCAATAAAATCTTCTGTTAAATCGTGGGATACACCGCCAATCCTTGGATAATTCAAAGTCATGCGCGAACCGGAAATTATTTCGAATAAGTCTAAAATGCGTTCGCGATCCCTAAATGTATACATCCATGCCGTGAAACCGTTAATATCCAGTGCATAACTACCAATAAAGACCATATGGCTGGCAATCCTTTGAAGTTCAGAAACAATTACCCTAATATATTCAACCCGTTCCGGAATTTCAATATCCAATAGTTTTTCCACTGTCTCTACATAACCAATGTTATTTAATGCTGCCGCCAGATAATCTAATCGGTCAGTATAAGGAATGAATTGAGTGTAAGTACGGTCTTCAGCAAGTTTTTCCATCCCCCTGTGCAGATAACCCATCACGTTTTCCAGGTTAGTAACGTTCTCACCATCTAACGTAAGCACACAACGGTAAACACCATGGGTACTGGGATGTTGGGGACCCATGTTTATTGTTATTTCTTGAGTCTTCAAGTTTTTGTCTTGTAGTTGACTTCTTGACATTTCCATCACGACACCTCTACTATTACTTTTCTAAGGAGTGCTACCTCCTTGCTTCAACCTTATAATCTTTGCGTAACGGATGTCCTTCAAAATCATCGGGACACAAAATACGTTTCAAATGCGGATGTCCCTCATAGATAACCCCTATCAAATCATAAGTTTCTCGTTCCTGAACATCAGCAGCTGCCCATAAGGATGAAATTGAAGAGATAGTGGGATTTTGTTTATCCAATTTTACTTTTACCTTTATTTTATTGCAATCCGGTAATACCATCAGATGGTAAACCGCAACAATCTCTTCATCATAATCTACTGCAGTGACGTCTACCAAATAATTAAAACCATACTTTTCTTTTAGTTGAGTCATAACATCAAAAAAGGTATCTTTTTCAACAAAAAGAGTACCATGTTCCTCTTCAAATACTATCTTCTCTTTAAACTTCTTAACTAATTTTTCCACCAATTTAATTTGACTATCCATTTGTCCTCATCCTTACCACGTTAGGATTAATTACTTTCTGGCGCAGTTGCAAAAAGCCGTAAATTAATGCTTCCGGTCTTGGTGGGCAACCAGGCACATATACGTCTACCGGCAAAAAAGTGTCTGCTCCAGGTACAACATTGTACGAATCAACAAAAGGGCCACCACTTATTGCACAGCTACCCATAGCTATTACGTACCTTGGTTCTGCCATTTGATCGTATACCCTTTGTACTAAGGGAGCCATCTTTTTAGTGATAGTACCAGCTACAATCATTAAATCAGATTGCCTAGGTGAGGGTCTAAAAACTTCATAACCAAATCTAGAAATGTCAAATCTTGCCCCACCGGCAGCCATCATTTCGATTGCGCAGCACGCTAAACCGAAAGTAACCGGCCAGAATGAATGGGCCCTAGCATAATTTAAAACCTTATCAACAGATGTTAAAATAATATTGTTTCTTACTAACTCTTCCACTTCTGCAGCGTTGACACCTTTTTCTACATCCATTCTAACGCTCCTTCCTTCCAGGCATACCATAGGCCAATCACTAAGATGGCGATAAAAATAACCATTTCTACAAATGCAAATAAGCCTAACGTGCTAAATCTAACCGCCCAAGGATACAGAAATACAGTTTCAACATCAAACACAACAAAAATCAAAGCATAAAGAAAATAACTAATTTTAAACTGTACCCAAGTGGATCCCTGAGTCTCCAAACCACACTCATAAGTTGATAATTTTTCTGGGCTTGGCCTTTTCGGTCTCACCAACCACGCCGTCGCCAACACAATAATTGGAAAAACTGCCGCAATCAAGAAAAAAATCCCTATCCCGGCATAATCCTGCAGCATAATCCCCCCCCTTTCATAAAAAGTAGTTGTTTATTATTTAATTATATCTAGAAAAAGACCACTAAAAAGCATTCGCCATGACTGGATAAAAACCTTCAAAAATGTTAATTTTTTTGTATACAATAAAATACAACTTTCAATGAACGTTGACACTATGCCCTTATAATATATATTATTTTGGAAATTAACCATGCATCACTACTAAATACATTCCTTAACACCAGAAAACGTCCTGCGGTGAATAGGCGTTACACCCACGTTTATTATAACTTCCCTATGGGCTTTTGTTGGGTAACCAAAATGCTTGTCAAAGCCATATTCAGGGTATACTTTAGCATATTCTCTCATTAATCTATCTCTTGTAACCTTGGCAATTATGCTGGCTGCAGCTACTGCAGCACTTTTTTGATCACCCTTAATTACTTTTCTGTTTAATATATCCAACGAGGGAATACTTAAACCGTCAATTAATACTTTGTCCGGTTTATGCTTCAAACTACCAATTGCTTTACGCATAGCCAGTATTGTCGCCTGATATATGTTAATCTTATCTATAATATCAGGTTCTACTATACCGACACCATAATCTAATAAGCAATCCATTATTTCAGAAAAAACACTTTCTCTTTGGCTTGGAGTCATCTGCTTGGAATCGTTAATTTGGTAAGGAATTTTTTGACTATATGGTAATATTACTGCTGCAGCAATCACAGGCCCCGCTAGTGGTCCTCTACCTGCCTCATCAACCCCAGCAAGAATATGATGCTCGTGTAAGTTATTTAAATCGAAATCAAGCATTCTAGAAAACCGTGCCCGCTCACTTTCATCAACTTCCATTTGTTTTGAATAGCGATTAAATAATTGCTGGACACCTTTCCTATGGTCTCTCCGCAAACTATCCATTAGTTCAGTCGATACTTCCAACCCAGATAAAAGATCTTTTATTTCTGCAATAGATTTTTCTTTAATCATAATGCTCACCAAAATTATACATTCGTGTAAAACCCATAAAATCCTGCTAAAATAATATCTTCTTTAATTTAAACTGGGTTTTCCAGAGTCACCTTACCCAGCAGACCTGACCGGAACTCACTTAAAAATATATGGGCAGTTTTTTCGTAGTCAACTTTTCCACCGGGAAGTAGACAACCTTTCTTTATTCCAATTATTTTTAAAATATCAATTGGTTCACCAAGTGGTGCAATAGTTTCAAATCTTTCGATAATACTACTTGGCTGTTCCGTAGCAAACCACCTTATTAATGCAAGTGCTACTTCAACTTTATCGAATACATTATCGCTAATACTACCAATCCACGCCAAATGCAGGCCAATGTCTTCCTCTTTAAATTTTGGCCATAAAACCCCTGGTGTATCCAACAATTCTATTTCCTTACTTACCTTCAACCATTGATATCCCCTAGTCACACCGGGCTTTTGACCGGTTTTCATTGACGAACGCCTTGCAATACGATTAATAAATGAAGATTTGCCCACATTCGGTACCCCAAGCACCATGGTACGAACTGGCCGAGGCCTCAGTCCTTTTTCCTGGCGTTTCATTTTTATGGATTTAGCCATTTCGTTGACCATATCCACAACTATCTGCCCTTTATCGTGAGTAGAATTGAATTTTATAGCATAATATTCTGTTTTTAAGTGCTGAAGCCATAAATTGGTTTTTTTCTCAATAGCCAAGTCCGCCTTGTTTAAAATAACAAGTCTCGGTCGTTTATTGGATAATTCCCCTAGCCTTGGATTTGAAGTTGCCCGAGGCGCTCGGGCATCCCGGAGTTCAATTACCATATCAACCAAAGACATATTCTCTTTGATTCTTTTTTCTGCCTTTACCATATGGCCTGGATACCAATGGACACCCATACTGTTACCCCACCTTTTCGAGTTATTGAACTCTACCAATCCGGCCCAAGGGCCAAAACCTGAAAATTGTCTTACCTATGATTAGGTTTTTATCTAAAGTACCCCAGTAACGACTATCTCTGCTGTCCGGCCTGTTATCTCCCATAACAAATAACGTACCGTTAGGAATTGTAACCGGCCCAAAATCCTGCATGGGAATACCTTGCTTTAAGTAAGGTTCATTTAACAGTTTCCCATTAATGTAAACATTATTACCTTTAATACTTAGGCTTTCTCCACCCAAGCCAACTATACGTTTAACAAAATCCTTGTCTGGATCCACAGGATATTTAAAGACAATAACTTCTCCTCGCTCTGGCTCAGAAAAATAATAATTAAATTTTGTTACCAGTATTCGATCTCCCGGTTCCAGATTCGGGACCATGGAACGCGAAGGGATATAGAAAGGCTGAAATATAAACATTCTTATTAAGAGTGCCAAAATCAAAGCGATTACCAATGATTGAACTGTTTCTTTCATAAATTGTTTAACCATAATACCAATCCTTTTTATGGTATTGTACCCATATTAATAATATACTTTTTTTAAACATCTTTTAAGAGGGTGTACGCAATTAATTCATAATGTAAAAAAGACTGGTATTAGCCAGTCCTCTTACTTTCTCTTTTCTTTAATTCTTGCAGCTTTACCTACCCGATCTCTT
>Ga0209347_1005677_pt1 | contig 11667 bp, 10 predicted proteins | sample AutmiccommuBRH23_FD_187382 | JGI IMG/M metagenome (GOLD analysis project Ga0209347, IMG submission 187382) | Deep subsurface microbial communities from Mt. Terri, Switzerland - Autotrophic microbial communities BRH/23 (SPAdes) (version 2) | ecosystem: Environmental > Aquatic > Deep subsurface >...
ACGACCTCGATTGCGTTGGCGCGAATCTGCGGGTTGGGATCGGCCAGCCCCTCGGAAATAATCTGCCGAGCCTGGGTTGGCGGGTCTCCGGCCGGCGCCGGCGGCGATTTCACGACAGGGGAGGACAGCAGCGGCGCCGAGCGTGGCTGCGCCGTCTGCTCGCAACCCAGGACCAGCAGCAGGACGAAACTGAACGCCGTCGCCTCAAAAAGCCGACTGATTGGAGCCATCAGACACCTCACGAGAACAGAAAATCCGAAATCCGAAGCTCGATCCTGCTCTCGCGGAATCGAGCTTCGGATTTCGAGCTTACAAGGACCTGCTGCGGGCAACTATTACCGCGACCATTCTAATTTGGTGATTGGGTGCCATGGCTACGCCTCGTAGCCATGTCTTGGAAAGCATGCTTACGAGGCGTAAGCATGGCACCCAGCCGTCCACTCGAATCTGGTGATCTGCCGAAACAGAACATCGGTCCTGGGTGCCACGGTCAAACTTGTTTGACTGTGCTCTTTCGACCGATTCTGCCCATCCGAACGACACAGCCGAACAAGTTCGGCCGTGCCACCCTGTTCACCAGATTCAAGGGGTCGGAGTACTACGCTGCTTGCGGCGATTTTCGTCGTCGCCATCGGGCCGCGACCGGCCAGACGAGGGCTCCGACGAAGACCAGCGAACAGCCGTCGGCGAACCACTCGCCGTGCCGACTGTAGAAGGTCACCCGCTTATCTATCGGCAATCGGTCCATGAACCATCCAGCCATAGCGGTCCGGTTCATCGCTTCCTGGGGGAAATCGTCGCTGGCGGCCAGGTACCCGTCGCGGATTCGGCCGGTGGATTCGATCAGGCAACTGATGCCCGTGTTGACGCTGCGGATGACGGCCAGCCGGTTCTCGACGGCCCGGAACGTGCAGATAGCCGCGTGCTGGGCAAGCTCGCTGCTCGGGATCACCCGGTCCTGGCCCTCGGGGAACTCCACGAACCACCCGTCGTTGCTGATATTGACCAGCCAGTCGATCTGCTTGCGGCCCTGCTCGTCGAGGGCGAAGTTCCGCCCGACGTAGGGGATCGTGTCCTCGTAGCAGATGATCACCGCAAAACGGCTGCCCGGCCCCTGGGACGCCTGTGCATCCCCCTCCGTCCTCCGTCCTCCGTCTTCTGTCTTCTGTCCTCCGTCCTCCGTCTTCCGATTCCCGGGCATCTCGAAGAGGGTGTAGTTGCGACCCTTTTCGAGCGTGAGACTGGGATGGTAGCCCTCGGGCATGAAGTATTCGAACAGCCAGGGGACCCACCGCTTGAACGGGATGTACTCGCCGAAGAGCACCAGGTGGATCTTGTCGTAGCGGCCCGGATCGCGGGTCCCGTCCGGCCGGTAGAAGTAGGCGGAGTTGTAGGTGGCCAGGGACGGCTCGCCGGCATCGTTCCATTTGATCTCGGCCCCGTGCGCCCCGACGAGCAGCCAGGCCGTGTCCTTGGCATGCTCGATGAGCTGCTGGTGAAAGGCCTTGTCCTCATCGAGATCGCCCTTGAGGTAGGGCCACAACCCCGGGTCGAGGATGCCCTGGACCATCGTCTCGGGCCAGACGATCAACTCGGCTCCGGCCGCCGCAGCGGCTTTGCTGCTGGCCATGAGCCCGTCAAAGAGTTGCCCGCTGACGCTGAAGCTCCGCTTGACCGACTGCGGCACGTTCGATTGCAGCGAGCCGACCAGCGGGCCGTCGGTCACGAATTGCGGCGTCTGGCCGATCCGCCATTGGCCGTAAAGAAGCGTACCCGAAACCACCGCGACCGTTACCACAAGTCCTACGACGACGATCTTGCCGGAGGGCACGCGAGCGCCGTCTGACTCGTAGGGTGGGGCTTGCCCCACCGACTCTTTCGACCCCACGGTTCCTGGTGGGGCAAGCCCCACCCTACGGCCGGTGAACAGGATCACATCGGTGAGAAATCCGCTGACCATGGCGACGACGAACGAGATGCCCGCCGCCCCGACGAGGTCTGCCACCTGGATCACCGCGAGTTGCTCGTACTGGCTGTGCCCGAGGAATCGCCAGAAGAACCCGCCCATGGGGAAACCTTGCAGCCGCTCCCATCCGGCCAGCAGCACCGGCAGGGCGACAAACAGCGGAATCCCCTTGGCCTGGGCAAATCGCACCGCCAGCGCCGGCAGCGGCCAGAACAGCGACAGGTACAAACCCATCCCAAGCCAGCCGAGGATCGTGATGGGCGCGATCCAGTACAGGTTGACCAGCCAGTAGGCGTATCCGACGGCGAACGCCGCTAAGGCCAGGGGCCGGGTCTTCGCCTGCGGCGAGCAGGCCAGCGCAAACGGCACGAACGCCACCCACGCCAGGAACGACCAGTCGATCGGCGGCTGGATGACCGTCAGCAGCAGGGCGCTGACGCCGAACAACGAAATCGCTATGACAAAAGGCTTCCTATCCTTCAACGCCGGACGCTCCCATTTCCAATGCACTTGCGGCGTCGAAGGGACTGAGCTTGGCACTGCGTTCGAGCAGGATCAGCCGCTCCGTGACTTCCTCCGGCTTGTAGTGCCGCTTCTTTTGCAGACGCTGATTGAGTTTCTTCGTGAACAGAGCCAGGAGGAACTGACTCTCGCACAGTTGCCGCCGCGGGATCTTGTTCTCGCCATAGAGCCAACGCAATTCGGCGTCCGCGTGCTCCGGCCAGTCCGGCATACCCTCGCCCTCGATGGGAAGGCCGGTAGACTCCGCGATTCGCTCCCGTGTCGCCTGCACGTAGGTTTCGGACAGGTCGATCGTTGTGTACTGCCGGCCCAGCTTGTATGCAACGGTGGCGGTGGTGCCGGAGCCGCAAAATGGATCGAGCACCCAGTCGCCTTGGTTGGAGCTGGCGCGGATGATCCGGGCCAGCAGGCTCTCGGGCATCTGGCAGGGATGGCCCGTCCGCTCGGCGAACGTGCCGCAGATGCGCGGGTATTCGTTCCACACATCATCCGGCATCTTGCCCGTGGCGTTGGCCCGCTTGTCTCGGTATTTCTTTTGGCGGTCGGAAATCACACGCACCAGATCATCATTGAACGTGAAATGCTTCGCGTCTTTTACGAAGTAGAGGATGTGCGTGTGCGAGCGGGCGAACTTGATCTTGGTCTGCTGGCCGAAGGTGTAGTGCCAGATGATCCAGTTTCGCAGGGTCAGACCAAGCTCGTCCTCGAGAATGAGCTTGATGTGGGCGGCGTACTCGTCGCCGATGGCGATGTAGATCGACCCCTGCGGTTTGAGCACGCGGACGCACTGGCCGATCCAGTCCCGCGTCCAGGCGAGGTACTTCCCGCTGGCCTTGCTGTCATGATACTTGTCGTACTTGTACCCGATATTGAACGGCGGATCGGCGAAGACCAGATCCGCGAAAGGCTCGCTTGCCTTCCGCAGAATCTCCACGCAATCTCCGTACAGAATCTGATCCCTAAGTTCATGCATCGCCGCATTCTACAGCCCGACGCTCACTTGGCAAGGCCACAGTTCTTTTCCAAGAGGATGGAGAACGCATTCGGATTGTGGTAACCGGGCGATCCGGTCTTCTCCCGAAGCCACTGCGCCATCTCCAGGCACGTCACGCGCCCGCCGAGACGCTCGAAGAACGCGGCGACTTTCTCCATGGAGATGCGGTTTCGAAAATATCTCTCAACCGGCACGACGTCATGACCGCCGCTCCACTTGCCGTTGAAGAAATGAAGAATCACGTCATTCCTCGCGATCCTGAACATCTCTCCGAGGGCACGCTCCATAGCGTCCAAGGACAGGTGCTCGATGAGATCGTGGCAGTAGAGGCAGTCAAAGGAGGAATCGGGAAAGTCCGTCGTCAGGATGCTCTGGACGTGAAAGTCCGCCTTCGGACAGCGGCTCCTCGCATTGGCGATGTTCTTGGCGGCGATGTCGATCCCCGTGTAACTTAAGAACCCGGCCACGCCGGACTCGTGGAGAAAGCGGTAGTCGTTGGCAGAGCCGCAGCCGGCTTCGAGGACGGAAATCGCGGGGCCCGATGTCTGCGAGAGTTGTTTGCTCCAAATCATCATGAACGTATCCAACGCTGGATCGGACAGGCTGTGGCCAGGCCGGTCCGGATCGAATTGGCCCAACGCGGCGGTAATGTAGTCCGGAATCGGGCAGGCGTCGTCCTGCAGCCATGCATGGGCTGCCAGGATGAAATGGGGAATAGTCGCCGGGCAGGCGGACTCGATGGCGTCGAGGAGTTCGTAACGAGTCGATCCCTTCTCCAGTTCCCGCAGGATCCACGTGAGCACGGCGCCGAACCGCAATTCCTCGGTGATGAGAGCGTCGAAACACCCCGGGTACAGAATGTCGACCAGTAATGCGCGGGTGAGAATGCTCTGCGCGTTGATCCGCGGGTCCTCGACTCCGGAGACCAGGTAGCGGTCCAAATACTCGGGGGGAAGGCCGTCCCAAGACTGCTTCAGATTCCACTCTTCACGAAGAATCGCGTCGTCCATGTACCTGGAATGTCTTTGCCAGCCGGAGTGTTACAGGGATTTGAGGACGACGACGCGGACGCAGACCGTCGCGAGGGTATTCGGCCGGAATTACCGCTCCCAGGAACACTACGGGCGTATAGGAGATAGGCAGGGGAGTCGTTTCGGGAAAGGAGAATGGCTATGAGAGACGAAAAGAGCGTTTTGGTTACGGGAGCGACGGGGCATCAGGGCGGGGTCGTCGCTCGGGAACTGCTGGCCCGGCGGTATCGCGTTCGGGCGATGACCCGCCATCCCGACAGTGAGAAGGCCCGGGAACTGGCCGACCTCAAGGCCGAGATCGTTCAGGGGGATTACGACGATCCGGACTCTCTGCCCAAGGCCATCCAGGGCGTCTGGGGCGTATTCGCCGTTCAGAATACCTGGGAGGCCGGCGTAGAGAAGGAAGAGGAGCAGGGCAAAGAGTTCGCGAAGTTATGCCGGTCGGCGGGCGTGCAACATTACGTCTACAGCTCCGTTTCCTCGGCTCAGCGGCAGACCGGGATTCCGCACTTCGACAACAAGTGGCGGATCGAGGAGACCGTGCGGCAGTTGGGATTCCCTTCGTACACGATCATCCGCCCGGTGTTCTTCATGGAGAACTTCCTGGGTCCGTGGTTTCAGTCGGGGCTGGAAGAAGGCAAACTCGCGGTGCCGATTCAGCCGACCACCTCGCTTCAGATGATCGCGGTGGAGGATATCGGGCGGTTCGGCGCGTGGGCCTTTGACAACCATCGCAAGCTCAACGGCCACGCGATCGACATCGCCGGCGACGAGCGGACGATGCCCGAGGTCGCCCGGATCATCGGGTCCGCCGCAGACCGGGAAATCGAGTTCGTCCAGGTGCCCATCGAAGAGGCTCGCAAGGCCAGCGAGGACGCCGCCATCATGTACGAATGGTTCGACGCGGTCGGCTACAACGTGGACATCAAGGACCTCGCTCACAAGACCGGCATCCGTCCGATGACGCTGGTCGAATGGGCCTCGGAGATCGAGTGGCACAAGCACCTCGGCTACCCGGCCGTCTCGGCACGGGGCCGGCGATAAGGTCCCCATCCGGCGAGCAGGGCGGCACGGCCCAACGTATTCACCGATCCGGCAGAAAGGCCAAGAAAGGAAGCCACAGAGATCACAGAGAAAAACGAAAGGGGGGAAGGCAAGAACACATCGCTTTCCGAGTCTCTCCTCTTTGCGCCCTCTCACCCTCTTTTCTCTGTGCCCTCTGTGTCCTCTGTGGCCAAAACCACTATCTTGGCCTTTGAGCGGATCGGTGGACCTCAACAACCTGGGACGAACCCAACGTGTTCGACCGTGTCACCCGGAATCCACGTTCTTCCGCCGTCCTGCAGAATGGCGGCGGTCGTGTGCAGTCACGGGCCTTGCATCGTTCCGGTTTCTGCGCCATAATAGCGATGACGGGCGCGGGGCGCCGCGCGGTCGTTTGTTGAATCTTCCACGGGAGGCTGGATGCGATACGTTGGAATCGGTTTGGCGATTGTGGCCGGTCTGTGCGTGCTGACCGGCGGCGGCTGCGGCAAGAAGCCGGCCGCACAGATGGATGGCGGACGATTCGAAGGGCCGTTGTATCGGAACGACTACCTCGGCATGACGATCACGATTCCGTCCGACTGGAGCATTCAGGACCCGCAGACGACCCGGCAGTTGGCGCGCACGGGCGAGAGGATGATCGCGGGCAACAATGAGAACATGCGGGCCGCCCTGGAGGCCGGCGAATCGCGGACCGTCAATCTCTTCAACGTGTTCAAGCACGCGCCGGGCAGCCCGGTGCCGTACAATCCCAACATGTACGCCGTCGCCGAGAACATCGCCCACGCGCCGGGCATCAAGACCGGCAGCGATTATCTTTTCCACGCCAGGCGGCTGCTCGAGGCCGGGCAGATGAGGTTCTCGTTCCCCCGCGAGGTCTACACGGAAACGCTGGCGGGCGTCGAGTTCCACGTCATGAGCGTGGAGATGGAAGTGCCGCCCACGGGCAAAGTGATGCAGGAGTATTTCGCGACCGTGCGGAAAGGGCATGTCCTGGTGTTCATTCTCTCGTTCGTAACCGAGGAGGAGAAGACGGAACTGCGAAACATCCTGGGCACAATGACGCTGGCGCCGCAGCCATAGGAAAACCCGAAATCCGAAGCTCGAAATCCGACCCCGCCTCGACGGGAACGTAAACAAATCCAAAAGACAGAAGCTCAAATGATGGAAACGCTACCGCGGTGCCGACGGGTGCCGCTGTGACTGACGCACACACACTCTCGGATGACGGGTTTCAATTGGAACGGCTCTCGAGCGGCTGGTTGGTCGGCCGCTTCGATGCGATGGAGGCCATCGGGGTCGCCCATTTTGTGACGACTCGGCAGGGGCCCGATGTGCAGCAGGTTCGGCACGATCCGGCTGCGGCGGGGCGGGAGATTGTGCAGGTCCTGGGCTTGGGGGACGCGGCCTTTCTCGAACAGGTTCATGGCGGAGATGTTCTCGCCTGTGAGCAGGGGGGCTGCGCCGGATTTGCCGATGGGCTGGTGACTGCCACGAGAGGCCTGGCGGTGCTGGGCAAGAGCGGCGACTGCCCCATCGTGCTGATCGCCGATCGCAAGGGCCGGGCGGTTGGATTTGCCCACGCCTCCTGGCGGGCGACCGTGGCGGCAATCGTGCCGGCGACGATCCGCCGAATGGTCGATCTGGGTTGTCGGCCGGGCGACCTCGTGGCGGGCATCTGTCCCTCGGCCGGGCCGTGCTGCTATGAAGTTGGCCAAGAGGTTCGCTCTGCCGCTATCGAAGGGATCGGCCCCCATGCCGAGGGCTTCTTCCTCCCTTCCGGGCGGCAGCGGCAAACGCAGTTTGCCGATGGCTCTCCCGAGGGCAACCCAGCCGACGACGAACGACCTGTCGCCGAAGGTGACGAAACGCCTGCGAAGTATCATTTTGATCTCTGGCGTGCCAACACCGACGCCCTGATGCGCAGCGGCCTGACCCCTGAATCCATTCACGTCGCCGGCATCTGCACGCTTTGTCGCAACGACTTGTTCCCCAGCCACCGCCGCGAGGGCAACGCCGCCGGCCGTTTCGCCGCCGTCGTAGCCCTGCCGGCTTCTTCGCGGTGAGAGGTGATGCACGCGAACGCCGACGGAGACCTCGCGTGCCTGTAACATCTTCTCGCCTGGAGCGTCTCTATTGCGGGGAACGTGTTGTCTGAGGTACTGAAGAACTCGATATCGAGAAGGGAGAAGAACATGAAGAAGTGGATCGACCTCAAGAGTCTCGTGATCAGCGGAGTTCTGGTTCTATCCGTGATGTATGTCCTTGGCGCGACGCCGACGAGGCCGGCGCCAGCGGGTCCCGTCCAGCGGTTTGCCCTCGTCCACTCCAATCTCCCGGGCGGCGAAGCCTTCGTCCTCGATACGGTTACCGGCGAAGTGTGGCCGAGACAGGGACGCGGCGGCAGCACGAACGCCTTCTACAGCCCCAAGCTCAAGACACAGACCCCTGATGAGCCGAACGAATCCCGCCTGTAGCGCAATTGCGGAACCCGGACTTGGGGGGGGCAGGCTTAATCGAGCTTGGGTTCGATGACCTGCTGGGCTCGGAAGCTCTCGCCGGTGAGAGAGTCGAGGAATGTGACCTTGATGGTGAGCGGCTCGGAGAACACTCCGACGGTCTCGGGCCGGTCGAAGGTGAGCCGGTAGGCGGTCGTGGCGAGCGAGTTGAACCAGAGCTTTCGCAGCTCGGCGGGCTCGACCTGCCACTGGCCGAGCAGGGCCTCGCCGTTGGGGTTGTTCAGATTCCAGAGTTGAACGCTGACGGTCCCGGCGGCCTTGACGGCATCGCCCTCGGCGTCGATCGGTTGGACGTAAACGACCAGCTTCTCCTGCTTGCCGTCGCTGTCCTTGTCGAAGAAATTCGAGATCCTGGCAATTCGGACGGACGTCAGCTCGTAGGGATTGCCCCGCTGATCCTGGGGCAGGGCCGAAAGCGCCCGGATCTGCGCCTGGAGTTGTTCGATCTCGACCTGGAGTTGCTGGGTATCGCCGGTCAAAGCGGCCTTCTCCTGCCGGAGCTTTTCAGCCTTGAGTTCGGCGGGGTCTTTCCTCTCGCTGCCGATGCCGCAGCCGGCAAGGAACAGCAGAAGCGTGGAAGCGTAGATGCGTAGATGCGTGGATGCCTGCGAAGTCTTTGACCCTCTTACGCTCCAACGCTTCCACGCTTCCACGCTTCTACGCACCATCGTTTCTACCCCGAACTGAGTTCCTTCTCTGCTGCCCGCCGGCTCGTCCAGCTCCCGCGGTCACTCCTTGTCGCCGCTCCTGACGATCTCGGGGGCCCTTTGCAGGATCTGATCGGCGAGTCCGTAACCGACCGACTCCTCGGCGCTGAGCCAGAGGTTCCTGTCGGTGTCCTTCTCGATCTTCGCGGGGTCCTGGCCCGTGTGGTGGGCGAGGATCTGATGAAGCCGCTCTCGGAGCCGCAGGATTTCGCGGGCCTCGATGTCGAGGTCCGTCGCGGGGCCTTCGAGGACGCCCATCACGTGCGGCTGGTGCAGCAGGACCCGGCTGTTGTTCAGCACGTACCGCTTGTTCGCGGCGCCGCCGGCCAGCAGGACCGCGCCCATGCTGGCCGCCTGCCCGAGGCAATAGGTGGCGACGTCGCACCGCACGAACTGCATCGTGTCGTAGATCGCCAGGCCGGCGGTGATCACGCCGCCCGGGGAGTTGATGTAAAAGTGAATATCGCTCTTGCTGTCCTCGTTGCTCAGGAACAGCAGTTGCGCGATGATCAGGTTGGCCACGGCGTCGTTGACTCCGCCGCCCAGGAAGATGATGCGGTCCTTCAACAGCCGTGAGTAGATGTCGTATGCCCGTTCGCCCCGACCGGTCTTCTCAATGACGATAGGCACCAGCGTCGTCTCGTTATTGCTCATTTTTCACATTCCTTGCCATGAAGTTCGGTTTGGGACCCGTGTCGAGGGCGTCTCGCCCACGAATCGCGGGCAGAATGCCCGCGACAGGTCCCGCGGCTCGCGGAGGTTACGAGCCTTTGCCTTCTTCGGTCTTCTCCTCGACCTGCGCCGCCGCCAATTTCGCCTTGTTGGCCTCCGTATCGCCGTCCTCGTGGAGGACCTCGTCGATCAGGCCGTAGGCCTTTGCATCCTCGGCGCTCATGTACCGGTCCCGCTCGGTTTCCATTTGGATCTTCTCGAGCGGCTGTCCGGTGTGCTTGGCCAGGATCCGGTTGAGCGTCTGCTTGGCCCGGAGGATCTCCTCGGCCTGGATCTTGATGTCGGAGGCCTGGCCGGTGACGCCGCCCCAGGGCTGGTGGAGCATGATCTTGGCGTGCGGCAGTGCGTACCGGCTGCCCTTAGTGCCGGCCGCCAGAACGACGGCCCCGCCGGACTGGGCCCGGCCGATGCAGTACGTCGCGATCGGCGAGCCTACGAAACGCATCGTGTCGTAGATCGCCATCGTGTCGTCCACCGTGCCGCCCGGGGAGTTGATATACAGGCTGATCTCGCGGCCCTTTTTCATGTTGTCCAGGTACAGCAGCTTCATGATGACTTCCGCCGCCCGGGCGTAATTGATATCCCCGATCAAAAAGACGATCCGGTTCTCCAGCAGCATGTCGTCCAGGCTCATTTGGCGAAAGCGCTGGTACTGGGCGTGCTGATCGTAGGTGTCGGGTCTTCCGATCTGTCTCACGTAATCTTGTACGGACATTGAAGCATCCTTATCAAAGAAGTTTGAAGTGTGAAGTTTCAAGTTTGAAGCCGGAGATCGTCTTCTCCGCTTTGCTCTCACTTCAAACTTCACTACCTCAAACCTCACACTTTTCCTATTCTTTTTCTGGCTCCCGTTCGGAAATGTTCGCCGATTCGAGCAATTTGCTGATGCACTTGCCCTGGCGGATGTCCAGTCGGAACTGGGAGAGCGAGCCGTCCCGCTCCATCTGTTCCTTCAGCTTCTCCGGCCGCTGGCCCCGCTGGATGGCCACGCGGGCGATGTGCCCGTTGATCTCTTCCTCGGTCACCTCGACGTCGAGTTTCTCGGCGACGCTGTCCATGATGAAGAAGGTCCGAAGCTGCTCTTTGGCCTGGTCTTCGCTGCCGGCCCGGAGCTGCTCCATCTGCTCATCGACCTGCTGGCGGCTCAGGCCGCGGGAGAGCAGGTTGATATACTGTCGCTGGAGGATGTTGCCGGCTTGGCGGGCCACGATGTCCATCGGCAGTTCGAATTGCGTGTTGTCCAGCAGGTATCGGTAGATCTGATCGTTCATTTCGGTGCGGACCTGGTTCTCGACCCTGTCCTGCAGGTTCTCGCGGATGCGATCCCGCAGTTCGTCCACCGTCTCGACGTTGAAACGCTGCAGCAGGTGCTCGTCGATCTCGGCGGGCTTGAGGAACTTGACGTCTTTGACCTCGATCTCGACCTCGACCTTGCGGCCCTGGTACTCCTCGCGGAAGAAGGTCTGCGGGATTTCCACGGTCGTGGTCTTCTTGTCGCCCGCCTTGGCGCCGAGGAGCAGCTCATCGAGCTTCTCGACGGGGATCGGACCGACGAAGCCGTTCGGACGGACGAAGATCTCGGCGTTGTCCAGCCTGGTCTCCGCCTCGGGAATCGCGGTCTGCTTGGGCGTCTCTTCCTCGGTCTTGCCCTCGCCGATGGCGGTCTGCCTGGCCTTCTCCTCGTCCGTCAGCTCGACTCGCAGCCGGGCGTCGGCAATGATCTGGTCGTCGCGCTGGACGACGCCGTCCTCGCGCGGGGTCCAGACGCCGGACCAGCGCTGGAGTTGCTCGATCTCGCGATCGATCTGGTCTTCGGCCACTTCGAGCTTGGGCCGGGTTACGGAGATGCCCTCCAACGCCGGCAGGTCGAACTGGGGTCGCACCTCGATCTCGAACTCGAACTTCATCGGGCCGGCGTCGGGCAGGTCGATGTGCTCGTAGTCGATTTCCGGATCGGTCAGGACGTCCAGCTTCTGGGCCTTCATCGCCGCTTCGCTGGCCTCGGCCAGCAGCTTGAGCTTGACGCTGTCCTTGGTCTCCTTGCCGAAACGCTTCTCCAGGAGCCGGCGGGGAGCCCTGCCCTTGCGGAAGCCCGGCAAAACCGCATCGCGGCGGAGTTCCCGGTACTGCTCGTCGGCCATCTCCTTGATCG
>Ga0209347_1005678_pt1 | contig 11666 bp, 5 predicted proteins | sample AutmiccommuBRH23_FD_187382 | JGI IMG/M metagenome (GOLD analysis project Ga0209347, IMG submission 187382) | Deep subsurface microbial communities from Mt. Terri, Switzerland - Autotrophic microbial communities BRH/23 (SPAdes) (version 2) | ecosystem: Environmental > Aquatic > Deep subsurface >...
GAAGAACAATCCGTATGATGCCGGCCCGTGTGGCGCCCAGCGCCATGCGGACCCCGATCTCGTGGGTCCGCCGCGACACGCCGTACTGGAGCAAGCCGTAGAGACCCAAGGCCGCCACCGCCAGAGCGATCTGCGAGAAGGCCCCCAGCAGGACCATGGCGAACCGACGCGGGGCCAGCATCGCCGAGAGCCTCTCCTCAATGGAGTCTACAAAGGTAACCTCCAAGTCCTTGTCCAGGTCGGCCATCTGCGCTCGCAGGACCGGGGCTAACCGAAGCGGGTCTCCGTCCGTCTTGACGACAATCTCGGGAGGCCACCAGAACTTCTCGCACGGTAGCCGATAGTAGGCAACCGTATTCTGCTCCAATGCATCGTAGTCCCTCAGGGAACTCACGACTCCCACGATGCGTCCCTGCCCCTGGAGGTCCGTGCCAGGGCCCGAGAATTCCAGCCCGATTCGCTGCCCGATCGGATCCTGGTCGGGGAAGTACCGTCGGGCCAGTCTCTCATCGATGATGATGCCCTTCTCCACGCCCAGTTCATCCTGCTCCACAAAGTCGCGACCGCGGAGAATCCGCATCCCGACCGTTGCGAAGAAGTCTTTGCTGACGACGTGGACCCTGACCACCATCGTTTTCTCCGGGTCCGGCGGACGCCCCTCGATGGTCAGAGGTATGAATCCGCCCCCGCGGGGTGCGTGATGGAAGCCGAGCGAAACCACCGCCGCCGAGCGGACGTGCGGCAAGGCCTGCACCCGCTGCAGAATCTGTTTGATAAGCGCGGTCTTTCGGGGTTCTTCAGGGTATCTCGCCTCCCGCATCTCCACGCGCATCGCCACGAGATTCTCGGGCCGAAACCCCAGATCCTCCCTCTGCAGGAGAACCAGACTCTCGATCAGCATTCCGACGCCCACCAGCAGAGTCAAAGCGACGGCAATTTGCGCGATCACCAGACCGTTGCACAGGCGTCGCCAGGCGCGGTCCACCACGGGACCCGACGACTCCCCGCGAACGGTTCGGACCAGACGCATGCCCCCCGCCTTCCAGGCCGGCAGCAGACCGAACGCCAGTCCCACCCCCAGGGACAGTCCCAGCGCAAACAGGAGAACAGTTCCGTCGATACGCGTTTTATCGATCCCGGACACGTTCGCCGGACAGACCGCAATGATCCCCTTGATTAACCACACCGCCGCCAGAGTGCCGCACAGTCCTCCTGCCAGGCTCAGCAGCAGACTCTCCGTGAGCAGTTGAGCCACGATGCGGCCGCGAGAGGCGCCCAGCGTCGTACGCATGGCCATCTCCTGCCGGCGGGCGTCTCCATGCACCAGGAACAGGCCCGCAACATTCATGCAGGCGATCAGGAGCACGAGAACCACGGCCCCCCACAAAGGATACAGCAGCTTCTGCTCAGACCCGAGCCATTCGTCCACCTTGCGCTCGACCACGACCTCGTACCCGGCATAGGACTGTGAGTCCGCCTGCGCCAGTTGCCGCTGCAGGACGGTCATGTCCGCGCGTGCCCGTTCCACGCTCACCTCGCGCTTGAGACGGGCCCACACCCAAACGTCATCTTCTTCTCCCACACAGTCGAGAACGAGAGGAACCCAGACGACAACAGCTGGCTGCAAAGGAGCATCGCGATAGTCGGGCGGCATGACGCCGACGACCGTATAGTCCTCGCCATTGGCGACGACACTCTTGCCGAGCGCCTGCGGATCGCCGCCCAGACGCTCCTGCCAGAAGGCATGGCTCACAATCATCACGTGATGGCGGCCCACCTGCTCCTCTTCCGGCATGAACACGCGCCCCAGTTCGGGTCGCACGCCAAGCAGGGAAAAGAAACAAGATGAGATGGCATAGCCACGGACCTGGAAAGGCTCGCCCAGGCCCGTGAGATTGATCTCGCGCCACCCTCTGCCTGCCACGCAGTCGAACACCTGGTTGTGGTCGCGCCAATAGACAAACGTCTTTGGCGACGTGGGCCGGGTCCGCAGCAGCTTGTCGGTTTCCTTTTCCTCGACCGCGACAATCCTCCCGGGATCATCATAGGGCAAGGCCTCGAGCAAGACGGTGTTGATCACGCTGAAGACCGCGGTATTGGCGCCGATGGCAATCGTGAGGATCGCCACCACCAGCATCGCGAAGCCGGGCCGTCTCGCCAGCATCCGCAGTGCGTATCGGATATCCTGCCACAAGGCTCTCACTCGCTCCTCCTACTCATATCTCAGCGCCACCATCGGATCGACCTTCGCCGCACGCCATGCTGGGAGCAAGCAGGCCACGGTGGCAGTCATCAGGAAAAGCAAACCAACCGAGATGAATGTCATGGGATCGTGCGGCGAGATGCCGAAGAGAAACCCCGCCAAGAGGTTCCGGGATATCCAAGCCAGCGCCCATCCGCAACAGACCCCAGCCAGCACGGGCTTCAGTCCTTGCTTGAGCATGAGCCGAAAAATGTCGGCACGATTCGATCCCAGCGCCATGCGCACGCCGATTTCACGCCGACGATCGGCAACGACACACGAGAGGACGCCGAAGATCCCGATCATGGCGAGCGCCAGGGCCAATGCGGCAGACAATCCCATCAACATCGAATGGTATCGCCGACCGGCGACGGCATTGCGGAGTCGCCCGTTCATCGTTTCGACATTGGCCAAAGCCAGCGTTGGGTCCAGCGCGTTCAACTCGCTCCGCAAGCGGTTCACGACTGATTCGGGCCTGCCGCGGGTCTTCACAACCAGGAACATCCCCCGGGTAGTGAAGGTGTCGAGTTCTCTCTGCTGATAGGGAACGTAGAAGGTCGGCTGAGAGGGCGCATCGGGTCCGGCGCTCTTGACGTCTTCCACAACGCCCACGATGGTCATCCGGGGCCGCCAGCCCCCGGGCCCCAGTCTGATGCGTTGACCGATGGCCTCTCCTTCCGGAAAGAACCGTTTCGCCAGCGTCTTGCTGACAAGGACCGCCGGTGCGCCTTCTTCATCGACGAGTTCGAACAGACGTCCTGCCAGGATGGGAATGTCCATCAATTGAAAGTAGTTCGTGCTGACGGAGGCGTAGTCGGCCCGCAGAGGACCCCCCTCGAGAATCTCGTTGGCGGAGTCGCGATTCTCAATGCTGAAGGGACGATTGAAATCGATTTCGCTCAGGGGCAGCGCATTGATCATGGCCACACCGGCCACGTCAGGCAAGGCTTCCACGCGATTCATCAACTGGCGGTAGAAATTCCTCAGGACATCGTCGTCGTCATAGGTCCCGTTCGACATGACGATTCGAGCGGTCACAATGCGGTCAGGGGAGAACCCGGGATCGATCCGCATGACGCCACGGAGGCTGTTCCAGAGCAATCCCGCGTTGATCAACAAGAGTGTCGCGACGGCCGCCTGGGTCGCGACCAACCAGGATCGGGCCTGCGGCCGTGCGGAGTTGCCGGCGCCTTCCCGATTCTTGAGGACATCGGCATTTCGATCCTGCCTCAGAACATGCACCAGGGGAATGATCGACATCCCCACGCCCACGAGCAGCGACACCGCGAAACCATATCCCACCGTCAGGGGGTCGACAGCGATCTCTTCGGCCCGCGGCAGTCCGTAGGGCGCCAAGACCCTCAGCAGATGGATGAACCAGGTCGAAAGGCCGACGCCCGCCAGGCCCGCGATCAGCGAGAGGATGCACGACTCCGTCAACCACTGGCGGAAGATGCGTCGATTCCCGGCGCCGAGGACCCTGCGAACCGCAAGCTCCTTTCGGCGTTTGCCCAGACGCGTCAGGTAGAGGTTCAACAGATTCGCCGACCCGATCAAGGTCACGCAACTCACCGCGCCGAACAGAATCCACAGAGTGCGGCCCACTCCGCCGAGGCGCTCCTTGAGCAGCGATTCTCCGACGAATGCGGCCTCGCCTGCCGGCGCAGCGGCCTGCTGTTCGGCGTAGCCTTGCGTGAACCGTTGCATCAGTTGTCCCAGGCGCACATCGGAGATGCCGGGCTTCAACCGGCCGACAACACTGAGGCAGCGATCGTCGGTCTCACTGCTCTCGCCGGATGCCGGCGACAGAGGCGCCCAGTAACTCGTGTGGCGATGCGGAAAACGGAAACTCGACGGCATCACGCCACAGATGGTGACTGCCTTGCCATCGAGGAGAAGGCCTTTCCCGAGAACATCCGAACGGCCTCCGAAACGCTCCCGCCACAGCCCGTCGCTCAAAAGCACGAAGTGGTCTCCCCCTGAAGCATACTCCTGCGGCGAAAACGTTCGACCGATGGACGGACTGACTCCGAACGTATCGAAGAACCCCTGGGTGACGCGTGTGCCAAAGGCCCGCAAGGGTACGCCAACGCCCGAGAGGTTCTTTATCTCATCGGAATATCCGGCCACGCTCTCGAAAGCTTCACTTTCAGTGATCAAGGCCTGATACTCAGATACCGACAGTTCGGAGTCGGTCCGACCCGAGGCCCGATGACGCACCTGAATGCGAACGAGCCGCTCGGAATCCGGAAAGGGCAGAGGCTTCAACACGACTCGGTGCAACACGCCCAGCATGGCGGTGTTCACGCCTATGCAGAGCGCCAGCGTCAGCACGGCCATCGCCGTGAATCCCGGCGACTTGACCAGCATCCGCGTTCCATAGCGTACATCTTGCCACACGGTCGTCATAGCCTTGCTCCAGTAGGGTGGGGCTTGCCCCACCGGTTCTTCGCACGACACGGGTTTCGGTGGGGCAAGCCCCACCCTACCGTTCATCAAGCCATGTCAAACCCGCTCTGCTTGAGTTCGGCGGTTTCCTGCTGCTTGCGGACCGCCTCTTCCTCCTCCACGATTCGGCCGTCGAAGAGGTGGACCGTCCGCTGGGCATGCCGGGCGTAGCGTGGATCGTGCGTCACCATGCAGATCGTCGCGCCCTCGCGGTGAAGCTCTCCAAGCAGGGCCATCACCGCATCGCTGTTGTTGGAGTCGAGGTTTCCAGTGGGCTCGTCGGCCAGGAGGATGGAGGGGCGTCCCACCACCGCGCGGGCGACTGCCACACGCTGCTGCTGACCACCGGAGAGCTGGGCGGGGTAGTGCTTCATGCGGTGCGACATGCCCACCCGCTCCAGGGCCTCCTGCGTCCGCTGCTTGCGCTCGGGCGACGGCATGCCTCGGTACGTCAGCGGCAACTCCACGTTCTCGTAGACCGTCAGGTCGCCGATCAGGTTGAAGCTCTGGAAGATGAAACCCACCTGTCGGTTGCGGATGCGGGCCCGCTGCGAGGCCGAAAGGTTCGCCACGGGCTCATTGCCGAGCCAATAGTCGCCCTCGGTGGGCGAATCGAGCAGCCCGAGAATGGCCATCAGCGTCGATTTTCCGCAGCCGGAGGGCCCGGCGATGGACACGTACTCCCCCTGCGCGATGGACAGGTGGATGCCGGCCAGGGCGTGGGTTTCCACTTCTTCCGTCACAAAGACCTTGTGCAGGTTCTCCACGCGGATGAGTGCTCCATTCGGTTGTGTCATATCTCAACTCCCAGTTCAAAGTCTCAAGCCAACAGCGAAACTCGAAATTCGAATATCGAAATCCGAAACGAATCCAAAGCACAGAGTCCAAATGACTGAAACGCTGTCGCCCGCCGGACGATCCGTTTTGGATTTCCGATTTCGGTCATTCGTGCTTGTCTCGGATTTCGAGTTTCGGATTTCGGATTTTCATTTCAGCCTGATCCGGTCCTGGCCGTCCCACTGGGACATGTCGCTCAGGATGATCTCGTCGCCCGGCTGGAGGCCGTCCAGAACTTCGATCGTGCTGACGGAACTGCGACCGAACTGGACGCGCGTCCGTACGGCGAACCGCCCGTCCTCGACCACTTTAAACAACTCCGTGAGCCCTTCCGTAGAGGCATAGACCGGCCTGCCCACGTTCAGGACGTCATCCAGCCGCTCGATTTCTATCGTACCGACCACCGAGAGGTCCGGCCGGGCGCCCAGCGGAAGCTCACCGGGAAGCGAAATGTCCACCGTGACGTTTCCCTCCATGACAGTCGGATCGATCCGCAAGACCTTTCCCACGACGGTCCCGTGATGCGTGTCAACCTCCGCGGGCAGGCCGAGGATCAGGTCGCGGGCCTGCGCCTCAGGGACCTTCAACTGGGCCTTGAGCTTGCGAGGGTTGGTGATCTTGGCCACGATGGTGCTCGGGGAAACCGACTGGCCGGGCTCAATCCGGTCCTTAACCTGGGCCAGGACCCCTGCCATGCCCGCGCGCACATGCAAGGATCCCACCTGCTTCTTCTTGAGCCGATACCAGGATTCGGCCTTGCGCACCGAGGCATCCATCTCCGCCAGTTGTGACGGAATCGTCTCCATGCGGAACATCTCCAGACAGGCCTGGCCGATCTCCAGGACCTTCTTCTTTTGCTCGACCCGGGCCTTCGTGAGCTTGATCTGTTGCTCGGAAATCAGATCGTTTTCGTATTCCTTCTGGTGTACTTCCGCTTGGAGCACCGCCTCGTCGTAGCTGGCCTGGTCCCCCGCGACACGTCCCTCCTCCTGCAGCAGATCGCGCTGGAGTCTGGCCTTGTCCGCCGTGCGTTTGGTTTCCGCCGATCTCCATTCCGACTCGGCATTGAACAGCTCCAGCTCCAACTCGGGATTGCTCAACTCCAGCAGAACCGTGTTCGGCTCGACAACAGTGCCCGGCTCGACGAGGATTCGCACCACCCGGCCGGGCACGACCGCCGGGACCCAGAGGATGTCCTCGGAAACGAGCGTCCCCACGCCCCGCACCTGGCGGAGCATCGGCCCCCGCTTGGCCTTGTCCAACCACAGAGTCCTGCGGTCCACGCTGGGCGACGCCGGCTCCAGCCGGGACACTCCCACCGTCACGGCGGCGATCACAATCAGCCCGGTCGTGGCGATCAGGCCCCGCCGGATCATTTTCATGCGTTTCGCAGATTTTCGTGGTATATCCATGCCAAACCTTGAGCAAGCCGCGTGCCAGAGGATAGGACGCTTCTCAGACGCCTCACGTTAACGCCATCCCTTCGTCTCGTCCACTTTCAGGATCGGCGCGCCCAATTCCGGACACTCCCGGCAAAATGACGCGATCGACTATTCGCTCCGCAAAGCCGTCATCGGCTCCACCGTGATCCTCCTCAGGCAGGAAAGACCGTCCCAGCGGCACTTGCACGCCCAGCAGCGAGAAGAAACCGGCCGTGACCCTGCCGCACTGAACGCGCTCGGCCCTCTGGCCTCCGGTCACGGTCGCCTCGGTCCGGTTGTAGCCGGCCAACGCCGCGAACGTGCGGTTTTCCCGCTGCCAGGCGAGGAACTGGACCTCATTGGCGGATTCGCTGATTTCCCGCCTGGAATCCTTGACCAGGTCCTTCTTGACCTGCACGAGTTGTTCCGGATGACGGTACGGCAGAGGGCGCAGCCGCGTGGCGTTGACCACGCTGAAGATGGCGGTGTTCGCCCCGATGCCCAGGGCCAGGATCACGACCACCCCAGCCGTGAAGCCGGGATTTCTCGCCAGCATCCGAGATTCGTATCGCACATCCCGCCACAGAGTTCCCATCGGACTTCTCCTATTCACACCGCAATGCCGCCATGGGATCGATCCTCGCCGCTCGCCGGGCGGGAATGTACGTGGCCAGCAGCGAGGCCGTGCCGAGCAGGACCACCGTCATCACGATGCTGACCGGATCGGCAGGTTGGATGCCGTACAGCAAGCTGCCGATCAGACGCCCAACCGCCAGAGCCAGCAACAGCCCGAGGAACAGCCCCGCCAGCGTGAGCGCCAGCCCCTCGCGGAAGACCATGCCCATGATGCCCCCGTGCGTGGCCCCGAGAGCCTTGCGAATGCCGATCTCCGGCGTGCGGGAGGCGACCATGTGGCCCTTGACCGCGTAGATGCCCAGCGACGCCAGGAACAGGGCCATGACGCCAAAGAGAGCGGCCAGCCGGGCGCCGAACCCCCAGAGCCACACGAATGGATTGCCGGCGTGGAAGTCCGCCAGCGGCCCCACCGACAAGATCGGCAGATGCGGGTCGATCCTGCGGATCTCCGGCGGGATCTGCCGCAGGAGGGCGGCTGCCGTTCTGCGAGAGCCACTCGCAACGCGAAGATGCATGAACGTGACCAGATGGCCGGACCCCATCGGCACATAGATCTGCGTTGGATTGAAGTCATTATCCGTCACGATTCGCAGGCTTGGCACGATCCCAATCACCCGGTGGGTCGCCGGCGAGAATCGCCGGTCGTACTGGATCAGACAACCGAGGGCGTTGCCATCCGGCCGCAGTTTGCGGGCCAGACATTCGTCGATGATCGCCACCTTCTCTGCATCGGGGGCAAAGTCCAGACGCTCGAAGTCTCGCCCCTGCAGGAGCGGCATTCCCATCGCGTCGAAGTAATCCAATCCCACGGTGTACTTGTTGGACACATCCCACGATGGATGCGCGATCCGATCGCGCAACACCTGCTCCTCATCGCGTTCATCCTCGGCAGCCCCCGGCACGTACTCGCAGACCGAATCGCCGGAACCGCCCTCCGCCAGGGGGAATGAGGCCGACACACTCACCGCCCGGATTCCCGGTATGGCCCTCAGGTGGTCGCTGAGCAATTCGCAGATCTGTTGAGTGCGAGTCGGATCGTAACCCGCCGCAAGCGGATCGAGCTTGATGACCAGCTTGCCGTCCAGACTGAAACCGGAATCGGCCGGCGCGGTCTTCAGGGCACTACGGGTAAACAATGCGGCTCCCATGACCAGCAGGACAGACAAGGCGATCTGGAGAACCACAGCCAGGCCGCGGGGCCGCCGCACCCTCCCTGTGGAGCGGAGCACTCCGTTGCCGGACTGCTTCAAATCGTCGCTCGTGTCCCGCCGCGAGAGCCTCATGGCTGGCCTCATGCCGGATAACAGCGCGGCAATCATGCAAAAGCCCAGCGTGGCGGCCAGAACACGCAAGTCGAGTCCCATCCGAAATGCCCCGGCCAAGTCCATTTCCAACTGCGGGACTGCAATCCAGGCGTTGAGCATCCGCGTGCCCCAGAAGGCCAGGATCAGCCCGAAAACCCCGCCGAGGACCGCCAGCAGAAGAGACTCGACGAGCAATTGCCGCATGATCCGCAGACGCCCCCCGCCGATGGCCATACGGATGGCAATCTCCCGATGCCTCGCAGCCCCCTGAACCATCGTCATGTTCGCAAGGTTCAGGCAGGCAATGAGCAGAACGACCGCCGAGACGCTCATCAGGAACACACTGGCGACGGACAGCCCCGACCCTTGCTCCTCTTCTCCCGGAAGCAGCCTTGCCGGTCGATACAGATAGAGCTCCGAGTTCGGCTTCCACTGCCTCGGATAGCTCTCCCTGAGCCGCGGGACCAACGACCGCAGTTGCGCCTCGGCCGCGGTCCGATCCAGGCCGGGTTTGAGACGGCCGATCAGCGACAGCATGGAGTAGTCCCAACCCTCGTCCGGTCCGGGGGTCGGTCTGTCCTTGCCCTGATGGCCCACGAGGCCGAAGACGCCCAGCGGCAGCCAGAGGTCCGGCCCGACGATTCCCGTGCCTGTGAATCCCTTCGGCGCGACGCCCACGACTCGGACAAATACCCCGTTGATCATCACCTGTGTCCCCACCACGTTGGGATCGGCCCCTTGTCGCTGCCACATGCGGTGACTCAGGATAGCCGCCGACTCGGCCCCCGCCCGTTCCTCCTCGGGAAGAAAGGCTCGTCCCTGCGCCAGGGCGACACCCAGCGTGGAAAAGTAGTTCGCAGAGACGAACAACGGGTTCACCCGCCTCGCGACGTCCCCCTGCACCAGGGTGACGAAGTGGAAGCTGCCGCTCTGGGCCATGAGATCGCTGAATGCGGGATTGTCATCGCGCATATCGACGTAGGCGGAGTACGAGTGCCAGCCGTTGCGGACGCCCCACCCGATCAGTCGGTCCGAATCCTTCACCAGCACCGGGCGAAAGAGCAACACGTTGACCACGCTGAACATGATCGTGTTGGCCCCGATGCCGACGGCCAGAGTAATCAGAGCAATGACCGTAAAGCCGGGCGACTTCCTCAGCATCCGCACCGCGTATCGAACATCTTGCCACAGGGTCATCATAACAGAACTCCAGTTCTCAGTTCACAGTTGTCAGTTCGCAATCCGCTGTCGTCGCCCTCTCGCTGACAACCGCCAACTGTCAACCGTGATCCCCTCTCTACTCATATCTCAGCGCCGCCATCGGATCGATCCTCGCTGCACGACGTGCGGGGAGATAGCTCGCCAACAACGCAACGCCGGCCAGGACGAACGACACACAGACGAGTGTTACGGGGTCGGTCGGCGTCACATCATACAGCAGGCTCGACAGGACCCGCGTCATGGCCAGTGCCCCGGCCAGCCCGAAAACGACGCCGACGAGCGTGAGTTTCAGTCCACGCGTCAATACGGCTTTGAGAACGTCACCTCTCCGCGCTCCCAGAGCCATGCGGATGCCGATGTCGTGGGTTTGCTGGCTCGTGCTGTATTCGAGCAGGCCATATACGCCGATCATCGCCACGATCAACGCCATGCCGGCGAACAGACTGAGCAGAATCATCACGAAGCGTCGCGACGCCAGGCTCGCCGAGAGAATCGTTTCCATCGCGTCGATCCGCGAGATCACTTCTTCCTCGCTCAGGGCGGCAATCTGCTCTCGGAGCAAAGGGGCGCATCGCACGGGATCATCATCGGTCCTGACCACAAGCACCATGGCCTGGTCACTCGCGCGCATGTGCATATAGATCGCTCCCTCGGGCGGGTCCGGCGTCAGGAAGTCCCGGGTCGCACGGACCAGGCCCACAATCGTCATCGGGCCGCCCCCGACAGCAAGGAGCGTCCGGCCGACGGGATCGTCATTGCCGAAGTATCGTCGCGCAATGGTCTCATCGATGACAATGTGGCTCGGTCCGTCTTCGTCGGTGAAATCCCGGCCCGTCAGAAGCCGGATTCCCATCGCTTTGAAGAAATCGGGACTCACACAGATCCATTTGGCGCAAGGAGGCTCCTCGGAATCGGACACAGGGCGGCCCGGAACCGAGAACGGCAGGTCCGCTTCCATGGCCCCCAATTGAAGGCCGATGGAGACCAGTCCCGCCGCGCGAACGTGCGGAAGGCGGCGAACCTGCCCGAGCGCCTCGTCATAGAACGCCGAGCAATGCTGCGAGTCGGGGTACTTCGCCTTGGGTAACTGAATCTCGACCGCCAGCATGTTCTCGGGCTCGAAGCCCAGGTCCAGGCTCTGCAATGCGATCAGGCTGCGAACCAGCAGGGCCGCTCCGACCAGCAGGATCAGCGATAGCCCGATCTGCAGAACGACCAGACTGCCGCCAAGCCTTCGCCGCCCGCGCGTGGTCGAAGACCGGATCCGTCCCTCCTTCAAGATCCGGCTCACACGCGTATCTGCCGGCCTCCAGGCGGGCAGCGTGCCAAAGAGCAGGCCGGTGAGAACGGAGACCCCGATGGTGAATGCAAGGACCGTCGAATCCACCCCCGCCTGCGCCAGACGCGGAATATCCGCCGGACAAAGTCCCACCAGCCCCTGGATCGTCAGAAACGTCAGCGCAAGACCTGCCAGACCGGCCCCTGTCGTCAGGAGCAGGCTCTCCGTCAGCATCTGCCGGAGAAGGCGACCCCGCGAGGCGCCGACGACGATCCGCG
>Ga0209347_1005680_pt1 | contig 11663 bp, 11 predicted proteins | sample AutmiccommuBRH23_FD_187382 | JGI IMG/M metagenome (GOLD analysis project Ga0209347, IMG submission 187382) | Deep subsurface microbial communities from Mt. Terri, Switzerland - Autotrophic microbial communities BRH/23 (SPAdes) (version 2) | ecosystem: Environmental > Aquatic > Deep subsurface >...
AGCCGCAGCCGCACCGCCAGCGCCACCCGGTCGCGGAAGCGCAGCGCCGCCAGATCCTGCTGCGCCAGCCGCAGCCGCATCTCGGCATCGCCGCGCCGGTGCCAGGCCGCCGCCAGATCGACCGCCCCGCGCGGGCAGATCACCCGCGCCAGCGGCAGGTCCACCCCCGCATCCTGCGCCGCCGCCTGGAATGTCGCCTCCGACCAGCCATCGAAGGGCACATGCGCCAAAGCCGCCTCCAGCAGCGATTCTTGCACTGCCGCCGGGTTCAAGCCGTTGTTTTCCATCGCGCTCTCCGCCTCCGTTCCGCATGGTGGACAAGATGCCCCGCCCCTGATATAGGACCGGCTCCTGCAAATACTTGCAACTTTAACCTAGGAAGGTGGTGACAACCACATGCAGGTCAGCGTTCGCGACAACAATGTCGAACAGGCGCTTCGTGCTCTGAAGAAGAAACTTCAGCGCGAGGGTGTGTTTCGTGAAATGAAGCTCAAGCAACATTTCGAGAAGCCGTCCGTGAAGAAAGCCCGCGAGAAAGCCGAAGCCGTCCGGCGTGCCCGTAAACTGGCGCGCAAGAAGGCCCAGCGCGAAGGCGCACTCTAAGCGTCACTTGCGAAGGCGCTCTCTGAGCCCTTCAAGGTCTTTCGGGTCCTGTTTCGCTGGCGGGGAAACCCGCGTCACGATCAACCCCCAGGGCGCAAGTCCGGGGGTTTTTCTTTGCCCGAGGCACCCACGCACCCCTTGCCCTTCTTGCTGGTGAAAATATCCCGGGGGTCCGGGGGCAGCGCCCCCGGCGGCCGGCCAAAGGCACCTCACCAGGTCGGGTGAAACCGCCCCGCCGGGCTCAGCGTGAAGATTTCGCAGCCATCCGCCGTCACCCCCACCGAATGCTCGAACTGCGCCGACAGCGACTTGTCGCGGGTCACCGCGGTCCAGTCATCGGCCAGCACCTTGGTCTCGGGCCGCCCCAGATTGACCATCGGCTCGATGGTGAAGAACATGCCTTCCTCCAGCACCGCGCCCTTCCCCTGCCGCCCGTAATGCAGCACGTTCGGCGGCGCGTGGAACACCCGGCCAAGGCCGTGGCCGCAGAAATCGCGCACCACGCTCATCCGCTGCGCCTCGACGTAGCTTTGAATGGCAAATCCGATGTCGCCGAAGGTATTGCCCGGCCGCACCGCCTCGATCCCCAGCATCAGCGCGTCATGCGTCACCTGGATCAGCCGCTCGGCCTTGCGGCCAAGATTTCCGGCCACATACATGCGGCTCGAATCCCCAAACCAGCCATCGAGGATCACCGTCACGTCAATGTTCAGGATATCGCCGTCCTTGAGCGTCTTCGGCCCCGGGATCCCGTGGCAGACGACATGGTTGACGCTGATGCAGCTGGCATGGCGATAGCCGCGATAGCCGATGGTGGCCGACACGGTGCCGAGCTCCACCACCCGCCGGGTGATGAAATCGTCCAGCGCCTCGGTCGTCACCCCGGGCTCGACCAGCGCCGCCACCTCATCCAGGATCCGCGCCGCGACCTGCCCGGCCGCCTGCATCCCGGCGAAATCGCTGGTCTCGTGAATCCGGATGCCGTCCTTGGTCAGCCTGCCGCGCGGATCGTCCACACCGCTACCCCTCATGCCGTGCCACCTCATTCGTGAATGGCATCTAGATAGTAACAAATTCCCGCCTTGGCCAGACCTGCGGCCTTTCCGGCTCCCGGGCGTAGGCCTATACCTGCTTCAACCCGCGAAGGAGCCAGCCATGCCCAACCCCACCGCCGCAATCCTGGTCATCGGAGACGAGATCCTGTCGGGCCGCACCCGCGAGGGGAATGCCCATTATCTGGCAGGCGAGCTGACCCGCACCGGCATCGACCTGCGCGAGATCCGGGTGGTGCCCGACGACCATGATGGCATCGCCGCCGCGGTGAATGCACTGCGCGCCGCCCACGACCACCTCTTCACCTCGGGCGGGATCGGACCCACCCATGACGACATCACCGCCGATGCCGTCGCCGCCGCCTTTGGCGTGGCCATCGGCGTGCGTGAGGATGCCCGCGCCCTGATGGCCGCGCATTACGAGGCGCGGGGGGTGGAGTTCAACGCCGCGCGGATGCGGATGGCTCGGATCCCCGAGGGTGCGGTGCTGATCGAGAACCCGGTGTCGATCGCGCCCGGCTTCACCCTCGGCAATGTGCATGTGATGGCCGGCGTGCCGAACGTCTTTCAGGCGATGGTCGCCTCGGTCCTCCCCACGCTGACCGGCGGGCAGCCGCTGCTGTCGCAGTCGCTGCGGGTGATGCGCCCCGAAGGCGCGGTGGCCGAGGCACTTGGCGCACTGGCGGCGGCGCATCCGGGGGTCAGCATCGGCTCCTACCCGTTCTCGCAGGACGGCGCCTATGGCACCAGCCTTGTGGTGCGCGGCCCTGTGGCGGCAGAGGTGGATGCCGCCATGCGCGCGCTCAGCGCCGCCTTTGCAGGCGCGCCGGAATGATCGACCTGCTGGGCGTGATGGACGCGACCTGGCCAGCGGCCGGCCTCCACCGCGCCGGCCCCTGGCTGGTGCGCGAGGGGCAAGGCGGCGGCAAGCGCGTGTCCGCTGCCAGTGCCGAGGCGCCCTGGCAGCCCGCCGACATCGCGCTGGCGGAAGAGGCGCAAGCCTCCCTCGGCCAGCCCCCGCTGTTCCTGCTGCGCGCGGGCGAGGACGCGCTGGACGCAGAGCTGGACGCCCGCGGCTACCGTATCGTCGACCCCGTCGTCGCCTATGCCGCCCCGGTCGCGCAGCTGACCACCGTCCCCGTCCCGCCCATCCGCGTCTTCCCGATCTGGCCCCCGCTGGCGATCCAGACCGAGATCTGGGCCGAGGGCGGCATCGGGCCGGAGCGGCTGGCGGTGATGGCGCGCAGCACCTCGGCGCACACCTCTCTGCTCGGGCGCATCAACGACCGCGCCGCCGGCAGCGCCTTCGTCGCCCTGCACGGCGATACCGCCATGCTCCACGCCCTGCACATCCTGCCAGAGCAGCAGCGCCACGGCCTTGGGGCCCATATGATGCGCGCCGCCGCCTTCTGGGCGCAGGACCTTGGCGCCGTTAATCTCTCCTTGGTGGTCACGCGCGAGAATGCGCCTGCCTGCGCGCTCTATGCTTCCTTGGGAATGCAAATCGTGGGACAATATCACTACCGAATGAGATGAGCCGCAAAGGCCAGAGCAGTGGACCAGTCGCCAAGACCCACCGCGCTTGACCTGCCGATGGTCGAGCCGCTTCCCGAGCCGACGCAGGCGTATTTCGCGCTGTGCGAGGACAAGCTGGGCCTGATCCCCAATGTCCTGCGTGCCTATGCCTTCGACATTGCCAAGCTCGATGCCTTCACCGCGATGTATAATGACCTGATGCTGGCGCCCTCCGGGCTCAGCAAGCTGGAACGCGAGATGATCGCGGTGGCGGTCTCGTCGATCAACCGCTGCTGGTATTGTCAGGTCGCGCATGGCGCGGCGGTGCGGCAGCTGTCGGGCGATCCCGCCTTGGGCGAGGCGCTGGTGATGAACTGGCGCGTCGCCAACCTGACGCCCAGGCAACGCGCGATGCTGGAGTTTGCCGAGAAGCTGACCCTCGCCTCGGCCCGGACAGAGGAGGCGGACCGCCAGGCCCTCCGCGCTGCCGGGTTCAGCGAACGTGACATCTGGGACATCGCCTCGGTCACCGGGTTCTACAACATGACCAACCGCATCGCCTCGGCCACCGGGATGCAGCCGAACCCCGAATACCACGGCGCCGCCCGATGACACGCGCAGCGGCCCTGATGGCGTTGGCCCTTGTCGCAAGTCAGCCGCTGGCAGCAACGGCGCAGCCGCTGGCATCTCAGGGCGCGCCGCTGACCCTGCCCGCCGCGGCCGAGCGCACGGCCGAGCGGATCGAGGTGCTTGGCAGCCACGCGCTGCCCCTTGGCCCGTTTCTGGATGGTGCGGTGCGGATGCTGCCGGTCGAAGGCGCAATCAGCCAGAGCGCATGGCGGCTGCACGCACCGGGGGTTACCACGCTGCAACTGCTGGCACCGCTGCGCGAGCAGCTTGAAGCCGCCGGCTTCGCCGCGCTGTATGACTGCGAGGATGACATCTGCGGCGGCTTCGATTTCCGCTATGCCTCCGCGCTGCTGCCCGAGCCTGACATGCATGTCGATCTGGGCGATTTCCGCTTCCTGTCAGCGCAAAAGGGCGAAGGGGCAGCTGCGGAGTACCTGGAACTGTGGGTCAGCCGGTCCAGCGAACGCGGCTTCGTGCAGATCACCCATGTCCGCCCGGCCGATGCGGCGCCGCTGGCGGTGACGGGCTCGACCAAGGCCCCCGCCGCAGTCACCCCCTTCACCGACAGCGCAGCGCGCAGCGATATCGCCGGCGCCCTGCAAACCGCGGGCGTGGTGGCGCTGGACGATCTGGACTTTGCCACCAACTCCTCGGAACTCGGCGAGGGCGCCTATGCCTCGCTTGGCGCGCTGGCGGACTATCTGGCGGCGCATCCGGACCAGCGCATCACGCTTGTCGGCCATACCGACGCGGTGGGCAGCATCGACGCGAACATCACCCTGTCACGCAGCCGCGCTGCCTCGGTCCGCGACCGGCTGGTCAGCCTGCATGGCGCCAACCCGGCGCAGCTGGCGGCCGAAGGGGCGGGATATCTTGCGCCCCGCGCCTCGAACCTGACGGACGAGGGGCGCGCCAGAAACAGAAGGGTCGAGGCCATGTTGACCCCGACCCAGTAGCGCCATCTGGCGCGCGGGCGCACGGCGCCCAGTTTGGTTCACGGCGCGCGTGGCGCGCCGCCCTTGTTGAATATCAGCGGTTTGTTACCAGTTGTCGGGGCCCTTGTCGGCAAAGGTCCGGGTCAGGAAATCGATGAAGGCGCGCACCTTGGGTTGGGTGAAGCGGCCCGGCGGATAGACCGCGTAGATCCCCAGCGTCTCTTGCGGCAGTTCCGGGATCGCATCCTCGACCTGCCCCTTGCGCATCGCCTCGGCATAGAGGAACGACGGCAGATAGGCGATCCCCAGCCCCGACACCGCGGCATTCAGCAGCGATTGCCCGTCATTCACCGTCAGCCAGCCTGCCGTCCGCACCTGCCGCTTTTCGCCCGAAGGGGCCGAGATGCGCCAGACATTGGCGCTGGACTGGTTGGAGTAATGCAGCAGCTTGTGGTCGTTCAGATCGTCGATCTTCTGCGGATGGCCATATTTCTGAAAGTACTCCGGCGCCCCGATCATCCGCTTGGCGGTATCGGTCAGCTTGCGGGCGCGCAGCGTGCTGTCCTCCAGCTCGCCAATGCGGATCGCCATGTCGAAGCCCTCGGAAATCAGCTCCACATAGCGGTTGTTCAGCACCATGTTCACGGTGATCTCGGGATATTCCTGCAGGAAATCGCCCAGAACGGGGGACAGCAGGTTGACCCCGAAATCGGTCGCCACCGAGATCCTCAGCAGGCCCGAGGGCGCCGATTGCATCGAGGTAACCAGCGCATCCGCCTCGCCCGCATCGTTCAGCACGCGCCGGGCGCGGTCGTAATACGCCAGCCCGATCTCTGTCGGACTGACGCGGCGGGTGGTGCGGTTCAGCAACCGGGCGCCAAGCCGCGCCTCCAAGGCAGACACATGCTTGGACACGGCGGATTTGGAGATCCCCATCTTCTTGGCCGCATCGGTAAACCCCCCTTGGTCCACCACCGTGGCGAAGGCCTCCATTTCGGTCAATCGGTCCATTGTGCACCTCTGCAAGACACTCGCTTGTGTCAGCATCTATCGGTGCGAAATCGGGCAGGAATGCGGAGAGGGTCCGGCAAATGTCGGGTATTGCGACAGATCGTTAAGGGGGTGGAAACGGTGCAGGGGGCGGCGGAATGGACCGTTTCCGTGAAGTTACAACACCTTGCGGGGTGAAGCTCACAAACTACATCAACGCGGCCAGCCGCGCCGCCTGATCTATCGCGCGCTTGGCATCCAGCTCTGCCGCGACATCGGCGCCGCCGATGACATGGGCGGTGATGCGGGCGGCGGCGAGGTCGTCCAGCAGCCCGCGCTCGCTCTCCTGACCCGAGCACAGCACGACGGTATCGGCCGCGATCAGCTCCGGCCGTTCGCGGGCCGGGCCGAAGCTGATCCACAGGCCTTCGGGGGTGATGCGCTCATAGTTCACGCCGCCCAGCATGGTCACGCCCTTGGCGGCCAGCGCGGCGCGGTGGATCCAGCCGGTGGTCTTGCCGAGGCGGCGGCCGGGCTTTTCCGGCTTGCGCTGCAGCAGCGTCACCTGCCGCGCGGGGGCAGAGGGTTGCGCCGGAGCCAGCCCTCCGGGGCTGCTGGCCGGATCGCCGACGCCCCATTCCTGCCGCCACTGATCGGGGTGCAGGGTCAGGCTCTCGCCCTCCACCAGATATTCCGACACGTCGAAGCCGATGCCGCCCGCGCCGACCACGGCGACCCGGTCACCGGCGGTCGCCTTGCCGGTCAGCAGATCGACATAGGACACCACCTGCGCCCCGCCCTCGACCGGAATCCCCGGATCGCGCGGGCGCACGCCGGTGGCCACGATCACCTCGTCATACCCAGCCAGTGCTGCCACATCGGCGCGCTGCCCCAGCCGCAGGTCGACGCCGGCGCGGTCCAGCATTACCCCGAACCAGTCGACCAGCCCGTGGAACTCTTCCTTGCCGGGCACCACGCGCGCCATGTTCAGCTGGCCGCCGATCCGGTCTGCGCCCTCATACAGCACCACCTTGTGCCCCCGCTGCGCCGCGATGATCGCAGCCGTCATCCCCGCCGGGCCCGCGCCCACCACGGCGATGCGCTTGGGCGCCGGGGCCGGATCGTAGCGCAGCTGCGTTTCATGGCCCGCGCGGGGGTTCACGAGACAGCTGGAGATCTTGCCGCTGAAAGTATGGTCGAGGCAGGCCTGATTGCAGGCGATGCAGGGCGCGATCTCTGCCGCGCGGCCGCTGGCGGCCTTCACCACGAAATCCGCATCCGCCAGGAAGGGCCGCGCCATGCTGACCATGTCGGCCGCGCCCGCCGCCAGCAGCGCCTCGGCCACTTCGGGGCGGTTGATGCGGTTGGAGGTGATAACCGGGATCCCCACCTCGGGCCGCAGCCGCCCGGTCAGATGCGCAAAGGCGGCGCGGGGGACCGAGGTGGCGATGGTCGGCACCCGCGCCTCGTGCCAGCCGATGCCGGTGTTTAGGATGCTGGCCCCTGCCGCCTCGATGGCGCGGGCCAGCGCCAGCACCTCGTCCCAAGTGGAGCCGTCGGGGATCAGGTCGATCAGCGAGATGCGGTAGATCAGGATGAAATCGGGCCCGACCGCCGCGCGCACGCGCCGGACCACCTCGACCGGCAGGCGCATCCGGTTTTCGTAGCTGCCGCCCCAGTCATCCTCGCGCCGGTTGGTGTGGCGGACGAGGAACTGGTTCAGGAGGTATCCCTCGCTGCCCATCACCTCGACCCCGTCATATCCCGCCTCGCGGGCGCGGACGGCGGCGGTGACGATGTCGGCGATCTGCTTCTCGATCCCGGCCTCGTCCAGCGCCGCCGGCGGGAAGGGAGAGATGGGGGACTTGATCGCGCTGGCCGACACGCAGTCCTTGCCATAGGCGTAGCGCCCGGCATGAAGGATCTGCATGGCGATGCGCCCGCCTGCGGCGTGAATGCGGTCTGTGACGATGCGGTGGTTGGCGATGTCTTCGGGCGTGAAGAGGCCAGCCGCGCCCGGGAACACCCCGCCCTCGCGGTTCGGGGCCATGCCGCCGGTGACCATCAGCGCTACGCCGCCCCGTGCGCGTTCGGCGTAGAACTCCGCCACGCGGTTCCAGTCGCCGGTTTCTTCCAGCCCGGTATGCATGGAGCCCATCAGCACCCGGTTCGGCAGCACCACATGACCAAGGTCCAGCGGCGTGAACAGGTGCGGATAATCGGTCATGGCTGGCCCTCCCAAGCGTGCCGGGGCAGCATGGCGGGGCGGCGCGGCCAAGTCACGCCAAACGCGGCGTCACGCCTTGGCCCGGTGGCGCCTTAGCCCGCGGTCTGCACCACATGGCGGCGGAAGGCCTTCTTCAGCAGGTCGAGTTCCGCGCGCAACAGGTCGACCTCGGCGCGGATGTCATCCTCCAGCGGAACGCCGGTGACGATGGTGAAATGCCCCAGCGTGTCGCCGCTGCCCTCTTCGCGGATCACGAAGCTCTGCACCCCGTCCGACAGCAGCTCGGCCGGGATCGGCACGCTGACGCGCCAGCGGCCGGGCCGGTCGGGGATCGCCGACAGCTCCACCCCCGGCAGTGCGGTTTCCAGATGCCAGACCGTCAGCCGCGGCTGCTCCTCCGCCGCGGGGGCCTTGAGCACGCCTTCCCACTTGCCGCCGTGGATGCGCGTCTTGGTCAGGATCGTCTCGCCCATAGCGCCCTCTTAAAGTTCGGCCCGCGGCCGGCGGCTGAAGGTGACATCTCGCAGCACGATCTGGTTCTGCTGCGGGCCCTCGAAGATCAGGTCCACCCAGGCGCGCTCCACCCGTTTTTCGTTCAGCTTGGTATAGGCGAGGTCGAATTCCACCATCACATGCGAGTCGTGCAGCGGCAGTTCCCGCACCACCTGTTCGGTGTTCGGCCCGTGCTTGACGTTCAGCCGCGCGAAAATCTCCACCGGCTTTTCCGTTTCGATCACTGCTTCCAGCCGCACCAGATGCCGCAGCTTCAGCCCCTGCGCCGCCTCGTCCGGCAGGTCGATCACCAAGCTGAGGAACGAGCCGTCGAAGTGGAACACATCCATGCGCAGCCCGAAGGGGGCAAGGTCCGCCTCGCGCGTGTTGCGGATCTGGCGCAGGGTGAGTTCGCTTTCCCGGCAGTCATGAAAGATGGTCAGGCCGCTGCCCAGTTTGGTGCGGGTTTCCACCCCGGCATGGCCGGCGGGGCTGACCGGACCGGACCACAGGTCAGGCCGCCAGGACCAGTCGGTGCCAAGGGGGGTGCGGATAGCGTTGGAGCCGATCAGCGGCAGCGTCAGCCGGCCTTCGGCGACATGCAAAAGCCGGTCCAGCTCTCGCCTTATCTGGCGGGCGCGGCCGCGCAGACCCCGCAGCGTGTCAAGATCGATGGCCTCGGCCTCGGTCGCAGCCCTGCCCCAACGGCGCAACACGCGCCGATGCATGAGACGGTCCAACAGAGAATCGATCTGGTCGCTCATTTTTCCAATCCGGGCAGCGGCTTGGCGGCAGGGAATCGCACTCTACCGTGCACAACGCTTAACATGGAAACGGTTGACGGGGATCGTTTCACGTCCGGCAGGAAAGAGAAAGCCCCCACACGCTGCGACGCGGCACAAGTCACGGATCTGCAGGGCGGGACGGGTTGGCAGCCTGCATCCGGGCAACGAAAGCCTCCAGCACCGCGCGCGCACCGCCGGCCGGCAGCGGCCGCCCCGCTTCGGACAGCGCTGACAGGGTGACCATGCGTCCGCGCAGCGACAGGACAGCGCGCCAATATTCGGGAGCAAGGGCCTGCCCCTCGGCGGCGGCGCGATCCTCTATCCGCAGGTAGAGCACATCCCCCACCGACAGCACCTCAAGCACCTGAACGCTCTCGGCCGTTCCGGCCCGGCTGAGCGCGGCCCGGCCGGGTTCGGAGGTGAAGAAGGTCGCAAGGCCGGCGAACCCCTCGGGGCCGAGCCCCTCGCCAGAGGCGCCGGGCGCGACGGTGGCGATCAGCACGGCCGGCGCGGCCTTGGGCGCTGCGCGCCCGCCGCCAAGCGCCGCGCAGCTGCCCAAGAGGACAAAGGCACCTTCGGTCCCCTCGCGTGAGGCGCTGCGGTCGACGCAATAGCCGGATGGCCCCGCCACGACGATGGCGCGGCCATCCACCGTCACCCGCAGCGGGGCGCCGCCGGAGGGCCCCTGCGCCACGGCCGGTGCGGCCATGGCCATCGCCAGCAGGGCCGCAAGCAACAGGGCCGCGCTTTTCAGCACGGCCCCGGGACTGCGACTGCGGCGGTCACTGGTCCATATAGACATGCGTTTCCGCTTTGGTGCCGGGATGGGTCACGGCGCCATAGCGGGCCACACCGACCAGTTGCGCGTATTTCCACAGCGCGCCGCTGGCATAGTCGTTCTTGCGCGGGCCAGGCCAGACGGCCTTGCGCGCCGCCAGTTCCTCATCGCTGAGCGCGACCGAGATCTCGCCCTTGATCGCGTCGATGGTGATCATGTCGCCGGTCTTCAGCAGGGCGATCGGCCCGCCATGCGCGGCCTCGGGCCCGACATGGCCGATGCAGAAGCCGCGGGTCGCGCCGGAGAAGCGGCCATCGGTGATCAGCGCCACCTTCTTGCCCATGCCCTGCCCGGAAAGGGCAGCGGTGGTCGACAGCATCTCGCGCATCCCCGGGCCGCCAGCGGGGCCTTCGTTGCGGATGACGATCACGTCGCCTTCGGCATAGCCGCGGTGCTGCACAGCCTCGAACGCCTCTTCCTCGCATTCGAACACCCGCGCCGGCCCGGTGAAGACCTGCTGTTCGGGCGCCATGCCGGCGACCTTCACGATGGCCCCATCGGGCGCAAGGTTGCCGCGCAGGCCGACGACGCCGCCGGTGGCGGTGATCGGGGCCGAGATCGGGTAGATGACCTTGCCATCCGCCTCACGCTCGATCAGGTCCAGCTCTTCGCCGAGGGCGCGACCGCTCGCTGTCATGCACTCCTCGTGCAGCAGCCCCGCCTTGCGCAGTTCCTTCATCACCACCGGCACGCCGCCGGCCTCGTAAAGGTCTTTCGCCACATACTCGCCACCCGGACGCAGCGAGACGAAATAGGGCGTGTCGCGGAAGATGTCGCAGACGTCGAACAGGTCGAAGTCGATCCCCGCCTCATGCGCGATGGCGGGCAGGTGCAGCCCGGCGTTGGTCGATCCGCCGGTGCAGGCCACAACCCGCGCGGCGTTTTCCAGCGCCTTGAGCGTGACGATATCCCGGGCGCGGATGTTCTTTTCGATCAGGTGCATGATCGCCTGGCCCGAGGCATCGCCATACTGGTCGCGCGACTCGTAAGGCGCCGGCGCGCCCGAGGAGTTCAGCAGCGCCAGGCCGATGGCCTCGGACACGCAGGCCATGGTGTTGGCGGTGTATTGTCCGCCACAGGCCCCGGCCGAGGGGCAGGCCACCCGCTCCAGGATCGCCAGTTCCGCATCGGTCATGTTGCCGGCGGCGTGCTGGCCGACCGCCTCGAACACGTCCTGCACCACCACGTCCTTGCCGTTCAGCCGGCCCGGCAGGATCGACCCGCCATAGATGAACACCGACGGCGTGTTCAGCCGCACCATCGCCATCATCATTCCGGGCAGCGATTTGTCGCAGCCGGCAAGGCCGACGATGGCGTCATAGCAATGGCCGCGCATGGTCAGCTCGACCGTATCCGCAATCGCGTCGCGGCTGGCGAGCGAGGACCGCATCCCCTCATGCCCCATGGCAATGCCGTCGGTGACGGTGATGGTGGTGAACTCGCGCGGGGTGCCGCCGCCCTTCTTCACCCCCATCTTCACCGACTGTGCCTGACGGTTCAGCGCGATGTTGCAGGGCGCCGCCTCGTTCCAGCAGGTGGCAACGCCGACCCAGGGCTGGTGAATCTCTTCTTCCGTGATGCCCATCGCATAGAAGT
>Ga0209347_1005681_pt1 | contig 11662 bp, 11 predicted proteins | sample AutmiccommuBRH23_FD_187382 | JGI IMG/M metagenome (GOLD analysis project Ga0209347, IMG submission 187382) | Deep subsurface microbial communities from Mt. Terri, Switzerland - Autotrophic microbial communities BRH/23 (SPAdes) (version 2) | ecosystem: Environmental > Aquatic > Deep subsurface >...
CTTTCTTGACCTGCTGGGTAAAAATAGCTTTATTACCCGCCCTTTCCACATCTTCCCTTTTAACAACGGTATCTGCTCCCTTTGGTACCGGAGCCCCGGTCATTAACATAACCGCCGTTCCCTTTGTCACTTCATGCTCCGATACTTTGCCAGCCGGTAGGTCTTCGATAATTTCCAGAGTTACCTCCTTATTAGCCAAGTCATCGGACCTAACTGCATAACCATCCATAGCTGAACGGTCAAAGGGTGGTAAAGAATCCCGTGCCGTCACTTCCTCCGCTAATATTCGCCCGGATGCTTGAAGCAACTCCACTTCCTCTCCCGGCAAGTTGAATATCTCCGATAAAACCAATTGTTGAGCTTCTTCTATAGGCAGCATTGTTTTCATGTTGGTCCCTCCCAATAAGGTGTTTCCCAGACGACGGGCTTTTTGAAGGTCTTGAGGAGTATTGACATTAAAAAAGACGTCTTCCGTGCCCACCAATTCAGAAATCCTATCCCAAGATAGATAATTTACTTTTACTTTTGGATAGAAATCTATAATCTTTGAAATATTATTTTTTAAACATGTTTCTATAAATTCCACACAAGACTTATCATAAACTGCAAATAACGGCTCCAAATGTTCATCCAACTTAGGTATTGCTATATCGTACCCCTGTGCCTCCTGAACTAGTAATTCTGCTAACTGCAAGTTTAAAAAGGGCATATCGCATGCTAGTATGAGGCTTTTGTCATATTTCGCCTCTTGCAATGCTGAATGCATGCCGCTTAAGGGCCCTAAGCCGGGAATAATATCCTTGACAACCTTGACTTGCAAATAATCGTATAGTTCTGGGTCATTACTACTTATTATTATTTCGTTGAAAGAAGTTTTTAGTTCATTTACCAACCCATCAATAATTGTTTTCTGCCCCACTTGCAAAAATGCCTTATTCTTTCCCATGCGGGAGTTTTTGCCACCTGCTAGAACAATTGCCGTAGCTTCCAATTTCGTACCTCCTTTCCATACTGTCATACTAAAAAAACCCTTGTCTTTGCTATGCAAAATGACAAGGGTCCCTTTTATCCCATTGCTTCTCCTTTGCCTAGCGGGCAGGTATGAAAGTTTCCTATCATACCCCGTGGGCTCTGGGCCCAGGCCATGTTCCGTAAGTCGGGCTGACTATTAGGCTACATGGCTTCAGAGAAAATATATGATTTTTGAAATACAATCTATCATCTAAAATAATAGTGCTACCTAGTTATTATTTACACATTTTTATTAAAATTCCTGTCATAATAAAAAAAATATACGAGATTGTTCAATAAACTTATCCTATCTCCTTTAACCTTAAATGTCGGCATTATTATTTTTTTAAAAGCTAATAGTACTTTATGAAGGTTTACACGGCTAAAAAGAAGTATAGTAGTTATAGATATATTTTACCAATTTAAGGGGGACTGCACATGAGATTTACCAAATTCTCAACAGAGGCTGGAGAAAAATATGGAGTAATTGAAGGTAATCTAGTAAAAGAAATTGAGGGCAGTGTGTTTGACGGTTGGTCTTTCACAGGCAATTCCTACTCTCTAGAAGATCTAGAGTTTTGTCCTTTTGTTAAACCGGGCAAAATTATCGCCATCGGTCTTAACTACCGTTCCCACGCTGAAGAGTTAAACATGTCGCTGCCCGATGAACCAATGATGTTTATGATATCACCTTCAGCAGTTGTAACTGAGGGCGATACGATTATACTTCCTTACCAGGATCACCAGATTGAACACGAAGCTGAATTAGTAGTTATTATCGGAAAAGAAGGCCGTGACATATCTGAAGAAAATGCTTTGGATTATGTTTTTGGCTATACCATTGGCAATGACGTATCTGATAGAGTACTTCAGAAGAAAGATCAGCAGTTTACGCGGGCCAAATCCTTTCACACATTTAAACCAATCGGCCCTATTGTAGAAACGGAACTTAACCCATCTAAACTAGCAATTCAGTTAAAGGTTAACGGTGAAACAAAACAAGATTCCAATACAGACCAGTTTATTCACGATGTCCCAAAGTTAATTAAATTCATTTCCAAAGTAATGACACTAGAACCCGGCGACCTCATTTTTACCGGTACACCTGAAGGTGTTTCGCCTATTAAGCCTGGTGACGTTATGGAAATCTCTATCGAGAATATTGGCACCCTAACTAACCCGGTTAAATAAAGCGAATCTTGCATCGGGTGGGTTTTATATACCCACCTGATTTTTTAATTAAGCATATCCAGTAGCTAATCGCCACTTATCTGCTGGTTGACATATACCCCCATTCGGTATAAAATGATATCAAATTTCCAATCTATACTTTTAGCGTAATATACTAAAAGTATGATAATATAAGGAGTGGGAGATGTGTCCAAAATAGTTTCTTTTCAAGATTACATTATTGTTGCCTGTGGGGTTATGGCCCCTGAACTCAATAACCTTAAGGATGAAGGGTTTCTTAATGCTAAAAAGATTATTTATACAACCCCTGGTTTACATCAGGAACCTATGGAACTTGAGAAACAGCTATTAAATAAATTAAAAGTCGCTAAAGAACATGGGAAAAAGATTATTATTGTCTACGGTGGGGTTTACTGTTACGTCAACATGCGGGATCCCGAAAGGACCATTGATAAGGTTATAGATGAAATGCGAGAAGAAGGCTATTATATCTCCCGTACTATGGTTCAAAACTGCATTGACATGGTTGCCTCTACAAAGGAAAGAGAATACATTGCCGGTGGTGAGCCTGTTTGGTTTGGCACTCCAGGTTGGCTTAAATTTAGGGATTTAGTGTTTAAAGGGTGGGATAAAGCACATGCCAACGAGAACTTTCCACAATACACCGGCGGCGCCCTGCTTCTGGACACCGTCGATTTCTTCCCCAAGTATATGGAAACTAATCCGGAGGATATTTTAGATTTTTCTGATTGGAGCTCACTGCCATTGGATGCCAAAGACGTACAAATGGATCGATTGAAGCAGGTTCTTATTGATGCCATGGAAAAAACGGATAGGCCGTAGGGCATTGGTATACCCGTCTCCTCCCTTTTAAAAACTTTTTTCCTTGAGCTTTAACCTACCCCACACCAAAGCTGCAATTGGGGAAATGACATTGATCGCAGTCACGGCATAAACCACCAACACCTAAAGCAACAATTTGTTTCTTAGTAATAGTTTCCTTTGCTAAGACACGGGGTAGGAATTTGTCAAAAGCGGTTGCCGGCGAATACATTACACAACCGGGTAATCCAAGGATAGTCGCATCCCCAAGATAGGCAAGCATAAACATGGCACCTGGAAAAACAGGCGTTCCATAGGTAACTATATTGGCTCCGGTAGCATTAATTGCCCCGGGGGTGGCATCATCCGGGTCAACAGACATGCCGCCGCTGACCAGGATCAGCTCTTGTCCACTCTCTGCCTGGTTGATGATTTCTTTGGTTATTTCTGAAGGTCTATCTGGGACATAAACTTTCCTGGTAAGCTCAACCCCCATTTCTGCCAGTATTCGCTCAACCTTCGGGCTAAACTTATCTGTAATTCGACCATAGTATACCTCATTACCCGTAACTATCATACCGGCATTTTTGATCTGAAAAGGTACTACCTTCATTGTCCAATGGGAAGTGGCAGCCGTTTTTTCAACCGCTGCCACTTTCTCTTCCTTGACAGCCAAAGGAATCACTCTCATACTAGCCACTTTGTCGCCGGATCTGATACTTGAGTAATCCGGAAGAGTTGATATAGCAATCTCGCCAAGCATATTCCATTCAGTAATCATCTGTGCATCTATGCGCAGCAGCCCGTTTTTTATAGAGATAAGGTCTACCTTTCCTTCTTTAGGACCGACTGCTTGAAAATCACCCTTATTAATTGCCTCAGCTAGTCGTTGTCCAGCTTCGTCCTCATGTATTAGTCCCGGCTGGTCTTCCCAAACATATAGGTGGTCTTTTCCCATTGACAAAAGGGCGGGAATGTCATCTTCCTTAACTACATGACCCTTCTTAAAGCCAACGCCCTTAAACTCTCCGGGCACTATTTTCGTAAGATCATGACACAATATCATGCCGACCGCTGCTTCTGTTTTAATCTTCTTCATTTTCCTAACACTCCTACCGGCTCAAGCAGCACCTTCATTATGCCGCCGCAGGCCATGCCGTCTTCTGCCGCGGCCTCAGCAGTCATATCTAGTTGGTAAATAGCCGCATTACCATCGTAATATACATTTAATGCCTCACGTTTTACCTCAGCCTCACCACAGCCGCCGCCAATAGTCCCAACAACCTTTCCATCTGGGAAAACCAACATACGGGCTCCGGCCTTTCGAGGACTGGAACCTTTTGTTTGCACAATAGTCGCTAGAACAGCCTTTTCCCCAATATGGTAAAGTGCTTCAATCTTCTTAAAGACTTCCAAATCTGCTTCTTCAGCAGGAAAAATAGTGCGTTTCTCCTGAATTATTTCAGCAATTATACTAACAGCAATTTCAGCCGGACTCTTTGCCTTAATGTCTAGTCCTATTGGCGAGTGAAGTTTTTCCAACTGTTCCGTAGTTATTCCTAATTCCTCTAAGTTCCTCTTGAGACCACGAACCCGCCTTTTACTGCCGACCATACCAATATATGCAAGTTTCTTTTTGAGAAGAAATTCTAAACAATCCTGATCATAGCGGTGTCCTCTGGTTGCTACAACCACAAAGCTGCTTGGATTTAACCGTATACTAGATAAAGCTGTCAGAAAGTCCTGACAGATAACTTCTGCATTAGGAAACCTTTCTTCATTGGCAAATTCCGGACGATCTTCAATTACCACCACCGGCAAACCTATCAGATCCGCAATTTGTGCCAGTGAATGGGATATATGCCCGCCTCCCAGCAGGAACAGCGTTACAGGCGGATAAAAAACCTCCGCCTTGACCCAATTTTCCGCCTCTTCCTGCCAAACCAGTTCTTTTGTCTCCCAGACCTCTTGTGCAGCTTCAGACATAATTTTACCAGGAAACATTAACTCGTGTTTCACCTTTTTCTCTTTACCCTCGGTTACCAGCAGCACTGGCCTGTCTTTTTTCAGATGAGCAATTAATTCTTGATATGTGTCCAATTGGCAACCCTCCTACTATCTTAAATCTCGGTTCATGAGGCCATGCATAACAGCCTCTAAAACCCCTCCTGCTACAGCACGGGCCTTATCTGAAATGGTGAAACAGTGCTCTCTATCCGCCCGAGCATCCACATCGCCAACCTTCATTCCGGCATGGACCGTTAAACCTGGATAAAGCAGGCCTCTAACAGTACCGGCAATTGATGCCCTTACCTCCGCCCCATTCACTTTTGCAACAAGCTGGTTCTTTACCACCTTGTCGCCAATTTCAACCAGTGGGTTCCAAATCCCCTCAGATGGTGCCCTTAACAATCTCTCTTCACCGTATCCTCCGATTTCACCGGGAATACCCGTATTTGGAATAGCGCTTCCTTCCCAAATAACTTTACCCAAATAATGTCCGCGCATTGTTTCAACCACGGCATCCACATCTCTTCCTGCAGTAAACCCGGGCCCTATCGCCACCACCAACGGGGCCATCTGCCTGGTGGTGCCGGTATTCCTTTTAGCCATTATGGCATCCACCAAAATCCTTGGCCCCAGTTCCTTAATAATTTTGCCGGCAGGGTCTACCAAAACGGGTACCTTAGCTTCTGCCAGAATGGACCTAACTGATGAAACTCCATCTGTCTTAACAGCTGTCAGGCCTTCCACAGTAGCCCTACCGGTATATACACTATCAGCAAATGAGACTGTGCGCCTGACCACAGTAGGCTGGCCAACTTCCAGCATAACCACCATAAAGCCTGCCTGTTGTAAGCGATGGGCAATGCCGGTAGCCAAATCTCCAGCACCTCTGATTACAACTAATGGAGATGTATTAATATAATTCAGCATTAATCTCAACTCCTAATCCGTTATATGCATCTTAGGATAACGGAAGGTAATAAAATTTAAAAGTATTTACGAAATAATCTATTAAGCTCAATCGTTGCTTCCTGACGAAAACCATCAAACCGTTCAACCAACTGCTTACCCCGTTCAGTCAGTACCGACCCTCCACCGGAACTTCCGCCAACCTTCCTTTCCAAAAGAGTGAATCCCAGTCGGTTTTCCAAAGTATTAAGGAGTTCCCAGGCCTGGCTGTAAGACATGCCAATCTCCTTGGCGGCCTGTCTAAGAGAACCGTGACGTTCCACGCGCTTTAGTAGATCAAAAGGGCCGTCCCCAAATACCTTCCCATCTTCCTCCAGCCATAATTTACTCCCCAGTTTTATTTGTAACACCTCCTAAAATACCAATACCGTTATATGTTTCGGCGTATAACGGCATTGCCCTTCTTTTACTATTTATATTTTTCAGAGCTCACCTACCCTTTAGGTTTCTGCAGTTTCGATTTAATGCTCAGTGCAGTCGGAGTTACTGCCAAGCCGCCTTCTGCTGTTTCCCGTAAGGAACAAGGCAGCGTCCTGCCGATGTCTTGCATCGCATCGATAACTTCATCCACAGGAATAGTGCTTGTCACTCCTGCTATAGCCAGCTCAATTGCCGTAGCAGCTACTGCAGCTCCACCGGCATTCCGTTTTACACAGGGAACTTCTACAAGACCCGCTACAGGGTCACACACTAAGCCCAATAAATTTTTCAGGGCCAATGCAGCAGCAGATGCAGCTTGACGCGGGCTGCCTCCGGCAATTTCAATCCCGGCAGCAGCAGCCATGGCAGCCGCAGATCCGACCTCTGCCTGACAGCCTCCTTCAGCACCTGATAGGGTTGCACGATGGGCAACCACTAAGCCAATTCCCGCCGCAGTCAACAGCGCCTCCACAAGAGCGTCTTCTGGTGCGTTTAGCTGCTCCCCCACGGTAAAAATGATGGCTGGAAGTACACCGCAAGAACCGGCAGTGGGAGCAGCAACAATTCGTCCCATGCCCGCATTAACTTCTGCAACTGCCATTGCTCGAGCTATCAGCAAAACAAATGGTAATCCAAAAACTGTTTTCCCTTGATGGGCCGACCGAGCCAGTTGGTGAGCCCCGCCGCCCACTAATCCGCTGGCTGATTTTATTTCCCCTGCCATGCCTTCGTTCAGAGAGGCTTTCATTACTTTCCACTTGCCTGCAAAGTCCTGCCAAATATCCTCGGCGGTCACTCCCAATTCGTGGGCCTGTTGTTCAATAACTACTTGCGCTATTTTTTTATTATCCTTCTCAGCCTCTAAAACAAGTCCTTCTACTGATGTTATTTTACCCATAGTCTATTCCTTTCCCATGCTTGTCAGCGGCTGCAATAGTAAAGCGTCTTCAACCACCTGGTTGGATCTAATTTCGTCAACGACGTTGTAAGACGGCAGTTCATCCATTTCTATCAGCATCATTGCTTTAGCACCCCTGCTCTCTCTCGACACACGCATAGAAGAAATGTTCACATTATGCCCCCCAAGTATTTTTGTTACTGTCGCAACAGCCCCGGGACGGTCTTGGTGAGAGATGACCAAAGTAGCATAAGCTCCTGAAAGTGCCACGTTAAATTCATTAATTCTGGTGATTAGAATTTTTCCGCCGCCTATAGAGCTACCTTGAATCTCTAAATATCTTTCACCTTTCTTCAGACAAAGCAGGACCGTATTAGGATGAGCATCACCTAAATCCGTGCTTTTAAAAATAATATTAACGCCCATTTCCTTGGCTGTTTCTAAAGATCTCACCAGACGAACATCATCTGGGCGCCAGCCCAAGAGACCTGCAGCCAGAGCCCGGTCAGTTCCGTGTCCTACACCGGTAGAAGCGAAGGAACCATGGAGAAAAATCTCCACATTTTCCGGTTTCATCCCGAAAATGTTTCTAGCCATTGATCCTAAGCGTACAGCCCCGGCCGTATGGGAACTACTGGGGCCGACCATCACCGGTCCGATTATGTCAAAAATTCCGCCTTCGCCTGCCACGGCTAACCCTCCATTCTGCTTTGATAGTCAAATTATCTTTCCTCCCGATCGTATGGAAGACCTAGGGAACCGGGAGCCCCAATGTGCTTTTTAAGTGATTGTCTGGTAGCAATGATTAATACTATAACAGTAAAAATATACGGGAGCATTTTTAGGAAGAAAGGTGAAATGACATTAATTCCCATAGCCTGGAGACGAAATCCCATAGCGTCAATACCACCGAAAAGGTAAGAACCCAGCATTGCCTTTACGGGATCCCACATAGCAAAAATGACCAATGCTACAGCTATCCATCCTCTCCCGGCGGTCATGTTTTCCAACCATGTGGGCGCGTAGGCCAGCGAAAGGTACGCCCCGGCGACACCTGCAAAGGCTCCGCCTATAACAGTATATGCATACCTAAGTAAAAACACGTTAATTCCCACCGAATCAGCAGCTGCCGGGTTTTCACCAATAGCTCGCATATTAAGCCCGCCTCTGGTCCGGTAAAAGTAAAACCACAATAATGGCACTATTAGATAGCTTAGATAAACCAAACCGTCCTGTCTAAAGAAAATAGGGCCCAGCCAAGGAATGGAACTTAAAGCAGGAACATTTATGATTGCTAATGTTTTAGGGGCAACAATTCCAACCATAGGTTTTCCCAGGAAGCCACTTAAGCCAGTCCCAAAAATAGTTAATGCTAAACCGCTTACCACCTGGTTTGCCCGTAAAGAAATTGTAAGAAACGCATGTATTGAAGCCATTGCACCACCGGCAGCTGCTGCTGCCATTACCCCAAACCAAGGGTTTCCCGTTCCAACAGCAACAGTAAAACCACTGACGGCGCCTACTAGCATCATGCCTTCTACGCCCAGATTAATAATACCGGCCCGCTCTGTGATAATTTCGCCAAGGGCAGCATAGAGTAATGGCGTCCCGGCAACTATTGCCGCAGCTAAAATAGCAATTATCTGATCAGATGTCATTAGCTATTCTCCCCTTTCCTAGTGAAGTAGATCCGATAACGAGTCAAGAGTTCTCCTCCAAGCAAAAAGAAAAGAATAGCACCTTGTATCATAGAAACCGTAGCAGAAGGTACTCCCATAGTTTGAGTATTATAACCGCCAACCAAAAGACCACCCAATAGAAAGGCAACGGCAATAATCGTAAAAGGATTAAGTTTTGAAAGCCAGGCCACAATAATGGCTGTATAACCGTAACCCGAAGAAATGCCATGCTGCAGACGATGCGTAATTCCACTTACCTCACTCATCCCGGCTAAGCCTGCAAAACCCCCGCTCAAAAACATAACAAGCATAATATTTTTTGAGATACTCATACCGGCATAACGTGCGGCCGTCTGATTTTCTCCTATCACCCTAATCTCATAACCCCATTTTGTTCGCTGTAAAACAATATATATTATTACCGCGCCAATAAGTGCAAAAACCAAACCGAAATGCACCCTGGTAGCACCGTAGGTAGGTAGATGAGCAGCCGCGGAGAAAGGAGCTGTCAACGGAAAATTAAAACCCGCTGGATCCCGCCACGGACCGTAGACTAAGTAATCTACCCAAAGAATTGCCACGTAATTTAGCATTAAGGTTGTAATTGTTTCGTTAACGCCTAGAACAGCCCTAGGGATAGCAGGAATTAAGGCCCAAACTCCTCCGGCTAGCGCACCTGCCAGGAACATGGCCGGCAGCATTATCTGTGTTGGTAAGTCGGGAAACGTTAACGCCACCCAACTGGCAGCGAAGGCTCCCATATAAAACTGTCCTTCAGCGCCAATATTCCATAACAGCATCCTGAAAGCAAGAGCTACACCCAGTCCCGCAAGCGCCAAAGGAATAGCCTTCACTAAAGTTTCGGAAATTCCGTAGGCAGAGCCAAATGCACCATCAAGCATGGCTCCGTAAATCTCCAATGGGTTAAATCCTGTTAATGCCAAAAAGGCTCCTGATAGAAATAATGCCATAAATACTGAGAAAATTGGTATAGCTGCACTAAGCCAAGGGGAAGACAACTGTCTTTTCTCCCAGGTTAAAGTGAGCTTTCCCGATCTAAGCTCAGCCTGTTTATTACTCACGCTCCCACCTCCTCGCACTTACTGCCTGCCATTAATAGTCCAATAGCTTCTAAGTTGTCATAGGTCGGGGGCAATATATCCATAATTTCACCTTCATACATGACAGCGATTTTATCTGCTAGCTCCATAAGTTCATCTAAATCCTCAGAGATGAGCAAAATGGCCGCTCCTTGTTCTCTTTGTTCCAAAAGCAGCTGCCGCACAGCACGAGTTGCCCCGATGTCCAGACCCCTCACGGGATAAACAGCAACAATTAGCTTAGGTTCACTGTGAAATTCCCTTGCTAACAGCATCTTCTGCAGATTGCCACCGGACATAAGCTTAATTGGGTCATCGATGGATGATAGCTTAATTTGAAAGTCCTCTACCATCTTTTCCGCTAACTTGCGGCTTTCTTTCAGATCTAGAAAATAGCCCTGATGATTTCTATAGTCTTTAAGCAAAATGTTATCAACAGCAGTAAGATTTGGCACCAGCCCGGTTCCAAGCCGGTCTTCAGGAACATGGGCTACACCGGCAGAGATAAATTCTTTAGGAGAACGATCGGTATAATCCTTTCCGGAAATCATAATTTTTCCCCCACTGGTTTCCCTTAAGCCTGTGACAACTTCCGCCAATTCCCGCTGCCCGTTACCGGCCACACCGGCAATACCTAAAATCTCTCCAGCACGAATCTCGGTGGAGATGCATTGGAGCGCCGGCAGCCCTTTGTCGTTAAACGCTTCAACTTTATCCAGCTTCAATACCACTTCTCCCGGCTGACCTTTTTTCTCCAACGATTTGGCAGTCATTTCCCTACCCACCATCAACTGCGCCAATTTATTTTGATCCGTTTCACTTGTTTTAACAGTTGCTACGTTCTGCCCATTTCGCAGCACTGTGATGGTATCGCTGCCTGCCATAACTTCTCTAAACTTGTGGGTAATAAAAATCACCGCACAACCGGCATTTGCCATCTGCCTAAGTGTTTCAAAAAGATCGTCCACTTCTTGGGGAGTAAGTACAGCTGTGGGTTCGTCTAAAATTAATATTTCCGCACCGCGATAGAGCATTTTTATAATCTCTACCCGCTGCTGCTCTCCCACCGACAGCTGCCATATTTTGGCTCGTGGATCAACTTTCAAACCGTATTTTTCTGCTAAGGAAACTATCTCTGCTTCCACTTTATCCAAGTTCAATAAAAAGGGTGTTGTACTGGCCCCTAAGGCAATGTTTTCGGTTACAGTGAAAGGTTTAACCAACTTAAAATGCTGGTGCACCATGCCAATCCCATGCTCAATTGCATCACGGGGAGATTTTAATTCTATAGTCTTATCTCTTAATCTGATTTCACCGCTATCCGGCCGGTATAACCCTGTTAATGCGCTCATTAACGTGCTCTTGCCCGCTCCATTTTCGCCTAATAGGGCATGTACCTCGCCGCATTTTGCAATAAAATCCACCTTATCATTGGCCAGGTTTCCTGAAAAATCCTTTTAGTTATCTTTTTCATTTCGACCATAACTTGATGCTTTTTCAAGGATGAATACCTCCTGGTTTTAATATGGCCGGATAAAATTCATCCGGCCATTTAGACTACGATT
>Ga0209347_1005682_pt1 | contig 11660 bp, 6 predicted proteins | sample AutmiccommuBRH23_FD_187382 | JGI IMG/M metagenome (GOLD analysis project Ga0209347, IMG submission 187382) | Deep subsurface microbial communities from Mt. Terri, Switzerland - Autotrophic microbial communities BRH/23 (SPAdes) (version 2) | ecosystem: Environmental > Aquatic > Deep subsurface >...
TGTTTTCGTTTAACATTTCTTTGCTTCAAGCGAACCAGATTCTCGGGCTGTAAGTAATCCATTCCGTAAATAATATGAAAATACTTTCTTCCGCGAACCTTGATTGCGGGTTGCACATATTATGGATTTTGCGAAGTTTAACTTTCTCTAAGACTTGGTATATTTTAGACATTGCACTAAACCGCTGGCGCGGTGGTTCCCTTAGTAGCACTCTTGCTTTATAACCGAATATTGATGTTAGCTATTACTACTGTTGAATCTCCTGTAATATATTGGATATTATATTTTGCAGGAGATGATCTATCATGACAAAAGAAGAAGTTTTAGCAAAACTGAAATTCGATGTGGAGCTTAGAGGATTTAGTAAGCATACCCAGGCTGAATACTTTACCAAAGTTAAACTCTTTCAAAACCACTTCGATAAACCTGCAACCGAGCTAGGCGTAGAAGATGTTAGACAGTTTCTTCATTATCTCACTACGGTTAAGAAAGTTGCTCCTGAAACGGTAAATACCTACAACAGTGGCCTCCGCTTTTTGTATGGTGTAACCTTGAACGTCACTTTAAACCATAGACAAATCCCTCGCCACCGAAAACCACGCAAACTCCCTGACATCCTTACCCGAGAGGAAATCCAAGCCCTTTTTAACGCCTGTGACAACTTGCGAGATAAATGCATTCTTATGACCCTCTATGGTGCAGGGCTTCGCCTAAGCGAAGTGGCCTCTCTAAAAGTCATAGATATCCATAGCGATAAAATGCAGTTATTCATCCGCAATGCCAAAGGTAGCAAAGATCGATATGCCCTGCTTTCTCAAAATAATCTTGAAATGCTCAGAACCTACTGGCAAGCTTACCGCCCTAAAGAGTGGCTTTTTTACAGCAGGAATCATACTGGAACACACATTACTCCCAAAGCTGTAGAAAATCTTTTTCATAAATATATAAACAAAGCTAAGATCACTAAAAACGTTTCAGTCCATACTATGAGGCATAGTTTCGCGACTCACCTCCTGGAATCCGGCACAAGTATTTACCACATCAAGCAACTGCTCGGTCACTCAAATATCAACACGACCTGCGTTTACTTGCATTTGGTTAAGATTGAATCTCTGAACGTAACAAGTCCCCTTGATCAGATGGTTAAATCGGACAAAGACAATGGCTGAGGTCCAAGATATCTTCATAAAATACGGCAAAAACTATCGAACTAACCATAAGCTCACTATCACGCAACATAAGGCGATGTCTGCCATTCAAAAATGTAGAACGTTAGAGTTAGGCGGCCATAAAGAGGTTTGTGATAGTTGTGGGCATACCCGTATTTCTTACAATTCATGCCGCAACAGGCACTGCCCTAAATGCCAAGCCCTGGCCAAAGAACGTTGGATTGAAAACCAGAAAAGCAATCTGCTCGACATCGGATACTTCCATGTGGTATTCACCATCCCGGATACTCTCAATTTAATGGTCTACCAAAATCAAAAAGTAGTTTATACCCTTTTGTTTAAGACCGTTGCTGAAACTCTCGCCGATTTAGCTTCTGACAAAAAATATCTCGGTGCAAAGATTGGCTTTACATCGGTACTGCATACTTGGGGACAAAACCTCATGCACCACCCGCATATTCACTGCATTGTACCCGGCGGCGGATTATCCTCCATCGGAAAATGGGTGAACAGCAGAAAGAAATTCTTCATTCCGGTTAAAGTTCTCTCCCGGAAGTTTAGAGGAAAATTCCTATATTACCTTAAACAACTCTACTACCAAAACAAGCTTGAGTTCCACGGAAGTCAAAAACATCTTTCCGACGATAAGGAATTCGAAAAGCTACTCTCCTCTCTCTATGGCAAAGAGTGGATTGTTTACTGCAAACCGCCGTTTAAAAATGCTGCTTGTGTTGTTGAATACCTAGGGCGATATACTCACTGGGTGGCTATATCCAACAAGCGCATTGTTAGCATGGAAAAGGATACGGTTTCTTTCAAATGGCGAGATTACAAGGACGACAGTAAGAATAAGATAATGACTCTTTCCTCCGAGGAGTTTATCCGCAGGTTTCTTATTCATATCCTGCCGAGTGGCTTTATGAAAATCAGGCACTACGGCTTGCTTGGAAATCGCAACAAGACTACCAAACTTAAGCTTTGTAAAAAACTTACCCATACGCCTTTATTAATTAGAGAGAAAGCTTCAACCCTTCAACTCATCCAGAAGCTCACAGGATTAGATTTATCCAAATGCCCTAATTGCGGATCAGAAAAACCCAAACGGTTTATGATCTTGGGTAAATCTCCCCCAATCACTGTTCAAACTGCATGTATTTAAGAAGGTGCCCTGTTATGGGGAGGGGGAAACTATATCTTTTTCAGTATCCTTGAAGTTGTTTCGATGCATTTGCATGAGTTCCCATCAAAATCTTGCTAAATTTGAAAGGAGATTAAAAATTCAATCCCCATAACAGTTGTGCTAACCTTCGCGGTTTCGTGCTATGTCAATTATCCAAAGTTAGGTAAGTATCTGCTCCACAGAACCTGCTTCTAATTTACTCAAGCTCTGATTCGGGTTTGAGCTTTTTTACGCCTAACTTCGGATAATTCGCTAGACATACTAGACATAATGGGAACTGAATTAGCGGGCTGAATTTTCATTTTCTTTTACAATGTATGATTGAAGGATAGCAAGTGCTCCATTTGCATTTTGTACAAGCGTTTCAAATTCCTCGATTGGTTCAAATTTTTTCACAAAATCAAACAGATCATTCATTCTGTTAATGCATTCTAATATTGCAGCTATGAATTCAATTGCAATTTCATCAACTTCGCTTAATGCATTTAAAATATCTATTTGTTCTGCCAAGTTCGAGACTTGTCTACCCATTTCATCAGCAAAACTTTGAGCATAATTATTTATTCCGTTTATATGCAGACAATAGTCACCTGTGTTAAATGCTGCAATTTCATTGTATTGATGTATAAGCAATTTTAAAGCACCAAATGTAGCATTTAGCAAAATGCATTTCTCGACGATTGTATAATCAATGCCCAAGTATTCATAAATTGATTTGTCAATTGCCGCTGGGAACAAAGCATCGGATATACGATTTTCAAACACACGCAGGCTCGAAATAGAAAAGCCAACATTGATGGGTATATCATTATATAATGGGATGTAAACAAATTCATATCCGGTGGTATCGATAAGCCATTTTTCGTTTGAAAATTGGTCAGCGTTTTTAAAAAAATATTCATGTATTGTTTCGGATATAAAATCACACTCTAAAATCATTTCACTGCTATTTGCATCAAATTCTTTCAAGAAAAACATTCTGTTTTCTTTCGATACGATTGAAATATCTTTGATAGCTTCTGTACTATGCAAACTTTTAACAAGCTTAATTGCTTTTCGGTATTTCTGTTTTGCATCGTACGCAATTTGATAGCCTTTAGGAGGCGCTTCGACAACATGATGCCATACATTTAGCATAACATTTAGGTTTTCTACTTCAACGCCATTAAATCCAACTTCTAATGAGCGATAGTTTTGAAAAAACTTATCGAATTCGAGTTGCATCTTTGAAATTGATTTTAATGACTCAAACAAATTTAATAGCCCCAAATTTAAATTGATGCCTTCTAAAGAAGTGTGATTGATTCTTTTAAGTAACACGTCTGCAAAATTTTTAAAGAAGTTTTCGACAGAGTTATAACCGTTCGATAGCTCTTTTTTTAACTTTTTATATTTTGTGTATAATAGGGGTGCGATCACAATCTTATTGTTTTCTTTGAAGATATCATTTTGCATATCTTCTCTGTACAAGCAATATTTGTCAACTACTGATACAGGTAATAATAAATCTTTTGAAATTAATGAAGATAATGTCGCTATCCCAGTATATACTTTATTCCAACGATCTTTACTCCAACGCTGTTTCTTGTAAAAGTTATCAACCAGTGATATTGCATCGGAAATCAAGGTATTTGATGTTGTTCTAATTTTCTCAATCTTCTCCACATATTCATTCCAAGATGAAGGTCTGCAAGAATAATTAACCCTTGAAATAAACCATGAATTTATTTCTGTAATCCAGGTATCATTGCGATTTGATTTGGGAATGCGCACCTTATAATCCATCTGTTTGATTGCTAAATCTGACAGAATATCTACTCCAAGCAATTCAACTTCTATATATTCTTTGGTTGGGAAAATTTGCTGCAAAATATTGAGTGCTTTAATTTTCCAGTAATGATTGAAATTTTCAGATGGCAAAGCATCACTTTTATCAGCAAAAACTGGAGGAACAAATTTACATACAACATCGTTTTCGGATTCGGAGTAGATAATTGTGCGATAGTCTGCTAAGAACCTATCAAGCAGACTGTTTTTTAATTTTTCATAATCACCACTCAGCAATTCATGCTCAAACATCCCACGCACAGCATTTGCACAAATTTGAAAATCTGAACGCAGCAAAATGTTCCAAGAATCTTCATTTAGTTTGACTTCATTTAATGCTCGATTTTTTTTTGCCAACCAAAATAAACTGTACCCAAGTGCATCACAGTCATCGTCATTTTTAATGTTGGATGTGGGTATAGTAGCAGATAAAATAAACGTATCGATTGCCTCGAAATCAACGCAAAGCGAAGACAGCGATGCTCTTAAATTATCAATAGTCTGGATGATTGCGTCTTTATCAATTCCAGGAAAAGAATCATCTTTTACAAGATTTTCAAATACAAATTCATCTGGTCTAAGTAATCCAGAAACATCAATTGGCATCAGGCCCAGCCAACCTTTACCTTTGTCTTCAATTAAATTAGAGATTACTTGAGCATTACTCTCATAATACCTTTTGACATCAAGCCATAGCATTGCCGTAACTGTCCTTGCAAACGAAGACCAATCATTTTGAACTACCGGAGTTATATCTTTAATTATCTGTTTGTTGTATGGATTTTCTGTAAAATAATCCATTAACAAATATTGTACATTATATGCATCAATACATCCAATACAATTCAATAAGTCATCTATTGGTTCATCGATGGTTAATGATTTTAACACTTCACCCAATATGGTTGCGCGGATAGGATGGAGGGCTTCAATATAGACTTTGTCCAATGTTTCTCTAATAAGATATTCATCCGTAAAACGCTGTATGGCTGAAATAAAATTATCGCATTTAACAATATTTTTTAACTTGCTCGCAGATACTGCGCCACCAATTTTCCCGGCGAGGCTAACGACTTTTAATATATCAAACCATGAATCCGGGACTTTTTCTAAAAGCAAATTACTGATTTGCCCCCTCAGGCGCTCTGTTAATGTTTGATTATTGGTTAAAAAATAAGTGAACTCAATCAACGGGCCTTTACCACCGAAGGATATCCAAGATTCTTCAAATGTTCGATGCTTATCATGAGGCATAAAAGCTGTGCTATGATCGTAAATCAATTTTGCTTCCACTTCCGTTAATTGCACTTCGATTAACTTATAAGCAAACATGCTGCCGTTAATAGGGGTCAAATTGAAATCTTCTTCTCTTATTGAAATCAATAGGGGGATATTGATTTTCCTCATGCTCATTTCTTGCACTAATAAACCCCACTTTGTTTCACCATGGTTTACATCAATATATACAATTAATTTTTGCGTGTGTTTAGCAATTCCATTTAAAGCTACAATTAAATTTTCTGCTTGCTGCTCGGAAGAAATATGTCGAACGCAAAATACTAATCCATCAGGATAATTTTCAAGCAAATATCTATAACAAATCGCTGTTTTACCTTGACCTGAAACACCTTTGACGATCACAATATTTGTTTCATTCATTGAGGTAACAATAGCATTTAACCATTGTTCTCTTCTGAAATCGATTTCGTAACGAATATGGTCAGGGTGCGTAGAAATGCCTTGATTAAATTCATTCCTTAATTGTTCTTCGCTTTTTTCGGTTGCTAACTCGCTTAATCTAACTAAAGATTTGTTGTATTCTTTAAAATAGCCATCAATTGATGCAATGTCTACGCCAATGCTATGGATTTGTTCTTTCCAAGTTTTTTTACTGATAAACCCCTTTGACTTTGACAACTCTGAAACATGTTGAATCAATAATGATTTTGCTATTTCGGGAGCAGCCATAGTTTCAACATATTCTTTAACTTGTGAATAAATAGTTTGTTCCAGTGTTGAAATGTCTACTTTCTCAAAAAACAATGAAGAAACAAGCCACTCCGCATCATTCGCAGTCAGTTTATGGTTATTAACAAGTTTTTCTTTCACAGATTTACAGTAAGAGTTGTTACCTTTGGAAATCCCATTAAGTTCATCACCCAACGAATTAAAATACACTACTTTAACTATATTAAATTCGGGATATTGCGCATGTAAGCTGCAAACTCTGTTAAAAAAACCTTCACCAGAAAGAGAATACTTAGTAGAAGAAAGATGCGAAACTGTAAGGTCAGCGGACACATTTTTAATTTGGACTGCCTCAACTACTTTGTCTTCATTTTTAATAACTAAATCCTCGATATCTTCTGGATAAAAGCAATTATCATCGGTATCTGCAACAATTCTCGATGCAATATAAAGCGTTTGAGAGGAAAAACCTTTCCACGCAGCCTGAGCCCCGATATCAGATTTAATAAATTGATTGTTTTCTGCCATAAAATTCTCCCACTCTCTATACTCTTAAAGACGAGTTTTTTACAAAGCAGATACATTCTGTTATAAAAAACAAATGCGAGTTTGTAAAAATATTTCTATAAAAATGCAAATTCCCATTATTGCTAAAACATTCAGTTACATGAACTGCCGATTATTAGCCTAATTAGAAATTAGATAATAAGATTCTGAAACTTATTATAATAATAATAAGTTAATAAAGCTCCCGAATTTGTCTCATAATTCAATGCTTTTATAATGACCGAATAGCTGACTGGAACTAGGATAAATTTGCAATGATTGATGGAAGATCGAACATATTTTTAAACAAGAGGAGTGCACCCGCTTTTATTAACTCTTCTCCATGTCCTGGCTTGCAATGACTGCCACCGTGGAAACCAAGAACGCGCATCCCGGCTGCACATGCCGCTTTTATACCTGGAATACTGTCTTCAATAACAACGCACTGCTCAGGACTAGCCGACATTTTTGCAGCCGCTAATAACAATAAATCAGGAGCAGGTTTACCCTGCGCTACTTGCGTTGCACTGAACAAGTTGTCGCTAAAATAACGTAACAGACCAGTTGTCGAAAGCTCAAAAATGATACGCTCTCGATTGCTGCTTGAAGCAACGCAAGTTCTTGAGGTGAGAGTTTTTAAAGCCTGCTCAACCCCTTCAATTGCCTTTAAATCTCTTTTTAAAGCAATTAAGATCCTTTGTTGATACCTCTTTTCAAATTCAGCAAGTGAGTGGCTATCGAATCGGGACCTAAGGTCATCAAGCATTGTGCGAAAACTAACCCCAATATAGCGGTCCATAACCTCTGCTAGCGTAACATTGATGCCAACATCAGCCAAGCATTCGGATACAACGCGACAAGAAATTACCTCGCTATCTACTAGAACACCATCGCAATCAAAGATAATGAGGATGCGATTAACAGTTACCATTTTATCTAGCTCCTTAATATTAATGATCGTTATATGGTTTCGAGAAGGGGCTATCCCAAATAGTATTAAACCACTCTGATATAGAATGAATTATCCCACTTTCCCCATCTGAGCGGCCATATTTCAACTCGCAAAAGCTAGCCTCCAGGCCCCTATAGTCCCAAGTTTCAGGATCACTGGCTCGAACCCCCTTAACAATAGGGTAAAGTGCCCAATAGGCGCTGAGATTGTTAATAATTATTCCTTTATGAAAGGGTTCAAGCTTATAAACTTTTGTTTCAAAGCAAATCTTAATTTTATGGCCTAATCTAGATTGGTGTGATTTCAGAGATGCCAAAAATGTAGTCATGTTAACCCTAGAAAATTCAATTGTACTCTCTCTGTAGTTGATATTCTCTTTTAGACTTTCATCGTATGGAATTACGGATTGACTACTGAGATCTTTAACAAGTAAGCGAATCCTCAGTTCTCGAAACGGACAATATGTCTCGTCCAATTTTTTCAAGAAGTCGGTGATGATTTTAAATATCGTCTCTCCTGTATAAGCAAATATATCTACCATTAAGTTCGAGTTTCTTTCAAAGCTCCTAAATTCTTCAACCACATCATTTGCATCAAATACACGTCCTTTTATAGTATTTGATAGAACCAAAACATTCTGCAAAAGAGTTTGCTCATTTTTAATAGTTATAGAATTAATAAATATATCTCTTTTTTGCTCCCAGCGAATATCAGAAACAGCAGACAATCCAAATTCATTCAGCAACTCATCTTTTAATTGACCGAGTTTTTCTTTTATATCGGTTAAATCACTATCAAGTTTTAATCCTATCTGTCGTGGATTGATAGCTCCTTTAATCTCTTTAAATTCAAATCCCGGCAACAGAATGGTTGTATATCTATTTTGCAATATCCAGGCAGCGCCCATTTCATTCATACATGGAATGCTATTATAATAATTCTGTGATAGGACAAGAATGATATGCAAGTTATGAGTTTCAAACTGAAGTTTTAAGTAGTCATAAATATCTTGGCCCAACGGAATTCCGTAACCCGCAATAGAAGAACAGAAGATATGTTTTTCATTCAACCCAATACCATCTAATAACTCAATCAATTTAGAAACATAGTTCTTATCAGAACTTGAATGGCTAATAAATATCTTAGGGCATTTTCTTTCCGTAGTAATTTCCTCCTTTTTTTCCTCTGCCTTATCGACCATTTCATTGAATTTCACTTTATCTTCTTTACCATGTTGCTCTATTAAGTCTCTAATTTCTTCTAGATTATACGAGTTATTTATGGTTGCAACTTGCTGACTGTCTATAATGGAACCATAAGCATTTCCAATATTGTATATAGTAGTAGCTTCATTTTCGCTACGTCTTTCATACTGAGCTTTTGTCACGTAATATCCTTTAATTTGAAACACTTTACCGTTAACTATATTCGAAGCAGTATCAACTATGTAATGCTCATCGTTAGATAAGATGCCCTTAATCCAATCCCCTGGTTTAATATCGGATTGGGGATAAAAACCTACATATTTTCTCTTTGAAGATTGCTCAGTATTTCTTAATCCTTCAATTTCTCCAATCTTTTTTCCATCCCTTATTATGGTGAAATGTTCTCCACCCATTTTCATGAACCGTCTTAATTCCACCATTAAAAACCCCTTTACTAAATCCTCAAGTAAACACCGAAAGGTTATATATGTAATAAAAAGCAAACCCTAATAGCTGACGCTCAAGGTTCACATTATAGAAATGGCTACAAAACCATCTCCAACATTACTTTCTTAATGAAGAGCAACTTTGACTCTTTTCTCTAAATCTAGGTTACTTCCAACCAAATAATGACGCACCAATATTTGAGCAATATCCAAGAAAACACCACTATCAACTCAAGATTACCTAATCATCTCATGATTTCCTTGCGAAGTAAGGGGAAACCTGTCTTAACAAACAAAACTCCCTTCGTTTCCGATAGAGTAATGGATACTGGCTTATCTTAAAAATTGACCTGATGTTCATAACATATTACTTTTCCACCAAATCGTTTGTTATTGCTCATACAATAGTCCCTCACCTTATCAGAAACGGCAATACCGCAAATCACACATAGTTGGTTGCTAGACGATTTGAATGATTGCTGATTACTACTTTTCTTTGAGCTGTTTTTCTTAACGTGCTCTTTTCGAATAGCATCGTCTTTAATATTCTTATCGCTTATTATCTTATACATCTGCTGAATATCTTGTTCATGTAAAGGCGGCTTAGCTTGTCCCCTGGACAGAATGATTACCTTCCTTATTTTTCTATCCATTTGTCGACAACAAGGCAAAGCTGTGTATCACAGTTTGTAATTTATTTTGAGGATAGGTTAATCATATAGCTTTTTGGGGCTTCGTCCCCAGAGTTTAATCGCTTAATACTAATTTGCGACATTACTTGCCTTATTATAAAAGGGTAGGGTACAGTCTATCAGGGTATAGAGCCTGAATGATTAAGGTTCTATCTTACGCCAATTAGTATAAGTTCTCCCGCAAAGAAAATAAGAAAGGGAACCTTTGCTGGTCCCCAATTCTCTTTGTGGCAGAACCCAATTTAGGCGCTCAGGTTGCTCTCCAGCATAGCGGGGGCTGCGCCCAGATATGGCTTTATATAAAGAAGTAGCGACACGGAACTACTGCCTACGATAATGGTGAGTCAACCTGCTTTACCGCAATGGGAAACCCGATACGGGAAAATAGTATTCTATAATATCACAATTGTGCTGGTGTGTCTTCAATAACTTTAATGCCAGCATTAATATCATTAATTCCTAAGCGAAAATTAAATAAAACTTCAAGAAGTATCTTAGTATTTCGAAGCGTTTCCAGATTGTTGCAGTTGGTTAGTTCACGTTGAGCCACCTCACCCTTATTTCTAACCCATATTTGAATATCTTCTTCAGTGGGTTGGCGTAATTTGAAATCCAATGAGTTACCTTTAAAATGGGTCCTCTTTTCACATTGTATGAAAGAATCCATATCATATATCGCAATGGAACTTGTCTGGTGTGGCCAAGTAAAAACGTCAATACCATCAAACATGCAGACCCAATGAAGAAACCCGTCTTTTTTCTTCGAAAACAATTCGATATTATCACGGTGTGTAAATAAAATCTTCCTGATACGAATCTTATTAGGTGGTATTAGCATAATGCTAGGCTTTAACTGGCGTTCTTTTAATTGAAATATGGCATGACTAATTCTTTCGAGTGTTTCCTCAGAATCTTCCAGTTCACCACCGACACAAGTACTCTTTTCCAGCCAATTAAAATAGCATAATAAATGTTGCCTTGCAACTTGTTTCCCAATTCCATTCCATGAATATGTGGTATGCCAATCATCAACTAGTCCTTCTTTAGCGACTAATTCGACAAAAGATTGGGGAATCATCGGGAATGCTAAGTTATTGGTCACAATAGATACCGAGTTTTTGGCGAGCAATTTCACTAGGTAAGATTCTGAATAATATCCTTCTAAAAATTCCAGTTTACGTTGTTCTGTTTTACTTTCCGATAAAGCTTTACTCGCTAAAACCATACGTTCATTTTCTTCTTGCTCGTTTCTAAGCTGGAGGAATATTTCTAATATCTTATTTTTTGCTAAAGGCACGTCCACACCTTCCAAAAGATACTGTCTACTATCTGTCGAGACTTGAAAATTGCTTATACGTTGAGTAAATTCAGAGAAATTAAGATTTTGAAGTCTACCTTGTACTAGAAAATTATCAACATTGACCTCATCTGCATTTATTACAGTCTTCAGCGCAATTACTATCCAAAAATCAATTAGCCAATTTTCTGCTACCGGCATTGAAAATACTTCCATACTTCGATGTTCCTGATAATCCCACCAATCAAACCCCAGAGCTTTTTCAACAACATCTATTCTTGCATCTGAAAACCCTAAGAAAAGCCTAAGTTGAATAATATTCTGTAGATCTCCCAGATGGGTAATAAATCTGTTAATTATATTACGACTCTTAGTAAT
>Ga0209347_1005684_pt1 | contig 11635 bp, 8 predicted proteins | sample AutmiccommuBRH23_FD_187382 | JGI IMG/M metagenome (GOLD analysis project Ga0209347, IMG submission 187382) | Deep subsurface microbial communities from Mt. Terri, Switzerland - Autotrophic microbial communities BRH/23 (SPAdes) (version 2) | ecosystem: Environmental > Aquatic > Deep subsurface >...
CCACCCGCCGAGGTCCCGACGCTCAAGATATCTTCCAGCGCCTCGGCGTCGTCTTCACCCCCCAGCCTACCTGCAAGGTTTTCGCGCTCGCTTAATACCCTGTTGGCCAGATCTACCAGCTGGGCCACTTCCAGTTTCTTTGACCGGGTCGCCTTGCGGACCGTCGGCTCGAACTCCAGTGCCCCGATCCCGCGGTTGCCGATGTAACAAAGCCGATCCACGGGGCTGAACCGGTCCACGCTTCGCCCCGTTTCCGCAAGCCACGCATCAATCAGCCGGTTGCCAAACTTGTCCGGCAACGCGTCGGCCAGCATGCCGGGTAACCCTTTGAACGTTTCTTTCGGAAGGGCGGGAAACTCGTAGGGTGCTTCCCGAACTGGCATCTTCAGGGGCGCGACCTCGATACCCGCGCCCACAAAAGCCGGATCGTATTGAAAGATGCCGAGTGCGCGTGCCTCGTCCCAACTCACGGCACCGATGCGCCGACCCCACAATACTATGCTCGCATCAGTCATCTACGTCATCACCCCAGGTCCATGTTGATTTTTTGGAGTGCTCCGATACTGGGCTCGCCCTCCTGCGCTCCTTCCCTTTCAGAGAGACGCGTTCAATTGGTCTGATGTCTCCCTCTGGTAACGCAGAGAGTATTGCCTCTTCTAAATCGAGCGCAGTGGCGACGCGAAGGAAGGTGTCTAGGGTCGAAGGATCTCCAGCCTCAAGGCGACGCAGGGTGCGTACCCCTATGCCCGCCTTTTCGGCGAGGTCAATTTGGGTCACGTTGCGCGCGAGGCGCAGGCGCGCGAGACGTTGCCCAATTTCCTGTTCGATTTGTTGAGACGTCGCCATTTTACTCTAAAGGCCACAAGATGCCGATCTCTCCAGGTAATTAGCCAATGTCGGTCATATATGGCCGTTTGTGGTGATTCTTGTCAATGGGTCTTTAGTGGCCCCTTGGAGCGCAAAATTTTCATTAGAGGGCCACGTGTGGCCTTTTGATGCAAAGATTGGATATCACTGTAGTGAGTTATTGGGGAAACGGACCCAAGCGAACTCGAAGGTTCTCGTATTCTCGTCGGCATAGGCCGCGAGCAGCATGGCGTCAGCGGAAGGAACGGAACGCGTCAAACTTGCGACCGGGTTATGCCAGTTCTTCACGGAAAACACCGTATGCCCATGACAAGTGCTATGGTCAATACTGTAACGCCCAATTCGATCGCAGTGAGCGATTCGCGGCCATCCAGAAACTGTTTTGTCGCAAACTTTGCTTCTTGACCCGAGTATCCTGAAGGATCGATGTTTCTAGCCTGCCGGAGCGCCATTCGGAGGAAGCAAGATGATCGCGTTCACAGGTGCGCACTTTCCAAAGGAGGTGATCCTGTTCGCAGTCTTCTTCTATGTTCGCTACACGGTGTCGTATCGGGACCTGGAGGAGATCATAGCCGAGCGGGGTGTTGTCGTAGATCATGCCACGCTGAACCGCTGGGTCGCCAAGTATTCGCCTTTGATCGCAATCAATGCCCGACGCCGAAAAACCCCCACTGAGCGATCTTGGCGCATGGACGAGACTTACATCAAAGTGCAAGGCGAATGGGTCTACCTCTACCGCGCCGTCGACAAGCTTGGAAAGACACTTGATTTCATGCTCTCGAAGAGACGCAACAAGGCGCCCGCGACCAAGTTCTTTGCCCGGGCTTTGGAAGTAAACGGCCTGCCGCGGAAGATTGTGATCGACCGTAGCGGGGCGAACACAGCTGGGATCAACGCGATAAATCGCATGCTGAAATCCTTCGGCTGCCCAATCCCGATAGAGATGGTCCGCATCCAGAACCTCCTCAATCCCGCCTGAGGGTGCCTGACGCCAGCAACCTGACCATCGTGGCCTGCGTGACATATCCCGTAACCGGCAGATCCGTGGCCTGCTGGAACCTCCGGATCGCGCGGCGGGTTTCCTCGTCGAAGTTGCCATCCAGAGCGCCTGGCGCGAGGCCGACCTGGTTCAAGCGCTGCTCAACCAGCGCGCGCACGATCTGATTGCCGGCAACTTGCGCTTCCTCAGCCCGGGCGGCATCCACTTCAGCCCTGTTGCCATCCTCTGCTTCCAACTGCGTCAGACGCGCGCGCGCGGCTTCGTTGAACGTGCTGTCCGGAAACGCCTGCATGAACTGCCGGTAAGCCTCGGCGCTGTCCTGTTGGCGGACTCGGTCCCATAAATTGCGCTCTTCTGCAGCGGCGTTCTGGCGGCTATCTTCATCGATCTGGTCAAGTCGTTGCTGCGCCAGATCCGCGAAAAGCCCATCGGGATAGCGTTGCAGATAGGCCCGCAGGCCCGCCTCGTCTTGTCCGCGTCCAACACTGTTCCAATAGGCACGATCCTGGGCTTCCTCCAGTTCGCGGCGCTCCTGCGCCTGTCGTTCCAGTTCGGCGGCACGCACGGCGGCATCCCGGCGCAAGACCCGCAACTGTTCGGCACTCAGAAAACCGGTTTCCGGCAGACCAAGACTGCGCTGATGCGCGCGGATGGCCGCCCGGGAACCGGGGCCGAACACGCCGTCTACACCGCGTGGGTCGAACCCAAGAAGGGACAGATCCCGCTGCACATCGCGCCGCGCCTCTCGGTTCAGCGCCAATGCAGCCTCGCCTGCTTCGGCCTGCCGCTGCGGGGTGGTACGGATCTCAGCGATTCTTGCGCGCGCCTCGTCCGCGAACAGGCCCTGCGGGTAGCGTTGCAGATAGCTCTCGAACGCGGAGGCCGAGCCGATGTCGCGTGCCGCGTCCCAGAATGACAACTCGGCCAATGCCGACGGAGTGCCAGGTGACGGCAGGGCGGACTCGGATGCGGCATCAGTTGTGACAAAACTGATCCGGTCCGACAAAAAACCCGTCACCTGCACCGCATCGGGTGCTGCTTGCGCCGCAGCGGCAAGGCTGACGCCGGACGTCAGGATCGACCTGTCGATCCACCGCTGCATCTCGCGTGCTGGACCCGTTGCAACGGTAACACCTTGGGGCACGTCAAACCCACTCAGACCGGGCGTCAGCCCATAGCCGGTGGGCAGATCGCTTTCTTCCCTGGCAGGCATCAGAACCACAAGCGCCCGGCCGGGCGCTGCGCCTGCAAGTCCGGTGATGGCCGAAACCGAAAGGCCCGCCGCCCCTGCGGTGATTGCCGATACCTCTTCGGCATCGCGCCCCAGTAACCAGCTATCTGTGCTTCCCGCCACGAAATGCCCGGACAGGACAATGGCCAGCCGGTCCACTTCGCCACCCTGCACGGCATCGCGCAATTCAATCGCGGCCTCATGCAAATCAGCACCCGACAAATCCGACGCGCCGATGACCCGAAATCCTGCCGCCTCAAACTCATCTGCAACTGCGCGCCTGTCTGCCACACCTTCGGCATCGTCGTAGCCGCGGTAGTTAGTATTGGTCAAAACAAGTGCAAGACTTTCGGACCACGCCACAGCGGGATGACAAAGCAAAAGTGCGAGTGCAACAGCGAGACCCGGTGAACGGCGGCAGGCTTTCATGGCGACCCCTTTCGGCTGGCTAAATCCGATCCTAGTGCCAAACGGCTGGTTTGCCCATACACACCGGCGCCTGCATCTTTGGGGAGTCCTAGGAGGATTACCAACTCCTTTGCTTTTCTGATTGTAGAATGGCTCCAGATTGTCGCATGAATTCGGTTCAATATCAGGCGTGCTGATCAGGAGCTCGTCTGCGAAGGTGTTGTTTCCCTAGATCAGGACTGTCTGACGTCAGCGCCCATGGGACAGTCTAGGCATATTGCGGACCGGAGGCTTTCCGGCTCATCGTAGCTTTTATGGAGCGACTTCCAGCACCGGTTCCTTGCAATCTTCGTTCCTCGTCAGCATCGCCCATATTTACCTGGCCTTCTTGTTGGCCAGGCAGATCGCGACCAACATTTTGGACTCGCACGCCAACATGCGTGACAGCCAGGTTCTTCAAGCACAAACTGAAAAACTTAGGTGGGAAGATTCCGCCGCTATCTGACCTCCTGGTGGTTCTGGTCAGGGTCAGCCAATACGACGTTGACCGACGCAACATACCACATTTTGCTGCGCTGCATCTTAGGTCGGCTACAAGCCAATGTTGAGAACGGCGGTGAGAAAGTCGGCCACGGTCGCGGCGGAATGAGCCTGCTGCGGGCGGTGTAAAAGTCGTCCACCTTTACCCTGTCTGGTGACAGGGAGGGCGGGAGGATTTTCACTGTGGATTTGTATCGGAAGGTTCGGCTGGCCTGTGCTGAGGGCATGAGCCAGCGTGAAGCGGCGCGGCATTTCAACATCTCGTGCGACAGCGTAGCCAAGATGATGGCGTTTTCGGTTCCGCCTGGGTATCGGCGGTCGGCACTGGTCAAGCGACCGAAGCTGGATGTCTTCACCGGCATCATCGACGGTTGGCTGGACGACGATCGGGAGGTCCATCGCAAGCAGCGGCACACGGCGAAGCGGGTGTTTGAGCGGCTCCGCGACGAGCATGCCTTCACCGGGGGCTACACGATCGTGAAGGATTACATGCGACAGCGCGAACGGCGCGGCCGCGAGATGTTCGTGCCGCTGGCGCATCCGGCCGATCATGCCCAGGCCGACTTTGGCGAGGCGGTGGTCGTCATCTGCGGCATCGAGCAGAAGGCGCATTTCTTTGTCATGGATCTGCCGCACAGCGACGCCTGCTATGTCCGTGCCTATCCGGCGGCCACTGCCGAAGCCTGGGTTGATGGCCACGTCCACGCCTTCGCGTTCTTCGGCAAGGTGCCGGTGTCGGTGCTCTACGACAACGACCGCTGTTTGGTTGCGAAGATCCTGCCGGACGGGTCACGTCAGAGGGCTACGCTGTTCAGCGGGTTCCTGTCACATTACCTGTTCCGTGACCGCTACGGGCGACCCGGCAAGGGAAATGACAAGGGCAATGCGGAAGGCCTGGTCGGTTACTCGCGCCGCAACTTCATGGTGCCAATCCCGCGGTTCGCGACCTGGGACGCGTTCAACGATTACCTGGAGACACAGTGTCTCAAACGTCAGGCGGATGTCTTGCGAGGTCAGTCCGAGACGATTGGCCAACGCCTCGAGCGGGATCTGGCCGCGATGTCCGACCTGCCTGTGGCGCCGTTCGATGCCTGCGATCAGACAACCGGACGGGTCAGTTCGCAGGCGTTGGTGCGCTACAAAACCAATGATTACTCGGTCCCGGTTGCCTACGGCCATCGTGACGTCTGGATCAGGGGCTATGTCGACGTGGTCGTGATCGGCTGCGGCGGCGAGGTCATCGCACGTCATCCGCGCTGCTACGACCGCGAGGACATGGTCTTCGATCCGCGGCATTACCTTCCGCTGATCGAGCAGAAGATCAACGCTCTCGACCAGGCGGCTCCCTTGGCAGAATGGGACCTGCCGTCGGAGTTCGCGACCCTGCGCCGCTTGATGGAAGCGCGCATGATCAAAGCCGGACGCCGGGAATATGTGCAGGTGCTGCGCCTGCTCGAGACCTTCGACATCGACGATCTGCATGCCGCCGTGAAGAAGGCTCTGCAACTGGGCGCGGTCGGCTTTGATGCCGTCAAGCACCTTGTCCTCTGCCACGTCGAGAAACGGCCGCCGAAGTTGGATCTCGATGTTTACCCATACCTGCCGCGGGCGAACGTCGAGACCACATCCGCGGCCAGCTATATGTCCCTGATGTCAGAGGATGCAGCATGACCGTGCCCCCGAAGATCCTGCTTGCGGATCATCTGAAGACGCTGAAGCTGCCGACTTTCCTGCGGGAATATGACAAACTCGCCCGCCAATGCGCCGCCGAGGGGCTGGATCATGTCCAGTTCCTGGCGCGTCTGGTCGAGCTGGAATTGATCGACCGCGAGCGGCGGATGATCGAGCGGCGTATCAAGGCCGCGAAGTTCCCGGCAACCAAGAGCTTGGACAGCTTCGACTTCAAGGCGATCCCGAAGCTCAACAAGATGCAGGTGCTGGAACTCGCCCGCTGCGAATGGATCGACCGACGCGAGAACGTCATCGCCTTGGGGCCCAGTGGAACCGGCAAGACCCATGTTGCCCTCGGGCTGGGGCTGGCCGCCTGCCAGAAGGGGCTGCCTGTCAGCTTTATCACCGCCGCCGCGCTGGTCAACGAGTTGATGGAAGCCCGCGACGAACGTCGGCTGCTACGGCTGCAAAAGCAGCTGGCTGCCGTAAAATTGCTCATCATCGACGAACTGGGCTTCGTGCCGCTCTCCAAGACCGGCGCCGAGCTCTTGTTCGAACTGATCTCGCAGCGCTATGAGCGCGGCTCCACGCTGATCACCAGCAACCTGCCCTTCGACGAATGGACCGAAACCTTCGGCACCGAGCGCCTGACCGGCGCCCTTCTCGACAGGCTGACACACCACGTCAACATTCTCGAGATGAACGGCGAAAGCTATCGCCTCAGCCAAAGCCGCGCCCGAAAGGCCCAAGCCGCCACCTGATCACACCTTGCAGAACTGGCCCTCCGGGCCAATGCGCCATGGCACGCGCCGGCTATCTGGAGAGCGCACGCGCCATGGCGCTTGGTGCCCCGCCATTGGCCTACTTTTGCGCCGCCACGTGGCCGGTTTTGTCTCCGCCGTTGACACCTTGCGGCGCAGCGCAAACGGTTGAGAGAGCGTTTTCTGACCGGCGGGGCAGCAGCCCTACCGGATTACGAGATGCTGGAACTGATCCTGTTTCGCGCGATCCCAAGACAGGATGTGAAACCTTTAGCACATCAGTTGCTTGATGTTTTTGGTGACTTCAATCGCGTTCTGTCAGCACCCACGTCACGGCTGGCCGAGGTGAAAGGCGTGGGCGACGCTGTCATTGCCGAGTTGAAGATCGTCGAAGCCGCTGCCCAGCGGCTGGCGCGCTCGCGTATCCTGCAACGCCATGTCATTTCAAGTTGGGATGCCGTGCTGGACTATTGCCACACGACCATGGCGCATCGCGACACCGAGCAGTTTCGCGTTCTGTATCTCGATCGGAAAAACGTCCTTGTCGCCGACGAAGCGCAGGCGCAGGGCACGGTGGACCATGTCCCTGTGTATCCACGTGAGGTGGTCAAACGCGCGCTGGAACTGAACGCCTCGGCACTGATCCTTGTTCACAATCATCCGTCGGGCGATCCGACACCATCCGACGCCGATATCGCCATGACGCGTCAGGTCCAGATCGCCGCCGAAGCATTGGGGTTGACCCTGCATGATCATCTGGTGATCGGTAAATCGCGCGAATTGAGTTTTCGTTCGCAAGGGCTTTTGTAGCCCAGCCGGGTTGAAGGGCTACCGCAACCAGACTTCAACCCGGCGATTGACCTGCCGACCCCAAGCCGTGTCATCGCAGGCCATCGGCATCGCCTCGCCAAAGGCTTCAGTCGTCATCTCGACCTGCGTGAAATCGGCGGTTTCAGCCGCCGTCATCACGGCCTGCCGGACAGCTACGGCGCGACGTTCCGCGATCATGCGATTGGCTGACGCCGCACCGTTACCATCGCTGAAACCGACAAACATCAGCTGACGACCATCATAAATTCCCTCTCCAAGGCGGCGCGCCAGTTGATCGACATTGGCACGGGACTGCGCATCCAACCGCGCGGACCCGGCTTCAAACCGAAAGGTCGTGCTCAAGCGCTGCATCTGGCCAAGCACTCCCACCATACGCTGCAACTCGCTCAAGCCCGTTTCCGTCCCCGCTTGCGCAATCGCGTTGACGAAACGGTCGCCCTGGGCTGCAACCGGAATAGCCTCAGGTGCGAGATCGACGAAACCGGCTCGACGCACCACAAGCTGCGCTGGCGCGCTTTGAGTGTAAAACAGAAACTCACGCGCCAGACGCGGAAGCCGGCGGGCCGGGACATAAAGGAACATGGGCGCGGTCAGTGGATAGTCCTCGGTCTTGACGGTTTGCCGCGTCGCGCGCAGCGCAAAACCACACTCCCCGGACAACCCAAGGCGCCGGGCGGGCCCTGTTTCCGCGGCGCTGGCCAGTCCGATGCCGAAAGGGTCGGCAGCCACGGCAAGCGCGAGGCTGATATCCGTATCATGCCGCTCGATCGTATCGCTTAGACCCTGACCCAAAGGTAGAAGGAGCTTGTCCACAGCAGCCTGTGCCAAGCCCGAATCCGCATTGCGCAGATGAAGGCTGATCGGCGCATCCGGGCCACCCAACGCCGACCAGTTGGTAATCTGACCGGCGAACACCCGCGCCAGATCTGCTGTGGCGATCCGATCCAGCGGAATGGTGGCCGGAACAATGGGCACCAGCGCATCAAGCGCCAGAACGCGAAACCGACCGCGCGTACGCAGGTCGCCAAAGCCTGCATCTCTGGCCCGTTGCGCTTCTTCGGGACGAATCTCGCGAAGTGACATGGCGATGTCGGCTTCATTGGCCAGAAGATCGGCAAAGCCCTCATCCGAATTCGTCACCCGGAAGAGGAAACGTCCCAGATCCCGCCCGGTTTGGCGATCAAAGAGAAGATACTCGAAGTGACTGGCATCCAGGGATTCGCGCCGCAGGCCATAACCCTCACGCAGGGCAAACCCTTCGACAAGGGCGGGCATCAGCACCTGGGCCATGCTGGCCGCGCCAGAGATGGACAGGCGGGCTACATAGTCCTCAAGACTGGGACAGGCTGGCCCATCGCAGAGCACGCCGCTGCCATCAACTGTCAACTCACCATAGACTGTCTCGATGCGGTAATATTCACCATCAAATCCGAGCAGCGTTCCTGTCAGGGCGACCGCCCCATCCCGCGAGGTGAGGGTGATATCCTGCGCTGCCACAGCTCCCACCATGCCAAGCCAGAGCCAAGCAGATAGTGTGAGACGAGCCGCAGATGCAAAAAGTGCGGCTGGTTTGGCCGCACAAACCTTGTACATGGAACTGCCCCGAATTCTGCGCGCTAGTTGCGCGCGATCTTCAGGTCTTGAAGCAGGTTTTTCAACACAAGAAAACCGCCAGCGGCATCACATTCGGGAATATCAATGGTCAGATCCTTGACGCTCAAGGCACCTCCGCCAGTAATCTGCAGCGCCTGACCCTCCAAGCGGCGTCCGCAGATCTCGGATGTGACTTCGGTTTCGACGGTCAAAGCGATATCTCCGGTCTGAGCCGTAGTACCCGAGGGAAATGTATAGACCTGCGCGCGCAGATCCTGATCCGGCATCGTCCGGCCATGCTCTGTGACAAAGCCTCCCTTACCGAGTGCGGCTACATCCATGCTGCGAGGTGCCTCAGACCAGACATGCCCTTCATCGCCGTAATCAGCGCCAAACTCCAGCGCGTGAATCTGCATTTTGCCCGGACCTTGCCATTGCACGACAACACGGTCGTAGATGTCCAGCGACGTCACTTCGGTCTGCGCCATGGCGGTCATGCCACTGTCGAAGGCTGCCATGAAGATCGCGGTCTGAGACAATACAGGAAGTTGCAGGGTCAACTTGCCGTTCGGATCCATTTGCTCGGTGATCATCATGCCATTGTGGTGCAGGGTTACCCGCGCATTCGCCTCGCACGGGGCGGAGAGGGTCAGGTCCACCATCGCCGCCGCCATCGGGCGCGCGGCCAGTTCCGCCGCACAGGTCGCCGCATCACCTTCCGTAAGCTCTACGGGTGCGGAGGCGCGGGTCACCGTATCGGCCGGGTTTTCATACCTTGCAGTGTCATCCACCAAAAGATCAGGGGCAACACGCGGCAGAACAAGATCTGTTCCCGCTGTCAGCGCCCGCTGAACAGGTGCCGACGTATAGGCAATGGATGTCAGCTCAAGCGATGTGATCCCCGAGAAGGGATTCACGCCCGAATAACGCGGCTCGACAGGCGTGGGCGATGTCGTCGCCATATTCTTGGACGGCGCGCCATATCGTAGCTCGGCAACGGGTGAAGATTGCATCACAAAGCCTGTGCCCAAAGCGGCAAATATTGTCGCACTCGCCAGAAGCGTATTCTTAAATCGTGCCATGGAACTCTCCACAATCACACAAGGATTGCTGAATTCATGACAAATCAAGCTGGCATCACTGTGGCCAAGGTCTGGTCAGTTTCTGTCTGACGGCCTCATTTGACCCCAAACATCAAGAATGACCTTAAAACACGCCAAACATTGCGGCGGGAGTATGACCAATCAGGCGAGACGACCGTGGCAATGTTTGAACTTCTTTCCAGAGCCGCAAGGACACGAATCGTTCCGACCGGGGTTACCCCAGGTCGACGGGTCGGCCTCGTCAAAGCCTTCCAGAGCGGTTCCAGCCGCCTCTGACTCTGCTTGCGGCATCGTTGCGGCGTCCTGTGCTGCCTTCATCTGAGCGGCAAGCGCCGCCTGCTGAGCCGCGTACTGGCGAACCATCTCCTGCTGTTCTTCTTCGGTCAGGGGACGGATCTGGGCCAGTTTGCGGGTCACATCCTCGCGCAGGCTGTCCAGCATCGACTCAAACAGTTGGAAAGCTTCGTTCTTGTACTCGTTCAGCGGATCGCGTTGCGCATAGCCGCGGAAGCTGACGACCGAGCGCAGATGTTCCAGCATCAGCAGATGCTCTCGCCATTTCGCGTCGATGGTCTGCAACAGGATCTGCTTTTCGATCTGGCGCATGTTTTCCGCACCAAAAGCTGCGGCCTTCTCGTCCATCGCCTTTGTGGCGGCGGCTTCAAGGCGCTCGGTGATCTGCTCGTCGTCGACGCCTTCCTCGGCAGCCCAATCGACGACGGGCACATCAACACCCAGCTTGTCGATGCAAGCGGCGTGAAGACCCTCGACATCCCATTGATCTGCATAGGTCTTGGGCGGCATGAACTCTTCGATCAGGTCGTCGATCACCTGACTGCGCATGTCGCTGATCGTGTCGGACAGGTCCTGCGCTTCCATGATCTCGCGGCGCTGGCCAAAGATGACTTTGCGCTGCTCGTTCATGACGTCGTCGAACTTCAAAAGCTGCTTGCGGATGTCGAAGTTGCGGCCTTCAACCTTGGCCTGCGCGCGCTCCAGCGACTTGTTCACCCACGGGTGGACGATCGCCTCACCTTCTTTCATGCCAAGGCTGGACAGAACCTTGTCCAATCTCTCGGACCCGAAAATACGCATCAGGTCATCCTCAAGGCTGAGGAAGAAGGACGACCGGCCCGGGTCACCCTGACGGCCCGAGCGGCCACGCAGCTGGTTGTCGATCCGACGGCTTTCGTGACGCTCGGTGGCCAGAACGAACAGGCCCCCGGCTTCTTTGACGCGGGCTTCCTCGTCGGCGTGCTCAGCCTCGATCCGGGCGCGCAATTCGTCGGGATGCGCCTCGGGATTGGCGGCCAAAGCCTCCATGACCTTGAAGTCGACATTGCCACCCAGCTTGATGTCGGTTCCGCGGCCCGCCATGTTGGTAGCGATGGTCACTGCGCCGAACTTGCCCGCATCAGCGACGATCTGGGCTTCTTTCTCGTGCTGGCGCGCGTTCAGGACGTTGTGCGGAATGCCCGCGTCCTTGAGCAGGCTGGACAGGGATTCCGATTTCTCGATCGAGGTGGTGCCGACCAGAACCGGCTGACCCTTGGCATTGGCCTCGCGGATGGTTTCGACGATGGCATCATACTTTTCGCGCGCCGTCCGATAAACCGCGTCATCCTCGTCC
>Ga0209347_1005686_pt1 | contig 11634 bp, 10 predicted proteins | sample AutmiccommuBRH23_FD_187382 | JGI IMG/M metagenome (GOLD analysis project Ga0209347, IMG submission 187382) | Deep subsurface microbial communities from Mt. Terri, Switzerland - Autotrophic microbial communities BRH/23 (SPAdes) (version 2) | ecosystem: Environmental > Aquatic > Deep subsurface >...
AACCGGGCGCCCGACGCAGGACACCGGGGAATATGCCAAGTTCCTGCCTGTGATCCGCGACGGCTGCGACGCGATCATCAACATTACCACCGGCGCTGGTCTAGGCATGACGATGGACCAGCGGCTGGCGGCTGCGAACTGGGCCAAGCCCGAAATCGCCTCGATTAACATGGGCTCGTTCAACTTCAACATCTCGGGCGCCGCCAGGCGGGGCCAGTTCGATCACGAATGGGAGCAACCATACCTCGAGATGACGACGGACTTTATTCTGTCCAACACCTTCACGCAGATAGAACGCGCGATGACTGAACTGGGCGAACATGGCACGCGATTTGAGTTCGAATGCTATGACGTGGGCCATCTCTACAACCTCGCCCATTTCGCGGATCGCGGGATGGTGAAACCACCCTTCTTTGTGCAGTCGATCTTCGGCATCCTGGGCGGCATCGGGCCCCATCCTGAGAACCTCATGCACATGAAGGCGACCGCGGACCGACTGTTCGGCGAGGATTATTTCCTGTCGGTGCTCGCCGCTGGGCGCCACCAGTTTCCCTTCGTCACGATGGGTGCGATCCTGGGCGGCAACATACGGGTGGGGCTTGAGGACAATCTTTACCTCTCCAAGGGACAATTGTCGCCATCCAACGCAGCCTCCGTCACCAAGATTAGGCGCATCCTCGAGGAACTGTCGCTGGAAATCGCAACACCCGATGAGGCCCGCGAACTGCTCGGCACCAAAGGTGCCGCGAATGTGGGGTTCTGAACATGCCTCGCGATATCCCCGCTTTTTCCCGTCCCGAGAGAAACCGGCGCGTCTTGTTGACGACGCGCCCGACCGGCGTGCCCGAGTCGGAGCATTTCACGCTGGATGAAGTGGAGATCCCCTCGGCGGGCGATGGAGAGCTGCTGGTGCGCAACATCTATCTTTCGGTCGACCCTGCGCAACGAGGTTGGGCGGCGGACGTGGCGAACTATTCGGAACCAGTGCCCTTGGGTGGCCCCATGCGGGCACTTGCGGTCGGAATCGTGATCGCGTCCCGGGTGGAAGGCTACGCGAAAGGAGATTTCGTCTACGGCTTCTTCGGTTGGCAGGATTACGCGGTAGTCGCGCCTGAGGCGATCCTGCACCGCTGCGCTCAGGACATTCCTCTAGAAGCTTTCGGTAGTCTTTGCGGCATCAACGGAGTGACGGCCTGGATCGCGCTGAACGAACTGGGGCGGCCCAAGGCAGGCGACACCCTTCTGGTTTCGACCGCCGCCGGATCGGTGGGCAGCTTCGTCGGCCAGATCGGCCGGAGCCTCGGGTGCCGCACGGTCGGTCTGACGGGCAGCGACGCGAAGGTCGCGCAGTGTCTGAACACCTTCGGGTATGATGTGGCAATCAACTACCGCACGGGCGATTTGCAGGCAGAGGTGGCACGCGCCGCTCCCCAAGGCGTGAACGTCTATTATGACAACACCGGCGGCACGATACTGGACACGGTGCTGCGACAGATGGCCGTGTGCGGGCGTATCGTGCAATGCGGCACCGCATCCGTACAGACTTGGGTGCCTCAGCCTACCGGGCCGCGCAATGAACGCGAAATCCTAACGCGCCGCCTAGTCTGGGCCGGTTTTGTGATCTTTGACCATATGGCAGCTTATGCCGATGCCTGCGAGGCGCTTGCGAAGCTGCTGACGAAAGGCAAGCTGTCCTACCTCACCGACATGAAAGAGGGCATCGAGGCTGCGCCGCGCGCCATCGCCGATCTTTACGCCGGGCACAACACCGGCAAATCACTCATCTATATCGGCTGACCGGCCGGAAAGGACTGTCATGGACATCGACCTCAGCGACGACCAACGCGCGATACACGAAAACGTTTCCCAGATCTGCGCGCAGTTCGGCGACGATTACTGGACGAAATGCGATGAGGAAGCCCGCTTTCCGGAGGAATACTACTCTCTGATGGCGCAGAATGGCTGGCTTGGGATCACGATGCCCGAGGATGTAGGCGGCGCGAACCTCGGCGTGACGGAAGCGGCGATCATGATGCACGCCTGCACGATGTCGGGCGGCGGCTACGCCGCGGCCTCTGCTCTGCACATCAACATGTTCGGGCCGCACGCCATCGTCGTGCACGGCAGTCCGGAGCAGAAGCAACGCTGGCTGACACCGTTGGTGGCGGGCAAGGAAAAGGCCTGTTTCGGCGTGACGGAGCCCGACGCCGGGCTCGACACCACCTCGATCAAAACCTTCGCGGAACGCCGCAACAATGGCTATATAGTTAACGGCCGCAAGATGTGGACCTCGACCGGACAGGAAGCGGACAAGATCCTGCTGCTGACCCGCACCACTCCCAAGGAGGACTGTGCGAAGCCCACGGACGGCATGACGCTGTTCTATACTGATCTCGACCGCACCAAGGTCGAGGTGAAGCGGATCAAAAAGATGGGCCGGGCGGCTGTCGATTCCAACGCAGTCTTCATCGACGGCCTGTTCATCCCGGACGAAGACCGCGTGGGGGAGGAGGGACAGGGGTTTAAGTACATCCTCGATAGTCTCAATCCGGAGCGCATCCTTGTAGGCATCGAGGCCGTGGGGCTGGGACGTGACGCGCTGAGTCGCGCCGCGCAGTACGCACGAGACCGGGTCGTGTTTGGTCGGCCCATCGGCCAGAACCAAGGTGTACAGCATCCGCTCGCCGAATCCTGGACGCTTCTTGAATCAGCCTACTGGATGTGCATGCGCGCGGCCTTCCTCTATGACGCGGGCAAACCCTGCGGCGCGGAAGCTAACGCGGCCAAGTTCCTGTCCGCGCGCGCCGGGTTCGATGCCACGACCAAGGCTGTCATGACTCACGGTGGCATGGGCTACGCCAAAGAATATCAGGTCGAGCGTCTCTTTCGGGAATCTATGCTGCCGCTGATAGCTCCGGTGACAGAGCAGATGATCCTGTCTTTCATCGCGGAGCGCGTACTGGACCTGCCTAAATCCTACTGAGGATCAGCGCGATAGCAGTTCCGGCAGCCATAGCGAAAGCTGCGGGAACGCAATCAGCAGGCCGAGTAGGATCAGTTCCACTGCCACGAAAGGCAGCGTGCCGCGGAATGCGGTGCGCGTGTCGACGCCGGAAGCGGAGGATGCGATGAAGACGTTGAGGCCCATGGGTGGTGATACCAACCCGATCTCTGCCGCCTTCACCACGATCACGCCGAACCATATTCCGTCGTACCCCAGCCCGGTCATCAGCTGGTAGGCAACAGGCGCGGTCAGCACGATGATGGCGAATTGGTCCATGATCATACCCAGCCCCAGATATACCAGCACCACCAGCATAAGCACGGTGAAGGGCGCGAACCCCTCAGCGCTGATCCAGTCCAGCAGCGTATTGGTAACCTGCGAGTAGGCGATGAAGAAACCGAAGAGCGTCGCCCCGAAGATGATTGTCACGATCATTGCACTGGTGCGTAATGTATTCCCGATGGCGGTGTTAAATCGGGGACGAGTCATCCGGCCCATGACGAGCGATAGCAGCAAGGCGCCCAGTGCGCCGATGGCGCCAATCTCCGTCGGGGTGGCAATGCCGGTGTAGAGACAGACCAGGACCACCAGCACGAGCACCGCCATCGGCCAAACCTGACCGGTCTGTTCCGGCTCGTCCGTCAGCGGAGCAGCATCGGCGCGGGGTGCGATTTCGGGCCGCCACCATGCCTGCAAGAAGATAGCTATGATGTAACCCACCGCAGTCATCAGCCCCGGGATGAGGCCGGCCATAAAAAGCTTGCCGATGGAGACGTCGGTCATCAGCCCGTAAATGATGAAGGCTATAGAGGGAGGAATCATGATGGCCAATGTGCCTGATATCGCGATGCTGCCGATGGCGAAGCCCGGCTCGTAGCCCAGTGATTTCATAGTGGGAAATGAAGCGCGGGTAATACTGGCCACCGATGCCGTCGAGGAGCCCGATGCCGCCGCCAGTATTGTACCGGCAAAGACGGTAGCCATTGCTAGCCCACCGCGCACCCTGCGCATGACTCGGTTGCAGGCGATCATCATGTCCTCGGCGATGTTGCCCGCGCTCAGGAACTCGGCCATCAGGACGAACATCGGGACGGTCAGGATGACGAAGTTCGCAGCGACGTGGTGCACGACCTGCGTCATCTGCCCCTCGATGACGGTTATCGGGACAACCATCGTCAGCGCAGCGACCGAGGCGATCCCGAGCGCGAAGCCGATCGGAATGCCCAGGACCATGAGCCCGATGAGGATGAATACGCCCGCCAGTACCGTCATGGATGCGATGCCATAACCACTCAGGTGTGGTTTTCTATGTTGATACGCAAGGGTGACACGGTGTCGAGCAGCAACCGCAGCGCAAGCAGGCCCAACCCTATTGGCAGCCACACCCAGGACAGCCATACAGGCCAGTCGATCACGCCCATGACCACATCCGCCCGCTGCCAAGCCTTCAGCGTATACTCCCCCGTCAGCAATGCGAGCTTGGCGATGTAGAGTCCAGACACAAACAGCCCGAGGCGGAGCAGGGTTTCCCGCATACGGAAGGGAAGGGCGCTGAGAAGGAAGTCGAGCCGGATGAACCCGCCCGTCCGGTACCCCCAAGGCATTGCAAGCAGGAGCAGCGCGACGAGCAGGTAGCTCTCGGTAAGGGTCAGTTGGAACGTCAGAGGTGCCGAGAACATGTGCCGCATCAGCGCGTCGGCCGACACGAGCACCATTGTTACGAAGACAGCGATCCCGGCAATGATGACGCAGACGAGTTCAAACCCGCAGAGGATCCGGTCGGCCTGGGAAGTGAATTTGTGAATATCCATAGCGTGATCTTCAGGACGCTCCATCAAGGAGCGCGCGATAGTCTTTCACGGCCTGTTCTGCGGGAAGTCCCCGGTCCTCCAGTCGCTTCACCCAATCGTCAAGGACGCTGGAAAGATCAGCGTTGATCGTGCTCAACTCATCATCGGTGAACTGGTAGACGTCGACGCCTTTGGCCTTGAATTCCTCTTGCAGCGTGGTGACCTCTTCATCAAGGAAGGCCGCGATGGAGGCTTCAATCTTTGCGCCGCAGTCCTTGAAAAGCGCCTGTGCTTCCGGAGACATCGCATCCCAGCTTTGCGCGTCCATCGAGAAGGCGACGGAGAACGACCCAAACTCACCGTTCGTGCTGACCGCGTTCATCAACTCATTGATGTTGTAGGGCTTGATGCTTGCCATGGCTGACAGGGTGGCGTCCGCGGTCCCGCGCTCCATTGCGACATACATGTCGCTGGAGGGGATCTCTGCTGGTGATCCGCCCAATGCGGAAATCGTCAAGTTCATGGTCCCGCCTGCAGAGCGGATCACCTTGCCCGCAAAGTCTGCTTCGCCGCGCAGGGGACCTTTTGTAGAAACGATCTGATAGGCCGGCAGCGCCATGACCCAGATGGGAACGATCCCGTTGGAGGCGAACTCATCGGCCAACAGGCCGGATCGCACCGCCTTCGAATAAGCCGGGATGACCTCCGACGCGGAGCTGCCCATCCCCGGCAGCATCGAAACCCCGTTCAACGGCATCCGGTCGCTGACATAGCCGATCGGCACGGTCGTCAGGTTCGCGATCCCGTTCTCGAGCGCGGTCAGCATTTCGGTGGTCTTAGCGATCTGACCTGAAGGAAAGTACGTGAACGCAATCTCATCTGTGCCTTCCGCCACACAAGACATCCAGGGGTCCACCCCTTCGGCTGCGATTACATGGCTGGGCGCGAACCCGTGAGCGACAGTCATGGTTGATTCAGCAGCGACCGCTTGTCCCGAAACCGCTACGCATACTACGATGCCGAACGAAATTTCTTTCATATTGCTTCCTCCGTGGTCGGACCATAACCGACATTTCTCACCTCAAAGATACCAAAAGTTACCAAAAGGTCAATCTATGGTTAGACCATTGTTCTATATGTCATCTGATCGGACGTCATCGTGGTCGGTACATTCTCGCGTTGTGCCTCTTCGCCTTCTGATGTGACAATGGCGGAACAAGACGATCAAAACTCATTCGGCGCCAGGTCGCTTTGATCCATTTCAGCTCCGGTTACATGGTTGTAATTTTCATGTAAGTAACTGAAATATAATATATTAAGTAGAATTCCTTGCCGTGATCGTGCATCAAACTCGTGGCGTTGACGACGATATCTATCCACCGTGCGATCTACCAGCTGGGCTATATGTTCCGAAGTCGCCTGCTCTTCGATCGCGTCGACCTCGAATGCCTCAACTCTTCCGCCTTCCGCACTGATTCCACGTGCTGCGCGCTCTAGCCGGTCGCCGGGTCCTTGCGGTAAGGTGGACATGCGCTCTCTCTCTCTCTCTCTCTCTCGCGCGCGCGCGAGGTCATGCGGGATGTCGAAAAGCGGCCGATCCCTCGGATCGCGGATCTGGTCAAGGTCAGCGCAAAAACGGTCCGGAGAGTGCCATGACCGAAGACGGGATGGAAATCTCTTGGTTGCTTTGTTCTATGGGAAGGATACAAAGGGCAACATGAATGCGGTTAGCCCCCAAAGCGAGCTCGTCGGTGTTGGTCTCTATACAATCAGCGAAGCGGCGAAGCTCCTGAAATCCAACCCCCGGACCATCCGGCGTTGGGTAGAGGGGTATGACTATCGCCGGAACGGCGAGAAGGCACATTCAGCCCCCCTCTGGCGGCCAGACCTGTCTTTAGATGACGGCGTTGAGCTGAGCTTCCGTGATCTCATCGAGCTGAGGTTCATTAACGCCTTCAATGAGTTAGGTCTTTCCATTAGAACGATCCGATCCTGTTTGGATGCCTCTCGAGAGTGTATAGAATCTGACCGCCCCTTCTCTTCTGGAAAGTTCCGAACGGACGGTCGGCGCATTTTCCTCCAAGGAACCGATCACCTGAATGATCCGGTTCTGATCGACTTGAAGCGGCGGCAGTACGTATTCCGAGGCGTAATCGAGCGCACCTTCAAGGATCTAGACTTGGAAGACGATCTCGTCACCCGCTGGCGTCCCTATCGGGGGAAGGACAGTATCGTGATCGATCCGACGCGGTCGTTCGGTCAGCCGATTTCCTCCGAGTTCGGGGTTCCCACCATCGTCCTAGCGGAGGCCGTCGAAGCGGAGGGGTCGGTGGCCCGGGCCGCCGCGCTCTATGAAGTCGATCGGGCCGTGGTCGCGGACGCGGTCCGATATCATGAGGAGCTTGCGGCCGCTTGAGGGTCATGGTGGATGAAAACCTCCCTCCTCCCTTGGCGCGCGCCCTCGCGGCCCTGTTCGTCGGACAACACGAGGTTGTTCATCTTCGGGAGTTGTTCGGGCCGAAAGTTGCGGATGTCGATTGGTTAGCCGCCCTCAACCGTGAAGGCGATTGGGTCATCCTGTCTGCGGACCGAAGGATCACAAAAAACAAGGCGGAACAGCGGGTCTTCCACAACTCGAAACATATTGGCTTCTTCTTTGCGCCGGGACTCCAGAAGGCCTCTGTCCTGAAAAAGATGGAGCGTCTCATGGTCGTGTGGGACACGATTGAAAAGCAGGTTCCACTCGTGAAAGGAGGTTCAATGTTTGAAATCCAGATGAAGGGTAATCAACTGAAGCCCATCTAGCTCTCACCTGTTCGGCGACCATTTGGCACACCGGATAAATTCATCGCCATCGGAAAGTTCGATAGGCTCAGCGCAATTCTGCCAACACCTCGAGTAAGAACTGGCCCCTATACCCCCGACGCCGCTTCTGTTGTGCGAGCGCTATTGCCAGCCTGACAATGCCAAGGGCTTTATTGTCGGTGACGCTGCTTTCGATTTACCAGAGCCTGTCGGATCACACGGGAACGTGGCGGTTTGAAAACAGGTCACTTCTTTCTCTTGTCCGTGCTCGAACCTAGTGCTTCCAGCCATGAAAAACCCCTGGGGGCATAAATGGGGGCTTTCAGAAAAATTGAGATAAATTTACTAATAAAAAACATGATTTTAATGTATAAATATGAGTCCCTTCAGCGGCACCATAATCCATTTAAAGCCCCACGACACGGGTCAGGCTATCGTCTGCCCATGCCTTCCCCGGTCGTCAGGACCTGGGTTGATGGTCTCCCATCAGATCCACGAATTGCTGATGCTCTTCGAGACGATTTCGGTTCTCTCGTGCAATTTATCCCGCAAGAGGTGAGCATATCTCTGGGTCATCGTGATATTTGAATGCCCCAGAAGTCTCTGCACCTCATAGATGCTGACTTCGTTATTGATGAGAAGGCTTGCATAGGTATGCCTCAAATCGTGAATACGGACATCGCTAAGGCCTTCTGATCGCACGACTTTATACCAGGCAGCATAGAAGCTGTCATACTTGGTCCTGGTTCTGGGGTTTGTGAAGACATAGCCATTCCGGGGGTCGATCGGGCCAAGGAACTCTGATTTCCGTCTGACCTTGTGAAAAGTGGAAAGGGCTTCGGAACTGAGAAAGATCTCTCTGGAGCGACCATTCTTGGAGACCGGAACGTGCCAGATCGACTTCTGCTCGTCGATATCTGACCATCGCGCATTCCTCAACTCACCGACCCGCGCGCCGGTCAGAAGAAGAAGTTTCACGACGAAGTAAAGATAGGGATGCGGGCTGACCATACAGCCACTTAAAAGACGACGAATTTCTGTTTGCGAAAGGAATTTTTGCGTGTAATTGCCAACGGGCAATTTTCTGACGTCGAGCTTGACGTGAAGCTGCTCCTCCAAGAAGCCCCAAACGTAGGCTAGCTTTATGATATTCATCAGAAAATCAATATGCTTGTTGATCGTCGAATTCTTGAGCCTTTTCTCGATCTGTTTATTTCGCCAATCGTTCACTTTACGTGATGAAATCTCGGATATCGGGATGTTTCCAAAGTCTCCAGCAATATGTTTGGCATAAGTCAGGCGATCGTCCCGCCCTCTCTTTTTCGTCACGATGGCATTCGGCAAATACTGATCGTAAAAAAATTCATTCATCGTGATCGCAACAGTTATACTGTCGTTCTTTTTTCTCCAAAACATTCCTGTCACTCCGATCCAGAAATCCTTGGGTAAAACCCCCTCACTCGTACAGCTCAATAGAACTATACTATAGAGAGAACAAAATAACCATGATTCTTGAAGGGGATAGCATATTTAAGGTAGTCATACTCATCACCACACTTCTCTATTTTAAATAGACTATTTCATTCCGATCACCTGGCTATGTTCGTGAATAGACACCCGGCGTCTCGGTGTAAAAAAACATGTATGATTATTTGAGTTGGGTGATTGCGAAAATCTTCGCTCAGTACAGTTTACACGAAACAAAGTTGCATAAACGCAACAAAAGGACAGGCCCAGAGGCCTGCCCTTCCGTATACAGATCCAGTAAGGATCAGAAGTTGAACACGACGCCGGCTTCGGCGTAAGTCGAACCGTTCATGTCGGCAATACCTGCGCCGAACGAGACGCCGCCACCAAGATCGGTGTTCACGCCAACGCCAATGTTCTCGCCGCCTGTGGCCAGAGACACAGCGGTCAACGTTGCTTTTGTCCCTGCGGCAACTTCCATGGTTGCGGTCAGGCCGAGTGAATTGCCTGCGGCGCTGTCATCAGCAAACAGGCCAGCAGTCACGCCACCAAAGGTGCCCTGCGCATAGAGCTTGGTAACATCAAAGGCATTGTTATTGGATTCTTGGTGCGACACCGCGACCAAATAATCGCCAAATTTGTAGTCAGCGGAAACGAAGGTCCGTTCCACTCCAGCTGCTTCGGAGTAGGATACGCGACCGGTCAGGCCAGCATTCGAGTAGCTCAGCATCACAACGCCGTTCGACGCTGCGCTGGTCAGGCCGATGTCGTGGTTGGCGTAACCGATGCTATACGGATCGACGAACATAAACCCGGTGTAACCGAGAGAGCCTGCATAAAAGCCGGGGGTAGCTTCCTGCGCGGAAACGTTACCGACGCCGAGCGTAAAGCCACTGTATTTGATGGTATAAGCAGCAGGCATAATAACGCCAGCATTGCTTGCAACTGCATCGCCTGCAGTAGCTGCAGCATCGTCCCATTGGATACGAGTTTGTGCTTGGAAGCTCACGCCACTGTCTGACTCAGCAGTCCCAGTGATGACAAGACGGAGGCGGTTGTCAATGAAGGTGTCTTGTGCGGCAGCGTCGTTGTAGGTGACACCAACGCGACCGAAACCCCCCAGAGTGACGTCAGCAGCAGCAACACCAGCGGTGGCGACCAGCGCAGTAGTTGCGATAATACTGTCTCTCCCACAACCGTAGTAAAATGGATTGGATCGTCCAAACTGTTGCATCACGGCCACTCGATTGGCTGTGTGACTCACGCTCTTGCCCGGATGACATTTTCCGACCCTTGCGGCTTGAATGCACGCCGCTGTCACGGTGATGCGGTGCTCTTGCGCCTCGGTGGCACGTGACAGGTTTGCCCTCTTTGTCGCGTTGCGCCATCTGGGATGCGGGCACGACCTGCCGCGCGCCATGCAGCCGGAAATACCTCCAATTGAAGCTGTTAACCCCTGAGCAACTGCTTGGCGGTTATGCCTGATCCCGGGTGAGTAAGAAGGTGGTGGAGATGGGCACGCAATCCAATGCGGCGCCAGTCATCATCAAGCGGAAGAAGATCATAGCGGGCGGTCACCACGGGGGGGCGTGGAAGGTCGCTTATGCCGACTTCGTGACGGCGATGATGGCCTTCTTCATGCTGATGTGGCTGCTGAACGCGACAACAGAGCAACAACGCAAGGGGCTTGCTGACTACTTCCAGCCGACGATTGCGATCAGCAGGGTATCGGGCGGGGCGGACAGCGCATTCGGCGGCGACAGCATCTTTTCCGAGGATGTGAAGCCAACCGTCGGCACAGGTGCAACAGGCCTGCGACCCACTGAAAGTGACCGAGCCAAAGGGGCAGTATCCGCAGAGGCCGATGCGAAAACCGAACTTCAGAAGGTCGAGGTGGCTTTGCTTGGGCTGGGCGGTCAAAGCGCCATCGAGGCTACTGCTCTCAAGCATGTGGTTACACGAGTCACGGACGAAGGATTGGTCGTCGAACTTTTCGACCTCCCCGACGCTGTCCTGTTCGAGGAGGGGTCTGACCGCCCGACCCAGTTGCTTGTGGTCCTGTCGCGGATGATCCGCGAAGCGTTTGCTCTTGTCATCAACCCTGTCGCGATCGAGGGGCATGTGATGTCGCGCCCGGTTGTCTTTCTTGAGAACCCTGTGTGGGAACTTTCGACCAGCCGCGCCGACAGGATGCGCCTGATGCTGCAGGCGGATGGCATGGAGAGCACCCGGATGTCCCGTGTGACGGGCCATGCCGATCGGGAACTGGCCGTCGAGAACCCGCTCTCTACCCGCAACAACAGGTTGGAGGTCATTCTTCTGACGGAGATGGAATGAGTTCTGAACAGCGGACGGAGCGAGAATGGAAAGGATTTTACGCGTTAGCCTGCTGTTAAACCCCTGATTGTATGGATGTCGGCAATGTGGTCGGTACAGCAGAAAGGCGTATCCATGACAATTTCCTCTTCCCTGAATGCTGGCGTCGCCGGTCTGTCTGTCAATGCAAGTCGGCTTGCCGCGATTTCGGACAATATCGCAAACTCCGCCACCTTTGGTTACAAACGCATG
>Ga0209347_1005695_pt1 | contig 11621 bp, 12 predicted proteins | sample AutmiccommuBRH23_FD_187382 | JGI IMG/M metagenome (GOLD analysis project Ga0209347, IMG submission 187382) | Deep subsurface microbial communities from Mt. Terri, Switzerland - Autotrophic microbial communities BRH/23 (SPAdes) (version 2) | ecosystem: Environmental > Aquatic > Deep subsurface >...
AGGCGGTCGAGCTGGCGCGACAGCTGAAGCCTGATCTCGTACTGATGGATGTTTCGATGCCCGAGCTCGACGGCATCGGCGCCACGAAGGCGATCGTGGGCGAGATGCCCGAGATGAAAGTCGTCATCCTGACCGCGTCCGAGGAAGAGGCGAAGCTGTTCGACGCGATCAAGTCGGGAGCGCAGGGATACCTGCTCAAGAACCTCGAAGCGGAGGAGTTCTTCGATCTGCTCGATCGCGCGAAACGCGGCGAACCTGCATTGACGCCGACCCTCGCCCGGAAGCTGCTGCAGGAATTTGCCAAGCCGCCGGAGCCGACGGCGGCGCCGGCCGACCAGGACAGCCTGACCGCTCGCGAGCGGGAAGTGCTGGAGCTCATGGTCGAAGGCGTCACGTCGAATCGCAAGCTCGCGAAACGCCTCGGGCTCAGCGAGAACACGGTCAAGTTCCACGTGAGGAACATCCTCGACAAGCTGCGGCTGCACAACCGCGCCGAAGTCGTCGGCTATGCGTTGCGGCACGGCATCGTCGACTCCTCCGGCCGCTCCTGAACGCGCGCACTTCGCGCCGTGACGCCGGCTACGGTTCGACGCCGGACAGCGCACAACGTTGCAGGTATGGCCATCGTCGGACAGCTTCCGCGCACGTTCACTTACCGCACGTCGAACGAGTGGCTCGGACGTCGTAACGCCCGCCTCGCCACTCCCGGCCGCGAGCCGATCGCAATCTCGCAGCCGCCCGAATTTCACGGCGACGTCCACTACTGGAATCCCGAGGAGCTCTTTCTCGGCGCCGTCGAAGCGAGCCTGATGATGAACTTCATCTCGCTCGCCGAGCAGTACCACCTCCCGGTCGAGGGGTACTTCAGCGAACGACGGGCGAGCTCGCCGATGTCGACGGCGAGTACCGGTTCACCCACATCACCGTGAAGCCGACGGTGATCATCAACGACCGGACTGGAACCGGGAAGACTCTCGCCATGCTCGAGAAAGCCGCCCGGAGCCTGATCGCGAACTCGGTCCGCGCAGAGGTGAAACTCCTGCCCGACATCGAGATGAGCGCGGCGGAGTAGGGCCGGATGGCACACGACGCAGAGATTCGCAGTTGCCGATAATGGCAGGTGCAATGAGCTGCAAGTGATGTGGCACGGGCACTCTTGCCCGTGCTGTGTCGTCGTCTCAAGACGCACATTTCCGAGCACGGGCAGGAGTGCCCGTGCCACATTGTCTTTCGCAAGAACCGCCTGTCATCAGAAGCCGGAAAGACGAGAGAGGATCACGACGCGGAAGACAAACGCCTCCCATTCGGAGATCCTTCGCCGTCTGCGCGGCTCAGGATGACGAGAACGACGCGTCTCGCGATCTTGACGACTCGACGACCTGACGACTTGACGACTTTCCTCGTCGACTCGTCGACCTGTCGACTCGTCGACTAGTACGCGATCCGTCGCGTCGGCGCCTCGTGCTCCACCGCGTCGACGCGGATACGCGCGTCGACGGCGATCGCGCCCTGCTGCAGGACTTTTGCCGGATTGATGTCGAGCTCGCGGATCTCCGGACAGAACGTCAGCAGCGTCGAGAGGCGCATGATGATGTCCTTGAGCGCGCCGATGTCGCCCGCCGGCGTGCCACGGAATCCGGCGAGCAGCTTCGACCAGCGCACCTGGCGCAGCATGTCGTCGACGTCGAGATCGGTGACCGGATGGAGGCGGAACGCCGCATCGGAAAGAATCTCGACGAGCGTGCCGCCGGCACCGTAAACGAGCAGGTGCCCGAACCGCGGCTCGTGCACCGCGCCGACCATCACCTCGACGCCGCCGCGGACCATCTGCTGCACGATCGCGCCCGTCATCTGGTCGCCGAGGCGTGCCGTCATTTCGAGATACGCCTCGCGCACCTCGCGCTCATCTTCGAGTCCGAGCCGCACGCCGCCGACCTCGGTCTTGTGCAGCGGACCGTCGGCCTTGAGCACGATCGGGAAGCCGATGCGCATCGCGGCAGAGACCGCGTCGTAGACGTTCGACACGCGCTCGGTTCTGGCGGTCGCGATCCGCGTCGCGTTGAGAATCGCCTGCGTCTCGAGCGGATCGAGCCAGCCACCACCGGCCGCGAGACGCTGCTCGACGATCGAACGCATGGCCGCGCGATCGACGTCTTCGAATGCGACGACGTTGCCGATCGGGCTGCGACGCCATTCGGCGTAACGCGTCGCCCGCTCGAGCGCCGCGACAGCGCGCTCCGGAAAGCGATACGCCGGCACCGGCGCGAGCGCGTCGGGCGTGCCGTGAATGCTCATGAACGTGGCGAGCATCGTCTTCCCGTGCGCGTTCGCACCGCACTCCCGAATCGCAGCCGATACGAGTTCCGCATCGCTCGCGATGACGGGAATGTAGATGACGAGAATCGAGTCGACACCGGGATCGTCGATGAGAAGGCTCAGCGTGCGACGGTAATCGTCTGCAGACGCCGACGCGATCATGTCGACCGGATTCGTGACACTTGCCGCGGGTGGCAGATACTCGCGCAGCTTTGCCATCGTTTCGGCCGACAAGGCCGGCACTTCGAGACCCGCGGCCTCGCACGCGTCGGAAGCGAGGATGCCGGGACCGCCGGCGTTCGTGACGATCGCGACCCGACGGCCGAGCGGCAGCGGCTGATTCGCCAGCAATGCCGCGACATCAAAGAGTGCCTCGAGCGTCTGCGTCCGGATGACACCCGATTGCCGGAACAGATCGTCGACGACGGCATCGCTCGTCGCGAGCGCCCCGGTGTGCGACGACGCCGCGCGCGCTCCCGCCGTCGACCGCCCCGCCTTCACCGCGACGATCGGCTTCTTCTTGCCGACACGACGCGCGATCTCACCGAACTTCTTCGGGTTGCCGAAGCTCTCGAGATACAGAAGCATCACGTCGGTATTCGGGTCTTCGGCCCAGTACTGGATCAGATCGTTACCCGACACATCGGCCTTGTTGCCGACCGAGATGAAGGTCGAGAAGCCGAGGTTCAGCATCCGCGCGTGCTCGAGGATCGAGAGGCCGAGGGCACCGCTCTGACTCGACATCGCGATCGCGCCGGCTGGCGGATAGACCGCGGAGAACGTCGCGTGCATGTTCACCTGGGGATCGGTGTTGATCACGCCCATGCAGTTCGGGCCGACCATCCGGATTCCGGCGTCGCGCACTTTACGCAGCAACCGCTGTTCGAGCTCGCGTCCCTCGTCACCCGTCTCGCCAAAGCCCGCTGTGATCACGACGACGGCGCCGACCTTCTTCTCGACGCAATCGTCGATCACACGTTCGACCGCATCGCGTGGCACGACGATGATCGCGAGATCGACCGGGCCCTCGACATCCTGCACTGAAGGGAACGCACGGATGCCGTCGACCTCGTCGACGCGCGGATTGACTGCGTACAACGCACCTTTGAAGCCGGTCGTCTTCAGGTTGTGCAGGATCTCCCGTCCCAGCTGTCCCGGCGTGCGGCTCGCACCGACGACGGCGATCGAGCCGGGCGAGAAGATCGACTTCATCGACGCCCAGGCGGCTTTCTGCGATCGCTCGGCAACAGCCTCCTGAAATGCAACCGTCTGCTCGATCGGAAACGTCACCGAGACCGCGCCTTCGTCCGTCCGGCTCGTGACGTTGAATCCGGAGCAGAGAAAGACGTCGAGCATCTTCTGGTTCTCCGGCAGCACCTCGGCGCGGAACATCTCGATCCCCTTGGTCCGCGCGATGTCGGCAAGTTTCTCGAGCAGCCGTGTTCCGAGCCCGCAGCCCTGCGCGTGATCCGCGATCGCGAACGCAACCTCGGCCACCGTCGGCTTCTTCGTCGACCGGAAGTAGTGGGCGATTCCGGCCAGCTGCCCGCCGAGTTCTCCCACGACGCCGAAGTCGGTCTCGTAGTCGACGCTCGTCGGCGAATCGCGGAGCGCCGCGTCCGGCGTGCGGACGTCGAAGAACCGCATGTAGAGGCTGTCGCGTGACATCGCTCCGTAAAACGCCAGGAGCGTCTCGCGATCCTCCGGCTTCACGGGGCGGATGTGCAGGGTTCGGCCGTTGCGGAGGACGACGTCGGACTCGAAATGGGCGGGATAAGTAGACATCGCGCGTGCAGGTTAGCCTTTCGGGGGATCGATCACCACCGGGCACTGTTCATCGGAAAGGCTGAGGTCGCGATAGATCCGATCACTCCGCCGGGTGACTTTCGTCATACCCCGCCGTGCCGTCTCGGAATTCACTGATCGGCATGTTCAAACCGGTGGAACTCGAGATCGAGCTGTTCTGTCGTGGGATGCGTCTCGACGCCTCATGCAACGCGGGCGAGGTAGGGCGGCGGATCACGCGCACACGCGCCGGTCTGGGGTCAGGACTCGAGATCGTGCTTCGCAACCGGCCCAAGGACATCTGGGTCAACGTGCCGGTGCTCGAGCCTTTCGCGCAGACATCCCCTCTCATCCTGCATGACACCGGTTCGGGCTTTCACATCCTCGACACCCGCGATGGCGTCGAGTATCCGATCGGCATTCCGCCCGAGCCGAGCTGGTACTCGCGCCGCACGACGTTCGGCACCGAAATGAGCCGCGTCGGCGTCCTCCAGGGCAACTACCTCGGCATCTACGTCAGCGCGCGCTGCCTCTACTGGTCGGACCGCATCAACGGCGCGTGCAAGTTCTGCACGACCGGCAAGAACGTCGGCACGGCCGAGGAGACACGCAAACGCGTCGAGGACGTGATCGAGGTTGCACGAGCCGCGCAGGAAGAATCGGGATCGATCTTCACGCATTTCAACACCGGCTATCACTACGAAGAGCAGGACGACCGGGAAGACATGCACGGCCTGAACATGTGCAAACCGTACGTGCGCGCGGTGCGCGAGCGCGTCGGCGGATTCATCGGCGTGCAGGCCGTTCCGGTACCGAAGCGGAAGTTCCACGAGTACGACGAGTTGATCGCGGCAGGCACGGACCACTTCTCGTTCTGCTACGAATTCGAGGATCCCGAGTGGTTCGCCCGCCTCTGCCCGGGCAAAGCAGCGACGCTCGGACAGTCGGCGTTCTTCGAGGCGATGGAGTACACCGCAGCGAAGCTCGGACGCGGGCGCGTGTCGGGCGAGATCATCGCCGGCGTCGAGCCGATCGAAGCGACCAAGCGCGGCATCGACCGCATCGTGAACGCCGGAGCGTTTCCGACGGTCTGCATCTTCCGGCCGACGATCGGCAGCGAAATGGAGAACGTTCCGCCGCCCGAGCCGGAAGCGATGCGCGAAGTGTTCGCGTATCTGCACGAGAGCGTGCGCCGCGCCGGCCTTCCGGTGGGCGTTCTCCCGATCGAAGTCTCACTGGTCGTGCAGCCGGAAGAAACCGCCGGCCTCGTCGAGTCGACCTTCGCCGACCACGCGTACCACCTCAAGAACTGGACCCTGCGCCAGCTCGCGAAGCCGTACGTCGCGTGGAAGTTGAGAAGAGCGGCGTAGCGGGGGCGAGAGCGAGAGCGAATAGGACCTATAGGACCTATAGGACGAATAGGACCTATAGGAGGGACGCCACGTTCTCCGCCAGAAGTGAAACGCGAGCGTCGCATTTGTCGCGGCTCCTCATCCGAGTTTCCTCTCCGCAAGCGCAGCGGCGACGAGTGACCGCGTCCTCCCTATAGGTCCTATTCGTCCTATAGGTCCTATAGGTCCTAAAGGTCCTACCCCAAAAAACTAGTGCCCGAAGTGCCGCCACCGCATGGCCGGGCCCATCTTCCACCCGCGATTCCTGTCGAGGAAGTCTTCGGCGGATGCGGGGTCGAGCTCCCAGCGGTGCCGGTCGCGTTCCAGCTCGCGTCCTTCGCCGAAGCGCAGCTCCTCCCAGTCCTCGTACTCGATTCCGAAATCCTCGACGGCCACATCCTCCATCGTGTCGACGCTCATCAGTTCCTCGGCGACGAGGTCTTCCCACGATTCCACGGCCCGCCTTGCCATCTAGTGATCCCTCCGTGCGACTGCGTCGACGCGTTTGTAGGCAAACTTCATCCGGATCGAAGTGCTGCGCGCGAGCTGCCCGAACTCGCGATTGGTCATGCGGCGGCCAATGTCGGACTGCGCGAGCATTCCGACCAGACGCCCGGCGTCATCGATGACAGGAAGGTGATGAATGACGTTCTCGGACATCAGCGCGACAGCCTTGTCGATCGGGTCTTCAGGCCGGACGGCGATGACCGGTGCCGACATGCACTCGCGGGCCTGCAGTGTGGCTGCGGAGTCCGAATGCGCGACGCCGCGCGAGACGATGTCTCTGTCGGTGATGATGCCGACCAGAAAGCCCGATTCAGTCACCGGAATCGCGGCGCAGTCGTGGTCCGTCATCAGCTGTGCGACGAGCCGGAGAGAGGTCGCCGGGTCGCACGTCGCCGGCGCATGCGTCATCGCCTCGAAGACTCTCATGCGCCCAAAGTAGGTGCCGGAATTTCTCGCCAATGTGACTCGAAACACATCGGCGGGTGTGTCCGGTCATCCATCCCTCCGAACCGCCGCGCCTACATTGCGGGCAGTAGCCGGCAAAGCAGCTCCCGGCTGCAGGACGTTTGAAACGAGCTGCAGACCGACACTCGACAAACGGAGGTGGGCCCATGTGTCTCGGCGTGCCCGGCCAGATCGTGGAGTTGAAGAGCAGCACGGATGCGGTCGTCGATTTCTGGGGCCGGCGCAAATGCATCAGCATTGCGCAACTCCCTGCGAGTCCCGCCGTCGGTGACTACGTCATTGAACATGCCGGAGCCGCGGTCCGTGTAATTCCGCCTCAAGACGTGGCCGACACACTCGGCCTCTACGAAGTACTCCTGTGCGAAGCCGGCGAAGATCCGATCGCCACCGATGCGGGCTGCGAGCTGGCAACCGAGCTGGAGGCTCCCGCGTACACCTGATGGAACCGCTGCGGATCGGGATCCTCACCTCGCGTCACGTGCCGGGTCTCCGGCAGTTGCTCGAGGACCCGAACCGCAACGTCACCTGGGAGTTGACGATCGTCGTCGGCTCCGAGCCTTCCCTCGCCGACCTCCCACTCCTCGAAGAAGCGAACATCCCCATCGAACTGCGCCCGATCCGTCAGCTCTCCGGCTTCCGGAATCTGAAGACCCGCGAAACCTATGACGACGACACGGGGGAACTGTTGGCACGCGGCAAGGTCGATTACGTCCTGCTCGTCGGCTACGACTACATCGTGACCGAGCCGCTTCTCGCGCGTTACCGCGACCGCGTTCTCGCGATCCACGACGCAGACCTGACACAGCGCGAGAACGACCGGCTCTACGCAGGTACACACGCCGTGCGCGACGCGATCCTCGCCGGCGAGCCGGAGATCCGCAGCTCGGTTTACGTGGTGACCCGCGACGTCGGCCGCGGCCCGCTGCTGCTCCTCAGCGCACCGTATCGCCTCGCCCTGATGGCGCTCGACGCGCGCGAGCGCGGCGCAGTCGACTTCCTCGATGGGTACGCCGCACTGCATCGCGAGTGGATGGTCTCGAGCGCCTGGGGTCCGATGCTGCGCCGGACGCTCGAGATGCTCGTCGCCGGATCGATGAAGACCGTCGGCGACGTGGTCTGGGTCGACGGCGCCCCCGGCCCCTGCCGCATGGGCGAAGCACCCCGCGACTGCTTCGAGCCCGAGACGATGGTCGCCCGCGGAATCCCGCGCAGCTGCCCGTTCATCGGCGGGTAGCAGGTTCGGGAGATAGGACCTATAGGACTAATAGGACCTATAGGACCTATAGGAAAGACGCCGGTCAGCGCTGCAGGAAGGAACCGCCGCACCGCTCTGAAAAGCCAACCATCTGACGTCCCTCGGAAGACCTTGCCGCGGCCTCCCTATAGGTCCTATAGGTCCTATAGGTCCTATAAGTCCTATCGGTCCTATTCGGACCCCTAAACCACCTTCCGGCAGTCGCACGACTCACCTGAATCGGGTTTGCAGACGCGCGTCACGATGTGCAAGGCCCGCTTGTGGCCGCACTGGTCGCACTTCTCGCCCGCGCCGGCGAAGTGCGTGCAGAGACAGGGGTAGTCCTCCGAGGGGTAGTGAATTACGTCCTGGCACGTCGGAAGGAGGTGGTGCTCGTCTTCCGCGTGGGGGCAACAACGTGTCATTCGATCTCCCGGGCACTCTCCCAAACGCCCGCAACCGCTCCCGTGAGAATCATCACATACCGGTGTGCTTCCGGTCATCAGGAACGTTCGAAGACGCATGCTTCCATGAGCGCACAAACAACCCGGCAACCCCGGGGAGGTGAGCTCTATGGAAATGCAAGGCACCGACCGCGCCCGCGTGGTGATGTGGGAACTCACGCGCGCATGCAAACTCGCCTGTGCGCATTGCCCAATCGGCGCGCAGCCACGTCGCAGCCCTCTCGAGCTGTCGACGTACGAGGCTTACAAGACGATCGACCAGATCGTCTCGCTGAATCCGGACGAAGTGATCATCACCGGAGGCGACCCGCTCGAGCCGACATCTTCCAGCTGATCGATTACGCGAGACGTCGGGGCCTGCAGGCGGCCCTCACCGTCAGTCCGACTCCGACGCTGACCGGTGCCGTCATCGGGAAGCTGAAGAGAAACGGACTCGCGCGGCTGATCCTCAGCCTCGATTCGTCCGCTCCCGAACGCCACGACACCGCGCGCGGCATCACCGGCCAGTTCGGCTCGACCCTGCTCGCGATCCGCTGGGCTCGCACCGCCGAGCTCCCCGTCGAGGTCAACACCCTTCTCGGGCCGAAGAACCTCGGCGACCTGCAGACCATCGCCGAGCTCCTGGGCGACGTCGACGTCTATCGCTGGAACATCTACTTCCATGTTCCGGTCGGCGGCTCGAAGAATGCCGAGACGCTGTCGGCGAAACAGGTCGAGGACGTCTTCGCGAAGATCTACGAGCTGAGCGCGCGCGTTCCTTTCCCGATCCGCACGTTCGAGGCGCCGCATTACCGGCGCTATGTCCTGCAGCGCGCGGTCGAAGAGCGCCTGCGCTCGATCGACGACTACTTCGAGACGCGCGGCGACGGGCTCCGCATCGGCGACGACACCGGCCGCGCTGCGGTCGCCGTCAACAACATGATGTACATCTCGCACACGGGCGAAGTCAGCGTCAGCCCGTTTCTTCCGCTCACGGCGGGAAACGTGCGCTATCAGCCGCTCGCGACCGTGTTCCGCTACGGCGAGCTCTTCGCGGCGATGCGAGACGACGTCAATCTCAAGGGCAAGTGTGGCCGTTGCGAATTCCGCACGGTCTGCGGTGGCTCACGCGCGCGAGCGTTCGCCCTCACTGGCGATCTTTTTGCTGCCGATCCTCTGTGCGCGTACGAGCCGGGTACGTTCCTTCCGGTGGCGGCAACCGTCGTTCCGGAGATTGCTGAGAGGTGACCCATGGCCGAGCAGTTCGATCCGCGTCTGACCCCGTGGCACATTGACGAATCGGAGTTCTACGAAATCGAGGACGCGACGGCGCAGAAGGAATTCCTTCTGCGCTACGCGGTACTCGCTCCATCGGGCCACAACAGTCAGCCATGGACGTTCCGCATCGTCGCCGACGGGATCGAGATCCATCCCGACTACACCCGGCGCCTTCCGGTCAGCGATCCGACGGACCGCGAACTGCTCCTGAGCATCGGCGCGGCGATCACGAATCTCCGTGTCGCCGCCGCTCACTTCGGCTTCGATTCGACCGTGCTGTACGAGTCGACCGAAACGCCGGATCTGCCGGTGGCGCTGGTCACCCTGCGCGAGACCTCCGATCCGGACGAGAAGCTCCGCCACCTGTTCGGCGCGATCACGAAACGACACACGCTCCGCAACGATTTCGAATCGCGCGAGATCGAGCCGGAAACGCTCGACCGTCTCTGCGGGATCGTCGAGAGCTCCGAGTCACTCCGCTTCGTTCTGCCGCAGGAACGCGCACGCGCGTCCGAACTGGTCGAAGAAGCGGACAAGCGTCTCATGGCCGACGACCGCTGGCGCGAAGAGCTGTCCGAATGGGTGCGGCCGAACGAAACGTCGGCTGGCGACGGCATGACCGGTGATGCATTCGGAATTCCCGGACCGCTCTCGGCTTTCGCTCCCTGGCTGATCCGCAGCTTCGATCTGGGAGAAACGCGGGGCCATCGCGACCGCGAGATGGTCGAGCATGCGGCCGGCCTCATCGTCGTCATCGGCGATGACGACCGCACCTCGCTCCTCCGTGCGGGCGAAGCGCTCGAGTACCTGCTTCTCTCGCTCACCTCGCTCGGAGTCCAGTACGCCTTCATCAATCAGGCAATCGAAGTCCCGGACATCCGCCGCGAGCTCTGGAAATTGATCCGCACACCGAAAGCCCCACAGCTGATGCTGCGGATCGGCTACACGTCCGCACGCCAGCGCCCGATGCCGAGACGGCCGGTGGAACACGCGATCGGGTAGGGTTACGGTGTCGGAGGAGCAGGACCTGTAGGACCTATGGGACACGGCCCCGAAACGTGGGACCTGTCCCTGTGTCAGCATCATCGCGCCGGTGGATCTCCTATAAGTCCTATGAGTCCCATCTACCCACTCTGGACTCTTTCCTGCACTCCACCCCTGCATGAGAAAGAGAACACACAGCGCATTCGTATGCTTGGTTCTCGCGCTCGGTCTGGTTGTGCCCGCCTCGGCGCAGTCCAGCGCGGAGCGGGAGAAGGCGACCGCCCAGAGGGAACTCTCGGCGGCAGAGTCGGCCCTCGCGGCAGCGAAGGCGGCAGGAGCCGAGACGCTCGCACCGGGTCTTTACGGCGAAGCGGTCTCGCGCATCGCGATCGCCCGGGGCGACTGGAACAGCGACAAACGGGAAAACCGCAACACGGCGACGCTGCGCGCGATCGAGGCAACCCACGCCTCACGTGCCGCACAGGCTCTCGCTGAGCTCGTCTCCGCCAACAACGAGATCCGCGCTCTCCGAACCGCAATCACGACGGCAGGAGGTCGCCCGGTCGCAGTGACGCTCTACGACCCGCCTGCGGCCATCAACCGCAGTGGCACGACGATGGACCGGGTCATCATCGCCGAGAACGCCCTCGCAACCGCACGCGCAGCGGGAGGCGAGTCGGTCGAGCCGACCGTCCTGACGCACGCCGAAAAGACACTCGAGACGGCACGCTCGCTCGCGCGCTATCAGAAACAGAGCGATAACGCCGACCATCTCTCCTTCGTCGCCGAGATGATCGCGCGCCGTGCCGAGTACATCGCACGCCGCAACGCGATCGCGCACCACCTGCCGGCGCTGCGCGATGAACGCGCGCGCTTCGCAACCACACAACCGCAGGTCGTCACCACGTTCGATCCGCGCGACCGGAACGCGCGCATCGACGCCGAACGGCAGCTCGAGCTCGTCCAGCGTCAGTACGAACAGGCGCTGCGCGAAGGGAACGCTTCGCAGGTCGAGATCGATGCACTCCGCCGCCGCATCGACGAGCAGGCCGTCGCGCTGCGCGCGCTGCAGGAACGCGAGGTCGCGGGAGAGACCGCACGCGCCAACGAGATCATCGCGCTCGAACAGTCACTCACGCGCGAACGGAACGAAGGGAAACTCACCACCGACGCGCTCGCACAGCGCGAGGAAGAGCTGCGCCGTCAGCGCGACGAGCT
>Ga0209347_1005696_pt1 | contig 11619 bp, 17 predicted proteins | sample AutmiccommuBRH23_FD_187382 | JGI IMG/M metagenome (GOLD analysis project Ga0209347, IMG submission 187382) | Deep subsurface microbial communities from Mt. Terri, Switzerland - Autotrophic microbial communities BRH/23 (SPAdes) (version 2) | ecosystem: Environmental > Aquatic > Deep subsurface >...
GCCGCCTTATTGCGGATCGCCACTATGCGAAGATTTCCCGGACCATGTAACACACTTTACAAGACTCATTTTACCACTGGAAACAAAAGGTTGATGCTGCACAAAACAATAATGTTGTGCAGCAGCGGGGGTGAGAATTATGCAGCGCATTTTGGATGCAACCTGCGGCAGCCGAATGATTTGGTTTGACAAGCATAACAAGGACACCCTGTACATGGACAATCGCCAATTAACTGACATTCTTTGTGATGGACGGATACTTAATGTAAATCCTGATCTTGTTGCTGATTTTCGCAACATGCCGTTTGAGGATAATTCATTCTACCTGGTTGTGTTTGACCCGCCACACTTACAGCGGGCTGGCGACAGTTCATGGCTGGCCAAGAAATACGGGGTGTTGTCCTTTAATTGGAAAAAGGATATTTTACAGGGATTTAACGAGTGCATGAGGGTACTGAAACCAAACGGAACGCTGATTTTTAAGTGGAATGAGGAGCAAGTAAAACTTGGCGAAATCCTCAAAATAATTGGCAGAAAGCCGTTATTTGGAAATCGCCGCAGCAAAACGCACTGGCTGGTTTTTATGAAAGACTAATTACTGCACAAAACAAAGAAAGGATGATCAAGAATGAAAAGTTATATTGAGCTAGAAAAGCCCGCGCATTGTCTAGAATGCTGTCTTAGAAACGATGATGACTATTGCATTATGCAACTTGATGAAAAACATGAATTTATTGAGTATAAGTCTTGGGAGCAGCAAATGGAAAACTGTCCAATACAAGCCGGCAACAAAGGAGCCAAAATGCACATAAAAAACCAACTTAATAAGGGTGCTACGATAGAATTTTGCCTCGGGGAAAAGGAATTTAAACTTAGGAACAATGAGACTGTCATTGTTGAAGTTAAAGATGAAGACTATCTTTACCTCGACATCGTAAAAACACTTGACAATATTTAGTTGCTGCACATTCCAAGGAAAGCCGGTGATCTCGTGCTATATGACAAAGATAATTGTCCAAAAGATATGAGATGGTTTGAGCAGGGTGGGCGTTGCGGTTGGGCGCATGAGTGTAAATACTGCAAAGATAATCCAGCCGAAATAGTGCACTGCATAATCCACTATGCAGCCAAGAACCTAGCACCTGGGGTTAGAAATGTCACGCATTGAAACCTGGTATAAATGCCCTACATGCAAAAGGCTATACGATAAACTAAAAGATGCCCTATCATGCAAAAATCGGCACCAAGTCACGTCAGAAAGATGGGCTATAGGTAAAGGCGGTAAGGCAGTAAAAGTCCAGGAAAACCACGCAAACGGGGTTGAAAAAGCCTTGAAAGAAGCAGACCTAAGCGATTTTATAAACGGCAATTAAAGGAGGCGGCTGGTTATGAGGAACGATAAAGCAAGAGAGTATTTTAAAAGCAAAAACCTGACTTACAACGATGGCAAGCTGAACATTCCAATTTGGGTGATGAGCCTGAGCCTAAGACCAAGGGGAGGGAATTACCGTGTCTGGATGGATGTATTACCCATATAAAAAATGTCCCGATTGCCAGTATTTTGATTGGGATGAATCAGATCGCATTGTAAATTCACCTGCTTATGATTGTAGTCACGAGCATAATGATTGTCCGGAAAAAGGTTCAGAGGATATTGATGATGTTTGGGTCTAGGTGAACAATACAAAGATTAATTTTTCGGCAAGGGCAAATAAAAATTTTAAGGAGAGTGCAATCATGGGAAACTGGGCAATTACCATTATCGGAACCGGAGCGCATCACAATGTAGACTTTGGAGGAGACGCAAACAAAATTTTCAAGGATACAGTTAACAAGCTGAAGAAGGCTGGACAAAACGTGGAACACGCATCCTTTACTTACGGTGGTCGCGACATGGAAAAGCCGAACTTCGAGTCACATTACCCGACCACAGAATAAAAACCGGCTGCCCTTGCCGGAAATTTTTATAGTGCACATTCCAAAGATTATGCGCCATAGGCGGTGAAGGCCAGATGAGTCAAAAAACAACCAGAACACTATCCCGAATTGCTGATATCTGCAATGAAATTAAGAGGCCGGCTACCCTTGAAATGCCGACATGGGCATATCTACTGATGGGGCTATTCATTATTTCCAACATCCTGATATTTATATTTGATTTGGTGTGGGAGCTACTCGGGTTTATTTAATGCCAGCCAAGGGTGGTGAAACAATGTGTCTGGGCGAAAAAGTCGTCACGAACATGCTCAACCAGATAAACACCGTGGTTGAAACCTATGAAAACAACCTGCTGCTCATAGACCAGCGGGAAAAGGAAACCCAGGACCTGCTGCATGAACTGGAGCTGTCAAATCTGACGCCGGTATTAAGTCTCCGGCTGATGAAGAATCTTAAGGAGGCCAGGGTTGACCGCAGGAGAAGAAAGGATGAAAATGAAACCCTTGAGCCGCTCTATATCCTCGTCAAGAAGGAATATCCCAAACTGAAAGAAACACTGGCCAAGTCACATAAAACAATAACCCTCTCAAAAAAGAGGCAGGAAGCGCGGAGCTATTTCCCGAGGGTGCGGAACGACCTGATCTGCGCAGGGCTGAAAAAGTGGTGCTCCCCCTCCCCCGGCGGCAACCAGAAGGACCATGACCCCGGCCGGACTGTCAATCAGGGGATGTGAAAGGAGGATAAACAATTGGATATCGTCAGAGTAAATATAGAAACCGGTGAGGGATTTTGCCGCATCTGGGAGTTCTGGGAAAGTCAAAATTACACCCGGGAAGATCATGCTTATCCGGAGGCCGGCCGGCACGAACATGGCCCCTCCCCCACTGATGAAATCTCCAAATCACTTACCGTACCAACCAACTGGGTAACAAGTGTGATTAAAAAGTATTATCCTGATACTAAGATTAAAAAAGCATCCGGTATATAATGTTAACAAGACACGGCGGAAAACTGGTGGAAGGAGGAAAAATCGTGAAGACCAGGAAGCACAGCTGGATAACTGAAATAACCAGCATTGAAGACTTGCCGGAACCATACAGCATAATCGCCAGTCTTATCGGTATTGAAAACACAATGCTGCTGGCAAGCAAACTGGGCGGGGATTCTATTTACTTTCCAAACCTGTCCACCATCCGCCGGCAGATTCGCAACCGAAAGATAATAGCGGAATATACGGGGTATAATATACGCTCTTTGGCCAGAAAGCACCATATTTCTGTTAAAAGGGTGCAACAAATAGTTAAAGACTTAAAGCCCAAAAGAAAAAGCAGACAGGAGGCAAGCAATCAATATCACCAGGTCCCCTTGTTTGATATTGAGTAGAAACAACCCAAAGAAACTTTTCCTTGTAAACTCAAAGGCATTAAATGATATCTTCCGGCTAAGGCCGGTTTTTTGTTTGCCGGCCACAAAGGAACGGGGTGAAGAGAAATGTGGGAGCAGTTGAGCACTCAGGTAAATGAAGCTCTGGTGAATGTGGCCACCGGCCTGATGGCCCTGGGGGCCGCAGCGGCAACGTACTACCTCAAAAGGGGCGCCGACAAGCTCAAGGCCGAAACCGGCCGCATCCAGGACCAGGCCAAGGCACAGCTAATCTGGCATGCCATTGACAGGCTGGACGACACGGCGGAAAAGGTTGTGGCCAAAACCGAGCAGACCCTGGCCGGACAGCTCAGGCAGGATGTCAAAGACGGCAAGGTGGATCGTGCAGAACTGGCGGCCCTGGGACAGAAGGCATGCAGAGAAATCATCCAAACCCTAGAGCCCGAGATCATCCAGGTGCTGAAAGAAAGCCTGGGGGACCTGGAGGCCTACGTCATGAGCACGGTTGAGGCCGAGGTGCTTAAAATCAAGGAGGCCGGCAAGGACCACTCCCCTGCCCTGCTGTAGCCAAAAGAGAGCTGCCCGGAAAGCGAGGTGCACAATTTGAACTGGTGGGTGCTGCTGCCGACGGTAATTGGCCTTGTGGTCGGCATCATCGGGTACCTGATGAAGCGGTCGATCAATGAGATGGATAAAAAGATCGACCAGCTGAGTATCAAGGCGGACCAGACTAACGCGCGGTTGGAACGGTCCTTCAACGAACTGAGGAAAGAGTTTTATGATTACAAGGATAAGGCCGCCGATGAATTTGTCAAAAAGGCCGACTTTGTTCTTGTCACTTCCGACATCAGTAAGAAGCTGGACAGGGTCTATGACATACTACTGGATTTGAAAGGGCGGGTAAACCGATGAACCAGGAGGAACTGGAAAGAAAAAAGCTCATGAACAGGATTGTGGCCAACGATTTTGCCGAGTTGAACGGCGCCATCATGCGGACCATCGGCACGGTTTTCAAGTCCCGCTGGTTCAAAGTTGCCGACCTTCTGGTGGCCTTCCACGGCCGTACCGAGGACGAAGTGCTGGAGTCCATGAACTACCTCGAAAAGGCGGGCTACCTTGAGGCCAGGGACGCCGATAGCAAAACCAAAGTGGAAATCCAGTACACCGAGCCGGATGAAACCGAAGCCATACTGACGGCCAGGGGCATCAGGCTGGTTAAATATTTTGAAGTTGATGACGCCGTCAGAATGTAAGGGGATGATGGCATGGGCAGACGCACCAGGAGCAAAATAGACGCCCTGCCTCCGGAGCTGAAGGACGCCGTGGAGCAGATGATCCTGAATCCGGTGCAGTTCACCTATCTGGATATTTCAGAATACCTGGGAGAGCACGGCCATGATATATCCTATGTGGCGGTATACCGGTACGCCAGGCGGATGAACGCGAACATTCAGATGGTGGCGGCTGCCCAGGAGAATTTCCGTCGTTTGGTTGATGAGATGGAGAAATACCCGGACCTTGACTTCACCGAAGCGCTCAACCGGATACTGGCACAGAAACTGATTGACCGCATATCATCGGCTCCAGATGAAGAATGGGCCAGCCAAGAGCTGGACAAAGCAGTCAAGGACGCTGTTGCCCTTGGCCGTGCCGCCTCATATAAGAAGCGCACGGACGTACATGTCCGGGATAAACAGGAGGCCGGACTGGAAGAATTCAAGGCTGTCATCTTCAGCGCCATGGCCAAAGAGCGCCCCGATTTGTACCATCAGGTCAGCCAGTTCCTCAATGAAAAGAAGAGTCAGGGCCTGGGGGCTGATACCGGGGGTAAAGAGACATGAACTGGTACGTGGTTCACTGCCTGACCGGCCGGGAGGAAGAGGTCAGGAGTCGGATCCAGGACTCGGGCATCAAGGCCGTGGTGCCCAGGCGCCTGATGAAAGAACGCTGTGGCGGCGTCTGGCGTGAGGTGGAGCGGGTGCTGTTTCCGGGCTATGTGTTTATCCTCGCCGGGATAACGCCACACGAATATTATGCGGTGCGCTATGTTCCCGGGGCGATTCGTCTGCTGCCCGGCCGCCACAGCAGACCGCTGCCGCTGCCGGAGGAAGAAGTCACTCTAATCCTGCAGCTCACCATGAACGGGGATACCCTGGGGTTATCCGAAGTGTTTGTGGAGGGCGGCCGGGTGACGGTGGTTTCCGGACCGTTAAAGGGCCTGGAGGGGCACATTGTCAAGCTGGACGCAAGACGGTTCCGGGCCAGGGTGAATATATCCATCATGGGTGAGCCCAGGATTGTGGACCTTGCCGCCAGTGTGATTGAAAAATCCTGACAGCCGCTTTGTTTGATTCGTCGCAGGGCGGGCTGAAAGGTGTCGTGACCAGCCGTGAAACTGGAATAAAATCCGGATGGCGGAGCATGCCCTTTTAAAGGGGTAGTGTCAGCGCCGGCCATACCGTTTAAAAACCGTTTAACGCCTTTTATCGTCGTTTAAAAAAACCAAGGCAATGGCTTTATACGTTTGGCCTCCCAGGGGGCCTTAAAAGCGATTCTGAAAAGAGGACTACTTTTAATTTGCCCCCGGACAGGAGGGCGTTTTTGTGCTAAAAAAGGACCGTCAGGCCGAGAGCATTTCTGTGCTGCAACAGGCCATCGAAGACAATGAAAAACGTACCAAAGTTCAGGAAATCAAGCTGGGCACTGAGGTCCGCAGCCTTTTTGAAACCTATGTAAAGAGAGGCGCCGGCCGGGACCGGCTGGAGCTTTGGGCGGCATATCAAAACGGTGCGCTGCTTACCGGGCCGGAGGGCCTGAGAAAGAAACTTGGCGCCATTGACCTGGAGTACTTTGGCCGGGCTTACCTGGGCCACTACTTCACCCGGGAGACGCCGGACTTCCACCGGGAACTGGACCGGATCTGGCAAAGCGGTGTACTCAAGGGCAAAGTCCCCCTAGGCGAGGAAGCGGTGGCCGAGATTAAGCGCCTTCCCGGCTGCCGCCGGGCGGTGGCCGCACCCAGGGGCCACGCCAAGAGCACCAACCTGACCTTCAAGGACGCCCTGCACGCCATAGTGTACGACTACAAGCCCTACATCCTGATCCTCTCCGATTCCTCCGACCAAGCTCAGGGGTTTTTGTCCGACATCCGGGAAGAGCTGGAGGAAAACCGAGCGATTAAGGAAGACTTCGGCGACCTGCAGGGCAAAAAGGCCTGGCGTGAGGACGTCCTGCTGACCTCAACCGGCGTCAAGGTGGAGGCCATCGGCAGCGGCAAGAAAATCCGTGGCCGGCGGCATAAAAATTGGCGGCCGGCGCTGATCATCCTGGACGACATTGAAAACGATGAAAACGTCCGGACACCGGAGCAGCGAAAGAAGCTGGAAAACTGGTACTTCAAGGCGGTCAGCAAGGCCGGCGACGACTACACCGACATCGTCTATATCGGCACCATCCTGCACTATGACTCCCTGCTCTCCAAGGTGCTGAAGAACCCGGCCTATCAGTCGGTGAAGTACAGGGCGGTCATCTCCTGGGCTGAGAATAAGGACCTCTGGGACAAATGGGAAGAAATATTTATCGACCTGGACAACGAAAACCGTGAGCAGGACGCCCGGGCCTTCTTCGACGCCAACAGGGAGAAAATGCTTAAGGGCACCCGGGTCCTCTGGGAGGGAAAGCTCCCCTATTACGATCTGATGGTCATGCGGGTCTCCGAGGGTGAGGCCAGCTTCAATTCTGAAGAGCAGAACGAGCCCATCAACCCCGAGGACTGCCTGTTCAATGAAGAATGGTTTGATTACTATAACGAGTTCGCCATTGATTTCAGGGAAAAGCGCTTCCGCTTTTACGGCTTTGTGGATCCGTCCCTGGGCGGCAAGGGCCAGAAGAAGAGAAGCGACTACTCCGCCATCATCACCTTGGCCAAAGATACTCAGACCGGGTATATGTATGTGCTGGATGCTGATATTGAGCGCCGCCACCCGGACAGGATTATCGACGACATACTGGAAAAGGAGCGATGGCTGAAGCTGACCTTCGGCCGGGGCTACATCCTCTTTGGCTGTGAGACCAACCAGTTCCAGTGGTACATGAAGGAGCAGCTGGCCCGCCGCAGCGCCGAGGTAGAGATTTACCTGCCCATTGAAGAGGTAAATCAGAGCGGTGACAAGTACGGACGTATCCAGACTCTGCAGCCGGACATCAAAAACCGGTACATCAAACTGAACGCCCGGCACAAGCGGCTGCTGGAGCAGTTGAAGCATTACCCCATGGCGGCCCACGACGACGGGCCGGACGCCCTGGAGGCCTGCCGGACCATGGCCAGGTCGAAACAGCAAATCGACCAGGGCCTGCTGGACGCCCTGAAAAGACTTCGGATATACGGGTGAGTTGAATGAAAAAAGCTAACTGGCTCAAAAGGGCTGCAGGCGAAATATCAAAACTCCGCAACGTGTTCAGCCTTTTCACCTCCTACTGGGCGCTGAAAACCGGATCATATACCTCGGCCTACAAGCTTGACTCCAGCCGGGTTGACTATCTGAAGGCCCGGGCGCTGTACGACAACACCGAGGATAAATACAAGCTGGGCGCGGGCTTTTGTAAACCCATCATCAACAACACGGCCGGCTTCATGGGGGTGCCCAGGTTTAAATCCGAGGAGGAAATGGCCCAGGAAATACTGGATGATTTTTTCAGCAGCAACACCTCCAGGATGATGGAGGTGCAGCGGAACGCCCTGCGGGACGGCGACTGGTTCGTCTGGGTGACCCGGGAGGAAAACCACGAGCAGGCGCTTTACCCGGAGCAACCGGTTAGGCTTGTCTTCAACCTGCTGCCTCCGGAGCAGGTGGTGCATTTAGTCAGGGATCCTCTCAACAGGCAGGTAATAAAGGAGTACGTGCTCCAGGCCGCCTGTGACTGGCTGGATGAACAGGGCAACACCAGAAAGACCGTGGTGGTTCAGCGCATTTCCGACAACAAGCGGATTATCAATATTTATGGCGACATCCCTCCGGGGCTAGCGGCCCATATGGAAGAAGACAACCCCTGGGGCTTCATCCCCATCGTCCACTTTAAGAACGAGGGGGACGCCACCCGGGAATTCGGCCAGAGTGACCTGGAGCCCATCGAACCCTTTCTGAAGGCTTACCATGATGTACTGCTCCACGCCCTGCAGGGCAGCAAAATGCACAGCACGCCGCGCCTCAAATTTAAACTAACAGACCTGGCCGGGTTCCTGCGCAACAATTTTGGCATCGCTGACCCTTATGCCTTCGCCAGCCAGGGCGGCACCATCAGCCTGGACGGCCATGAATTTTTCCTGTTCGGTGACGACGAAGACGCCGAGTTCATTGAGGTGAAAAGCGCCATCGGCGACGCCACCGAGCTTTTGAAATTTCTCTTTTACTGCATTGTGGATACCTCGGAAACACCGGAGTTTGCCTTTGGCGTGCACACCCCAAGCTCCCTCTCATCGGTCAAGGAGCAGATGCCAATACTGGTAAGAAAGATCGCCCGCAAGCGGGAGCAGTTCACCGAAAGCTGGCAGCGGCTGGCCCGCATCGTGCTGGCCATGACCGCCCTTGCCGGGGACCGGAAGGCCGGCACTTACGCCACAGTGCTGGAGTGGGATGAAATTGACCCCAGGGATGAGAAGGATGTGGCCGAAGTACTGGCAAAGGTGACCACAGCCTTAAAGACCGCCCTGGAGGGTGACTTCATCAGCCTCAACGCCGCCGTGGAGTTTTTAAAACAGTACGTCAACACCATGAATGACTATATCAGCGACGACCCGGAGGTTCCGGGGGAGCGTGAGCGGATCATGGAGTCCAGGCTGATGCGGATGCGACTGGAAGACGCCCAGTTCCTGGACGACCAGAAAGCCCGGATTGACCGCGAACTGGCCGGAGGTAACCAATAATGCCCGGGGATGAAATAAGCCAAACCAGGGGGGCGGCCGGCGCCTACACCAGGTTCGCCCTGGAGGCCAGGAAAAAATTCATTGCCATCAGGCAGCGCCAGGACCCCGAGATCAGGAACCTCTACTTTCAACTGGCGGACAGGGTGGCCTCCCGGCTGCGGGACACGGCAAACCCCCTGGCGCCACTCAAAAAGGCCCATTTAACCAGGGTTGAGCAGGCGCTGCGGGGTGAGGCGGATAAGCTGCGCGAAGGTTTAACCGGGGTCCTGCGCCGGGATATCCAGGACGCCGTGGCGGCCGGGTCCGGCATATCCTCCGGGATCACCTTCAAGCTCCTGGAGGCCGGTGGGCTAAAAATTGACGAAGCCGTCAGGGCCTCCTACTTTCGGGTCAACAACCGGGCCGTGGAGGCCATATGGCGCCAGCACACCAGGGGTCTGAAACTGTCCGGCAGGATCTGGCAGCAGGGGGAAAAGGCCCGGGGGGCAATCCGGGACATACTGCAGGAGGCCGTGGCCACCGGCCAGAGCGCGGTGGATACCGCCAAACTGCTGCAGCGCTACGTGCGCAAGGACGCCCTTACCCTGGCCAAGGACTATCCCAACATGATGGACCGGCTGAAAGGGCTGCCCGGGGATATTTCCTACGAGGCCCTGCGGCTGGCCCGGGCGGAAACCAGCAAGGCTTACTGGAATGGCGCCATAGAGTCCGCCCGCAACTCGCCCAGCTACACAGGCATGAAATGGGTTTTAAACCGCTCCCACCCAGTGGCCGACATTTGCGACGTCTTTGCCAGCCATGATCAGGGGCTGGGCCGGGGGGTCTACGCCCCCGGCAGTGAGCCGGCTTATCCCCACCCCAACTGCCTTTGCACCATCGTGGCCGTGCACGATCAGCCCGAGGAATTCTTAAAAAAGCTCAAGGACTGGCAAAGGCAGGGGCCTACCCTGGAAACCCTGAAAATAGAGAACTGGTATCAGCGGGTCTACGGCCAGCCGACGGCGGAAATAGACGGGCTGCCGGTCTATAACATGGCAGTTGGTTATGACGACGCGGCGGACCGGGAGGTGATCAACCGGGCGCTGGGGAAACTGCCGGCTGGTCACAGGGAGATGCTGAAGGCCACGGACGTGCATATAGGCACTGGGTGGACGGAGAACATTTCCCGCTATGATATGCAGGGCAACACATATCTTCTGGCTAGGGGCGTGGATGAAAAGGATGTTATTCACGAAACCGGCCACGCCATAGAAAATTTCCTACAGGTTTACCAGATGAAGGAATTTAACATAGTATTGGAGAATGACATCCCACTAAAGGATATCAGTTGGCTGCACGTTGTCGAAGACCAAGGATTCCAGATACCAATTAAGCTTTTGAATCACCCGCAGGTAAATAAATTTATCAGTCTGTACCAGGCAAACCTTATTGAGTCGGTCGGCATTATCCATGAAAAGGACGGAGTCTGGCAGTTCAACCCGCAAAGCCTGCGGGAATACTTTGCCGAAGGGTACCGGGAATACGTCATGAATCCGGAAAACCTTAAAGATAAGGACATCATGCTTTTTAATTTTATCCGGGAGCTGATGGGCGATGCGGGATAAGATGGACTTGCCCGAAGAGGTAACCAAGCGAATACTGGAAGCCGGGACGCTGGATGGGTGCTTCGTTCTTCTTAGTGAGGCGTTACCAGGCATCTGGCCTGATGTACTCCCTAGTCAGCTGCCGGATGAGGTTAACCGGCACATGCTGGCTGTGATGAAACGTAACGCCAGGAATAGCCCGAGGGAAAAGTACGACCCGCCGGCGGATCCGAAGGAGGTCTTCGGCATCCCGTACCGGGAATAAGCATTAAACTTACGTTTAACAGCTATTTAAACAACGGATAAGAGCCTTTTAAAAGGGCTTTTATTTTTTTCCAAATTAAGCCAAGGAGGTGAACCCATGGAGGCAAGGTGGTGGCATCGGGCCGTCGGCGAGATGGCCGGCGTCAGCGAGGAAATAGCCTACCTGCGGGCCGGGGTTTCCGGCGAAATCAGGCCGGAAGACATACCCCTGGCGGCGGGTGTGGACTTAAGCGCCCTTAAGGCCGGGGACGAAGACCCGGTAGAGGTGGTAGTGGAGGTGCCGGCCGGCAGGTCAAAACGTGGCTGGAACTACCGTCCGGCAGCCATTCAGGCCATCGTCAGGCACGTCCAGGAAAAGACCCTTTCCGGCTTTCTCGGGCACCAGAAGCCCGAGGATGTGGACAGCGAGTTCAAGCCCCCGGTAACCCACTGGGTGGGCGCCGTCTGGAAGGACGGCAAAGGATATTTTCGCGGCGTGGTTGACGCCGCGGCCAAGGACCTGAAGCGCTGGATCAAAGCCAAACGCAT